>Ga0068877_10002617_pt1 | contig 14470 bp, 13 predicted proteins | sample NOAtaG_FD_66437 | JGI IMG/M metagenome (GOLD analysis project Ga0068877, IMG submission 66437) | Freshwater lake microbial communities from Lake Erie, under a cyanobacterial bloom - NOAA_Erie_Diel6S_1000h metaG | ecosystem: Environmental > Aquatic > Freshwater > Lake | place: USA: Ohio, Lake... | reverse complement strand
CGCGGATCTCCAGCAGGTGTCCGACGGCCGAGGCGATGATCTGGTCGTCCCGCTCGAAGTAGTCGTCGACCCGCTTGAAGCCCCCCAGGGCCTTGGCGATGTCCGCGGCGACGGACGGCTTTTCGGTGATGACGAGCGTTTTTCCCATGGAAGGAGTGGTCGGGACCTCTACCTTTCGGATCCGGTCCCGGGCAAGGAGTTCTTTCGGTGTTCTTTGGGAGGCCTGCGTCGGACAGACGACCGGGTCAGACGTCGGCCCCCCTCCAGTATTCGCCGCGATGGGGCGCGTTCTTGCGGGGAACTTCGCCCGGATTGCGCCGATCATCTGGCCATGGGTCGGTGGCCGGCCTAGGATCCGGTCATGCGCGTCACCAAGCTCCTGCACACCCGATACCGGCTCGACGACCTCGAGCGTTCCGTCCGCTTCTACCAGCAGGTCCTCGGCCTGGAAGAGGTTCGGCGCCACAAGTCGCCGCGCGGCTCCGAACTGGTGTTCCTGAAGGCGCCCGAGAGCGACGAGACCATCGAGTTGTGCCATTTCCCCTCGAGCGGACCGGTGCAGGTCCAGGCCGACCTGACCCATCTGGCCTTCGAGGTGCCCAGCCTCGAGGCCTTCGGCCGGCACCTCGCCTCCCTGGGGCTCCGCTACAGCGACGGCCCCACCTACAAGCCGGACGGCTCGGGCGGCTTCGCCTTCATCGATGCTCCCGAGGGGTATGAGATCGAACTCATCCAGCGATCGCCGGTGGCGTCGGCGGGTGGGGCCACCCATTGACCCAACCGGCCAACCGGCGACCTGAAGAACCGGACGCCCAAGTCCGGCACCCTCCCAAGCCAGCGTCTCCGTCCGGATTCGAGCGAAGCGGGTCACGGCGCGGCGTCAGCCTCCATGGAACTCACGGCACGACAGCATCGATGGACCTATCCGCGCCCGGCGCAGGTGATGGGCATCCTCAACGTCACGCCCGATTCTTTCAGCGACGGCGGGCATTACCTCGATGCCGGGCGGGCCGTTGAGCGCGCCCAGGAGATGCTTTCCGAGGGGGCCGAGTTCATCGACATCGGCGGGGAGTCCACCCGGCCGGGTGCGGCGCCGGTCGATGAGGCGGAGGAACTCCGTCGGGTGATCCCGGTGGTCCGCGCGCTGGCCGGGCGGACCCGGGCGGTGATCTCGGTGGACACCCGGAAGGCCGGGGTGGCCCGGGCGGCGCTCGATGCCGGGGCCAGCCTCATCAACGACGTCGAGGCCAGCCGATCCGACCCGGAATTGTGGCGGGCCGTGGCCTCGGTGGGTGCCGGCTATGTCCTCATGCACATGCAGGGACGTCCCGAGACCATGCAGGCCGCTCCCGCGTATGGTGACGTGGTCGCCGAGGTGGGGGCCTTTTTCCGGGAGCGGTTGCTGCGCCTGCAGGAGGCGGGTGTCCGTGCCGGGCAGGTGCTGGTGGACCCGGGGATCGGCTTCGGCAAGTCCCTGGATCACAATCTTCGCCTGATGCGCGGTTTGGGGATGCTTTCGTCCGTCGGGCGACCGATACTCCTCGGGGTTTCCCGGAAATCCTTCATCGGCCGGTTGTTCGCGGTCGAACCGCATCAGCGCCTCGGGGCCTCGCTGGCCTGCGCGGTGTGGGCCGCCGGTGCGGCCGGAGCGTCGGTCTTCCGCGTCCACGACGTGGCGGCCACGGTCCAGGCGCTGAGGATGCGGGAGGTCCTGGAATCAACCCCGGATCACGGCGAAACCCGAGTCAACCCTTGAATCTGCTGCTGCCATTCCTGCAGGCCGTCTGGCGCCCCGCCCTGGAGATCGGGATCCTCGGGGTGGGCATCTATTACGTCTACCGCTTCATCAAGGGCACCCGCGGCCAGGCCGTGGTGACCGGGTTCGTGGTGGTGCTGCTGGTGCTCATCCTTGCGGTCCGGCTGCTGCGGCTCGACGTCCTCAACGCCATCCTCAACCAGATCCTGCCCTTCCTGGCGCTGGCCATCGTGGTGCTGTTCCAGCCCGAGATCCGCCGGCTGCTGGCCGAGGTGGGCAACCTGCCGCTCTTCAACAACCCGCAGGAGCAGCGCGAAAACCTGGAGGTCGTCGTCGAGGCCGTCGATCGGATGGCCCCGGCCCGCATGGGGGCCCTCATCGCCATCGAGCAGACCATCTCGCTGGCCGACCTGGTCGAGTCGGGCATCCCGGTCGATTGCGAGGCGACCCCGGAGATGCTCGAGACGATCTTCTTTCCCAACAACGCCACCCATGACGGCGGGGTGGTCATCAAGGGCGACCGGATCCTGCGTGCCGGGGTGATCCTGCCCCTGACCCAGCGCGGCGATCTGCCCAAGTCGCTGGGCACCCGCCATCGGGCGGCCGTCGGCCTGAGCGAGGAGACCGACGCGGTGGTGGTGGTGGTGTCGGAGGAGTCCGGTGCCATCTCGTACGCCCACCGGGGGGTGCTGACCCGGGGCGTCTCGGTCGAGCAGCTCCGGGCCTTCCTGACCGAGGTGCTGGTGCGCCGGTCCGCGGCCCGGGCCGGGATTCCGTGGTTGCGGCGTCTGTTCACCGGCAACGCCGGGACACCGGCGGGCAATGGAAGCCACGGCCATGGCCACCCCGGCAACGGCAACCCCGGCAACGGAATCCACTGACATGTCCTGGCGCGCACTCCTCACCGAGAACCGGGCCCAGAAGCTGGGGTCGCTCGCCCTGGCATCCCTCATCTGGCTCACGGTCCGCTCCAACCTTGGCATGGACCGGTTGGCTTCCACCGATGGCCTCCGCATCCGGGTGCTCGAGAACATCCCCGTCGGAGTGCTGGCGGCCGGGGGAGGCGACCGGGCCGTCCAGATGCTCCCGTCGGTGGTGCATGTCGAGGTCGAGGGCGATCCGGATGTGGTCCAGCGCCTCACCCCGGCCGACATCCAGGCCTACGTGAACCTCCTCAGCCCGGAGGCCCCCCGGCAGGGCATGTTCCGGGTCAACGCCCGGGCTCCCGGGGTGCGCGTGGCCGCCGTGCTGCCCGAGTCGGTGCGGGTGGAGCGCTCACGATAGGTCCCGACCCCGGGGCCGGGATCGGACGCCCCCCCCTCCGGCCTCAGCGCTGCGGGATCTCGTTGAGCGTGTAGTAGGCCAGCGGGTGCAGCAGGGGTTGGCCCGATTTGGAACGCACGCCGGTGGGCTTGAGCTCATGCAGGTGCCCCAGGTTCAGCGTGGTCTTGAGGCGCACGCTGCGGCCGTCGGCGGCCACGGTCGCCGACTCGATCGGCGGCGTGGTGGCGTCGACCTCGGGCGACCCGTAGTTCGACTGGTAGATGTAGGTGAAGGTGCGGAACTGGTACGACTCGACCTTGCCGGCGGTCTCCGGGTCCACCGGCTGGGTGAAGGTCAGCTCGAAGCCGTCGGGCTTCACGTGCATCTCGTGGATCTCGAAAGGCGTCTTGCCGTTCCAGTTCAGGCGCTGCAGGGCGAAGGGCTTGCCGCCGCGCGCACCCCAGCCGCGGTCGGTGCCGCCCACGAACATCGTGCCGTCGTCGGCCAGCTCGAGGCTCAGCGTGCCGCTGTCGAAGCCCTCGCGGAACGGGAAGCAGGCCCCTTGATACACGCCGTTGACCTGCTCGAGGTACACCCGCATGACCGTGCTCCAGGTCTGGTCACCCACGAAGAGCTGGTTGCGGAACGGGCCGAACTTGCCGGCGGTGCCGTCGTTCTGGATGCCCGAGGCGCTCTGGCCCATTTTGTTGTACGGGAACCCGATGGCCGGCGGCACGAACTCCGGGATCTTGGCCCGCTCGACCGGGATGCGGCTGTTGCTGGCCGGATCCTTCGGGCGCGGGCCCATGTTGGAGGCCTTCTCGTACCACCGGTTGCCGGTGGGGTTGCCCACGAAGCCCCCGGGCTTGAGGTGTTTGAGCCAACAGGTGCCGTTCCACGGGCCCTGGTTGTCCGTGTAGAACATGTCGCCGAGGTGGTTGGTGGCGATGCCCCCGGGCGAACGCAGCCCGCTGGTGGTCGGGATCGTCTTGCCGTCCGGGGTGATGCGCAGGGCCCAACCGCGATAGGGGTTCTCGCTGGTGAAGGAGCCGGTCAGGCAGAGGATCACCCAAATGTTGCCGTCGCGGTCGAACTTCGAGCCGAAGGCGTATTCGTGGTAGTCGCCGTTGATGCCCCAGCTGTCGGCCACGGTCTCGAAGAGGTCGGCGCGCCCGTCTTGGTTGATGTCCTTGAGGCGGGTCAGTTCTCCGCGCTGGGTCGCGTAGATCCATCCGTCGCCGCGGGTGGTCAGGCCAAGCACCTCGTGCAGGCCCGAGGCGAAGCGGGTGAACTTGGCCTTCGCGGGGTCCTTGTCGAAGGCGTTGTCCACGAACCAGATCTCGCCCAGTCGGGTGGACACGGCGATGCGCTGGTCGGAGAGCACCTGGATGGCACCGGCCTCGAGCACCACGCCGTCGGGCACCGGCAGCGTGGTGATGGGGTAATACTCGGCCTCCTGCTCGGCCTTGGTGGCCGCGAGCGCCGGGAGCGTGGCGGCGAGCCCGAGGGTGGCGATGAGCACGGCGGGATTCAGGAACTTCATGGAATCGGGGGGAAGAGGTTGCGTCTTGGGGCGGGGACTCGGTCGGGTGTCACCAGGTCATCTCCACGCGGAGTTCCGGGAGGTTCGGTTCGAGGGCGACGCGGAGTTCGTCGCCAACCACGGCGGCCTTGGCGCCGGGGCCGACCTGGATCACCAGGCCCCCGTCCACCTTGAAGCCTGTGCCGGACGCCTGGATGCCACCCTTGGCCAGGCGCAGCGTCAGGGGTCGTTCGGGGGTGCCCTGGAACCGGAAGGTCCGCACCAGGGTCATGTCGACGCTGCCCGGCTTGGCCAGGGGCGTCTCCTCGATGGTCACGCCGGCCACCCGGTAGCGGAAGGTGGGTTGCTGGCGCGCGTCGAGGCGGTACCCCAGGAAACGGCTGCCCGGGTCGATCGTGGTGGGCCACGGGGCGGTGGCGGCGGGCAGGGCGGCGAAGGCCGGGCCGTCCGGCAGGCGGATGCGGTGGTCGCCCAGGGGTGGCTCGTAGCCCACGCCACGATCGGTGCTGTGCCGGGCCATGTCGATGAAGGAGCCCTGCCAGAGGAGCGCCAGGCGCAGGTTCTGGGCGTCGAAGGCGAGGTTGGCCCGCTCGGGATAACCCACGCCGATGGCGCGCGGACCGGCTCCGTCGATGAAGTTGCGGTAGATCACCGCCTCGTCATCCACCACGATCTCCTTCTTGCCACGGATGAGCCCGGCCGGGATCTCCGCCTTGGGTCCGTCGGCGAGGTAGGCGTAGATCGAGCGGATCTGGCCCGCCGTGTCGCCGTTGAGGATCTTGGTGTTCACCGCCTTGCCCTCGGGCCAGAAGGTCGGCATGCGGGTGCCCGGGCGCAGGGCGGCCGGGTTGGGCAGGTAGCGTTGCAGCCATTCCCACTCGAGGCGTTCGCCCATCTTGTCGAGCGCCAAGGCCGGGATGCCCATGGAACCGTGGGTGGTGAAGGTGTGGCACGAGACGCAGCCGAGGCCGTCGCGGCCGACGAGCTTCCAGCCGATCTTGGCGTCCTGCGGGGTGATCGCCGGGGCGGGCGCCGCGCCGGCCGGGGTGTCGATGCGCTTCAACTGGGCGGCCAGGGCATGGACCTTCGGTCCGAAGACGGGCATGCGCGTGGCCATGTAGGGCCGCACCTTGGTGCCCTGGGCGAGCACCTGCTCGAGGGCCGCCATCTTGAGCTTGCCGCCCACGCCGGTGAGGTGCGGCGGGATGCGTCCCTCGTCCCCGAGGTCGGCCTCGCCCACGACCGTGAACCACTCGGATCGGCCGGACGCCGCCGGCCCGCCCACCTCGTTGCGGGAATGGCAGGACAGGCAATTGAACTGGGCGAGGGTCAGCTCGACCTGTCCATGCCCGGCCTTCGCGGCCTTCTGGGCCTCGGAGGGGTTCCGCAAGGTCTTGCGGAGGCTGGCCCGGTCGGCGGACGACAGGTCGTAGCGCGGCGCCTTGGTCGGCGGGAGATCCGAGAGGCAGCCTTCCTGCGTGCGGAGGGCCAGCTGGACCATCGGCTTGGACTTGCGCGCCTGGACCGGGCCGGCCCCGTCGCTCACCGCGTGGCAGGCGGCGCAGTTGAGCGCGGCGAACTGCTGGCGCCCGGCGGCCACCTTGGCCGGGTCGAGCGTGAACTCCTCCCAGTCGATCGGCCGCACCGACTGGCCGCCGTGCTTGAGGCGATCGGCCGGGATCGGGCCGCGCTTCTCGCCGGGCGGGGCCCAGTCCACGCGGAACTCGGTCTCGCCCCCGCCCTGGAAGAACACCACCTCCAACTCGTGCAGGCCGGCCTTCAGGGTGAGATTGCCGTTCTTCTCGGCGGCCGGATGGACCCCGTCGTTGTTCAACAGGGGCTTGCCGTCGATGGACAGTTGGGAGCCGTCGTCGGAGCGGATCCAGAAGCGGTACTTGCCGTCGGCGGGGATGTCGAGGAAGCCGGAGAAGCGCACGCCCCAGTTCTGGTTCGGGTGGGGCAGGCTCAGGTCGAGCGCCGGCGACACGCCGGTCGACTTCGGCGTCATCGCCAGCAGCTGGGCCACCGAGCCGGCCGAGCCCTCGAAGAATTCATACGCCAAGCCGTCGATGACGGCCGGCTTCGGGGCCGGCGCCGTGGGGGAGGCCACCTGGTCGCGCAGCAGGTAGACGGAGATCGCGCCGGCCTCTGCCGGGGAGAGGTTCATCGACGGCATCCGACCCGACGGGCGGTGCACCAGCGGATCGCGCAGCAGCCGGGCAAGCTCCGAGGCGGGGTACTTCCGGGCCAGGTCGCCCAAGGGCACCGACTGCGCCACCACCTCGCGGAACGACTCCTCGGTGACGCCTTCGGGCCGGGTCTCCGGCGCGTGGCAGGCCACGCAGCCGACCGTGTGGTAGAGGGCGCGGCCCTGGTCGATGCGGGCCGGATCGGAGCGCAGGCCGACCGGCTCGTTGGTCCGCCGCAGGGACACCAGATAGTGGGTGAGCAGGTCCGCCGTCCGGCTCTTCTGCGCGTCGGTCATCCCGTGCATCAGGTCGGGCATCGAGGAGCCCGGTTTCGAGCGGTGAGGCGCCTCGAGCCAGCGGCGCAGCCAGGCCGTGGAGGTTTGCAGCGTGTCACCGGTCAGCACCGGCGCCCCCTTGGGCGCTGCCCAGTCGGGCAGGGTGGCCGACGTCGGCAGCCCCCGTTCGCTGTGGCAGGCCGCGCATTGCAGTTCGCCGATCAGCAGGGTGCCACGATCCACGCTCTCGGGGCGCACCCCGGTCCGGATCGACGCTTGGGAGGCCAACGCGGCGCAGAGCAGGGCGACCGCTGCGGTCAAAGGGGCCGGGATTCGGGACAGGAAACTCATGGCTGTGCGGCAAGCCTATGCCCGACGACCGGAGGCCGCCAAGGACTCAGAGCGCGGGTTGCGCGGCTTTCTCCCCGGGGATCTCGGAGGCGGGCCACCCGGGAGAAGGCCGACCCCGGCCTCTCTTTGGGCTTCCGTTCGGGGGCGGTCTTTCGCTTCTCTTGGCCCATGGGAGCCCAATGGAAGCAGGCGGGTCGCGAGGCGGCCGCGCAGAAGAAGGGTCAGATGGTCGGCAAGCTGACCCGCGAGATCATGGTGGCCGCCAAGATGGGTGGGGCCGAAATCGAGACCAATGCCCGGTTGGCCGCCGCCGTCGAGAAGGCCAAGAAGGCCAGCGTCTACAAGGACACCATCGAGCGGGCCATCAAGAAGGGCGCGGGTCTGCTCGACGAAAAGGTCGATTTCGAGACCGTGTTCTACGAGGGCTTCGCCCCCCACAAGGTTCCGGTGATCATCGAATGCCTCACCGACAACCGCAACCGGACGGCCCCGGAGATCCGCCACCTCTTCAAGGAAGGGCAGCTCGGCCAGCCCGGCAGCATGTCGTTTTTCTTCGACCGCATGGGCGTGGTCGAGGCCACCCACGCCGATGCCAAGCGCGACGCGGAGTCCGACGCCATCGAGGCCGGCGCGCAGAACCTCGAGCCCCTCGACGGGGAGGAGATTCCCGAAGGCCACCTTGGCACCCGGTTCCTGGCCGAGGTGAAGGACCTCGCCACCGTCAGCAGCTGGCTCTCGAAGGCCGGTTGGAAGGTCATCGCCAGCGAGATCCGCTACGTGGCCAAGAACCCGGTCGAGCTCGGCGACGCCGACAAGGCCCAGGTGTCGGAGTTCCTCAACGCCATCGACGACCACGACGATGTGCACCGCCTGTATGTCGGCATGAAGTGATCGGGTCGCCCGTCCCCGTCTCGGTGGTTGCCGCTGGAGGCCCTGCCGACCGGGACACGCGCCGGATGCACGATGGGCGCCCCTTGATCCGGGTTCGGATCGCGCTATCGATACGGGGTCGGGTCCGGCATTGAACGTTCCGGGCCGGTCGATGGTCATCTCTTGCGGACATCGGACATGAATGCCCCAGTTTCAGGCAACTCACGGCGTTTCCGGCGCCTTGTTCCCGGGAATCTTTTCCTCGGCCTCTGCATCGGGCTCGTCACGGGCTCGTTTCCCGGAGGCTCTGCCCTGGCCCAGCAGGCCGACCTGACCCGCAACGAGCCCCTGGACGTCCGGCGGGATGCCACGGTGGAGGCCGTCGAGCGGGTGATGCCCAGCGTCGTCAACGTCGAGGGTTCGGCCGACATCGACCCCAACAGCGCCGAGGATCGCTTCATGGCCGAGTTCTTCGGATGGCGCCTGCAGCGGGTCCAGGAAGCCGTGGTCAGCCGTGGCTCCGGCGTGGTGATCGACGAGGAGGGCTACGTGCTCACCAACGTGCACGTGGTCGACGGGGTGAAGCGGGTCTTCGTGAAGTTCAACGACGGTTCGGAGCCCATCGAGGCCGAGCGGGTGGCCCTCAACGCCGGCAAGGACGTGGCCCTGTTGCGACTCAAGGCCCCGGGTCGGAAGTTCAAGGCCGTCAAGTTCGCCAAGGACGACGACCTGCTGCTGGGCGAGACGGTCATCGCGCTGGGCAATCCGTTCGGGTATGCCGGTTCCGTCAGCCGGGGCATCCTCAGCTCGAGGGCCCGGCGCGGGCCCAATGAGGACGGTTCCCGGGGCGACCTCGGCACCCTCGACTGGATCCAGACCGACGCGGCCATCAACCCCGGCAACTCCGGAGGGCCGCTGATCAACCTGCGCGGCGACCTCATCGGCATCAACGTGGCCACGTTGCGTCCGCAGATGGGGGCGCAGGGCATCGGTTTCGCCATCCCCATCAAGCGGGTGAACGAGGCGCTGGCCGAGGTGCTCAGCGGCGAATCGGTGGGGCGATTCTGGTTCGGGGCCCGGCTGAAGGCGGCGACCCGCCCGCTGACCATCCAGGCGGTGCAGCCGGGCAGCCCGGCCGAGAAGGCCGGGCTCAAGGTCGGCGACATCATCGCCGCGGTGCAGGGCGATCCGCCCAGCGGCATCATCGAGTTCAACCGGGCCCTCGTGAAGGTGGGCGATGCCCGCGAGATCCCGATCACGGTCCGGCGGGCCGGAGCGACCCGGGAGCTTCGGCTGCGGCTGATCGACGAGGCCGACTTCTTCAACAACGACTACGTCTCGGCTCGCGCGGGCTTCAAGGTCGCCCCGGTCCGGGGCGGGGGCTTCGTGATCCAGTCGGTGGATCCCAACGGGCCGGCGGCGGCGGCGGGCCTCCAGCGGGGACATCTGGTCCGGGGGTTGGACCGCACCGAGTTCCCCGACGTCGTGGCGCTGGCCCGGCACCTGTTCAGCCGGCCGAAAGGCGCAACGGTCGAGGTGGGCGTGTTGGTGGACCAGCGCACGGCCCTCGGGGTCTACCGCCAGGCCGGGCTGGTCGAACTCAAGCTCCGCTGAAATCGGGATGAATGCGGGCCACATCCGGGGGCGCTGGGCTCCGGGTTGGTGGCCTCATGAGGCTACCGGCCTATTGACACAGTGGCCACCGAAGGCTTCTTGGAATGACCATGAAGTCCGACCCATCGTCCGGGCGCATCCCTTCGGTGCGGTATCCCGATGCCGGTTCCAGCCAGCGATCCAAGGGCCGCCTTCTCCGGGATGCCCTCCCGAAGACCTCCCACGCGCCGGTCGTCAACGTGCGGGCCGCGAAGGACCGTCTGTCCAGCCTGCTGGAGCAGGTCTCCCGTGGCGACGAGGTGGTCATCACCAGCGATGGTCGCCCCAAGGCGCGACTGGTCCCGGTCCGCGACGAATCCCGGCCTTACACCGTCGACTGGGCCTGGCTCGAGTCCCAGCCGCTCGTCGGGGGCCCGTCGGCCGAGGCCATCATCGCCGCCGACCGTTCGGACCGATGCCCCTGATCGTCAGCCCATCCTCGTCGGCCCAATCCCTCCTCTCGTGGTTTCGTCCCGGAGATCGGTCTGGTGAGTCGGCGCCGTGAATTTTTGCCGCACCTGCTTTTTGCGACATGTATCTCGATTCCTGCATCCTCGTGAAGCTGCTGGTCCGCGAGCCTGACAGCGCCTACTACGCCCGGCTCGTCGATGGGAACCCGGTCAGTTCCTCGCTCCTGGCCTTCACCGAGGTCTGGTCGGCCCTCCTGGCCCGGGAGCGGGCCGGGCATCTGGGCGAGCGGATGCGTCTCGGGGCGTGGCAGCGGTTCGAGCGGCAGGCGGACGACCGCCTCATTGATCTCGTGGCCGTCTCCGAGACGGTGGTGCGCCGGGCGCATTGGATCCTCGGCCGCGTGCACCCGAAGGTGCCGCTGCGGCCCCTCGACGCCCTGCACCTGGCCACTGCGGACCAGTTGCAGGACTGGCCGCTGGTCACCGGCGACCAGCGCCTCCGCGAGGCGGCCCTGCACCTGGGCTACCCCATCAGCGACCTCCCGGGCGATCCATCCATGGCCTCCTGAACCAGTCGCGCCCGGGCCCTCCGCCGGCTGTTCGACTGCCCGAGGGGCGGCCAGAACCGGCAGCCGTGGGGCCCGGCGGATCGGACGTTGGTGGCAACGGGGTTTTCTGTTCCTGCGACGGGTCTTCCCAGATAGCCTTCTCCCCTCCGACACGGATGTCAGATCCCACTCCCATGATCGAGGTCCATGACCTCACGAAACGCTACCCCGGGCGCACCGCGGTGGACGGGATTTCCTTCACGGTCGGGCGGGGGGAGGTCGTCGGGTTCCTCGGGCCCAACGGGGCGGGCAAGTCCACGACCATGCGCATCCTCTCATCGTTCATGCCGGCGACCAGCGGCACCGTGCGCATCGCCGGGTTCGACGTGTTCCACCAGCCGGACGAGGTGCGCCGGCGCATCGGCTACATGCCCGAGAACAACCCGCTGCACGTGGACATGCGCGTGCGCGACTACCTCAAGTTCCGGGCCCGTCTCAAGGGGCTGGGGATCGGACGCAGCCGCCAGCGCGTCGACCGGGTGATCGAGCAGTGCGGGCTCCGGGACGTGGAGCGGCGCATCATCGGCCAGCTCTCCAAGGGATACCGACAGCGCGTGGGCCTGGCCGATGCGCTGGTCCACGAGCCCGACCTGGTGATCCTCGACGAGCCGACCATCGGGCTCGACCCGCACCAGTTGCGCTCGGTGCGCGCGCTCATCAAGGAGTTGGGCCGGACGCACACGGTGCTGCTCTCGACCCACATCCTCAGCGAGGTGGAGGTCACCTGCTCACGCGTTCTCGTGCTGCACCAGGGACGCATCCTGGCCGCAGACCGCGTCGAGGACCTGGAGAGCCGCTTCAGCCAGGATGGCCGGGTGGTGGCCGAGATCGCCGCCAGCCCGGAGGCTCTCCGCGAGGCCTTCCGCGACCTGCCCGAGGTGGCCGCCCTCGAGATCCAGGCCGCGGCCGGCGATTTCCAGCGCGTGGCCTTCACCCCCCGGGCGGGTGAGGACCTCCGCCCGCTGGTCTTCGAGCAGGTGCGCCAGCACGACTGGGCGCTGCGCGAGTTGACCCGGCCCCGGCTTTCGCTCGAGGACATCTTCATCCAGCTCACCCAGCGGCGGAAGGGAGGGGAGTCCTGACATGGGCGTCTTCCTCACCCTGGTCCGCCGGGAGCTTGGCGCGGCCTTCAACTCGCTCATCGGCTACGTGGTGGTGGCCATCACCCAGTTGCTGGCGGGGTTCGGGCTCATGGACATCGTCCAACGGCTCAACTCCGACCGCACGCCCTCGCCCATCCCCGAGATCTTCTTTGCCGACGGCATCGTGTTCTGGTTGATCCTCATCCTGACGACGCCGGTCATCACCATGCGCACCTTCGCCTCCGAGCGGGCGCTGGGCACCTACGAGGCGCTCATGACCACGCCGGTCGGCGAGTGGCAGGTGGTGCTCGCCAAATACGCCGGGGCCCTGGTCTTCTACCTGCTGAGCTGGGCGCCGCTGGTCGGGGTGCTGGTGCTCCTGAGGCAGTTGACGCAGCAACCGCAACTGCTCGACCCGTGGGGGATGTGCGGCGTGCTGACCGGCATCGCCTGCATCGGTTCGACCTTCCTCTCCATCGGGGTCTTCGCCTCGTCGCTGACCCGCAGCCAGATCATCGCCGCGATGACCTCGCTGCTCCTGGGCATCGGGCTCTGGACCCTCAGCCTGCGCTTCTCGCAGACCGACACCACCGGCGACCGGTTCGGCCGGCTCATGGACCACCTGTCCGTGACGCGCCACATGCAGGACTTCGCCCGGGGCGTCGTGGACGGGCGGGCCCTGGTCTTCCACCTCAGCGTCAGCGTGTTCTTCCTGTTCCTCACGCAGCGGGTGATCGAGATGCGGAGGTGGCGATGAGCACGCCGGATTTCCAGGCCCCCGGTGGGCGCCCGAGCTACGAGCCGGGCCGCCGCTGGTCCGCGGGGTTGAACGCGCTCGTCGGGGTGGTGGCCCTGCTGGCGATCGTGGGCATGGTCAACTACCTGGCGGCCACCCGCCTCCAGTGGCGTCACGACTGGGCATCGGCGCAGCGCCCGCGCCTGTCGCCGCTGACCGTGGCCACCCTCGGCGCGCTGACCAACGAGGTGACGGCGGTGGTCCTGTTTGATCCGGCCTCCGACCTGTACCGCCACGTCGTGGGGTTGCTCCGCGAGTACGCCCTGCAATCGCCGCGCGTCCGCGTGCAGCTCGTCGACTACGTGCGGGACGCGGCCCTGGCGACGGCCATCAAGACCCGCTACGACCTCGGGGCCAACACCGGCGACCTGGTGGTGTTCGATGCGGGCGGCGGGCGCTTCCGCACCGTCGACGACTCCGAGATGTCCACCTATGACGCCGACGTGAAGGGCATGATGGCCGGCCGCAGCCAGGAGATCCGCCGCGTGGCCTTCCGGGGCGAGGCGCTGTTCACCGCCGCCCTCGCCGGCCTTGCCGAATCGGCCGGAAGCCGGGCCTACTTCCTGCGCGGGCATGGCGAGAACGACCCGGGCTCCGACGACGAGAGCCGGGGTCACTCGCGCCTGGCGAGGTTGCTGTCCGAGAAGAACGTCGAGTCGCGGGCCTTCACCAATGTCCTCTCCGGCGTTCCGGACGATTGCAGCGTCCTCATCGTGGCGGGACCGGTGCAACCCCTGATGTCTTCCGAGGTGACCGAGATCTCCCGGTACCTGGCCCGGGGCGGGCGCGTGCTGGTCACCCTGCCGCTCGAGACGCTGCGGCGACCTGGCCACCTCGAGGGCCTGCTGGAGGAGTGGGGGGTGTTCCTGCCGGCCCAACTGGCCAACGACGAGGAAGCCTCGGCCCGGGGGTTCGACGTGGTCGCCGGGAGCTTCGGCTCGCATCCGATCACCTCGCCGCTGACGCGGGCCGGCGCCAAGGTGCACTTCCAGGCCCCCCGCGTGGTGGTGCCCATCCCCGCCAACCGGTTGCCGGCCGATGCGCCCAAGACCACGGCGCTGGCCCTCACCGGGCCGAAGGGTCGCACCCTTTCCGAGTTCGACGGCCGCGATTTCGCGTTCGTCGAGGGACAGGATCGGCGGGGGGAGATCCCCATGGCCGTGGCCTCCGAGAAGGGTGGCGTCAGCGGCCTCAGCGCCGGCCGGGGCACCGCCCGGTTGATCGTGCTCGGCGATTCGGCCCTGCTGGCGAACGCCGGCATCAAGAGCCTGGGCAACCGCGACTTCGCCGCCCTGTGCATCAACTGGCTGCTCGATCGCCAGCAATCCATGGCCATCGGCCCGAGGTCCATCTCCGAATACCGCCTCAACCTCACGCCGCCCCAGATGCGTCTGCTCAACGGCGTCCTCCTCGGCGCGCTGCCGGGTGGGGTGCTGACCTTGGGCTTCCTGGTCTGGGCCCGGAGGCGCGGATGAGGTCATCCCACCCATGAACGGTCGAACCACACTGGTGCTGGTGCTGCTGGCCCTCCTGCTCGGGGGATGGTTGGTGGTGACTGAACGCCGCGATGAGGTCCGGGTGGCCGGTGCCTCGGGTGCCGTGCGTTTCCGGCGCCCGGATCCCCGCGAGGTCGTTTCGGTCGAGATCCTCCGCTCCAACACCGCCATCCGCCTG
>Ga0068877_10002615_pt1 | contig 14473 bp, 10 predicted proteins | sample NOAtaG_FD_66437 | JGI IMG/M metagenome (GOLD analysis project Ga0068877, IMG submission 66437) | Freshwater lake microbial communities from Lake Erie, under a cyanobacterial bloom - NOAA_Erie_Diel6S_1000h metaG | ecosystem: Environmental > Aquatic > Freshwater > Lake | place: USA: Ohio, Lake... | reverse complement strand
CTCTTCTTTCGTATTATCATAAGGGGAGCTGGTAAGGGGAGATGATGTGAGGTCATATACGCGCACACTTTCGGTGATCTCCATTGTGCTGAGTTCAGTACAGTGGCGGTCGCCGCTCAGAAAGATGACTCCGCGGATATTGTTTTCACCAATGAGCTTCAGCAGGCGGCTACGCTCTTCCGCATAGTTGGCGTAGTTTTCAAAACGGGCTACGGGATTCAGCACTTGTCCGCCGATAGCCACCAGCTTGAATGGCGCCCGGCTTTCCTTGAGCGACTGGATCAGCCAATTGATCTGCTCTTCACCGAGCAGGGTGGGGGACACTCCCTTCACGAAGTGAGCCACGCGGTGGTAACGATTATCAAGCAGAAAGAAATCCACGTCGCTGTAACTGTATCGTGTGGTGATTCCCCGGCCACCTTCCACCGAGGGCACACCGGTCGTAGGATTAGCCCAGAATGTGTCAAATACATCGAGTGCTTCGTTCTTCAAAATGAAATTACCCGTGCCGTCATTTGGCCCGAAGTCGTGGTCATCCCAAACAGCGAGGTGGGCGCATGCGGGCAGGAGCGTCTGTAACTCAGGTGTGGAGCGGGTATGTATGTAACGTCTGACCATTCCAGCGCGGGAGTCCCAGTCACCTTCGCGGAAGTAAACATGATCTCCGAGCCAGAGCATCACGTCCGGGTCCGCCAATGCGATGGATGAAAAAATGCCGTAATCGCCTCCATAAGGCTTACCGGGTCTGTCTTGAGGTTCATCGTTGATATAAACGCAGCTGCCCAGAGCCAGACGAAAATCAGGGGCTTGTGTGCGCCATTGCCACAAGGGCTGCGTGGTGAAGTTCCATGTTCTTTCAGGTTCGGCGGCAATGTGGTACGTGTAAACAGTGCCCGGTTGCAAATCACTCAGGCAGGCAATGGCGGTATTGCCGTTGCTCTCTTCAGGGAGGAGCATTTGGGTGAACCGGATTTCGGGCGCCTGATTGGACCAGTATACAAGCTGTTGCTTGCCGGGACTGAACTGAAACCAGATTTTCGCGTCACGCAGATGAACTGCTCCGAGCATAGGGCCTGCAATAACTTGTCCCAGACCGGAAGAGCTGCAAGCGATCCAGAGTAGAAGGGATAGGATGATGCGGTTCATGTGCGTGGCGATGTCCAAAGAGATTCGAGGATATGGGTAGTGGCCTGCCAGTCGAAGTGACGCAGTATGGCAGCTCGTCCGGCTTTACCACGAGACCGGCATTCATCTTCATTGCGGAGCAATCGCACGGCCTCTGAGGCAAGGTCAGCGGGCTCATCGGCTATAACCAGGCATTCCCGGGCTTCCGGGGGCATGGCCTGGGCTGCCAGCGTAGTGGTCAGACAAGGCAACTCCATACTCATGGCCTCAAGCAGTTTGTTTTGCAGTCCACTGCCAATACGCATCGGGGCAATGAAGATTCTGGATCTCCGGTACGCGTCGCGCATGTCGTCGAGCCAACCGGTAACTTCGACCTGAGGACTTTGAAGTGCGCGAACCGCTGCGGTAGGGTTGGCACCGGCGATGCGGAGCCGAACGTCGGGAATTTCCCGTGCGATCATCGGCAGAATATCGCGGGCGAGAAGCACGGCGCCGTTTACATTCGGCGGGTAACTCATATTCCCGGTAAACACGAGTTCAGTATCCTTTATTGGCTGAGCATCGGGTGCAAACCATGCGGCATCTGCTCCGTTGGGTACCACTGTGATCGTGTGCTGTGCGGGATGGTAGATGAGCTGTCTGTCCTGCTCGCTGATGATGGTATGGTGGTCGAAGTATTCGAAGATGAGGTTCTCATAGGCCACCATGCGGCGCGCTTCTTCCCGGATGAACGGGCGCAGGAACCAGGGCGCTATCTCGGCGCGTCTGCGTAATCCGGCATTGAGTGCATCCATGTAGTCGAGCGTTTTCGGATAGGCGTAAAGATGCTTGACGTATTCAGAGCAACGCACCAGCTGGCAATAGATTTGGTCGGGTCCAAAAGAGTCAATGGCTCCTTTCACCTCGCGTCTCGCTCCCGCCTGCAGGAAATAGTGGACTTGAAAAGGGCGGTCAGAGAACAAGGCGCGAAGCATTCTCAAAGCAATGAGCGACTTGCGCAGCGGGATGATACGAAGGTGGGCTACCATAGCCGAAAGCACCTCTTTCGCTCGCGAATCAACGGGCTGATCGGTCAGGCAACACAAGTACACCTCATGCTTTTTGGAGAGCTCGCGCACCTGGTGAAAGGCGCGAAGCTTATCTCCTTTCTCGAGGGGATAGGGAACGCGAGAGAGGAGGACGAAGACCTTCATTTCCCCAACAGTTCCTTGTAGAAGTCTACGAGATCAGATGTAATCCTGCGATTGTCAAAACGAGACTCTACCAACAGCCGGCCGGATTGCCCCAGACGTCTGGCCAGACTGGGATCGGACATGAGTTTGTCCACCGCCCGAACCCATTCCGCGGGTGAATCGGCAATCAGGATGTTCTCCCCATCTGAGCAATCGATTCCCTCCGCTCCGATGGACGTACTGATGATGGCCCGACCGAGCGCTAATCCTTCAATGATTTTCACCCGAATACCTCCGCCAGAAAGCAGAGGTACGATCATCACGGAATAGGAGTTCATGAAGGCCGCAGAATCGGGCACCTCGCCCACCGCGATGACCTGAGGCGGTAAGTTGTGGCCTATTTCTTCTGGCATATTCCGCCCGCCGAGATAGAGTTTCAGATCGGGATGGCGCTCATGGATGCGAGGCCATACGGTATCCAGAAACCAGATTACTCCTTCCAGATTGGGGCTCCAGTCCATCGCCCCGAGATGAAACAAAGCGAGTCCGGAGGTACCTTCATCAGGCCGGTAGTCTGACGGGCGGATTCCAAACGGGATGTTACGAATGGGCTGTCGAACACCCAGTTTTCTGAACCGCCTCATGTCGTTGCCACTGATGGCAGCAATGCCATTGACCTCATCCAGCGCCTTGAGTTCATACTCGCGCAACCGGTTGGTGAGATACTTCAGATAGGCCTTGCGGGCAATGTTGCGTGTACCGCTGGTAATTTTTTCCCAGATAACAAACTCCAGGTTATGCGACCTCAGTACCACGGGGGCTTTGCTGTGCCTCCTGATCACTGCGAGGTAGGGTGTCATGAAGAGGCTCTCGAGGTGGATGATATCAAATTTTTCTTTCGAAAGCACCTCCATGATCTTGCGATCCATATCCGGACTGAAAAACCGGCTGATGTTGTAGGAATCGGATGTCATGAAGTTGGCAAAGGCATCCATGACATTAAGCCTGGTATCTACGAATATGCCCTCGATACGGGTTTTTTTGACGTAGTCCTGCGGCATAAGGTCCGGTCGGAAATCGTGCTTATGGGTGAAAATGGTCAACACCTTCACCTTATGTCCTGCCTCCATCAACCCCTGTGTGATGTTGTTCATGGCGATGCATCCGCCGTCGAGGGCAGGCAATGGGGGCTTGAGGCAGAGCTGCAGAATTTTCATGCGGCTGTCTTGGCTTTCAGTCGGGTCCAGCGGCTAATATCTAAAAACCGGAGGACTCGCAGGTAGGTGTCGCGGTCGAATAGAACGGCCTCTCGGGAGGCTTTCCAAGTGAGCCAAATGCTTAAGGGGAACATCATCAGGGTGGACATCCACATGCCCATCCATAATTCCACGATGCCACCCTTGGCCATTTTTTCTCCGGCCATGGTCATGAGCTGATACACGATGAAAAGGCACAGTGCAATGACCGTGGGCAATCCGAGACCGCCTTTGCGGATAATCGCGCCCAAAGGTGCTCCTATGAAAAAGAGCACCAGGCAGGCAGCTCCCAGGATGAGCTTGCGGTGCCATTCCACTTTGTGGCGGCGGATAAAGCGGTCGCGACTCTCCAGCTCATCCATGCTGCGCATAACCTGCTCGCGGGAGCGGCGGGTGGCTTCTCGGGCTGCCGATATGGCCTGGGTGCGCTCGGCTTGAGTGAGCGACTCCATGAACCATTCCTCGTCCGGCGACTCCGGCCTGGCGATAGCACCAGCCTCCCGCAGACGCTGCATAGCGAGCATGCCTCCCTCATATAAAATGCTGTCCCGCTGCACCTCCAGACTATCAATGGTCCTGCTGAGCTGAGGAATGGTCATCATCTCGTAGCTGTTGCGGAAGACTTCCTCTTGATCACCACTGATGGCAAATGAACTCAGATCAAGCCGAAGTACCATCTCTTCAAATCTCCCCCGCACCATCGGATGCCGCCGGTCCTTGTGCCTGGGCTCTTCCATCTCGTCGTAGGTCACGCCATCCCGCATGGTCAGGACCAGAAACCGCCCGTCGTCGGTCTGACTCATGTTGCCCTGACGGGCGCGGATCACGGTGCGGTTGCCGCGCTCATGACCCCGGTGGTCGTAGATCAGAATATCCTTCATCGCACCGGACGTGGCCTCCTTTTCCATAACCCGGATCGAAATGCCCTCAATGCCATTGTAGAACACGCCGCTCTCAAGGTTGAGGGCCGGCCGCTGCTGCACAATGCTGTACAGAAGCGACCGGAATTTGAGGTTGGCAATCGGCCAGATATTATTGGCGAAGATGAAGGCAGAAATGGAGAGGATGACGGTGAAGACCACGAGTGGACGCATGATCCGGAAGAGGGATGAACCGGAACTCTTCATGGCCGTAAGCTCATTGTTCTCTGACAGGGCACCGAAGGTCATGATGCTGCTCATCAGAATGGCCAATGGCAAGGCCATGTTCACAATACGCGCGGATGCATACACCAGCAGACGAAGGATAACAGAGACTTCTAACCCTTTGCCCATCAGGTCATCTACATACAGCCAGATGAACTGCATCTCGAAGATGAACATGGCCACCAGAAAGGTGATCACAAACGGACCGAGATACGACCGCAGCAGGAGGATGGACAGCTTGTGGAGGCGCATGCGTGCGGGTGTAAAGGTAAACCCCGGGCCGGGGATTTCCCGGAGAGGAGATGGAATGGCGCTCTCCACAGTAGGGTAATGAAGCAGGGCTTGGTAAAAGTCCGGGAATCGCCGTGGATTAGTGCAGCGTCGCCATGGCGCTGTGCTATATTGGCGCCACCAAAACCAAACCTGTAAAGCTTAACGTTGTATGAAGTCACTCCTTTCCGGGCTGGGCCTTGCGCTCGCGCTTTTGTGCTCCGCACCTCTCTTCGCACAGGACTCCCCTCCAGGTTACACTATGCTCAGTGCAGATCTCGATGCATTGGAGACCCTGGATGCGCCCACGTTTGTTTTCGAGGAACTGATGGCCGACGCCGAGGCCCGGGATAAGCGGGGCGGTCTGTCCGTATACGGCAAAATCGGAGAGCTCCCCGTTAGTGCTGATGACCATGGACAATGGACCGTTATGGCCAATGGCGACCGGATCTGGCAACTGAGGTTCCGTTCAGCGGGCGCGAAAGCGGTGAATGTGTTTTTCAACCGACTCTTCATTCCGGAAGGCGCATCGCTGTTTCTTTACAGCGCCGACCGCTCCTGGTTTGAAGGTCCTTATACCTCCGAGGAGAACAGTGCACATGGTATCTTCCAGACTGCTGAGGTCTTCGGCGATGAGGCGATTCTGGAGTATTATGAGCCGGCATCGGTGATCAGCCGCCCGTCCCTTCATATCCGGGGATTCGGACACTTCTTCCGGTTTATCCATGACTATCGTGATGAGCTTCGCGGTGGTAGCGGTTCCTGTCAGGTAGATGTCAACTGTCCGGAAGGTTCCAACTTCGTCCCGGAACGTCAGGCCGTGGTTCGCCTCAGCATTCCCGCCGGACAGGATGTTGGACTTTGCACCGGCACACTGGTGAACAACACGAACAGGGACTGCAAGAACTATATTCTGACGGCTTACCACTGCACCATTGACTCCGACGACTCCGATTTGCTCGGGCTTTCTGCACGATTCAACTTCCAGCGTGCCAACTGTGGCAGTGGTCTCGCTCCCAGCACCCAGCAGCGCGTGGGGGCGTTTCAGCGCGCCAACTCCAACGACAATGGCGGCGTGACGGGATCGGACTTCGCTCTGCTGGAGTTGGAAGACGCTATTCCCGCGAACTACGTACCGTTTTATGCCGGATGGGATGTGGGAGGTGCTGTGCCGGCATCGGGCGGTGGCTTCCGGGTGAAGAGTATTCACCATCCTTCAGGCGATGTGAAGAAGATATCTACTGCCAACAGCGTTGTGAGCAGTACATGGGTGCAGGCCTCCAATGCGCACTGGCGCGTGGAGTGGATGCAGACTCAGACGAACTGGGGCGTGACGGAAGGAGGATCCTCGGGTTCGCCCATTTTCGATATCAATAAGCGGATCATCGGTACTCTCACAGGAGGCGGCTCATTCTGTGATACGCCAACTGCTGATGATTTTTACGGCAAAATGGATCGCCACTGGACTGGTAATCCCAATCCGGCCAATCAGAAGCTGAAGGTGTGGCTGGATCCGGGAAATACCGGTGCGCAAACGCTTAACGGCTCTTTCGTTGATCCTAATGTGCCCGGTCAACCATGCGGGGGAACGGCAGCTAACCTCGAGGAATTCGAATATGAAGACTTCAGGATCTTTCCATCACTGGCCACTGACCGGTTGTCCATCTCGACTTCTATCTGGGACAGCGTGAAGGAAGTGCGCATTTTCGGTGCCGATGGTTCTCTGGTAGATACAATCCGCCTCTCCGGTACTATCACGCCGGTGGATGTTCAGCGCCTGGCTTCCGGGATTTACTACGTGTCGTTCATTCACTTCTCAGGATCCCACGTTACCCAGAAGTTTTCGGTGATCCGATGAGCTCTTGCTGATGTCATCCATTCTCATGGAACAGGGGTGGAAGGAGCGGCTCGATGCCGCCCTTTCCACCCCTTCGTTTGAGCGTCTCTCAGCCTACGTTCGGGAGGAGTATCAGTCCCAAACCTGTTATCCTCCCGCTCATCAGGTTTTTGCAGCGTTCGATCATTGTCCCTTTGACCGCGTCCGCGCGGTGATTCTCGGTCAAGATCCCTACCATGGCCCCGGACAGGCTCACGGGCTTTGTTTTTCTGTGAATGATGGCGTTCCGCTTCCTCCTTCGCTGCGAAACATCTTCAAGGAGATTGCTGACGATATCGGTAAGCCCGTGCCTGCTTCGGGCAATCTCACGCGCTGGGCAGATCAGGGTGTGCTTCTGCTCAATGCAGTGCTCACCGTGCGCGCAGGTCAGGCGGCATCACACCAGAAGAGAGGATGGGAAGACTTCACGGATGAAGTCATCCGGCAAGTAAGTGAGCATCACGAGCATGTGGTTTTTATGCTCTGGGGAAATTATGCCATCCGGAAGGGACACTGGATTGATTCATCGCGCCATCTGGTCCTCACTTCAGCTCATCCATCACCGCTCTCTGTCCATCAGGGCTTTTCAGGTAACAAGCATTTTTCGAAATCCAATGAATATCTGACGCGGCACGGCTACACGGCTATTGATTGGTGAATCAGCGCTTGAGGTGGAAATAACCTTCTCGTGTTTCTTCGAGTCCCCCGCCACAGGCACTTGAATAGCGGGCGATGTAACAATACACCCCTTCAGCGGCATCACGTCCGTTCCAGCCAAAAGAGCCGCGGTTTCCTTCAAAGACTATTCCGCCCCATCGGTTGTAAACAGTGACCTCATAGCTGGAGAAAAAGTCCCGGAGATTCACGCCTGGATAGTCAAGCAGGAAAGGCGACCACGTGCCGTTTTTCTCATCGCCATTCGGAGTGAAAATGTTGGGGAAGGTGATGGAACTGAGATCAATATTGATGTCATCGGACGCCATCACCTCTACCGGAAAAAACGCGCTGCATCCGTTGCCTGTGTTCGTAATCTGAAGTTCATACAAGCCTTCCTCGCTTACAACTGGCTGCAGCAGGTCTGTGGCCGAAACAAAAGCCCCATCGGTGGTGGTCCAGCTGGCGGTATAGGATCCTTCGGTGAGCACGCTGATGTTACTGATGGTAATTTGAGGCTGAAGACACGTGAGGGTGTCCTGTATGCCAATAGTGGCGACGGGAATGGTAAAATCAGCATCCACATTCAGCGTATCTGTACCTACACATCCGTTGGTCGCATCGGTGACTGTGTAGACAAATAATCCGGCAGCGTTGATGACGGGGGTATTCGTGGCTGCGCCGGATAGAAAAGTCCCGCCATTGAAGCCGGTCCATTGTACTGTTGCATCCGGAGTGCCGGGAGCCCCCAGCAGTTGAATCTCCGGATGGGCGCAGGTGAGGAGCGTGTCGGCACCAGCAAAAGGCTGGGGTATATCCTGGTTGTCCACCACAAGGACCTGAGTCACAGCTGTGCAAACGTCCAGCGCCGTGGCAGTTACGGTGTACCAGGCCGGAGTGCTCGTGGAGAATGAGGCCTCATCAGTCGGACCTGCAATTTCCCCGTCTGTCGTGCTCCATGAATACGAGGTGAACGGAAAATTGGAGGAAGCTGAAACTGAAACGATCGGGTTGATGCAGGTGAGCTCCAGGGCAGGAGGTGCAGTTACCTGAAGGGAATCTACCTGCACGGTGATATCGGCATCCACATTGTTTCCGCAGAGGTCAGTGAACTGCACGTTGTATGTGGTGGTAGCAGGCGGATTGGCTACAGGTGTGGCCGAGGTAGGATCACTCAGAAAGTCGGCGGGTGTCCAGGTGTAGGTGCCGTCCAGCGATGCACCGGCGCTGAGAACGGCGGTGGCGCCCGGACAGATCAGAACCTGGTCGCCCACGTTGAGGATGTTCTCCTGCAGACAAACCGTCTGGTTGTTGAATGCGCCGCCGGTGGCTGCGGTAAAGCCCCAGTACACCAGATTCTCGCCGCCGAATACCGAATTGATCAGGTCCACTTGGGTCTGCAACCGGAAATTGCAGTCGAAAAAGACCTGCATCACTTGCGAGGCGGGATTCCAGTTAATCTGCACAACGTGGTCCTCTCCGTCTTCGGTGTTCTGGCTGAAGGGGTCCATCTGCACTGGCCCGGCCAGCTGGAAAGGTGAGTTGTGGCTGATGTTGCCATCCCGGTGAATGGCGATATGATCAAATCCGGGATCATTGTATTCACCGTTTTGCCAGGTGTCAAACTCCACACCCAGTGATGTGCCGAAATCAAGGTAACCCATTCCGCCACCGTTGGTTCCGATGGCCGACGTGCCCACGGTTTGGAGTACGAAGCAGATGCCGTCAGCCCCTGTACCGTCAATGCTCCCGAGATTCATCCGAAACTGGATATCAAAGGGCTGCGTCAGGTCGATCTGATCGCTGTACCATACGGTGCCATTCTGGTTGTTTGACGCCTCGGTCAGCCGGTAGCAATCATCACCGAGGAATTCCGCATCGCCGTTCAGGAAGTAAGTCTGCGCGAATGCACCAGAAACGAATCCCGGCAGGATGAATGCAGACAAAGTGTACTTTATACACGTATTCATAAACCGAAGATAGGCAAGATGGAAATGGGAACCAGCAAATCGCTGGTGTCACGCCTCTGATCTTATGGCGATATTCAGCCGGACTCTCAGTTTCCTGTTGACCAGACGAAGGCCCGTGACCAGGCATAGAATGCATCAATATCTTTTTCGTTTTCCTTTAACCACTTGTCCACGTCACTGTCGCCAGAGGTAGCAAATACGATGTGTGAAAATACCTCGATGAAATTTTTCTCCTTCATCTCCAGGTAGTACGGAACATAGTAGCTCCAGTAAAATCCATGGTTCCCGTTTTTTGCCTCCCCCAAGGAAGCACACATCGTATTCATTTTCCGGATGAATTTCTCCACTTCGCTGTGCTTCTTGAACTTTTTGTCATAATCCAGCGCCGCCTCCATTGTAAGAATCAGATCTGTGCTTGAAAAGTCATTTGCACTGACTTGACCATCGGTTTTTTCGCGCGGAAGCTTGCTTGCATCGATGTTGACACTCACGGATTTTTTTCCGGTCTGCTCAACATTCTCACCCAGGGCATCCTTCAGCATCTGAAGATTTTCCTTGGCCCTGTTGGATTGAGGTTCGATAACGAAGAATCTGCCAAAAACCAGGAGTGCCGGAATGCGCCTATCCTTTACCAGTAGTGTCCTCGCGAGTGCATTCTGAGAGCCGGGGTGTCGGGGATTCAGTGAAGCAGATTTCTCGAAGCAACTGATTGCATCGTCTATTCTTCCCATGCTGGTCAGAGTGATGCCCTTGTTGAAATGCAGCATGTAGAAGTCCGGGAATTCTATTATTCCACGCTCATACATCTCTAAAGCCTTATCCGTCTGCTTCAATCCATCGTATGCATTTCCGGCCGTCACATAGACCATTCCAAGAGACTTGGCGCCCGGATGCAGCTTCAACGCCCGTTCACATAGTCCAATGGATTCCTCGTATTGCTGAAGCGCGAGCAAGGACATGGCTTTCTCAGCCAGCGCGAGAAGATTGTCCTGATCCAGTTGCAGCGCCTGATCATACTTCCTGATCGCGCCGGCAAAATCGCCTTTATCGTGGTCTGCAATACCCTCTTCTACCCATTTTTCTGCTTGTTCCTTTTGTTGGCCTGCGAGGATATTGCAGCAAAAAACGAGAACCAGCAGGATGAAAATTTTATTCATGGATTTCGATAAATGATGATAAATGGAATAGTTGGCTCCTTGCATAAGCGTGGATTCATCTGGTAGTCCATCAAACGGATTATTCAGCCATCGACGAATAATCCAATTGTGATTGATCTGTGGGATTCTTATCCAACGCCGCAGCCCGGTATCTGGGATGGGTAATGAGCTTCCGGCCTCCGTTATTGCCTGAGGATGGGCGTTGCCTCCTGCACTCCCTCAATCCGGAGGTAATATACGCCCTGCGACAGCGCTTCGAAATCGATCACCGTGCGAGCTGACACTTTGCCGCCGGCTATTTCCCTTCCGAGGGCATCTGTAAGCTGGTAAGGTTTGCCCATGGTAGCTGAATTGGCTTCCACAATGGCAAAGGAGGCAGTGGGGTTGGGATACACACGCACCGGAGCCGTTTCAGACTCCGTGACTTGCATCGCGGTGGTAGGGGCATACACGCGAATGGTGTTGCCTCCGCAAGCGGCGGCCAACCCGTTGGGGGCGATACATACGCCTGAGGTGTTGGTGTTGATCAGCTCGTCAGACCAGATCTGATTCAGGGATAAGTCGTACGCGTACAGTCCGTTCACGCCGGATGTAGCGTAGATCATATCATTGGCGGTGGCTGACAGCCGTGGCGAGAAAAATCCCGTGGTTGTAAGGGGCAGGGACGTGTTCATGATCTGTCCGTTCGAAGGATTCAGCCGGATGATCTTTCCATCCGATGGTGCATAAACGGATCCATCCGAGCCCATGCACATGGTGCTGAATGAGGAATTGCCGGTAATGGGTGTCTGCCAGAGTAAAGTGAGCTGGGAGCCGCTGTCTGAAACAGCGGCTATATTATCCTCTGTGAGATGCACGTAAACAATCCCATCAAGGCCTACCATAAGTGGTGATTGGGCTACATTGCCTCCGAACGTGAGGTCGGGCACAAGCACGCTGTACAAACGCTCGCCAGTTTCCAGGTCAATAGCCCATACATAGGACATTCCGAAATTTTGCTCGAGCACATAGCCGGTATTCGTTTCCAGATTAAGCGCCATTTCGCCGCTTCCTGATGCCATCGGTATGGTTTCGGTTTCCCAGATCATTTCACCCGTAGCAGGATTGATCTTATAGGTTTTGAAGAATCCGTAGATGTAGAAATTACCCTCTGCATCGAAAGTACCTGACTCGGTGATGTAGGCTCCCGAAGTTACATTGGACTCCCACAGGGTGGAGCCATCCGTGACGTCGAGGGCAAACAGCGCATCTTCCATGCTTTCGGTGTAGGCCACTACATACAACCGGCCATCGTGGAGGCCGACAGGCAGCGAGCGACCTGTATTGCCTGTCACATCCACGGTCCACAGCAAATCACCAGTGGTGAGATCATAGCATACCACGGGCGCGTAGGTGAGACTTTGAAAGCGCATGACCACGAGGTAGTTGTTCTCGATATACATGGGCGCTCCAAAGGCACCGAAAGAGTTCGTTTCCCAAAGCACGCTGTCCGTTACGGGGCCATAGACGTCCATGTAGCCATTGCGTCCTTCATTACCGCCTACATTGTGCCAGCCGGTGGGCTGTGCCTGCAGGCACAGGCAGCAAATAATCACTGAAAAAGTAAGGAGTGTTTTCATGGGTGAGGTAATAAAAAAAAGGATTGGTTGAGGAGTATGGTTTTTGTCATACCGGACAAAAATAGGAACCAGTTCCTATTTAACCTCCTCGGGCAACCGAAACCCCAGTGTTTCGATGAGCAGAGCATCGGGTTTGGTTCGGCTGATATGCGCGGAGAGTGTAATCCGGTCCAGCGCACGCGCAGTTTCTTCTGTGCCGGGCTGCCTGGCTTTTTTGACCGCCGAGAACCAGTCAATCACATCCCTCGTTTCCGGATCGATCCGGAAGGTGAGCAGGGACACATGCAACTGGTCAAACGGAATGAAAAACCATTTGCCATAGTAGGGTGGTCTCTTCTTCTCTGCGGAACCGGTGGGCAGCTTCAGTCCTTTCCACATGTAGATCACCCATCCATCCATGTAGGTTTCCCGGTTCATCAGATTCACCTGGCTCTTAATGGCAGAGATGCGGTTGATTCCCCATTCACCGCAAAAAACCGGTCGGTCGTGAGCGCGTGCGGCCTTCATGAACAAGGGCAGGTGCTTTTCCATTTTCAGTCCAAACCAGCTGTAGAAATGGAAAGAGTAGCAGCCATTGGCATCCAGATGGCTGTCGTACCGCGCGAGCACATCGAGATCAATCGCATAGTTGTTTCCCTCGTACACGATCATGTGGTTGGGGTCCACCGCCCGAATGGCTCCGCTGATTTCGCGGTACAAGCTGATGAGTTCGCGCTCCCGCTTCCTGGGCAGGGCAGGTTCGCCCAGCAGATCGTATCCAAGGATCATTCGCTCGTCCCTGAAGTGCTCCGCGATTTCCGCCCAGCGCTTCACCGTGCGCCTGCGGGCAGCGGGTGAATCCCAGAGCATGGTATCGCCTTTGACGTAGCCCGTGCACCACAGTTTATCCGTGGCTGCCGGAGGCACCATCATGATGAGCAGCACGGCGATATCGTGTTCACGGAATACGGGCATCATCCGGTCCATGTGCTGATAGAACCAGGCCCGGGTGGAATCGTGTTCAAACAAGACCGCATCGAATCCCAACCGCACGCAGTTGATGCCCATTTGCTTCATCCTGCGGACGTCCTCTTCCTGCAGAAACGATTCCATCATCCTCCGGAGATACTGCCTGTAGGCTTGATCACCGATCAATCCTTTGAGCCGGGCCGCGGTTACCTTTTGCGCGGTTTGGCCACCTCCAATCACATAATTCTCCTGATACATCCAGCAACTCACATTGGCACCCTTGATCTGAAAAGGACTACCGTCAGGGTCCATGATTTCATGCCCCTTTCTGTGGAAGTAGGGCGGGGATACCGAAGGGGATTCACTCTGCCCGGCGTGCGCAAGGATGGTTGCGAAAACGCACAGGGTCAGCAGCACTAATCTGAGATAAATCATCATCTTGTTCGCGTAAAAGGAGGCAAGGTTATTTCAGCCGTGCATGCAATCCGAAGATGCCGGAAAAGCAAGTCAGGTATCGGAACTTAGAACGAATATAGAGAAGAAGGCAGACCGGGAAGGGAATCCGCTGATCAAGGCCGGGAGCAGGGAGGGAGCTCCGCTTCAGATCGAGCTCCCGTTGCTGCTTCATTTGGCCCCTGACTTCAACCACGCGAGCCAGTCAGCGGCGACGTGATCCCAGTTGTACTGATCGTAGTCCACCTCTCCCGTTTCCTTCATTCCGAAGTAATTGTGGTCCAGTCCGACATACGACTGAAAGGTGAAATTGCTTTTTTCTTTTCTGATCAGCTCAGCTCTCAGCAGGTCGTTGAATGGGGTTGCAGGGTCAACTGTCCCGTAGCAAATGAATACGGGGATGGTAAGCCGTGGAAATTCATCCAATGAGGACCTGGAAAAGCTATACACCGATCGGAAGGAGTCAGCATTCAGTATCTGTGTATTCGAGCTATCCTGCACAACGGCTTCATAATACCGGAATTCATGCTCAGCGAAGCGCAGTGAGTCAGCAGGGGTTTCCCGCTGCCGGGCCTGAGCTATCCGGGACATGATCTGGCCGCAAGGATTGCCACTGGCATAGATCAAATGCGTGATGAGCGTGGAGCGCAAAGTCATTTCAAAAGCCACCCGGGCACCTTCGGAGTGACCGGCAACGACTACTGCGCTCGCGTCTGCTAACCTCTCGCGGGATAGATGCTCCAGCACAGCTAAATTCCTGACTACATAAAAATCCAGGTAGTTGTTATCGGAGTATTGGGCAGGAGGGAGGTGGCTTTGGGTATCGAG
>Ga0068877_10002609_pt1 | contig 14484 bp, 11 predicted proteins | sample NOAtaG_FD_66437 | JGI IMG/M metagenome (GOLD analysis project Ga0068877, IMG submission 66437) | Freshwater lake microbial communities from Lake Erie, under a cyanobacterial bloom - NOAA_Erie_Diel6S_1000h metaG | ecosystem: Environmental > Aquatic > Freshwater > Lake | place: USA: Ohio, Lake... | reverse complement strand
GAGAGCGTCGGCGTCCGCGTGCGGATCCGGATCCGGTCGCGGTCTCGGCCCCGGTCGCGGTCGCGGTCTCGGTCGCGGTCGCGGTCGCGGCCTCGGCCCCGGTCTCGGCCTCGGCCCCGGACTCCGCCACGGCCCCGGTCCGGGCAAGACCGCGCGTCCGTCTCCGCATCGGCCGGAGAAGGGCCCCTCGGGATCGTCGAGGGTAGCGGCGTGCTCGGCGCCGCAAGGCCAAGCGCGTACTCGCCATCCTCCCCGACGACGAATACGGAGCACACGTCTCGCGGGTCCGGGCGGCTCCGTGCGCGTCGTCGCTGCGCGACGAGCCTTGCGGCGTCTGCGCGCGCCGCTGTGGGGGCGGGTGCCCCGAGCGGCCCAGGGCGGGCTCGGCTCGATGGGCGGAAGGGCAGTGATTCACATGCTTCGGATCTCTGGCGACATCATCGCGCTCGTGCGGGACTTGGCGGGCGACATCGAGCGCATCGAGCGGCGCGATGCGGATCTCGCGCGGCAGCTGCGGCGGGCGGCCTCGAGTATCGCGCTGAACACGATGGAGGGGTGCGGGCTGCGCGGCGGGAATCGGCGGCTGCGGTACGAGAGCGCGCTCGGGAGCCTGCGCGAGGTGACCGCGGTGATCGATGTGGCGGAGGCGCTGCGGATGATCGTGCGGCGTGACGACGTACGCGAGCGGATGGACAAGATCGGCGCGACGTTGTTTCGACTGACGCGGAGGTGAGCGCAGCGATGGCCCCGGCCCGGGAGCGGGTCGGGGCTGCGACTGCGACCGGGACCGGGACCGAGACCGAGACCGAGACCGAGACCGTGACCGTGACCGAGACCGAGACCGAGACCGAGACCGAGACCGAGACCGTGACCGTGACCGTGACCGTGACCGTGACCGTGACCGCGACCGAGACCGCGACCGTGACCGCGACCGAGACCGAGACCGAGACCGGGGCCGTGACCGGGACCGAGACCGGGACCGGGGCCGGGGCCGCGACCGAGACCGCGACCGCGACCGCGACCGTGACCGCGACCGTGACCGCGACCGAGACCGTGACCGGGGCTGGGGCCGCGGTCCGACGCGGACAGCCGCGCCGCCCCACTCCGTTTCGACGTAGCCTCGCTCCATGCTGCTCCGCGCGCTGGCGCTCCTCGCCGCTCTCGTCGCCCTCGGCCTGCCCGCCTCGGTCGGTGCCCAGCGCACGGTCGTGATCCGCGCCCCGTCGGTGGATTTCAGCCTCGCGTGCACGCCTGCGCTCGGCGGCCAGACCTTCAGCTTCTCGGTGGACAGCGTCGCCGGCTCCGACGGCTGGTACCGCGAGGCCCGGGCCTCGCTCCTTGACCCCACGAATTTCTCCGCAATGGGCGCCGTCCGGATCACGTTCGAGTTCGGCCCGCCCTTCGACTCGTTCAGTCCCGACGGACTCGACGGCGCCGACCTCCTCGTGCTGAACCCGTTCAGCCCGCGCCCGCAGGACTTCGATCTCTCCGTGTTCGAGGCCTACGCGCGGGGCGGCGTCGGCTTCGTGTCCTTCCAGAACGCGGCCGCGACGTTCTTCGCGGAGTCGGCCGAGACCTGCGTCGGCGACAGCAGCGCCACCTTCCCTGCAGCGGTCGCACCGATCCTCGCGGGTCCCTTCGGGGACGTCGCATCTCCCTACTTCACCGGCTTCAACTGCCGCTTCTCCATGCTCGACCCGCTCGCGTTCGTGGTCTCCAGCAACGACGCCGGCCCGAACGCCATCGCCATCGATCTCGCGGGGCGCTACCCGGGCGCAGGCCGCGCGGTGAGCTTCGGCGACGAGGAGCACTTCGCCTCGCTCGTCGTTCCGGGCTGCGGTGCGCGGGGCCTGACGCGCGGCGGCAACAACGACGTCCTGCTCCGCAACGTCTTCGCGTGGGTGGGCGCGACCGCGCACGATCCGATCCCGAGCGCCGTCGAGGGCATGGGCGATCTCGACGGCGACGGGCGCACCGACGCCTTCGACGGCGATACCGACGGCGACGGCGTGCTCGACGTCTACGAGGCGGGCGACGCGGACCCGGCCACTGCCCCGATCGACACCGACGGGGACACGGTGCCCGACTACCGCGACGCCGACACCGACGGAGACGGGATCGACGACCTGCTCGAGGCCGGCAGCGGACCGGTCGCTCCGCCGGTCGACACCGACGCAGACGGGCTCGCCGATCTGCGGGACCTCGACGCCGACGGGGACGGAGTGGCCGACGCGATCGAGGGCTTCCGCGACCTCGATCTCGACGGAGATCCCGCGTTCCGCGACCGTGACGACGACGGAGACGGCGCCGAAGACGGCGACGACCTGTGCCGCACCGTGGCCGATCCGGCGCAGCGGGACGGCGACGACGACCGCGTGGGCGACGCATGCGACAACTGCCCCGAGATCGCGAACGCCGATCAGGCCGACGCGGACGGCGACGGAACCGGTGATGCGTGCGAGCCGCTGCCCGACGCGGGGCCGCCCGATGGTGGGCCGTTCGACGCGGGTCTCGACGATGCGGGCGCGTTCGACGCAGGTACGGCCGACGTCGGTACGGCCGACGCAGGTACGGCCGACGCCGGCCTGCGCGACGCGGGCGGGGTCGACACGGGGCCGCTCGATGCGGCTCCGCTCGATGCAGCGCGTGACGCGCACGCGGCGCCCGGCAGCGATGGAGGCCCCAGCGGAGCGGCAAGTGCGGGAGGCTGCGGCTGCCGCGCCGTCCGGAGCACCGGCGCCGCGACGCTCCCGGTCGGCTTGGGACTCTTCGTGCTCCTCCTCGCGCGGCGTCGCCGAGCGGCCGCGACGCGGGTCCTCGCAAGGAAACCGCGGCGCATGCCGCTCACGCGCTGAGCGCGGCCGGGCCCAACCGTCCGCGGAACGCCGCCTCGAGGCGTTCTTTCGCGCCCGTCTCGATGGGCTCTCCGTGCGCCATCACGAGCCGGTCGAAGTCGAGGGCGAGGATCCCGCGCACGCTCGCGGCGAGCGCGCCGCGGTCGGCCGCTGCGAGCGACCAGGCCCGGCTCTGACCGAGCGTTCCGATGCGCGCGCCCATCATTCCCAGGATCCAGGGCGTCAGCCATCCCCGGCTCTGGCGGACGTGGAAGACCAGATCGGTGACGACGAGGGTTCGGGAGGGGCGGTGCAAGAGGACGTACTCCGCGAAGCTGGGCACCCCCTCGACCGGCACGGCGAGGAGCTCCGGATGCAGCTCGGTCGGCCCTGCGAAGGTCGCATCGAAGCGCAGGTCCGGACGCTTCGATGCGAGCCCCGGGACGCCGTGCACGCGCGCCTCCGGCCAGCGGGCCGCCCCAGCGCCCACGTGCAGGTGGTGCAGGAGACTCGGCGCGATCAGATGCCGGACGCGCCCGAGCCGATCGATGCGGGAGGCGACCGCGTCGTCGAACGCGACGGGTGACACGATCGCGAGCTCGCCCCCTCCGAGCCCGAGGACCGTGCTCTGCAGCGGCAGGTGAAAGCCCGGGCCGAGGCGGATCCAGCTCGGCACGACATGCACGGTGGACGCGAGCGGAACGAGGTCGAGCATCGGCGGATTCTCCTCGGCGGCAACTGGTCAACCTTACTTGACGGTACACGAAGACGTCAAGCGTGCTTGACTGTGTGCGACGATGAGGATCGACGCGTGAAGCGCTCTCCGCCCCGGGCCAGGCCCGTCCCGCAAGCCTCCGCCGAGGCGCGCCCCATTCGCATCGATCCGGCGCAGCTCGAGCGCGCCAAGCGCGCGAGCCCAGCGCAGCTCCTCTTCCGCTGTGCGCGGCGGCTCAACGCGCTGGCGCTCGAGCGGGTCGCCGCACGCACGGGCCTGGCGCTGCGTGCCTCGCACACGGCGCTCTTTCCGCACATCGACCTCGCGGGCACCCGGCAGACCGAGCTCGCCCGCCGGCTCGGCGTGAGCAAGCAGGCGGTGAACGGGCTGGTCGCCGAGCTCGAGGCGATGGAGGTCCTCGAGCGCGTGCCCGACCCGGAAGATCGGCGCGCGACGCTGGTGCGCTTCCGGCATGCGCCGGGCCGCTCGATCCTCGACGGGCTCGCCGTGCTCGGCGGGCTGGAGCGAGAGATCGAGGCGGCCCTCGGAACCGCCAGGCTTCGCAGCCTGCACCGCACGCTTGCGGCCCTCGACGCCTGGCTCGAGACGCATTGACGTCGCACCTGGCAGGCCGAGGGCCTCAGCCAGGCCGTGTCCGTGCGAGCACGCGGCGCACCACCGCGAACTCGCTCGGTCCGAGCTCGCGGCCGAAGGCGAGCAGGACGAGCATCACCCCGAGCGCGAGGGCGAGGCGCGCGACGGTCGCCGACGCCGTCTCGCCAGGGACGAAGCGCGCCACCAGCACCGCGGCGAGTCCGGCGGCGGCGATCCGGAGGGCACTCCACCAAGGGAACCGAACCTGCATCGCCCCACGGAGGGCGTGGAGCGCGAACGCAAGCGCGACGAACGCGCCCGCCGCCGAGCCGGCTGCCGCCGCGACACGCACCGGCCCCTCGGCGCCGACACTCCCGACGAGCCCGACGAGTGCGGCGAGCATCGCGACGAGCCCCACGAGGGCCGAGCGCGTCGCCTCCCGCATCGCGCCCGCGCCCGCGAGCGCCGACGCGGAGAGCGCGAAGAGCGCGAACGCCACCTGCCCGATGGCGAGGACCGGCAGCGCATCGGCCCCCTCGGCGTACGCCGCCGGCAGGACGAGGCGCATCGCGCCCGCGCCGCCCGCGACGAGCGGCGCCTCCATGAGCCCAAGAAGCAACAAGGTGAAGCGAAGCGCGCCCTCGATCGCCCTTCGCGCGGCGCCTTCGTCGGCGCTCTGTCGAGCGTGGGCCACCACTGGGAAGAGGACGAGGGTGACCGCGATGGAGAGCTGGTAGGGTAGGAACGCGAGCTGCTGCGCGGCCCGGTACGTGCCCACCACGGTGGAGGACCGAGCCGCCGCGTCGCCCGCGCTCTCTCCCGCGGCGAGCAGCATGCGGACGAGCTCGGCCTTCAGGATCTCCACATCGAGCTGCAGCACGCCGTTCAGCGCGAGCTGCAGCACCGCGAGCGGCAGCAGCGTCGCGAGGAAGCGGCGTGGCAGATCCGCGGGCGCGGCGCCGTGGCTCCGCGAGTGCCACAACCCGAGCACGGCGAGGAGCACGGCGGCTGCGGAGAAGCCCCCCATCACCCCCAGCGCCCCGAAGCCCAGCGCGGCGCCGCCGATCTGCCCGAGGGCGCGGACCGTGGAGAAGGTCGCATCGAGCCGCGCCTGCGCGAGGAAGGTCCGCCGGCCGTTGAGGATGCCGATGGCCGTCGCGTAGAGCGCGTAGGCAGCGATCACGATCCCGGCGAGCGCGAGCAGCGGCGCGAGCCGCGGATCGCCGAGGAGATGGCGCGCCATCGGCCAAGCCAGGAGCGAGAAGCCACCGCCGACGACCACGCCGAGGACCGCGGCGAGCCCGACCGCGCCGCGCTCGACCCCGGCGCGGAGGGCAGGCTCCGCCGTGCTCACGAGGCGGCTCGTTGTCTGCACGAGCGTCGTCGTGAGGGTGTTCGTGACGATCGCGAGCGCTGCGGCGGCGGCGGCGAGCTCCCCGTACGCGACCGTACCGAGCGCGCGGGGCACGAGCAGCTGGATCAAGAGTCCGCTGACGAGGAACAGCGCCTTGGCCGCGAGGGTCACGGCGACGCCGCGCGCCGGCTCGGCGCCCTCGGAGGTCGGCTCGGCAGGCGGCCCGCTCATCGCGCCGCTTGTCCAACGTGGTCCCGTGGCGGTCAAGTTCCCCCTCGGTCCGGCGCAGGAATCTCGGCGCCCAGCCGGAGATTTCGGCACAATGCGCCGGCCCGTGAGCGCGCGCGTCGAGCAGACCTCCATCCTCCGGACCCGGCTCCTCGTGGCGGCGCTCTGGCTGGTCGCGGTCGTCGTGGTCGGCGCGGTCGGCTTCCACCAGATCGGCGGCGGGCGGTGGAGCTGGGCCGACTGCGTCTACTTCACGGTCATCACCCTCTCCACCGTGGGCTTCGGCGAGACGCTCCACGACTTCGCGGTGGTGCCCTACACCCGGTTGTGGACGGTGCTGCTCATCGTCCTCGGCTCGGGCACGCTCCTCTACTTCATCTCCACGCTGACCGCGTTCATCGTCGAGGGCGACCTCGGCGGCGCGCTCCGGAGAAACCGCATGCGCAAGTCACTCGTCCAGCTCGCAGGCCACACGATCGTGTGCGGGGCGGGCACCACCGGCATCCACGTCATCGAGGAGCTGCTGCACACCCACACCCCCTTCTCGGTGATCGACACGAACGAGGAGCGGCTCGTCGAGCTGGCCGAGCGCTTCGGCCCCGACAAGTTCCCCTACGTCGTGGGCGACGCGGCGGACGACGAGGTCCTCGTGGCCGCGGGCATCGAGCGATGCGCCTGCGTCGTCGCCGCGCTGCACGAGGACAAGGACAACCTCTTCGTCACCGTGACCGCCTCGGCGCTGAACCCCAAGGCGCGGATCATCGCGAAGGCGGTCGAGGTCTCGGCGCGCGGCAAGCTGATGCGTGCCGGCGCGCGCTCCGTGGTCTCGCCGACCCAGATCGGCGGCATGCGTCTGGCGTCCGAGGCGATCCGCCCGACGGTCACGGAGTTCCTCGATCTGATGCTGCGGGACCCGAAGAAGAACCTCCGCATCGAGGAGGTCACGATCCCCGCCGAGAGTTCGCTCGTCGGCGCGCAGCTCAAGGACACGAACATCCGCCAGGCCACGAAGGCGATGGTCATCGCGATCCGGAGCGAGGCCGGAAGCTACGAGTACAACCCCGAACCGAGCCACCGACTCGACAAGGGATCGACCCTGATCGTGCTCGCGGAGACGGTCGAGATGAAGAAGCTCCGCGAGGGGATCGGGAGCGGCCGGATCGGACGCTCCTGAGCAGGCGGGACGTCCCGCTGCGCCGGGGGCGCGTCCCTTTCAGCCTTCCTTCTCGAGCTCCGCTGCGCTCGCCTCGATCTGGGGCAGCACGAGGCGAAAGACCGTGCGGCCCGGAACGCTCTCGACCTCGACCGCGCCGCCGTGATCGTCGGCCACCTTCTTCACCACCGCGAGCCCGAGGCCCGTGCCGCTCGCCTTGCCGTGGGTGATGAACGACTCGAAGACGCGCTCCCGGATCTCCTCGGGGATCCCCGGTCCGTCGTCGATGCACTCGATCACGATCGCCTCCGGGAGCCCGTCCGCCGTGCCCGCTCTGCGGGCGACCCGCAGCGTGACCTTGCCGCCGCGGCGGCGTCCCTGCGGGGGCCCGATCGCCTCGGCCGCGTTGCGCGCGAGGTTGTGCACGGCGCGCTGGATCTTGTGCTGATCGAGGCGGGCGACGCCCTTGTCCTCGAGCACGAGCTCGATCTCGACGCCCTTGGGCTCGAGCTCGCGGCGGAGCTGATCGAGCACCTCCTCGAAGAACTGCTTCAGGTAGACCTTCCGCAGCCACACGCTGCGGTCGCCGCGGGCGAACGCGATCGTCTCGCGGGTCATCGCGTTGATCAGGTCGACCTGCTTGAGGATGGTCTGGGCGAAGCGCTCCCGGAGCGGAGGCTCCTCGGTGAGCGTGAGCTCGCGGGTGTAGCCGGCGATGACCGCCATCGGGGTCTTCAGGTCGTGAAGGACGCCGGAGAGCAGCTGGCCGATCGTCGCGAGACGCTCCTCGCGCTCGGTCCGCTCCCGCGCGCGCGCGAGCGAGATCGCGCTCGAGACGTTGCTCGCGATGAGGGTCGCGAGCCGCACGTCGTCCTCGGTGAAGGGCCCGCGGCCTGCGTGCTTGTTGAGCAGTTCGAGCGCGCCGATCCCGTCCGTTCCGTCCGGCTCCGTCCACGAGAGCGGCACCGCGAGGACGGACCGAGGCCGGTAGCCCACGCTCGCCGCGACGTCGGCGCGGTGGCGGGTGTCGGCGCTCACGTCGTTGACGACCTTCGGCTGGCGGTTCTGCGCGACCCACCCGCAGATACCGGTACCGACCGGGATCTGAACCCGCGCGATGGCCTGCGGCGCACCGCCGATGGCGCAGCGGAACCGGAGGTGCCCCCCGTCCTCGGCGAGGAGGATCGAGCCGGCCTCGGCGTCGATGGCCCGCACCGCGCGTCCGAGCACGCCCTCGAGCAGCTGATCGAGGCTCCGCGCGCTCGCGGACACGTGCGCGATCTCGACGAGCACGTCGAGCTCCTGCACGCGCCGCTCGAGCTGCTGCTTCGTCTCGAGCAGCTCCATGTTCTTCTGGATCGTCTGGACGAAGAAGCGTCCGTTCTCGATCGTGACCGCGGCCTGGGCCGCGAGCGCCGAGAGCATGGCCTCGTCCTCGATGGTGAAGGCTCCGTGCCGCTTGTTCAGGCACTGGATGACGCCGAGGGGGCGGCCGAGGCGGTTCTTCATCGGCACGCAGAGCATCGAGCGGGTGCGGTAGCCGGTCCGCTGGTCCCAGGCCGGGTCGAAGCGGTGATCGTCGTAGACGTCGGCGATGTTCTGCAGCTGACCGGAGCGGGCGACCCAGCCCGCGAGGCCAGCCCCGACGGGCAGCCGGATCTCGTGCCGCTGCTCGCCCTCTGCGACCCGCGCGACGAGGTCCTTTCCCTCTTCGTCGAGCAAGTAGATGGTCGTGCGATCGCACTCCATGACGCGGGTGATCCGGGTGACCACCAGCGAGAGCAGCTCGTCGATGTTCAGGATCGAGCCGGAGGCCGCGCCGATGTCCTGCAGGGCGAGGAGCCGCTCGTGCTCGCGCGCGAGCTCCTCGCGCAGCCCCGCGATCTCCTGGGACTGCGTCGCCCACGCATGGCGCTCGCGATCTTCACGCACGATCCCGGGCAGGGTCGCACGGATGGCACGCGGCTGTAAACGCAGACGGCGGCACCGGGGCTTCGCCCTCGGGGGGAGCCGTCCTTGACGGCGCACCCTCCAAGATCGCAGTCTTACGGACCGTGAGCGCGACACCCGATGCCGACCCGAGCCCGACGACGGTGGTCGCGCGCCCGGCGCTGGGGCCCCGCGTCTTCGACGGGATCGAGGTCGACCCGACCTGGCAGTCGCGCTTCGTGTGGTCGATCCTCTTCAGCATCGCGAGCGCGGTGGTCATCACCGCCGCGATGCTCACCCCGAACCCCGCGGGCCACGGGACGCACACCCAGCTCGGGCTGCCTCCCTGCGGCTTTCTGGTGTTCACGGGCTACCCCTGCCCGGGATGCGGGCTCACCACCTCGTTCGCCTACATGGTCCGGGCGAACCTCGCGGGCGCGTGGATGGCCAACCCCTTCGGCATCGTGCTCTTCCTCGCCACGTTCGCGATGGTCCCGCTCGCGGCGACCGGCCTCGTGCGGAGCTGGTCGGTGGTCGCGACGCTCGACCGACTGCACGCCGAGAAGATCGCCATCGGGCTCTCGGTGCTCTGCATGGTGGTCTGGACGATCCGCGTGTCGATCGAGTACTTCACCGCTGCGTGAGCGCCGCGCCGCGGCTCGACGCGCTGCCCGAGGCGCTGCGGCGCGCGTGGATCGACGTTCCGGCAGACGCCACGACCGATGCGTGGCTCCGCGGGCCGGGCGCGCAGCCCCACGGCCGGCTTGCGACGAGCATCCAGCGGCTGCTTCGGCGCTTCGCGAGCGACTTCGAGGTCAACGCGCGCCTCGGCATGTACTCGTTGCACCTCGCGGGCACGGACACCTTCGCGGCGCTACTCGGCCGCACGGTGGGAGAGCGGGGCGGGCTGCTCGACATCGGTGCGGGAACCGGCGAGGTGACCGCGGCGCTCGCACCCCTCTTCGATCGCGTCGCGGCGACCGAGACCTCGCCGGCGATGGCGCGGCGCATCGGCTCGGAGGTTCCGGGCGCCACGACGCATCTCGTGGACCTCACGGAGGGTGGAGCGCTCGGGCGCTTCGACGTCGTGGCGCTGCTGAACGTCCTCGACCGCACGGCGCGACCTCGAACACTCCTCGATCGCGCGCTCGCGCACCTCGCGGAGAAGGGTACGCTCCTGGTCGCTACGCCGCTGCCGGCCCGGCCCCACGTCGACGTCGGCGGTGCGACGGCCGATCCCGACGAAGAGCTCGGCGGAGACGGCGACACGTTCGAGGAGGCCCTCAGCCAGCTGCACGACACGCTGCTCGTGCCGCGGGGCTTGATGGTCCGCCGCTGGACCCGCTTGCCTTACCGGTCGCAGGGCGACGCGGAGGCCGAGCGGTACGAGCACGACGACGCGGTGCTCGTGATCGAGCGGGTCAGCGGATGAGCCGGATCTCGGTCCGATCGAGCCGGCCTTTGGCGAGATCGTCCTTGCGGATGAGGTAGTAGAGCGTCCCGGCCTTGGCCCAGCCGAGCTCGCTCTTGCCCTCGATGGAGAGCAGCAGCGTGTGCTCGCCGTCCTTGCCGCCGAGCGGCTCGAAGAGGTCGCCCTCGACGGCCCCGCTCGGATGCCCGAAGAGCTGCACGCCGGAGTGGGCCGCGCAGTTCTTTTCCACGGCGCGCTCGTAGCGGGCCACGTCGGGCCCGCGCAGCTTGAGCTTGGAATGGGCGCGGGTACCAGGAGGCGGCAGCGTGAGGATGGGCTCGTATCGGACCGCGCGCGCCGGGTGCGCCGGCGCACCGTCCGGGCGCGGCCGAGGAGCGAGATCGGCGGGCAGGACTTCGGAGTGCACGGACGTGCCGAGCTTCGGTGCGCGCTCGTGGAAGTAGAACCAGAAGGTGCCTCGCACCGGGAAGTCGAGGCCGGGGATGCGGGGCAGATCGCGGATCGGGATCTGCGCCACGAGGCCGTAGGCGAGGCGGGGCACCTCGGGGGCGGCGCCCGCCTTGGCACCGCGTGCCAGCTTGCGCTTTCCGTCGTCTCCCTTCGGAGCCCGCTCCTTGGGCGCCTTGGCCTCGGCAAGCTCCACGCTCGGCCACGCGGCCCCGGGCGCGCTGGCGTCGATCGGCAACCATGGATCGCCGCCGATCTGGGATGCGAAGGTCTTCGGTGCGGCCCGCTGGGGGACGAGCATCAGGGCAGGCAGGGCGGCCGCGAGGATGCGGTCCTTGATGCCGTCGAGCCCCTCGTCGGCGAGCGCGCGCTGGAGGCTGGACTCGGCACTGCCGAAGACGTGGGCAGGGAGCATGCGCGTGCGATTCTGCCGCCTTCGGGCGGGGAAAGTCGAGCCCTTCCAGCGCGCTGTGTTCTGGCGCGGGGGCAGGCCGGGCGGTCCGGCGCCGTGACCTGGGGGCGTCATCGGCAAGGCCGCCGAGGGGCGCAGCTCAGCGGCGGAGCGAGCGGAGCGCCTGCGCGATGCGCTCGAGGGTCGCGGCGGGCGCCTCGCTGCCGGCACGGCTCAGCACGCCTTCGAGCTCGCCGCCGAGCTTCTCGAGCGACTCCCGCAGTCCGGCCTCGACGCGCTGGCTCTGCGCCAGACGTCCTTCGAGGTCCATGAGTTGCTCCTCGCGGCCTGCGAGCTCGGTCTCGAGCCGGCGCAAGTCGGCCTCCCGCTCCATCGCCGCGGTGCGGCGCTCCGCAGCGAGCTCGAGCTCCCGGGCGAGACGCGCTTGCCGCTCCTCGGCCGCCTCGAGGGCCGCCGTCAGGGCGCGCTGGGCCTCGCCCGCGCTGCCTGCCTCGAGCGTTCGGAGGCGGGCGTCGCGCTCCTCGACCTGCGCGCCGAGGGCCCGGACGAGCAGGCTGCGATCGTCGAGCTCGCGACGAAGCGCGGCGAGCTCGTCGCGGAGGATCGACTCGGCAGCGAACGCCGCCCCGCGCGGATCGGGCGCGCGGAGACCGTCCACGAGTCGCCCCAGGCTGCCCCGCGCCTCCGACAAGAGGCCCCGCAGACCGTCCCGCTGGGCGCGCGCGTGATCCCGCTCGCGCTGCGCAGCGTCCGCGGCGCCCACGAGCGACGAGCGCTCGCGCGCGTCCTCGGCCTCTTGCACCTCGCCGACGGCGGCCTCGGCGGCCCGCTGCTCGGCGTCGCGCCGCAGTCGCTCCTCGAGCCGCGCGATCTCCTCCCGGAGCGCGTCGCGCCGCAGCGCCGACGAAGCGAGTTCGGTGTGCAGGCGCGCGACGAGCGCGTCGCGCGCCTGCAGCCGCGCGATGGCTCCGGCGGTGCGCTGGCGTGCGTCTTCCTGCGCGGCCGCGGCGGCCTCGACGGCCGCTTCCCGCTCGCGGCGGATGCGCTCGATGTCGCGCTCGACCTCGCCGAGGATCCGGCCGAGCTTGCCAGCCTCGCCGCGCTCGTCGGCGAGCATGCGCTCGGCATCCGCGGCCCGCGCCGCCTCGGCCTCGCGCTCGCGGCGGATCACCTCGAGGTCGCGCTCGGCCTCGGCGAGCAGCAGCCCGATCCTACGGGCCTCGGAACGCTCGGCGACGAGCCACTCGAGATCCGCCGCGAACTCGCCAACGGGCGACGACGCGCTGCCCTCTGCGAGCTGCCTCAGCGCTGCGCGACTGCCCTCGAGGCGCGCGGCGAGGCCATCGCGCTCCCCGGCGAGGACCGCGAGCCGATCGGACGACGACGCGAGCGCCGCTTCGGCGTCACCGAGCCGGAGCGAGAGACCGTTCCGCTCGCCCTCGAGCGCGTCGAGCGCCACGAGGCGCGCTTCGTGGGCAGCGCGCAGCTCGACGAGCGCGGCGCGGGCGTTCGCCTCGCTCGCTCGGAGCACCTCGAGTTCGGAGCGCAGCACCGCGACGTCGTGGGCCGATCCGCCCCGCGCGCCCGCCGCTTCCTGCTCGGCGGCGACGAGGCCCGCCCGCGCCCGCCCCAGCTCCTTCACCAGCCGATCGCGCTCCTCCTCGGCCGCGAGCAGCGACTCGCGGGTCCGGGACAGGGTCCCGAGCAGGGTGCCCTCGCGGCGGGGATCTCCGGGCGGCGGCGCCATGCGGGCGACCGCAAGCTGCTCGCGGGCCTGCTCGAAGTCCGCGAGCCGGGCACGCGCCGTCTCCCGCGCCGCGCCCAGATCCAGCTCGAGCAGGAGCACCCGCGCCTCGGCCAGACGCCGCAGCTCGTCGACCTCGGCGAGCCGCGCCGTCAGACCGCGCAGCCGCCCCTCGATCATCGCGCTCTGACGCGCGAGCGCTTCCCGCTCGGAGGCGAGCGCTGCCGCCTCCGGCCCGCGGACGACCTCGGCAGCCGGGCGCGACGCGAGCTCGGAGCGGAGCTGTGTGCGCTCGAGCTCGAGCTGGTGCCGCTCGGCCGCGAGGCGCTGCCGCTCCGTGTCGAGCCGCTGCCGCTCCGCCTCGGAGCGCTCGAGCCTTCCCCGCAGTTCGTCGGCGGCGAAGTGCGCAGCCGCGCGCTGCCCTTCGGCATCGGCGACCCGACGCAGCAGCCCGGCCACCTGCGCCTTGAGTCGGTCGAGCTCCGGGAGCGTGGCTCCGCTCGCCGGTTTCACGGCCGCGGGCGCAGGGCTCCGCCGCGCCTCGGCGAGCTCCTCGACCAGATCCCGCACGAGGATCGCGCGGCGCTCGAGCTCGGCACGCAGCGCCGCGAGCTCGCCTCCCTGTGCGCGCAGCCGCTCCTCGAGCTCGACGTACGAGGCCTCGATCTCCCGCACCTCGGCCGCGCCGAATGCGTTCTTCTCCGCGCTCGCCGCCCGCTCCGTCGCGGCGCGCAGCTGACGGCGCGACTCCTCGAGGGCGGCGGCAGAGCCGGTGCGTGAGGCGTTCGCCTCGTCGAGCTGGTGGCGGAGCTCGTCGAGCTTCTGCGCGCTGCGCGCGATCTCGCGCTGGGCCTGCTCGAGCCGCTTCTCGGCGTGCTCCAGCCGGGCGCGGGCGGCCTCGAGCTCGCGCTCGGCGCCCGTTCGCTCCGCAGGTGCTCGTTCGACGGACGCGCGCTCGACCGTCCCCCGCTCCGGCGTGGCGCTCCCGTCGCCCGCCGCCGTCTGCACGACGAGGTAGGCGGCCAGCGACGGCGAGCCGACCGCGGCCCCCGCGATCGCGATCCACCGCTGCGCCGGCTCGACCTCCTCGAGGGCGGTCCCATCGAAGCTCAGCTCGGAGCCGTCGGCGCGCGCGAAGTCGACCAGCGCGAAGCCGGCGAAGCGGGTCTGCCCGAGGATGCGTGCGCCGCCCTCGCCGAAGACCCGTCCGAGCTCGGCTTCGAGCCGCTCGTAGCCCAGCGGCCCGGCCGAGGATGAGGCGACGAGGCTGCCGTCCGTCGCGATCCACTGCGCGGCCTCTCCGAGGCGGGCCACGTCCTCGAGCTCGGGCAGCACGACGAGGTCCCAGCGCTCCCCGGCCGCAGGAAGCCCGCGGGTCTTCACCCCGCTGCCCCTCCGCCCGGCGAGGCGGGTGCGGCGGGGACCAGCGAGCGCCTCGACCGAGGCCGCGCAGGCCAGGAGGCGCTCGGCCCCCGGTCCGGGCTCACCTGCCCAGAGCACGCGGCCGCCGGCGGCGAGGGGCTCGAGCATGACGGCGAGCGCGAGCTCGGCATCGTCCTTGGAGAAGGGCTCACGATCGGGACGCGACATCGGGAGGCCGGGACTATACCGACCTTTCGGGCGCTCCGGGCCGCGCTTTTTT
>Ga0068877_10002607_pt1 | contig 14488 bp, 12 predicted proteins | sample NOAtaG_FD_66437 | JGI IMG/M metagenome (GOLD analysis project Ga0068877, IMG submission 66437) | Freshwater lake microbial communities from Lake Erie, under a cyanobacterial bloom - NOAA_Erie_Diel6S_1000h metaG | ecosystem: Environmental > Aquatic > Freshwater > Lake | place: USA: Ohio, Lake... | reverse complement strand
AGAATGACGCCGATCTTACTTCCCGCGTGAATGTAACTCGCGAGCTTCTCTCCCTTGACCAAAGACAAGTCGGCAACGACCATCTTCTCGCCGGTCTTGCCCGTTTGCTCAACGAGCTTCTCAGCGACAGTCATGCCATCGATAGACAATGCACTCAGTTGATCCAGGTTCTCTGCACCGGAATCCAATGCCAATTTCGCTAGTTGGCTAGCGAGACTAGTAAAGCCATCGTTCTTGGCCACGAAGTCTGTTTCGCAGCAAAGACCGAAAATGATGCCAGTCGTTTTGGTTGCGTTTAGCATGGCAACGACCGTGCCTTCGGTCACTTCTTTGTCTGCTCGTTTTTCAGCGACCTTTTGACCTTTCTTGCGGAGGTAGTCGAGCGCACCCTCGTAGTCACCGTTTGATTCTTGCAGGGCTTTCTTGCAGTCCATCAAACCTGCACCAGTTTGCTTGCGAAGATCGGCAACATCGCTTGCTGAAATCGTCGTCATTGTATTCGTCCCTATAAATGAATTCTGTTGAAAGATTGTTTCATCCGTCGGCGCGGATCCTCAAAGAGGAGCAAGCCGCGCGATAAATATATGCTCACTTCGGTATGTTCACTTCTGTCCTGTAGAACGGATTCTGTCGAACGAATTCGGCCGAACGTCTAAACCATTGACTCAGCCTTGGCGACCATCTCTGCTGTTGCATCCGGCTTGGATGACGGGGCAGACTTTTGAAGTTCTGGGTTCTCTGCGCGTCCCGCGAGAACTGCGTCAGCCAGCTGCTTCATGATCAGGTCGATCGACCGAATACCGTCGTCGTTTCCGGGAATCGGCAGGTCGATTTCGGTTGGATCGCAATCGGTATCAATCAGCGCAACCGTCGTGATTCCCAACGACTTCGCTTCTCGAACCGCATTTTTTTCCTTCTTCGGATCAACGATCACCAAGCATTCTGGAAGTCGATTCAGGATGCGAAGACCGTTCAAGTTTCGATAGATCTTGCGATACTCACGATTCAAAGAAGACTGCATCTTCTTCGAATATTCATTGATCTTTTCACTGTTCATGATCAGCTCGAGTTCATCCAATCGCTTCATCCGATCGCGAACGGTGCGGAAGTTTGTCAACGCTCCACCCAGCCATCGCTCGCTCACGAAAGGCATTCCGCAGCGCAAAGCTTCGCGTTGAATTACCTCGGAGGCTTGTCGTTTGGTTCCGACGAAAAGAACGAGCGAACCTTGTGTCGCAACTTGATTCAAGTACTTTTTCGCTCGCAACATCCCTCGCAATGTTTCGCGAATGTCGATGATGTGAATAAGGTTCTTGCGACCGTAAATGTACGGCTCCATCTTTGGGTTCCACCGACTAACGCGGTGTCCAAAGTGAGCTCCTGCTTCGATTAATTTCTCTACTAATTCATTGGCCATGCTTTTCTCCTCGAATACGATTCATCCCAACCATGCTTCATCCCCGGGCCAGCAGGGAGCACAGGCAAAAGCTAAGGCTTTTTGCCTTCGGTTTGTTCGGAATGGGCAAAATTGAAATCTGACTCGACACTGTGTCGGAGTCTATCGGACAGAGGCTACCCGACTCACCCCTATTTCGTCAATGGAAAATAAGAGTTCCAGGCAATTACGAACGGTCTGAAGAACGAAGATATTCCTGCTGAAGAACCCACCGCGTGAGAGTCACGTCATTTTCCAAGCCAAGTTTTTCAAGAATTCTTTGTCGATGCCGAGCCACCGCCTGAAAACTGGTCCCGGAGATTGAAGCGATGCTTTTCATGGAGTTGCCCGCAACTAGAAGATTTAGGACTTCTCGCTCTCGGTCGGTCAGCAGATCAAGCTTTCTTTTGGATGCATTCTGCATCTCCTCGGTTTGTTTCCGTTTGCAAGCGATTGCGAAACAATCATGAATTCGAGAGAGAAACCGATCCTTTGACACCGGTTTTCTCATATAGTCCGTGACTCCCAGTCCAAACGCCCGCGCACAGAACTCGATATTTCCATGCGTTGCCAAAACGACAATGGGGATTTTCCATCCCGCTAACCTGCATCTTTCGAGCAATTCGATCCCGCTAGTCCTGTCAATGCTCTCCTCTACTACGATACACCCAAACGGTTCGTTTTGGATCAAAGTGCAAAAACGCTCGGCAGAATCAAACGGAACAAATCCGATTCCTTGGGAAGCCAACATGTCCTCCATCGATTTTCGTGCTTCTGAATCAGAATCGATCAAGTAGACTGTTGGTTCGAAAGTATTCGAAGATGACACAGATTTGGAAGGCTGCGAGTTGGAAAAGTTCAGTGTGGACTGACTGGAAGACGCAATAGATGACAACAAAATGTCTCCAAGAGGAAAAGGGGCACAATGCTTGTTGAGCCGTTTCCTTTGAACACGAACCGAACGCGTTAGTTTCGATCGCTTATCAGAAGTCTCGAGGTTAATATTTCAACTGCAGAACAGATGCAAGATCGGCATTTAGTCTGTTTTTCTCAGCGATTTCAAATCAAACTCTTCTTCTTTGATCTGTATCTAAAATAATGCCACCCGACAATTCTGCTGAGATCTCAAAACCCATGGAACATGCCGTTCACCACGTTGGCTTGATCGATGAGCAATCCAGCTCTCTACCGATAAAACGTTCGCCGCGAGTCGAAGAGAGAGCCCTGTGCACATTGTTGCAACAATGGGACTGGAACCTCGTTCGAAAGAAATGCAATCTCGATGAGTGTCAAGAAATTCATATCGTTAGCGTCTCGTCTGGTAGGCACCAGGCAGCCGAGTTGATCGCGAAAGGCCTCAGCGACGTCGAGATCACGTGTTGGCACATTGACTCGTTTCAGGCGTCTAGAACCTCGGAACAATTCAATCTAGACGACACAAACGCCGTCATTCCATCTCCCAAGAATCTTCACGTGATTTGCAGCGCCGATTTGCCAGCCGAATCAAACCATCTCGCGATCTTGTCACTCATCACGACGGGCGAAGCCGAGCTCTCCAGAGACTACATCCAACAACTGTACCACCACCTCGTTATCGGGGGGCAACTTATCGTATCGGTGGACAATGCCGACGACCGATGGGTGCATGAACAGCTCAAAGGGTACGAAAAAAGTGTCAAGGTTCGTCCGCAGGAAGGTGCAACGGTTTACTGGATCGAAAAAACAGCTCCGCTGAAAAAGCTCAAGGACTTCTCGTGCGAGCTGGCTTATCGCGATTGCGACGATTTGATTCGACTAGTAACGCGGCCTGGTGTCTTCTCACACCGACAACTCGACAACGGAGCTCGACAGCTACTGGATGCGGTCGACGTATACCCAGAAGCGCGGCTTATCGATATCGGCTGCGGGAGTGGTTCCGTTGCCCTCGGTCTAGCGAAACGAGATCCCAAGGCCACCATTCACGCAGTCGATGCCAACGCTCGAGCCATCGATTGTTTACATCGCGGAATGGTGCTAAACGAAATCACGAACATTACCACAGAGGTCAACCCAACAGGCGTCTATGGCCAGCCCGAATCTTACGATATGGCTTTGGCCAATCCGCCCTACTTCGGCGATTTTCGCATTGCTGAAAAATTTATCGCTGCTGCACAACGATCATTAAGAGCTGGTGGTCGAATTGTACTGGTCCATAAACAACCAAAATGGTACGAAGAAAACCTACAACGTTGGTTTGTTGATTGCGAAGTCTTCCCGTCAAAGAGATACTTTATTGCATCGGGTATCAAAGGCTAGCACTGGCAGCTACTTGGAGTGATTTCCCATGAGTCATTTTGGAATACTTCCCGATAGCGTAGACCGCATGATCTATTCGCCTGAACATCAGGCGAGATTGATGGAACTACGTCGTGAGATCGAAGCTCGTTACGATCTCGAACTCCAATCCGCCGGCTATTTTCAAAGGCTTCGAATCAGACGAATGATCGAATTGGAGTTCAGCATCGCTCGAAAAACGATCGAGCCCTCGGACTTAGCTCTCTAGTTCGAACATGAGCAAGCGATCTACTCCTTCGTGCATCACCATCTAGCATCAAGGCTGAATGGTTTGATATTCCCAGTCCTTGATCTCGCACACCGACTGAAAGACGCAGTATCCTAATGGTCGCGAGGCCATGACCTCGGCACGAACCGAGAAAGATTTTCCTTCGCGATCGACACTCACGACTTCTTGATCATCGATCCAAGCTTTGATTTGTTTCTTGTCGACTCGAACTCGAAACGAGTACCATTTGTTGTTTTTGAAATCGCGAAAGCCAGAGGTTTCGTTTTCGGATGCATCGTTGCCGTTGATGCTACTGATTCCGACCAAACCACCTCCCCAGCCGCCACTGATCAGAGAACAAAACTCTTTGCCGACAGGGAACGTGATACCAACAAAAAAATCGGAGCCATCGACACGCCGGGCCTTCCAACGCATCTCGTAGTTCTCTTGTGGGAAGTCCTTTTTCTTCGAATGGATACCTGTCATGGGATCGCCGCGATCCAGCATCAACACGCCTTCGCGGACTTCGACCGCACCCTCGCCACCAAAGTTAGTGATCTCCCAACCGTCGAGAGAATCGGATTTCAGCAGAGGTCTCCATTTGGATTCCTTTTTGGGATCGTCTTTTTTGCTTTCGCCATTTGCCTCTTGGGTGATCTCGACGGGAGTCCTTGTCGATTTCTTTTCTTGAGCTAACACAAACGTTGAACCGTAACAACAAACGGACAACGCAAACAACGCACCAATGATCAGGGAGGGGATTCTCATGCTATTCACTTCGAGGGACGAGGACCAACAAAGACCGATGCCACTTATTCAACTAGATTGCCGCCAGAATAGCAATCGATGCATCGAAGAAAAGCATAGCTAGACTGACGGATGTTTCTGGCACCAGATCCCTAATCACACTTGAAGAAAGTGGTTTCGATCGCCGTGTATTCAACGATATTGCCTGGTTCCGCCGTTAGAGGCTAGCGATTCAGACTCGCCAAGCTCCGCTGTTATGTCTAATGTAGTATTTCGTTACAACCGTCTATTTCGGAACCAAATGGAGATTTCCGCACGTGTCTCAGCGAATCCTTTATGAGTCACATTCACACACAACTCTTTGTAATCATGCGGTTGGCGAGCCGACCGAGTATGCAGCGGTTGCGTACGATCGTGGACTAAAGGGACTGATCGTTACCTGTCATAATCCGATGCCTAACCGTTTTTCGCATCACGTTCGAATGCGCGAAGATCAATTTGATGAGTATGTTGACTTGGTGGCGCGAACGACTGACGAATGGAACGGACGCGTTGATGTGCGACTCGGGCTCGAAGCGGATTATTTCGAAGGCCATGAGTCCTATTTGGAAAAGCAATTATCGTCGGCAGTTTTTCACTTTGTACTTGGTTCTGTCCATCCTCAAATTCAAGAGTTCCGCGCGAAGTATTGGCAAGCCGATGAAGTGGAGGTTCAGCGAACATACTTTCGTTTGCTGGCTCAGTCTGCCGAGACGGGCTTGTTTGATTCATTGGCTCATCCCGACTTGGTCAAGAACCATACGGCCAACGTTTGGCGCCCTGCCGAGATCATGGACGACATTAGAGCCTCGCTCGATAGAATTGCGGTCACTGGTGTTGCCATGGAGTTAAATACCTCTGGGCTGAACAAAACGATCTCCGAGATGAACCCGTTTCCCCGGATGCTAACAGAAATGCGTCAACGGAATATTCCTGTGACGCTCGGCGCAGATGCTCATGAGCCGAATCGAGTGAGCGATGGCTATGAACAGGCCCTGCAGATTCTAATGGAGTGTGGCTATGATCGAGTGAGTTTCTTTCTAGAACGCAGGCGCAACGATGTCTTGATCTCCGACGCCCTAGAAAGCCTCGTTGCAAGATCCGATGGGAGCTGACCGTTAGCATCCATCATGCTCAACACGAACTGGACTTTTTTCTCTTATTGGGTAGGGCAACCCATATGCCGGTCGGATTGTTACAATTCTTGCCAGTTACTCACGAACGGACAATCTATTTGTAAACTCAATTCCTATGCCTCTCACTGCAAAATCGATCAAGAATGCCTATGCCCTCGCGAAGGAGCGATATGCTGATTTGGGGCTCAATACGGATACTGCCATTGCAACGCTCGCGAAGATTCCGATTTCGTTGCACTGCTGGCAAGGAGATGATGTCGGCGGTTTTGAAAATCATGGGACAGGACTAACCGGCGGCATTGCCGTCACGGGAAACTATCCAGGAAAAGCGAGGAATCCTGAAGAGTTACGTGCTGATGTTGAGAAAGCCCTCGAGTGTATTCCTGGACGTCATCGAATCAATCTGCATGCTTTTTATGGCGAGTTCGGAGGTAAGAAAGTCGATCGCAATGAGATCGAACCCAAACACTTTCAAAACTGGATCGACTGGGCAAAACAACTCAAGCTCGGCATGGATTTCAATCCGACTTGCTTCTCCCATCCCAAAGCCTCCGATGGCTTTACTCTCAGCCACACCGATCGCGGAATACGCAATTTTTGGATCGAGCATTGCATCGCGTCGCGCGAGATCGGCGCCGCCATGGGCAAAGCACTCGGCTCCCCGACTGTCACCAACGTATGGATCCCCGACGGATACAAAGATACGCCTGTCGATCGAATGTCTCCACGGAAACGCTTGACCGAATCTCTCGACAAGATATTTGCCAAACCCATTAGCCCCAAAGTGAACTTGGACGCGGTCGAGTGCAAATTGTTTGGTATCGGAAGTGAAAGCTACGTTGTTGGTAGCCATGAGTTCTATCTCGGGTATGCGATCAAGAATCAAAAGCTTCTCTGTCTCGACGCAGGGCATTTTCATCCAACGGAAGGTATTGCCGACAAGATAACGTCGACCCTTCTTTACGTTCCCGAGATATTGCTTCACGTAAGCCGAGGTGTTCGCTGGGATAGCGACCATGTGGTTGTTTTGGATGACGCATTGCAGTCGATAGCTCAGGAATTAGTTAGGAACAAACTGTTGAACCGAACTCGCATTGGTTTAGATTTCTTTGATGCCAGTATCAATCGAATCGCAGCGTGGGTGATCGGGACTCGCAATACGATAAAATCGCTCTTGATCGCGATGTTGGAGCCACCCTCGTTGGCCGAAGCCGAGAGAAATGGTGATTTTTCAGCTCGATTGGCTTGGATGGAAGAAGCCAAGTCTTTACCGTGGTCCGCAGTGTGGGATCAATACTGTACGATGTCCGGTGTCCCGGTTGGTGAAGCATGGCTTGCTGAGGTCCAAGGCTATGAAAAAACAGTCTTGTCAAAACGCTAATCCTGTTTCTCTCCTCATTCGATCATTCTCCTTTTCTTAGCGGTGCAGCAAAACTGCCCGGTGTATTCCTCGGAAGAATCCTCTTTATGTCAAACGAAACAGAAAACTCTAGTTCCGAGTTTGAGCGCGAACGCGTTCCGGAAAACGCACTTAAGGGCCCCGCTGCGTTTTGGGGAATGTACGCAGGTGAGCATACGGCGGGAACCGAGTTCATGATTGGTCCGCAGTTTGTGGCATGGGGTGCTACCGCCAACAGTCTTATCTTCGGACTATTGCTTGGAAATTTGCTGGCTGTGTTGACTTGGCGTTTTTTGACAGCCACGATCGCAACGCAGCAACGATTGACGCTCTATTACAAGATGGAGAAGGTCGCCGGCAAACATCTTGTCAAGATTTACAACTTGGCCAACGGAATCTTGTTTTGTTTTTTGGCAGGCTCCATGATTACCGTTTCTGCGACGGCGGTGGGCCCGTTCTTTCCCGCGATGAAGATGCCGACCTTCGACTCGACCATGCCTACTGGGCTGGGATGGATCTTCGCTTGCATCTGCATTGGAATGGCGATGACCATTGTCGCTATGAAGGGATACAGTGTGGTGGCCAAGGTTGGGAACTATGCCGCCCCCTGGATGTTGTTGATTTTTGTGGCTTGTGCTTTCGTAACACTTGGACGATTGGAGACGTTTGACCTTTGGGAATTGCTAACCCCTCCAGCCGGAACAACGGAGAAGATCAGCTTTTGGGGGATCGTGTTCTTCTCGTGGTTCTGCAATGCCGCGATGCATTTAGGAATGGCCGACCTTTCGGTGCTTCGTTTCGCCAAATCGCCGAATGCGGGGTTCGCTTCGGCCGCCGGGATGTTTCTCGGTCACTACATCGCGTGGATCTGCGCGGCGCTGTTGCTAGTTTATTGGGTGAGGAACCATGGAGTAGATCCTAGCAGAGGAAAAGATCCAGGCACAATGGTCAATGATGCGGTGGGCTGGGCTGGATTGATCTGCATCATTATTGCAGGCTGGACGACCGCCAACCCTACGATCTATCGCGCGGGCTTGGCCTTTCAAGGTATCATGCCGACCATGCCTCGCAATGTAAGCACTCTCATCGCGGGGATTGTATGCACGGCCGCTGGCATCTTCCCTGCCTTCGCGATGAATCTCCTTAGTTTCGTGGGAATCTATGGGACGATCTTAGCTCCGATTGGTGCCATCATCATTGTCGATCACTTCCTCGCGAAAGCCGTTGGTATTCCCACCGATCCCGCGGAAAAAACTGGAACTACATTCAATTTTGTCGTTCTTCTGGCCTGGTTGATTCCAGTTGGAATTGCAATCTACCTTTATCGATATCAAGACGTCTTCGCATCCTATTTGCCTCTACCAACGGCGATCGCTTGCGGACTTCTCTACATCCTTTTATCTAAAACGATCGGTCCCAAGCTGAAGCTTTCTTAATCACCGAACCACCTAGCTCTACGATAGGCTTTTTTATGATCAAATCGATTGCTCGACCGGTTGGCTACTTGTCATTGCTCGCCACCATCGTTCCACCCATGTTGTACATGTTCGGCGTCATTTCGCTTGAGCCAGTCAAGACGATTTTGCTCGTGGCCTGCGTCGCCTGGTTTGCTGCTGCGCCATTTTGGATGAAAGCTGATTAGCTCCGTAGGACTGCTATGCAAGAGGGCTGCCTTGCAAGTCAAGATGCTGGGGAGCCTCTCCGATGGACCTTACGGGAAACGAAAGGCATTTCGTTACATACCGTTCTTCCATTCGTTGTCCCGTTCCTGAATTTCTAGTAGAATCACGTATCCAGTAACGGGTGATTCCCCTCCACTTTACCTTCATTGTGCGATTGAATCTCCCCTCTAGTTTCAGGAAACGTGATGCGAACCAATGCCTGTATCCTAGCATTGCCGGTAATGCTATCGACAATCTTATTGCATGCTCAAGAATCGCCGCACGCCCAAGAAGAGGTGATCTCGTACAACAGGGATATTCGACCAATCTTGTCGGACCGATGCTTTGCTTGTCATGGTCCCGATGATGCGACCCGCGAGGCTGAGTTGCGAATCGATATACCAGACAGTGATCTCGGTCCGTTTCATGTGCGGGATGGCCGCCAGGCGCTTCGACCTGCCGATCTGAATTCTAGTGAACTTTGGAAACGACTGACAACGGATGACCCGTCGCTGAAAATGCCTCCTCCCGAATCGGCTCAAAAACCTCTGACCGATGCGCAGCGCGAGTTGGTGCGATTGTGGATTCAGCAAGGGGCAACGTACGAAGATTTTTGGTCCTACGAGTCACTTCGGCCTCATCATTTGCCAGAGGTCAAGAACAGGGGTTGGTCAGCGAGTCCGATAGACCAATTTGTCCTTGCTTTTTTGGAAAAGAAAAAGATTGCACCGCAGCCACTTGCTGATAAAAGGACGCTGATTCGGCGAGTCACTTTAGATTTGACGGGCCTGCCCCCAACCCGAGAAGAGATCCATCAATTTGAACAAGATGACGCACCGGACGCGTATGTCAAGTTAGTCGACAGGCTGTTATCCACGCCGCAATATGGCGAGCATATGGCTCGTTATTGGTTGGACTTGGTGCGATATGCGGATACGAATGGAATGCATCACGACCATTACCGCGAACTATCACAATTTCGAGACTGGGTGATTCGGGCTTTCAATACGAACATGCCTTTTGATCAATTCGCAACGGAGCAACTCGCGGGAGATCTATTGGAGAATCCGACGGTCGACCAGCAAATTGCATCGGGCTACAACCGTCTCCATATGGTGATGGACCGAGGTACCAATCCGCCACAAGAAAGTTACACTCGTAACGTGGTGGACCAAGTGTCTGCTTTCGGGACTGTGTTTCTCGGCCTGACGCTTGAGTGTGCTGTTTGTCATGACCATAAATACGACCCTGTGAAGCAAAAAGACTTCTACCAACTCTTTGCGTTCTTCAACAATATCGACGGCGACCCTGAGACGCCTGGCCGCGACCAGCAACCACCGATCTTGCGATTACCAACTGCGGAGCAGACTCTTCAATTGAATGAGTTCATAGCGCAAATCGCATTAGCCAAACAAGAAGTCGAGCATCTCAAGCAGTCGATCAAAGAGACGTCTGCCGAAGCAAAGTCTGAGAAGACCGGGGACGCGGCAGTCGATCCGACGAGCAATCTAGCCGAGCAACTAAAGCAGAAGGAAGAAGCGCTGCGTAAACTTCAAAAGTCACATGACGAACTCGAAAAATCCGTTTCTATCGCACTGGTGATGAAGGAACGCAAGGATTTGCGACCAGCCTACATTCTCAAACGAGGTGCGTACGACCAACCGGGTGAAGAGGTTTCTCGAAACACACCAGAATTTCTCCCTCCGCTGAAATCTAGCGACCAGTTAAAAACGCGCCTCGACCTAGCACGATGGGTGACTGATAAGCGACACCCATTGACCGCGCGCGTCACGGTCAATCGATTCTGGCAGCAGTTTTTCGGCGTAGGCATTGTGAAGACCTCCGAAGATTTCGGCTCGCAAGGTGAGTTTCCGAGTCATCCCGAGTTGTTGGATGACTTGACCAATGCTTTCATCGATTCTAACTGGGACATCAAATCGCTCGTTCGATCGATTGTGATGTCGCAGACTTACCAGCAAACGTCTCGAGTGTCGCCGACGGAGTACTTAGCCGACCCGGAAAACCGAATGTTGGCTCGCGGGTCGCGAGTTCGATTGGACTCAGAAGTGATTCGCGATCAAATCCTCGCGATCAGCGGCCGGCTGAACAATGCGATGTATGGAAAGAGTGTCAAGCCGCCACAGCCCGCCGACCTCTGGAAAACTGTTTCCATGGTTTCGTCCTCCACCTATTCGTTCAAGGAGGATACAGGGGATAAAATCTTCCGACGAAGCTTCTACACATTCTGGAAACGTGCGATGCCGCCGCCGCAGATGACTATCTTCGATGCTCCGACTCGCGAAAGCTGCACGTCTCGAAGAGAGCGGACTAATACTCCAGTCCAAGCTTTGATGATGATGAATGAGAGCCAGTATTTCGAAGCGGCTCGGCATCTCGCACAGCAAGTGATTGGACCGCCGAATCACACAGAAGCGGAGAGGCTCCGGATTGTATTTGAGTTGATCACGTCTCGGTTACCGAATGATGATGAACAAGGGGACTTGCGAGCCGGCCTGGACGGCTTTCGTGCCCTTTATCGAGAGGATATAGACGCTGCGCAAGCGATGACCTCCGATTTGAATCTAACCAGTGATGCGCAACGTATCGAACTGGCTGCGTTTACCATGGTGGTCAATTCCCTCTTCAATCTTGATGTCACCAAGACACGCGAGTAATGAATCATGTCAAACATTCCTTTCGATCAACAACACTGGTTGCAATCTCGGCGTCGATTCTTGAATCATTCAAGTATGGGGTTAGGCGCTGCGGTGCTTGGCTCGATAATGGCCAAGCAGACCAATGCCTCGCTTCCAGAGCTTCCTCATTTTCCACCTCGTGCAAAGCGAGTGATCTTTTTGTTCATGGGTGGTGCACCCAGTCAAATCGAATTGTACGATTATAAACCGGGCCTCGAGGCAAAAGATAAACAACCGCTACCGGACGACATACGCGATGGACAACGCGTAACCGCTATGACCGAGGGCAAGGAGAAGTTAATCCAGCCATCGATCTTCAAGTTCTCACAACAGGGGAATTGTGGAAGATATCTAAGTGAGTTGCTTCCACACTTGTCTACGGTGGTCGACGACCTGTGCTTTATCAAGTCGATGCGAACAGAGGCGATCAATCATGATGAGGGCAAGACCCAGATGTGTACTGGGTCGCAGATCCAGGGCAAACCAAGCTTGGGTGCATGGCTGAGTTACGGACTGGGGTCGCTCAATAAGAATCTACCGGACTTCATCGTTCTTAATTCGGCCTTTTGGTCTGGCGATCAACAGAATGTTCAAGCGCTCTACAGTCGATTGTGGGGCACCGGCTTCTTGCCGTCCAAGTATCAGGGAGTCGCTTTCCAATCTGCGGGCGATCCAGTACTTTTTCTTTCGAACCCAACAGGTGTTTCACGCAACAGTCGAAACAAGATGCTCGATCTGGTGACTCAACTGAATCATAAGCATGCAGCGGCGATTGGCGATCCAGAGATTCAAACGACGATTGCACAGCAAGAGATGGCGTTCCGTATGCAGGCATCGGTTCCTGAACTGACGGATCTTCGAGACGAACCAGAGTCGGTCAAAAAGTTGTATGGTCCCGAAGTCGAGAAAACAGGCTCCTTTGCACGAAACTGTTTGTTGGCGCGACGGATGGCGGAACGGGGCGTACGATTTGTTCAAGTCTTCCATCGCGGTTGGGACCACCACAGTACGCTTCCTGCGAAAATGCGAGGCCAATGCAAGGATGTTGATCAACCATGGGCAGCTCTCATTCAAGACCTCAAGATGCGAGGCATGCTCGAAGATACGCTTGTCGTGTGCTCCGGTGAGTTTGGAAGAACGGTGTACAGCCAGGGGAAACAGACTCCAACCGATTATGGACGCGACCATCATCCTCGATGCTTTACCGCTTGGCTGGCCGGCGGAGGAATCAAGGGTGGTATCGAACACGGCAAGACGGATGAGTACAGTTACAACATCATCGATGCAAATGGCCAACGAACCACCCGGTTCGAGGACGATGCGGTCCATATCAATGACCTAAATGCTACCATCCTCAACCAACTCGGAATCGATCATCGCCGTCTCACGTTTCGAGCCCAAGGACTCGATCAGCGACTGACAGGCGTTGAGGAAGCACATGTCGTGAAAAAGATTCTCGCCTAGTCGGGAATGACGACTGGGAAGATGCTGTTGTCGGAATTGGCCTCTCGTAGCAAACCGGCCAATCGCTGAACTATATCGGGACGCAAGGCTGAATCGTCTCGTTCTTCCGATGGGTCGTCCGAAACATGATAGAGCTCCCATGCACTTGGCTTCTTTGTCGTCAGTCCGACGCGGACAAGTTTCCAATCGGCATCCTGAATCGCGACTTGTCCGCCATACTCGGGGAAAATCCAAATCATTGGACTCTTTCTTCTCCAGTTGGAATCTTTGTTCGTCAACTTGCTCCAAAAACTCTCGCCATCGGAATCGATCGGTGGGGAGAACTCAACAGCTTCGCAAAGGGTTGGAAACCAGTCGGCAAAGTAGGTGGCACAATCTGTAACGGCTCCAGCTTCAATGATGTTCGGTAACTTTGCAATCATCGGAACGCGAATTCCGCCTTCGTAAACGCTCCCTTTATAGCCGCGTAAGTTACCTGTGCTTTGGAAAAAATCCATATCAGCGCCCCCGATATGAAATGGAGCTTCATGCGCGCCATTATGCGTTGCTCCATTATCGCTCGTAAAGATGACCAACGTGTTGTCAGTCAATTTGTAAGTGTCCAATGCTTGAAGTACACGACCGACATAAGTATCGAGATCATGAACCATAGCCGCGTATGCTGCTCTCGGACGCGGATGAGGCAAATACCCATTACCCCCTCGGTACTCACGTTGATCCCATTCCGAAGGGAACTTCTCGTACGATGCCTTCGGAGGATGCATTGCAACATGTGGCTCAATGAATGGCAGGTAGAGAAAAAATGGGTTGCTTTTGTTCGCTGCGATAAATTTCTCAGCTTCTTCGATCATCCGATAAGGTGCGTATGACTCACCGATCCACTCTTCGGCGGTGATTTTGCCTTCAGGTCTTTTTGCATGGCCTGGTATGGCTTTGGTGTTGAGCGGAAATTTGTCATTGTTGTGCCAGAGAAAAGAAGGGTAATAGCTGTGTGCAACAGCTTGGCAGTTATAGCCAAAGAACTCTTGAAACCCTTTTTTGTCCGGTGCTCCCGTGCTTCCAACGGGGCCCAGTCCCCATTTGCCGAAAGCACCGGTAGCATAGCCAGCCTCTTGAAAACGGTTTGCAATCGTCAATGCAGAGGCGGTAAGCGGATATTGCCCTTCGGTGAACTCCGGAAACTTCGTTTTCGCTTGCAAGTTTCCGCGAATCTCGGCGTGGCCTAAGTGCTTGCCAGTCATGAGGACGCATCGTGATGGGGCGCAGACGGGTGCCCCACTGTAATGGCGAGTGAATCGCATCCCCTCCGAGGCAAGCCGATCTATGTTCGGAGTAGGGATCTTTTGTTGACCGTAACATCCTATGTCTT
>Ga0068877_10002606_pt1 | contig 14488 bp, 15 predicted proteins | sample NOAtaG_FD_66437 | JGI IMG/M metagenome (GOLD analysis project Ga0068877, IMG submission 66437) | Freshwater lake microbial communities from Lake Erie, under a cyanobacterial bloom - NOAA_Erie_Diel6S_1000h metaG | ecosystem: Environmental > Aquatic > Freshwater > Lake | place: USA: Ohio, Lake... | reverse complement strand
CGCTCGCAGGTCTGCCACTGCTGGCCCTCGCCTTGTTTCTAGGCCTAGGTAAGGCGACACCAACTCCGCGACCTAAACCCGCGGAATTCCCCCTTTCACTCACGTCTTCCCCAGCTACTAACCCCACCTCCACTCAGGAACCGCGGTCAGAGATCTTAAACTTAATTGACGAGGACCCCGCCGACATCCGTGTCTGCGACCACCTCGAGGAGCGCTCTCTTTACCAGCGGGGTGACGACGACCGCGACTTGGCGAAGGAAGCCATGAACTACGATTCGCGCCGCCGCGATGACGCCGTCGCCGAGGCGTGGCGCGTGCCCTGGAAAACTTTTCTGCAATTGCCGGCGGTCCGCGAGTTTTTCTGGGGCTTACATCACATCCAGCAACTCCCGGCGGAGGGCCACGATCGCCTCACCGTACTCCGAGCACTATCCCTCGCCACCTGGGCCTTCACGGAAGCGTGGTGGGAGCGGAAACTGCTAAATAACCAGGCCAACCGAGCGCTGCACCTCACCGTGCTCGTGAGGCTCGTCGCCCTCCGCCCGCAGGCCCTGGCCAGCGCATCTGAAGCTTGCGCGGTTATGGAGCGGGCCATGCTTGATGGCGGTAGGCAAGACCTTGACGTGCGCGCTGAACGAGAGGAACTTTTGACCTTGTTGGCCGCGCACGAACTAAGTCCCACCGAAATCGGATTTGACCCCAAGTATTACATCGATGTTACTGCGGAAATTGGTGATCTTCGGCGCAGGGCCCTAAGTGGACAACTTCGTTTGCAAAAATGAATCCGATAATCCCAACAGCCTGAAATACCTCACCAACGCATAGCTTCGCCACCGGTGGCGAAGCCCTGCATTAGATTACTTCCTGCTCTCCAGCTCCATCCACTCTTCCAACAACCCTTCAAGCTTGGTCTGCGCCTTCGTCAGCTCCGCCTGCAGCGAATAATCCCCCGCCAGCTTTGCCTCCAAATCTGCCACGCGCTTCTCCTGCGAGGCCATCTCTGCGCTCAGTTTCTCTAATCTGTTTCGATCTTTATTGGAGAGCTTGTCACCTTTGGGCGACTCCACGGCAATACCAGCGGCGCGCGGCGCTGCCGGCGCCCGCTTGGCGAGCTCCTTCTCCAGCGTGATCGCCTCCAGGAAGGCCTCCGCCTGTCCCCAGCCACCTTCGAAGATCTCGAGCTTGCCCTCGTGGATGAGCCAGCACTTGTCCGTGACGTTCTCAATAAACGATCGGTCGTGGGACACGATGACCAGCGCGCCCTGATACGCCCGCAGCTCTTCTTCCAGCACGCCGATCGTCTCCAGATCCAAGTCGTTGGTTGGTTCGTCGAACACCCACAGGTCGCGCGCATGTTTCATGAACTGCGCCAGCTGCAGGCGGTTCTTCTCACCGCCCGAAAACGTGTGAATGGGTCGCTTGAGCTCTTCGCTCTTGAAGAGGAAACTCTCCAGGTAACTCGTCACGTGCCGTTTATCGCCCGTATTAGAAATAACGAAGTCGATGCCTTCGCCGATCAACTCCCACGGCGTTTTGTCTCCCGGCAGGGTCTCGCGCTTCTGCGTGAAGTGCCCGACGTCGAGGCCCTCCACTCGGCGCGCGGTGCCCGCCGACGGCGGCATCAGGCCCATGATGATTTTGAGCAGCGACGATTTGCCGACGCCGTTGTCACCCATGAGCGCGATCTTGTCGCCCTTGGCGAGGGAGAAGTTCATGTGCTCAAACAGCGTGCGGTCACCGTAGCGCAGGGCCAGGTCTTCCGCCTGCACCAACACCTTGGTCTTGCGCCCCGAGCTCTGCAGGTTGAGCGACGCCTGCTTGTGTGCCTGCGCCTTCAGCGCCTGGATGTCACTTTAAAGCGAATCGTAGTCGGCGATGCGCTTCTTACTCTTCGTTCGCCGCGCCTTGGCCCCTCGACGGATCCACGCGGTCTCGCGCCGGTTGTCGTTCTCAAGGCGATCGAGTGCCTTGGCGCGGCGGGCGTCTTCCTCTTGTAAGTGGATCAGGTAGTCGGCGTAGGTACCTTGAAAACTTTTGAGTTTTCCGTACTGAATATGCACGATCCGATCGACCACGTTATTGAGCAGCGTGCGATCGTGGGAGATCATCATGAAGGTCTTGCGCGTGCCCTGCAGCTCTTCCTCAAACTTCTGAATGGTCTCGAGATCGAGGTGGTTGGTGGGCTCGTCCCACAGCACGACGGTGTGCGGGCACGACAGGCCCAGCGACAGCGCGATCTTGCGCTGCTCGCCTCCCGACAGAGATTGCATCAGCGCCGACATGTCTTCGAGCCCGAAGCCACGCAGGAAACTCATATAGGCGGTGTGGAGCCGGTCCTCGCCATCGCGGTGGAGCTCAGAGTAGAGCCGCTCCTGCTCAGCGAGCAGCACCTCAAAATTGCCCTCGCCGCTGGTGAGCTTATCCCCGATGTCGTGCAGCCGCGCCTTAATGACCTTGAAGCGCGGATAGTACTCGTAAAAGTAGTCTTCCAGGGTCAGGTTCCCCCAGGGCAGCAGCTCCTGCGGAACGAGGAAGACGCTCAGATCGCGGGACGCATCGCTGATGAACTGCGGGACGGTCGTATCGGGCGTCTGGAGCCCCATCATCACGCGGAAGAGCGAGGACTTACCGTGGCCATTGAGGCCCAGCACGCCGATCTTGTCCCCCTCGTTCAAGGTGAACATCACATCTTTGAAGATGAGCTTGTGCGGGAACGAAAGCGTCAGGTTCTGGAGTGTCAGCAGGGGTTGTGGCATGGGGGGCAGCCTAACATGGACCGGGCATCTCTTGCAGCATGGTTGCGGCCCTCGGCGCAAGATAAACTGGTCAAATGCATCTTCTCCGGGCGCTGACCGCTCTCCTTCTCATGTCCTACGCCGCCAGCGTCTCCGCCGTGGACGTGGACGTCATGGCCCGCTTTTTTGGCCTGCGCCTGGTCTCCCGCGGCGCGCCCTGGACCTTTCCGGGGGTCCACGCCGTGTTCGCCGACCAGAGCTTCGCCAGGCAAATGCTGGTCATCGAAAACGTCCCCGGCAAAACCCCCGAGCGGCTGATCGAAGACGGCAACATGGTCATCCTCAATCTCCCCACCACCGCGGGCCACTTCACCTCCGTCGCTCTGATCAACGTCGGCCGTCCGCGGGTGGAGGCCTGGTTTGAGCAGACCTCCGTCGTGCGCCAGCTGTGGCGTCAGCTCGCTCCCCTTCCGACGGCCCAGGCGCAGATCTGGGGCTGCGAGCGCTGCCGCCTGCCCACCCTGGACAGCCTCGCTGACGTCGTCCCGGTCTTCGCCCAGGACCACATGCGCCATCTGATGGAGTGCCTCGGCCCCATGCTTCAGGGTGTCTGGGACTCAACCGGTGGTATGGTCACCGCCGCCGCGAACGGCGTGCGCCAACTCGTCACCGATCCGGGCGGCTTCTGGGGTGAAAAGCGCGAGCAGATGTCCCGGCTGGGCGACTTCCTCGCCCACTTCGACACCAAGATCCGCGAGATGGCGGCCGGCATCAGTCGCCTTCCCGATCGCGTGAAGGTCGCCCTCATGTGCAGCTTCGCCGGCAGCCTCGGGACCGATGCGCTCCTGAGCATCCTCACCGGCGGCGCGGGCCTGGCCGCGGTCATGTTGCGGCTCGATCGCTACCTCGTGAAGATCGTCCGCCTGGAGCAAGTCATCGGCGCCCTGAGCTCCCTCAACCGCCTTCCTACCGGCAATGCTCCTTTCCTGCAGGCCCTCGCCGCAGGAAGGGTGGGTGACGACGTCATCGATGCCATGCGCGGCTTTCAGCAGCACGGCATGACCGACCTCATGACAGGAGCGATGGCATGCCCGCTTTGATCATGCTTTTTTTCTTCGCTGGCACCGCCGAGGCAAGACTCTGCCGCGGCCTCGAGCGCGCGATGGAGTTCCTCAACACCAACCGCTTTCTTCAGCGCAGCCGCGAAGTGGGCCGCGAGCTCATGCTCCCCCTCGCCGACATCAGTCAGGCGCGCAGCTTCGCCTTTCGCTTTCCCGCCTTCCGCGAACTCGGTTTCGGGTCACCCAACGCCAACACCTGGCGCCGCTACCAGGGACGACTGGCAGCCTCCGATCTCCACGGCCACAACGTCGGTTGGGAAATCAGCAATGGCCAAGGTCACGCGCGCGTGCGCTTGGATTGGGACGAACACAAGGGCGGCCACTACAACATCGAGATTCGCCGCCTGCATAACGGCCGCAATGAAACCCACCGCTTGGCGGTGCAGTTCCAATGCAACAATCATCCGTGCTCGCGCCAAGACATAAACCGTCTGGCGCAAAGCATGCAATAATCCGTTGCGTTCTTCTCCTATCTACGTGTAGAGTTCTTTCAATACCGCGACATGGGCGATGCCTCTTCCCTTCGGGAAAGGTTTTGTCGCAGGTTTAATCCCATCGCCCCATTTTCTGTCCTCTCCAAGGAGTCCCATGGACGCACTGACCTCGTTTGATACCCTAGAACTGCCTGACCCCATTACCCAGGCCCTCGCGCAACTCAACATCTCTATCCCCACCCCCATTCAGGCCGAGGCCATCCCTCACGCCATGAACGGCAAAGACATCGTCGGCCTCGCCCAGACCGGCACCGGCAAGACCCTCGCCTTCTGCCTGCCCCTGGTCACCGCCCTCGCCAAAGAAGAAAACAAAGATGCCTGCGCCCTCGTGCTGGCGCCCACTCGAGAAATCGCCATCCAAGTCACCGAAGTCCTCAAGCAGCTTACCGCCAAGATGGCCGGCCGCTGGCATCCCGTGCTCGTCATCGGCGGCGTCGGCATGCAGCCCCAGATCGATGGTCTCGGTAAGCAGCCGCGCTTCATCGTCGCCACTCCGGGGCGCCTGGTGGATCACATGCGCGAGGGCCACGCCAAACTCACCGACGTCCGCTACCTCGTCCTCGATGAAGCCGACCGCATGCTGGACATGGGCTTTGCCCCCCAGCTCAATGAAGTGCTACGCGGCCTGCCCGCCACCCGCCAGACCATGCTCTTCTCCGCCACCTTCCCCGGCGAGATCGCCGACATCGCCCGCAAGTACCTCAAGGACCCCGTGCGCGTAGAAGTCGGCCCGGGCCACTCCAAACCTGTCGACTCGGTCACCCAGGTCGTCAAGGAGATGGAGGATGACCACAAGTTCGATGCCCTCATCGAGGCGCTGAAGGAACGCGCGGGCACCATCATCGTCTTCGTGCGCACCAAACACCGCACCGAGCGCCTCGCCAAGCAGCTCGAAAAGGCCGGCCACTCCGCTGGTCGGATCCACGGTGATCGCTCGCAGTCGCAGCGCCAAAACACACTGAGGGCGTTCAAGGAGGGCGAGATCCGCATCCTGGTGGCCACCGACATCGCCGCCCGCGGGATCGACGTCCCCGACGTCGCCCACATCATTAACTACGACATCCCCAACGTGCCGGAGGAGTACATCCACCGCATCGGCCGCAGCGGCCGCGCCGGCGCCACCGGCGAGGCGCTCACCTTCGTCACGCCTCACGTGCGAGAAGAGTGGCGCGCGATCCTCAAGCTCATCGACCCCGAGCTGTACGCCAAGACGCCGAAGGTCGCTAACGTTCCCCGGCCCGAGAAGCCCCAGCAGCCGGGCCGCCACGGCGGTCAGCGCCAGCCGGCCCCGTCTCGGGGAGCCAACTCCGGCGGCCAGCAGCGCGACCAAAACCGTGGCCAGCAATCCCGTCCCAACCGCGACCAATATCGCGGCCCGGGCCCAGGCCCGCGCCGTGACCGTGAGCCGTTTGATCGCGAAGGCCGCGGCAACCGCGATGGCGGACCCCGCGAAGACAACTACGGCAACCGCGCCGCTCCTCGGCCGGCCGCGGAAGTTTACGAAGACGATTTCCTGGACGATAACGTTCCCCAGCCCTCACTGGAGGAGCAGCTCCATCGCATAGACCGCCCCGAGCGCGGCGCCCGCAACCGTCAACGCGGCCCCAACAATGGTGGCGGCGGTCGCGGCGCGGGAAACCGCGGCGGCCGCAAATGGGAAGCGCCCAAGAAGCACCCCTACGCGCGCAGCGGGGGCGGAGGTGGCAACGACGCAAACGCGGTAGCTCCCGTCGCCGCAGCGGCCCCGCGCGAGGATTCTGACGACAATGCCGGGAATCGTCCCGGCGCCGGCGGTGAAGACAAGAAGAAAGGCTTTTTTGATTGGTGGAAAAAATGAGTGATCAGACAATGAATGAAGAAACAAACTCTGTAGCGGCAACCATGCCTCCGGCAGCGCCCCTTGTGACCGTCGACTCGCCCCCCGGCAACTGGGCAGATCTCCCACTCTCCGCCGAGCTCCTCGAGCTCATCACAAAGGCGGGCTACCGCGCGCCAACGCCGGTGCAGACTCTGTCGATTCCCCTGGTACTCGAAGGCCACGACGTGCTGGTGTCTTCCCAGACCGGCAGCGGCAAGACGGCGAGCTTCGTGCTCCCCACCGTCCAGCGCTTCCAGGGCAAGAACGGCACTTACATCCTCGCCCTCTCCCCCACCCGCGAGATCGCTCAGCAAACCGGCGCGGTTTTCGAAACCTTCGGCGCTCCTCTGGGCCTCAAGACCGTCGTGTGCATCGGCGGCGCCAGCATCCCGCTGGAGAAGGAGGCCCTCGCCTCGTCGCCGCACATCATCGTCGCCACGCCGGGACGCCTGTGCGATCACCTCGAACGCGGCAACGTGTGGCTCGACTTTATCCAGTGCCTCATCTTCGATGAGGCGGATCGCATGCTCGACATGGGCTTCTCCACCCAGATCAACATGATCACCGACCAGCTCCCCAAGGACCGCCAGACGCTAATGTTCTCGGCCACCTTCGCGCCTAGCGTGGAGAAGCTCGCCCGCGACGTCATGAAGAATCCCAAGTCGGTCACCATTGGCAAGTCGTCCACCTCGGTCCCCAAGATCGACCAGCGCCTGCTGTGGATGGACGAAGAAAAGAAGCTAGGAGCACTTCTGCGCATCATGCGCGAAGAGCCCGGTACCATCATCGTGTTCTCCAAATCCAAAGAGAAAGTCTCGCAGATCTGGCGCTCGCTCCATGCCAAGAAGATCTACGAGGCGACCTACATCCACTCCGACTGCACTCAGGAGCACCGCGAAGGCGCTATCGCCGACTTCAAGAGCGGTAAGTTCCGCGTGCTCATTGCCACCGACGTGGCCGGCCGCGGGATCGACGTCGACGACGTCGCCCACGTGGTGAACTTCGACATCCCCCGCGAAGCGGAGGACTACGTCCACCGCATCGGCCGCACTGGCCGGCGCGGCAAGGAAGGTATCGCCACCAGCTTCGCCATCCCCGTGCGCGACGAGCAGCTCGTGCGCGCCATTGAGAAACTGCTGGGCATCCCCTCGCCCGAAAAGCCGGCACCCGGTGAAGGTAGTCGGGAGCGCGAACGTGAACGTGGCCCCCGAGGCAACGGGCCACGTCGCGATGGCGGACGAGGTCCAAGAAATGATGGCCCTCGGGGCGATCGCCCACCACGTGAAGCTCGTCCCGATGGTGACCGAGGCCCCCGTCGCGAAGGCGAACGTGGTCCCCGCCGTGACGGTCCTCGAGCAGAAGGCGGCACGCCGCGCCGCGACCGTGGCCCTCGCACTGACGGCCCACGGGGCGACGGACCTCGTAACGATCGCCCACGCAACCCTGAGCGCTCACAAGTCGTGCGTCCCAGCGCCGAGACCGCGAGCACTGCCATCGTACCTCCCAAAAAGACGGGCCTGGTCGATCGCGTGCTCTCGTGGTTTAAGGGCGGCTGACGTTCATGCGCTAGCCGATCCTTCCCCTGGCCGGCATGCTGGGGGATATGGACATCCCTGAGCAAGAACTCCGCTTCACCTTCTCCCGCAGCTCGGGCGCGGGCGGCCAGAACGTGAATAAGGTCAACACCAAGGCGACGCTGCACTGGGATCCCGCCACCAACACCAGCATTCCCGACGCTGTGAAAGAGCGCCTGCGGCGTCTCCATCCCCACATCACCAACGACAACGGCGAGGTGGTGATCATCTCCCAGGAACATCGCACCCAGCGCGGCAACATCGAGGCCTGCCGGGACAAGCTCCTCGCCCTCCTGCGCGAAGCGAGCATCGTGCCCAAAAAACGCCGCAAGACCAAGCCGACGAAGGGGTCAGTGGAAAAACGGCTGCAGGGTAAGAAGCGCGACAGCGACACCAAACGCCAACGCCGGAAGGACTGGTGAAGGGCGCCTCAAGGGATCTCGGGGCCGAGTATTGGCGCACCCAGTATGCCGAGCCCGCGACCATCGACGGCATCGGCAACGCCCGCGACCATTCCCGCTACCTGGCCGCCTTCTTCAACCTCGAGGGATTCGAGGTAAAGAGCGTGGTGGATCTGGGCTTCGGCACGGGCCATCTCTTTAAGGAGATGCTCCGCACCTTCCAACCCAAACGCGCATTGGGAATCGAACCCTCGGAGCACGTCTTTCGGCGCTTTAAGCACGTCACCGCGCGCGCGCGGCACACTGACCTGCTGACGTGGTGCCTTGATCCGAAGGAAGAAAAGACCTACGACCTCGGCCTGTGCACGTCGATGCTGCAGTACCTGGAAGCCAGGGAACTTAAGCTGGCATTGCCCGTCGTCGCCCGCCGCGTGCGCTACCTCTACCTCACCGTGCCCACCGACGTGGAGTACGAGCGCCAAGGCAGCGAGCAAAGCTTCGCCGATCCCTACGCGCACGTGCGCAGTCGCGCCTGGTACCTGCGCGTGCTGCGGCCGCATTTCACGTTCCTCTCAACGCGCGTGCTAGAGAGTAAGCACCACTTCGACGAGCGCAGCACGCCGTTTAACGACCTTCTCTTTAGGTTTTAGCCGCGCTGACCCTAGGGCAGCCGCCCCCCGGCCTGGAGTGTCTTCACGGCCTGCTTAATGTTCTTGCAGTTGGGCGCATCCATGCTGTCCGGGCACTCCGCGCGCCCCGGGCCCTGGATCACGGCCTGGTGGCCGATGTACGACTCGTCGAGCAGCGACGGGTCCATGTTGATTGGCAGCGCTTCGAGACCGCCATACTCTTCGAGCTTACGAGGCGCGGTGATGGGAATGCGACGGCCCATGAAGCGGCGGATGAGACCAAGCCTTCGGTCGCGCCGTCCGCTACCGCGCTCGACCATGTCGAAGGCGATGGTGGTGCAGTTGTACCAGAAGGTGTCGTAGAGCTTCCTCAGGCCATCTGACTGACTCATGCTCAGGGCCGCGGCCAGAATGCCATCGCCCTTACCGGTCTCGAGCACGATCTGCGACACCGGGTTGCCGGAACCGTAGAACTCCTTGAAGCGCTCGCTGATGGACATGAAGCGCACGATCTGGATGAAGGCGCCGTTTTTCCCGCGGCGTAGGTCGTAGGCGCGCTCGGGATCGCTCTGGCTCCACTGCGCCTCGGCCGAGATCGCCACGTTGCCAATGGCCACCGGTTGCTCGGCCACAGGCAAGAGAGCGAGGCGTTCGGCGGGCACCGCCGCAATGAGACGCTGGAGCTCCGACTCGTTGGGCATCGGTGCCACAATCTGCAGGGGCCGCGCGAGCTCGAAGCGCAACAGTGAGTGGGCCGCCACGTACTTGCCGCCGATCTGCGGAGGGAAGTACGACAGCTGGAACAGCACCCGCTGCACCGCCTGGTCGGGCACCAGCACGATGTGGAAGCTGCCTTCGTGGTAGAAGTTAGCGAACAGCTTGTGGCCTGGACGCCCGTACTTGGTTTCGAACACCGTGCCCGCGAGGTTTACCACCGGCCGGCGAATGCTCAGGTCCATCTCCTCACCGTAGTGGTCCTCGTCCAGGAGTTTCCAGAACTTCTTTTTCACCAGGAACTTACCGGTGAGGAAGAGCTGCTCGGAGGATGGCACGTTGAGATAGTTGATGCGCACTTCGCCCAGCTGGGCGTCACTCACCGACTGCGGTGTCCTCTCGCGTGGGGACGTGCAGGAGAAAGCGAGGGCGAGCAGCAAGAGGGCCGAAAAATGGCGCATGGGGACTCCTTAGTCCCCCCTATTGCCCCCCGGGGAAGTCCCCATAACAAGTCGGGCAAAAAGCTCCGGGATTACTTCGCCTTCTTAGGCTTCTTCCCGGCCGGTTTCGTGGGAGCGCCACCCACCCGAACCGCTTTCTTGATCAAAACGGTATCCATCGGAACGTCGTCGTGACCGTTGCGATGCCCGGTCTTCACGGTCTTGATCCGCTCCACCACATGCATGCCCTTCACGACCTTGCCGAACACGGCGTAGCCCCAGCCATCCGGGGTCTGGCCGCGGTGGTTAAGAAAGGCGTTGTCGTTCACGTTGATGAAGAACTGCGCGGTGGCAGAGTGCGGGTCGTTGGTGCGCGCCATGGCGACGGTGCCGGTCTCGTTGGGCAGGCCGTTGTTCGCCTCGTTGCGAATCGGCGCACGGGTCGCCTTCTCGCGCATATCGGGGGTCATGCCCCCGCCCTGAACCATAAACGTGCGAATGACCCGGTGGAAGACGGTGCCGTCATAAAATCCGGCATCCACGTACTGGAGGAAGTTGGCCACCGTAGCGGGGGCCTTCTCCTCATTGAGTTCGATCTCGATGGTGCCCATGGATGTTTCCATGGACACAACGGGGTTGGCGGCCAGTAAAGTAGAGGCGAATCCGAGCGCCAACCAAGCGATCACAGAGCGGCCGCCTTGAACCAGCAGTTCGGACGCAGGCCGATGTCATGCCCGGTGGAGGCGTGACAGGTGCCCTGCACTTCATCGCTCTGGGAGACTTCTTCTGTGAAGGCTTTGTCGCACAGAGCGCCCTGCCAGTAGGTGTCCAGGCGGCACTGAGCGGCGGGGTGGGCGTGGTTGGTGCGACGAACGACGCCGGCGTCGGGAGTGTCGAAGGCGATGGTGCCGCCACGGGAGAGCCAGCTGGCGGTAGAGTGGCCGGCCATGCTTGTCCGAACACAGAGCGCCGCCTCTTCGGCGCGGCCGTGCTCCTTGGCGCAGCCGGTGCGGACTGCGGCGGGCACATTCATGCGAGCGACGATGGCGGCGTTGTTGTCGTTGAGGAACATGCGGCGCAGACACTTCAGGGTGGCGAAGTAGTCGGCCTGACCTTCATTGGAGGCCCAACGGTTGAGGCCGAGGAAGCTGCTGACCTTGGGAGCGCCACCCAGGTGGTGGCCGATTTCGTGGCAGAGCACGAGGGCGAAGCCGTCTTCAGTGATGGTCTCGTGGCGGGCCAGGCCGCCGAACATGACGACTTGCCAAGTACGACCGGAGCGTTTGGCGAAGGCGTTGGCGGTGGCATCAGACCAACGGCGCTCGACTTCGAGCTTGCCGCCCATGCGGGTGACGTCGGCGTCGTAGATCGCGATGCCTCTATCGATGACTCGGTTGAACTGCTCTTCGTTGAGGCCTTTGGCACTCTTGTGGCCCACAGGGATAGGGGTACCATCCTGGGGGGCGAAGCCGGTGCTACCGTCCTCTGAGCAAGAGAAGGCGGGGGCAGAGACCGCCAAAACAACTGCCAAAATCAACCATGATTTCATATCATCTCCTTGATGAGTCCCAAGCATTGTTGCGGGCCTGATCCGAAGAGCCAAGTATTTGACCGAGTAAATTACATAAAACTTTCTGACATCAAGAGTGGGTTGTTTCGATGAAATCATGGCCTTTCCTGCGCGCCGGTGACCGCGTCGACATCATTGCTCCCGCTTCGCACGGCCCTCTCGACAGACTGGCAAAAGGCAAAGCCTGGTTGGAAGCCGCGGGCCTCAAGGTGCATGTGCCAGAGAAACTCATCGACCCGGACCTCTTCTTTGCGTCCGAGCTGCGCGCTCAGGTATCCCAGTTACAAGACGCTCTATACTCTGAAAGCAGGGCAATTTGGTGCCTGCGGGGCGGCTATGGCAGCATGCGTCTTATTCCACTGCTCAAAAAAATTCGCCCACCGACGAAGCCAAAACTCTTCGTGGGCTTTAGCGACGTGACCGCCCTTCACCTCTTCTTCCAACAAGAATGGAAGTGGCCCACCTTGCATGGGCGCACCATCGGGCAGCTTTCGGTTGATGGAACCTCACCTGACTTAGAAGAGCTGCGCCAGGTGCTCTTTGGTGAAGTGAAGAAATGCGACTACACGGGCCTGGTGCCCCTCAACGCAGCCGCTCGTAAGGCGGGCACCATTGAAGGCACCATGGCCGGCGGCAACCTCAAGCTGCTGCAAACCTCTATTGGCACACCCTGGGAAGTGAGACCTCAGGGCAAGCTGCTCTTCATCGAGGACGTCGGCGAGCGCGGCTACTCGATTCACCGCATGCTCGAACAACTGCGCCAGGCGAAGCTCTTGCGACCGCGCGCCCTGCTCGTGGGCGATCTCACCGATGGCGTGGAGAAAGACGGCAGTGACAAGACCATGGACGCCATCCAGCGGATCGCCGACGAAGTCGACTTCCCTGTCATGAGCGGTTTCCATAGCGGACACCATCCCGACCGTAACCGTCCGATGCCCCTGGGCGTGAAGGGCACCTTGCGATTAGGGAAAAACCCGCGTCTCACCTCAGTTCTCAGTCCTTAGGCCCGATAAGCCTCCGTCACTCAACCTGAGCGAAGGAGCGCAGATGAAAGGCCAATGGACCGCCCAAGTACAAGTCAAATGGAACAAGGACGCCCCCGTGTGGGAAGACTGGGCTTGGCTCAAGAAGTGGAAGGAAGTTAAGTGGGCCGCCTCCACCATGGGCGAGTGGGACATGATCCTGTGGGTTGATGTCGGTACGCCCGAAGAGCTCGAGAAGTTTGTGCACGACAAGCTGTGGGCGAAGAAGTGGGTCTCCGACACCAAGTCCACTTGGACCAAGGAAGTGTGGAGTACTTGGAGCGATAAGAAGAAAGCCGCTTAATCTAACAGGGAACGGACGGCCTGCTCCACCAGAGTAGGCCGCTTTTCCGGCAAGTCGTGCTTCAGGCCCGGCACCATTTCCAACTGCGCATCCGTCGACCGCACCAAGCGCGCCAGTGCCCAAGCGCCTGAGCGCGGGTCCACCACCTCATCCGCTTTACCCTGTACGATCCGCACGGGCAGCTCATACGAGTTCCAATCAAGAAGACGCAACTCCGCCGGCAACGCCGCCGACTCCGTCGCGCTCACGACGTAATCACGTGGCAGCAGCCAGCTCAGCCACGGCCAGCGGCCCGGGCGATAATACCAGGCCAGATTTTCGTAGGCCGGATTCACGGTGGCCGCGAGCAGCACCAGACCGGCCACATCTCCGGGTTGGTCTGCCACCATTCTCAGCGCAACCGCGCCTCCGTAGGAGTAGCCCACCACGATCGCTGGCCGGCCGTCGAGATGAGTACGGAGCGCTTCCCAAATTCGCGTCGACTGAGCGGCGAGAGAAGTTTCCGCCTTGCCGGGAGAGGAACCGCCGTAGCCGGGCCGATCGGGCACCAGCACGTAATAGTTAGAGAGCTTAGGCAGCACTTGCTTCCAGGTTGCACGTCCTCCTGGCGAGCCGTGGATCAGGATCACGGGTGTGTGAGCGGGATCACCCCACACGTCTACACGGACGCGGGCCGCGGAGGCGAACTGACAGAGGGCCCCAAGAAGCAAACTAAGCATGCCCAACAGTAACCAAGGAGTTGTCCACTTTCTAGCCCAAATGCACGGCGCACTTCCGCCGCTGGGCCAGTCACCTCCACATCTACAGCATCAAGAACGACCCCGAGACGAGCACGGGATCAGCTCTTCGGAAATACCACCTAAAACCATCTGCCACACGTAAGATCATAAACCGATCGAGGAGTGGGTAAGCCAGCATCTTTAAGAATTTTGCGAGTCATTCTGTCGGTGAGGCACTCATTTGTATAATGATTCATATCAATGAGGTGTGACGCCTCATGCAGTACGATATGAAGTTGTTCATCAGCTTCCCGATCAAAGAATAAGTCCGTAAACCACATGCTATTCGGCATCTCTGCACATCCAATGCCACCCCTCCCACAAGGTGATGTGGCACTTTGAATAATATTGGCATTCTGTAGTACCGTCTTTACCTCAAGGACCTTCGGATCATTATTCCGGGCAAAGGCGTCTTCTGCCGCCCTAATAGCAACTGCTCGGTACCGCTCAATCATTTGCCTCCGAGGCGAGTGCGGACTATCGTCCTGCTGGCGAAAAGGCGGGGATGTAGCGGTCGAGCCGCTTCGTCCACGAGAGTGATCATCTGAACTGCTCCGCCCACGAGAGTGATCATCTGAACTGCTCCGCCCACGAGAGCGATCATCTGAACTGCTCCGCCCACGAGAGCGATCATCTGAACTGCTCCGCCCACGAGAGCGATCGTCTGGGTCGACGGGCTCGCCCACTAAAGAAGAGTAATAGCCAGCACCTACAACAACGGGCATGACACTAAAAGATTCCACTGTAGCCTGAGGCGAACGGTTTAGTTGCTCAGCCACAAAAAAGTTAGCCGAAAAGGAAAAGCCAAGGATGATAGCGATGGCATGCATGAGAACCTCTTTTAATG
>Ga0068877_10002604_pt1 | contig 14491 bp, 11 predicted proteins | sample NOAtaG_FD_66437 | JGI IMG/M metagenome (GOLD analysis project Ga0068877, IMG submission 66437) | Freshwater lake microbial communities from Lake Erie, under a cyanobacterial bloom - NOAA_Erie_Diel6S_1000h metaG | ecosystem: Environmental > Aquatic > Freshwater > Lake | place: USA: Ohio, Lake... | reverse complement strand
CTGCCGCTATCGCCCCGGCCTACGTACAGCGCATGTGGCCCAACTCCTATGCCGGCCGTCGCAAGCATTACGACTATGAGGGCGGAGAAGTAGCCGCCAACGCCCCGGCCGGCCGCATCTGGAACAATGCCCTCGCCGCCGGGCTCAAGGTTAGAAACTACGGCTGGTGGGCCGAGAACCGTAAGGAACCCGATCCCGCCGGACAGCACATCGCCCGCGTCAAGGATCCGCAACTGGCCCCACACACGGCCCTCAAGTACCGCGCCTACGACCTCGAATACCGCGACGTGGACCGCATAGCCGCCTTCCTCGCCGAGCTCAAGGAATTCGAAGCCAAGGGCGAGTTCCCCAATTTCATCACCGTGCGCCTCGGCAATGACCATACCTCCGGGCTCGTCGCCGGCAAGCTCAGCCCCAAGGCCTATGTCGCCGACAATGACTGTGCCCTCGGTCAACTCGTCGAGGCTCTGTCGAAATCGAAGTTCTGGGCCAAAACAGCGATCTTCGTCCTCGAGGATGACGCGCAAAACGGCGCCGATCATGTCGACTCACACCGCTCACCCGGCTTCCTCATCAGCCCCTACACCCGCCGCGCCGCCATCGACTCGACCCTGTACAACACCACCTCCATGCTGCGCACCATCGAACTCCTGCTCGGCCTCAGGCCGATGACCGTCTATGACGCCAGTTCCACCCCCATGACCCGCGTCTTCGCCAATACACCCCGCACCGGCCCCTACGTTGCCGTTAAGCCCAAACAACCCCTGGACGAGCGCAACTCCACCACCGGCCCCCTGGCCGCCCGTAGCGCCCTCATGGACTGGGATGAGGCCGACGAAATCGACGATAACGAATTGAATCAGATCCTCTGGCTGGCCCTCAAGGGCGGCACGCCTCCCGCTCCGGTGCGCTCGCTGTTCGGAGGACGATAAGCAACCGGATGCCCAAGATCTATCTGTCCTTCGTCTGGCACATGCACCAGCCCTTCTATAAGGACCTGGTCAGCGGCGAGTACAAGCTGCCCTGGACCCGCCTGCACGGACTCAAGGATTACTACGGCATGGTCAAAATCCTCGAGCAATTTCCCGCCGTCCACCAAACCTTCAACCTCGTGCCCTCCATGCTCGTGCAGTTGGATGAGTACGCCCGCGGCGTCGCCGCCGACCCCTTCCTCCGCGCCGCCCTCAAGGAAACCGCGGCCCTCACCGAACAGGAACGTGAATTCGTCCTCCGCTACTTCTTTCAGGCCAATGTGCAGCGCATGATCCATCGCTACCCGCGCTACGCCGAGCTTTATTCCGGCTGGCAGGCCGTGAATGAAAATCCCCATCGCGCTCTGCGCGTCTTTGATGATCAGGCCCTGCGCGACCTCCAACTGCTTTCCCAACTCGCCTGGTTCGACGAAGAGTTCCTCGCCGGAGATCCTGGCATCCGGGCTCTCGCCGATCAGCAACGCAACTACAGCGAGTCCGACAAGGCCTTTCTCGGCGCCAAGCAGCAGGAAAAATTGGCCCTCGTCGCTCAGGTGTATCGCGACTTCGCCGCCCAGGGTCAAATCGAAATCTCCGCGACGCCCTTCTATCATCCGATTCTGCCCCTCATCTGCGATACCCAAATCGCCGAAACCGCCCACCCCTACGTCCCGCTGCCGCCCCGCTTCCGCTACCCCGGCGATGCCCGCGTCCAATTGGAGCGCGCCCGAGATTACATGGCCCGCGAATTCGGCGCCGCCCCCGCCGGTTTGTGGCCCAGCGAGGGCTCGGTGAGTGATGAGACGTTGCGCCTGGCCGCGGAAACCGGCTTCCAGTGGTTTGCCACCGACAACGGCGTCCTCGCCCGCACCATCGAGCAACCTGCCACGCCCGAGCTTACCTACCGGCCTTATCTTTGGCGCCAGGATGGCCTCGAAATGCACGGTCTGTTTCGCGACCGCACCCTTAGCGATCTCATCGGTTTTGTCTACTCCCGCATGGGTCCCCAGGAAGCCGCTGACCATTTTCTTGGCTCGATTCGCGCCAATTGCGCCCCCATCCTCCGCGCCGGCCGCGATGCGCTCGTTCCTATCATTCTCGACGGCGAAAACGCCTGGGAGTATTTCGAGCTTTCCGGCCGCCCCTTTCTCAAGGAACTCTACGCGCGGATCTCACAGGACCCGCAAATGAAGGCCCTCACTGTCAGCGAGGCGCTCCGCCGCGTTCCCGCCGAACCGCTCCACCGTATCTTCCCCGCTTCCTGGATCAATGCCAATTTCGATGTCTGGATCGGGGCTGAGGAAGATAACCGTGCCTGGGAGCTCCTGCTGCGCGCCCGCGAGACTTATGACCAAGTCAAGGACCACGTCAGCGAACCGGCTCGCGCTCTCGCCTACGAGGAACTCCTTATCGCCGAAGGCAGCGACTGGAACTGGTGGTATGGCCCCGAGCACGGCTCGGCAAACCGGCCCGATTTCGACCGCCTCTACCGCGATCATCTTGCCAACATCTACCGCGCCTTGAGCCTCGCTCCGCCCGAGGAACTCTCCCGCCCCATTCTCAAGCTCGAGGTCAAAGCCAATCACCTGCCCCCGCGCGGTCCCATCCAACCGGTCATCGATGGCTCCGTATCCAGCTACTTCGAGTGGATGGGCGCCGGTACTTACTCAATTGACCAGCGCCAGGGAGCCATGCACGGCCAGAAGTTCCTGATCGAAGAACTTCACTACGGCAGCGACGGCGCCTGGGTCTTCATCCGCCTCGACTTCGTCAAGGACAGCGAAGACGCTCTGCGCAATGCCGAGCTGCGTCTCCAGATCAACGGCGTCGCACTCACCGTGCCGGTTAGCAGCTTTTTTGAGACTCCCGCTCACGACGCCCTCCATCTCAAGAGCGCCTACGACCGGATTTTCGAAATGCGGGTATCCCGGCGCGCCCTCGGCCCCGCCGAGCCGGTCAAGTTCCAGGCCTCCCTCTGGCGGGCCGGCCTGCCCCTCGATGCCCTGCCACAGCAAGGCGTCATCGAGTTACAAAGACATGAGCTCAATGAGTGGCTGGGCTAGGTAGCCGCGGCAGTCGAAAGCTACTCGAGCATCCGCGAAAACAGGACAACAAAGAAAACAGGCCTGCCCGCGGGCGGGCCCGATCAGTCAACATGAAACGACCAACCCCTGACCTGAGACGCGGGTTACGCCGACGGTCAGGAACACCAAAAGCGGCGCAGAGCCGCAAAGGTCAAGGAGTTGGTCCATGAAAAAGGTACTTTATGTGGGCTTGGATGTCCACGCCGAGACAGTCGCCGTGGCGGTAGCCGAGAGCGGCCGGGACGGCGAAGTGCGCAGCTTGGGCACCATTCCGAATCGGCTCGAAGCGGTCCGGAAGCTGGTGAAGAAGCTGCGGGATCAAGGCGAGATGCGTGCTTGTTACGAGGCCGGTCCGACGGGGTATTGCTTGTACTGGCAGTTGACGCAACTGGGCGTGGAGTGCGAAGTGATCGCGCCGAACCTGATTCCCAAGAAGGCCAGCGAGCGGATCAAGACCGACCGGCGCGATGCCGGGAAGCTGGCGCGCTGCTACCGTGCTGGCGAACCGACTCCAGTAGCGGTGCCGAGTCCGGAGCAGGAGGCGCTACGGGACCTGGTGCGGGCGCGCGAGGCGGCCAAGAAGGATCAGTTGAAGGCGAGGCATCGATTGAGCAGGTTTCTGTTACGGCATGGCCGGAAGCCAGAAGGAATGCAGTCCTGGACCAAACAGTTTCTAATGGATTAAGACCAACGTCCACTTCGAACACAAGGCCCTGGAGGTGACGTTGCTGAACTATCTACACGAAGTGGAGCATGTGGCGCAAAGAATCCTGCATTGGGAGGCCGCCATCGACGAGGCGGTTCGGGAAGCCCCGGCGGAGTTGCGCGCGGTGATCGAAGCATTGCAAGCCTTGCGGGGCGTTGCGCAGACCACGGCGGCGACGATTGTTTCGGAGTTGGGTTCGCTGTCGCGCTTTACCAATCCACGGCAGTTAATGGGCTACCGCGGACTGGTGGCCAGCGAGCACTCCAGCGGAGGTAAAGTGCGGCGCGGGCCGATCACCAAGTCGGGCAATGCGCATCTGCGCCTTGTCCTGGTGGAGGCCGGTTGGTCGTATCATCACCGGCCGAATGTCACGGGCTTACTATTGCGACGGCAGAAAAATCTTGGGTTGAGTGACGAGGTGAAGGCGATCGCCTGGAAGGCGCGACACCGATTGAACAAGCGCTACAAGACGTTGGCGGCCAAAGGCAAGAACAAGAACCAGATCGTAACGGCGATCGCACGCGAACTGCTCGGGTTTATCTGGGCCATTGGCGCCCATGCCGAACCGATCCAAAACGCCAAAGCCAACTGAAAAAGAAAAGTGTATTTTCCCCAGACAGCGGCGCCGAAGGCAGCGTGGATTCCACGAAAAGGAGAATCCTCGTCAGATTCTATGCGGTACGAGCCACAGCTCCAATCCGCGCGCTCAGTTCGAGGCAGCTCCCGGCGAATCATGACCGTGCGGCAACGGCTCAACTTGAGTAGACCCGCGTACATCAGAGTGATCTATCGTCGCGTAATCTTCCATGCCGCCTTCGGCTCCGCTGTACCCACCCACCACCCCAAACCCAAGTGGCTCCCGCCCACCAGGGCGGGAGCCACTTGAAACAGCCGAAGAAAAAACCGTCAGCACCCGTTCAGGGTATTGACAGGTTGTTTCATATCAGAACAGGAATGATTCTGAGCCTTAGAACTGATAGCGCAGCAGCAGAACAACCCGGCGGCCGCCGCCGTTCGTAACCCACTGATTGATGAACGCAACGGCGTTGAACGTGGCGATCGGGATACCGAAATCACGCGAGTTCGTCAGGTTGTAGAGCTCGGCGCGCAAGTTCAGGTTATGCCCTTCCTTCGGCACGCGAATGCGCTTGTTCAGCACCATGTCGAAGTTGTTGATCCCGTCGGCACGCAGGATATTGCGACCCGCGTTGCCCAGGGGGTTGGCGGCCGTGACGCCGCTGAACAGCGTTGTGCGGATCGGCCATAGCTGTTCGAGCGATCGTCCGGAGACATCCACGCTCGATGCAACGTTCGGACGGATCGGGTTCCCGATCAGCGCATCGATGCCGGAAACGCGGAAGCCCGGATCGGCCCCATTCAGCGGCGAGAAGGGCGCCCCGGACTGGAAGGTCAGGAAGCCGCCTACCTGCCAGCCGCCAAAAACATTGCCGGCGAGCTTGGTCTGGTCCTTGAGGAAAGGCAACTCCCAGATACCATTGATCGAGAAGCGGTGCGGACGGTCGTAGGCCGAGCGTCCCCGCTCCCCGCGGCGATTAAAGCTGTCCTGCGCCACGGCGATTTCTCCCGCGGTCGAAGCGTTGAAGATTTCACTTTGGTCGTCTATGAAGCTCGACCAGGTGTAGTGGGCCGAGAACTGATAGCCCCGGCTGAAGCGCTTCTCCACCGAGGTCTGCATTGAGTGGTACACCGAACTGCCCGTATTGGCGCGCAGACGAATCGTACCCCGGCTGTTGTCGACCCGCTGGGCGCCGTTGGTACCGGGTACGGTCGGATTGCCGTCGACGCTCTGGAATAGCGCCGTGCCCTTGGTGGCGATGTAGCCGAGCGTGAAGGCATATCCCGCTCCCAGCTCCCGCTGGATCTGCGTGGAAAACTGTTCGGCGAAAGGCGAGCGGAAACTGTCGTTCACGGTTGTGCGCGGGATGTTCATCAGATTGGCCGGCAGGGGCGCGGCGTTGCCGCGGCGGATGCCGTCGATCGTCTGAAACGCCTGCGGCGAGCGTGCCGGCCGCTGCAGAACAAAGGTGAAGGGCCAGGCCGAATAGATATTCAACAAAATGTTGTTGAAGGCGAAGTCGTAGGTGCGCGAGTAGCCCCCACGCAAGACCGTCTTCTCATCGCCCAACAGCCAGCCCAGCGGACCCTGCGCCTTGCCGAAGCGATAGTTGAAGCCCACCCGCGGAGCCCAGTTGTTTAGATCGCGCGAAGGGCCGCGGTCAATCACATAACCGGGATTGTTATTGTTGGCGGCCACGATGCGGCGGTTCTCGCTCGAAAGCCAGTCGAAGGGATTGCCCGGCGTCTCGTAGCGGATGCCATAGGTGAGCGTGAAGTTACGCCTCACCCGCCACTCATCCTGCAGGAAGAAGAAGTAATCGTAGTAGCGGTAGAACTGCCACGTGCGCAGGCCCGGCTGCAACTGATTGATCGCCTGCACCTGCGCCACGTCGTCGACGAAATCCTGCAGATCGTTGTACTGCAACCGTCCGCGGAGAGTGGGGTTGAAATCCTGGAATTGCTCAATCCGGCGGAAGTCAAAGCCGAACTTCATCGAGTGGGAGCCACGGAGATAAGCGAAGTTGTTCGCAATCTGGTAGGCGTTCGTTACCTGTGCCTGCGGCAGGTTCACCGCGAGGCCAATCGCGGTGCGCGAGTCAGCCGCATTGAACCCGGCCAAGCCCAGCCTATTGATTTCAATCGAGGGAATGTTGAGCGCGTTCAAGTCCGATGCCGTTGAGGCGGAGGACTGGCGCTGGAAGTTGAAGCGAAACTCATTGAACTTGTTCGAGGACAGAGTGCTCGTTAGTGTTCCGTTATAGGCTTGACGGCGGCCCGGCCCGAGCGTCGTCAAACCCGCCGGAACCGCTTGACCGGAAATACTGACGCGGTCATCGTAAAGAACCCGGCCCATCAGGAAATGCTTGTCGCTGATGCGGTGGTCAATGCGGCCGGACCACTGCCAGACGTCCAGCTTGTTCGGCGCCGCGCCGGACAGCGTACCCACGGGAACATTGACGGTGCGCCCGTCCGCCGTCACGGGAAAAGACTGGCCCGTCGCCTGCTGGGCGGCTGGCAAAAAGTCGAGCAGGGCGCGAATCTGCGGGCGGCCGGAAGCGAGGCTCTGCAGCGCCGTCCGGCCTTCCGCCGTGGGCGCTCCGGTGATCGCGGTGCCCGAGGCGAAGCGGCGGTCGGTCCAACGCAACAAGCTGCCGAAGAAAAAGGTCCGATCCTTGACGATCTTGCCCCCAAATGTACCCCCAAACTGGTTTTCCACCCGCCATGGCGCCTTGGCGAAAGTGCGCTCGTCGAGATTCGTCCGGCTGTTGAGCCGGTTGCCGTTGTACGACCAATAAGCAGTCCCGTGATAGTTGTTTGTCCCGCCCTTGGTGAGGATGTTCACCACCGAACCCGCCGCACGCCCGTACTCAGGCAGGAATTGATTTGTGATCAGACGGAACTCGGCCACCACGTCGGGATTGTTGATTTCCTGCACTAGACCGGAAATGGCGGAGTTGTTCGAGTCTGCTCCGTCGATCATGAAATTGTTTGAGCGCGTGCGCATGCCGTTGACCGAGAACGACGTGCCGCCGGAGGCGAAGCTTGAATTGCCGCTCGATAACTGGCTGACGCCCGGAGCCTGCAGCGCAATGTTGAGGATGTTGCGATTCGGCGCCAATGGCAATTCCGAGATGCGCTTGGCGTCGATATTGATGCCGACTTCCGCATTTGTCGTATTGATTAGCGGCGCCTCCGTGGCGACCGTAATCACTTCGCTGGCTGAGGCCACCTGCAGCGGTATATTCAGTTCCGCCTGCTGGTTCAGCCGCAAGGTGATCGGCCGGCGAACATACTTGCCAAACCCGGCCTTCTCGACCACCAATTCATACTCGCCGGGAGGAAGCAGCGGTATGCGATACGAACCGGCGGATGACGAGGTATTCGTGTAGGTCAGACCCGTGGCGAGATTCCGGGCCGTCAGCTTAGCTTCGCTAACGGCCGCACCGCTGGCATCGGTCACTTGACCAAGCATTTCAGCCGAGGTTTGGCCCAGCGATAAAGAAGCAGTGGAAAGAATCAGAAACAACGGAAGCAACAGCCGTCGTGTAGAAGTCATTTTTGGGTTCCCCGTGAGAGGTTTGGTTAGGCTCCTTTCCAGTACGGAAAGGCTCGAAATGATGGTTTGATTGAGTTTCGCCGCGCATAGATCGCAGCTTAATCATTTCTTAATATATCAACCGTGAAAGCTGTTTGCAGCTTCCTTACCGAGTCTAATGCAATCCGGGATTCCAATTCCCCGGTAGCCATTGCCGGCCAAGCGAAGCTGGGGATGAGAACAAAGACGATTTTCGATTTCACCCAAAAGTGCTTGGTGTCCAACGTGATACTGGGCCATCGATCGCCGCCAGCGGGAGATCTCAACCGCAATCGGCTTCGCGGTGAGAGACAGCAGCGCCTGCAAATCAGCGAGTACGGCGGAGCGGATCTCGTCGTCAGAAGCATCGAGGATCGCTTCGTTGCCCGCTCCACCGAGGAAACACCGCAGCAGCAGGCGGCCGGGTGGTACACGGTGATTGAATTTCTGATCGACGAAGGTGCAGGCGACCAGATGGCGGCGCTCGCGGCGCGGCACGAGAAAACCGAAAGCCGGGAACTGTTGCGGGACGTCAGTGCGATCGTAAATCACGCCGACAGTGGCCGAACTTGAGTAGCCGATTCGGCGCAGGCACTGAGCGAGGCCGGGGTCAAGCGAATCGAGCAGACCGGCGGCAGCCCAGGCGGGCGTAGCCAGGACCAGGTGAGGGCTGTTCAGTGTGGCCCCGGGGATTCGGACCGAGTAAACGCCATCTTGCCGGGAGATGGATTGCGCGCTGGCGCGGATGAGGCGGCAGTGCGGGGCGATTGCCTTCTCGAGGGCGGTGATCAGAGAACCGAGGCCGCCCTGAAGGGTTTGAAACAAGGTGGCGCCGGGCTGCTTGGGGGGGGCCTGGGCCAGTGAGGCCAGCGTGCCTTTGGTGAGGCTGCCGTAGCGGGCTTCCATTTCCGCGTAGCGGGGAAGCACGCTCTGTATCGAGAGCTGATAGGGGTCACCGCCGTAGACGCCGCTCAGCAGCGGCTCCGCCAGGTAATCCACTGCTTCCCGGCCATAGTGATCTTCAACGAATTCGCCGACCGAGCGGTCCGGCATGCCGGACCGGGGGGAGCGCAAAAGCTCCAGGCCCATGCGCATCTTGGTGCTCCAGGACAGCAGAGGACTGGTGAGAGTCGGAAGCACGCGGGTCGGGACCATCATCATCAGTCCATCGGGGATCGGCGTCATTCGCCCGCCCTTGACGATCCAGGTTAGCCGTTGATGGTCGTTCGAGCCGATGACCGCATCGCCGAGCCCAAGTTCGCGAATGAGGGCCAATGCCTCCGGCTTGGCGGCGAGAAAGCTGTCCGGGCCGCCCTCAAGCAGGCAACCGGCCACCGTGCGCGTTTGCACGACTCCCCCCAGGCTTGGAGCGGGCTCAATCAGGATGCTGGGCAGGCCGCGTTGGGCCAGGTAGTAAGCAGCCGACAGGCCCGAGATCCCGCCGCCGATGATGATGCTAGGGTTTGAACTCACGGACGAACTGCACGACAGCCTTGACATGGTCCACGGGGGTTTCTGGCAAAATACCATGGCCCAGGTTGAAGATGTGACCAGGGCGGGTGCCGGTGCGCTTGAGGATCTCGTGGACTTTGGTTTTGAGTTCGGGGAGGGGCGCAAAGAGCGCGGCGGGGTCGAGATTTCCCTGAACGGCGGAGCGGTAAGAGATATCGAGCCAGGCCTGATCGATATTCATGCGCCAGTCGACGCCCATGACATCGCCGCCGGCGGCGTGGAGTTCACGGAAGAAGCCCGAGCAGCCCGTGCCAAAATGAATCACCGGCGCGCCGGAGGAGCGGATGCGCTCAATCAGCGCGCGGGAGTAAGGCTGGACGTAGCGGACGTAGTCATCCGAGGCGAGAGCTCCGACCCAGGAATCAAAAACCTGAATGGCGCGGGCGCCCGAGGCAACCTGCATCAGAGCGAAAGTTCCCAGCACATCAACGATCTTGCCCATGAGGCGGCGCCAAAGGGTCTCGTCGTGGTACATCAGTTTCTTGGTCTTGAGAAAGGATTTCGAGGGGCCGCCTTCGATCATATAGCTGGCCAGGGTAAAGGGCGCGCCGACAAAGCCGACAACGGGGACCTTGCCAGCCAGGGTGCGGCTGACAAGTTGGATCGACTCCCCGACATAGCCGAGGTCATCGGTGTTGGAGGTCGAGAGCGTATCGACATCGGTCGAGTTTTCAATGGGGTTGTCGATATGGGGACCTTCGCCGGTGCGGAACTCGAGCCGCAAGCCCATGGGCTCGACAGGCAGCAGGAGGTCGGCAAAGATGATCGCGGCATCGACATCGAGGATCTCGATGGGCTGGAGCGTGACAGCGGCGGCCAAGTCCGGGCGCTTGCAGATCTCAAGAATTGAGTGGCGGGCGCGGATGTCGCGGTATTGCTTCATATAGCGTCCGGCCTGGCGCATGAACCAGACGGGACGGACATCGGTGGAGCGGCGCCGGCAGGCGTCGAGAAAGCGGGAGTTCATGGGAGCCATACGCATGTTGTTTGCCACCTTTGTCCTTTAGGTCCTTCTGGACAATGGAGAACACGCATTCCTTTCGGTTTGTGGCGGGCCGCCCAATCGCGGCCGAGAATGTAAAAAGGTTTGGCCCAGACTTCGGTGTCGATAGCGCGGGGGCCGACCAGTGAAACGGAGAGAGTGCCCTGAGCGGGATAGCCGCCGCGGGGATCCATAATGTGGCTATAGATGCGTCCGCCGGCCATAAAATACTTTTCCGAGCTGCCCGAAGTGGCCATCGATTGGTTCTTGAGCAGGAGGCTGGCCACGGTTCGGCGCGGATCAGCGGGATGCCGCACCACGACGGGCCAACCGTCCTGGCCGGGGGGAGCACCGAGCCCATACAGGCTCGAACCGGCCGCGGTGATGAAGGCGCTCTCGATGCCCGACTGATGGAGGATCTCCACCATGCGATCGACAGCGTAGCCCTTGCCGACTCCGCCGGGATCGATCTCGGTTTGCGGATGCCGGAAGCGCACGGTTTGAGCGGCTTGGTCGAGGATGATGTTCTGGTAGCCCACGGCGGCCATGGCAGTTCGAATCTCAGAACGGTGAGGGAAGCGGCCGGAGCCCCGGAAGAAACCCCAGCGGCGCATGAGCGGCCCAACCGTAATGTCAAAAGTACCTTCGCTCTGGCGGCTGTAGCGCAGGCACGCCTCGAGCAGATCAAACAACTCCCGGGAAACGGTCACGGGAGACTGGCCGGCGAGACGGTTGACGCGGGACCATTCACTGTCGCGCTTGTAGTTGGACAGCAGTTGGTCGATCCGGCGCGCCTCCTCGAGCGATTCCGTGACAGCCGCTTCAAGCTGGATGCGATCCCGGCTGTAGGCTGTGACCGTGAAGACACCGCCCATGCAGTCGGAACTGGCCTCATACCGGAGTAATTCAGAGGCTCCAGTCTGGCTCCAAGCCGAAACAACTAAGACTAAAAGTAGCACAGAGAGAAGCATTTGCGGGCAATTTCGCCCTTTGTTCGCTGCAAAATTACGGAAAGGCATGCGCTACTGGCGAGGACGGCCTCGCTCAATGCGTTTCAGGATGTGCTGCACCCTTTCCTTGGGGCCGAGATTGAGAGCCGAATTGAAGTAGATCTCCGGGGTATGGAAGAGGTCGATCCGGGCGGCGAGTTCCTTGCGGAGGTAGCCTTTGGCGGATTTGAGGACATCGATGACGCGCTCGGCGGCATCGCCCTGAGCAGGAATGTGAACGGTGACAGCGACTTTCTTCATATCCGGGGCGACTTGCACATCGGTGACTTCGATCCCCTCGAGGCGCGGGTCTTCGAGTTCGTAGGAGATCATCTCGGTCAACTCGAGACGGATCGCCTCGGAGACGCGTTCATAGCGGCGGCCTTCCACAACTTCGATTATCCCGCTTACGGACCTAAAAAGACACTGTTTTACTGACCTGAAATTCGATCGGGATATCGGTGTAGTTAGGCACGTCACTGAGGATTTCCTGGCCGGCGGCGGCGAGGGCCTGCTGGAAGTTCTCGAGGGAGTCAAAGTAGAGCCGGGCGATAGCGCGGTAGTTTGGGGGAGCGCCGGCGGCGACGCCGGACAGACCTTCGTCCACCTCGATCTTGCGCAGGCCGAAGGGGGTAAGCAGCCGCAGGCAGAGCGGGATGTGCTGGCCGTAGTAATAGCTGAGGTCGAAACGTCCCTCGCCGGCGGCGGGATAGAAAGCGTTGACGCAGATCATGGCTGTGGTAGTTTAGGGCAGTATGGCACGGAGCGTCAATAAAGTAATTCTGATTGGGAATCTGGGGCGGGACGCGGAGACGAAGTTTACGCCGCAGGGAGTGGCGGTATCGCGATTTTCGATCGCGACGACACGCCGGATCAAGGACAATGCGACGGGGGACTGGAAGGATGAAACGGACTGGAACAACGTCGTGCTGTGGCGTAATGAAAACCTTGCGCAGTATTTGACCAAGGGTAAGCAGATATACGTGGAGGGGCGGCTGCAGACACGCAGCTACGAGGACAAGGATGGCAACAAGCGCTACTCGACCGAAGTGGTGGCCGAGGAAGTGATGCTGCTGGGCGGCAGAGGCGGGGAAGGCGGGGAGAGCGGCGGCATGGTGAGCGCGCCGCGCAGCGCCAGCCAGCGGGTAACGCCGCCGGCGGGAGGGGCCAAGCAGGGTGGCGGCTATGATGACTTTGATCCTGGAATCAGCGACGACGACGTTCCGTTCTAGCAACGATCTGCTAGGCTGAGCGGTATGACTGCCGTAGAAGTGCTGGACTTTGCCAAGTCGCATGAAGTCCAACAGGTGGATATCCGTTTCGCTGATATTCCTGGACTCTCCCATCACATCACCTATCCGATTCGTGAACTGACAGCCGATAGCTTTGAGACAGGCTTTGGCATTGATGGCAGTTCGATTCGGGGCTGGGCCGCGATCAATGAGAGCGACATGCTGCTGGTGCCGGACCCGGGGACGGCCTTTGTGGATCCTTTCACGGAAGTGAAGACGCTGGTGCTGAACGGGACGGTGATTGACCCGATCACGCGGCAGCACTATGAGCGCGACCCGCGTTGGATTGCGATGAAGGCCGAGCGCTATCTGGAGGCGACGGGGATCGCCGATACGGTTTTTTTCGGGGCGGAGGCGGAGTTTTTCATCTTCGACAATGTGCGCTTCGACCAGACGATCAATGAGGGCTTCTACCACATAGACAGTGAGGAAGGGCGTTGGAATTCCGGCCGGCGCGAGAGCAATCTCGGCTACCGTCCGCGGGTGAAGGAAGGCTACTTTCCGGTACCGCCTACGGATCATTATCACGACCTGCGGGCGGAAATGGTGCAAGTGATGACGGCGTGCGGCATCGAGGTGGAGTGTCATCACCATGAGGTGGCGACGGCGGGCCAATGCGAGATCGATCAGCGCTACAACACGTTGGTCAAGAGCGCCGACAACATGATGTTGTACAAGTACATTGTGCGCAATGTAGCCTACCGGCGGGGCAAGACGGTGACGTTCATGCCGAAGCCTTTGTTTGGGGATGCCGGCAGCGGCATGCATTGCCACCAGAGCTTGTGGAAGGCAGGCAAGCCTTTGTTCGCGGGGGAACTGTATGCCGGGCTGAGCCGGATGGCGTTGTGGTATATCGGGGGATTGCTGCGGCACGCCCGGGCGCTGAGCGCGATCATAGCGCCCACGACGAACAGCTACAAGAGGCTGGTGCCCGGGTATGAAGCGCCGGTCAATCTTGCCTACAGCCGGCGCAACCGATCGGCGGCGGTACGGATTCCGATGTACTCGGCCAGCGGCAGCGCCAAGCGAGTGGAATTCCGCCCTCCCGATCCGAGCGCGAATCCGTATCTGGCTTTTTCGGCGATGTTGATGGCCGGCCTGGACGGAATCATCAACAAGATTGAGCCGGGTGAGAGTCTCGATAAGGACATTTATGATTTGTCGCCGGAGGAACTGAAGGCGGTGCCGTCGATGCCGGCGTCGCTCGAGGAGGCGCTCGATTGTCTTGAGAACGACTATGAGTTCCTGCTCAAGGGGGATGTATTCACAGCGGAATTGATCGAGACTTTTGTCGCCTTCAAACGCCGCTATGAGGCCGAGGCGGTGCGGTTGAGGCCACATCCTTACGAGTTTCAGCTTTACTACGACATTTAAGAGTTTGTTGAAAGATTTTGTGTCCCAGAAAGTCAGTTCACCAACCCAAAATCTTTGGCAGACAAAGGGCCCAGGATCGATTGGTAAAGGGCCGGCCATGGTGTTTGAGGTCCTCCGAAAAAAGCCAAATTCTAAAAAACGGCTTTTTGAAAAGTTCTTTGGAGTATCGCAGCCTGTCAAGGGCGATGACTTCCACGACTAAGGCTGGTTGGCTTCGTTTGTTCGGTGACTGGCGTGTTCGGTGACTGGCGGCAGCGGAACGCGTGGGGGGCAAGGGGGTCTTTGCGCGCAGCGGTCGCGGAGTTCAGCGAATTGGAGTTGGATGTCGGGTTGGGCGCTGAGCCACTGGACGGCGAGGAGGAAGCGGGAGTGGGTGCGGCGCATCTCGTGGAGAGGGAGCGAGACGGGGATGGAGCACTGTTCGTCCA
>Ga0068877_10002601_pt1 | contig 14496 bp, 12 predicted proteins | sample NOAtaG_FD_66437 | JGI IMG/M metagenome (GOLD analysis project Ga0068877, IMG submission 66437) | Freshwater lake microbial communities from Lake Erie, under a cyanobacterial bloom - NOAA_Erie_Diel6S_1000h metaG | ecosystem: Environmental > Aquatic > Freshwater > Lake | place: USA: Ohio, Lake... | reverse complement strand
GCCCCAGCCGAAACCAACGCTCAGGTTCAGATTGCCGCCGCCAAAGCCGATAAAGCTCACCAGCCCAGGCGACCAGAAATGCCGCGGACCAAACGAACCCGGCCACCAGCACCAGTTGCCCGCATTCCAAAACCAGCGCCCATAATGATATGGTGCCCACCCCCACGGGTCATAGCTCACCCACGACCACCCATACCAGTCCAACCACGACCAGCGGCCCAGCCGATACGGCGCCCAGCCCGCCGCCACGCGCGGCCGCCAAACTCGCCCATACGGCGGGGCCAACACCCAATCCCCATAAGCATCCAATTGTTCTCCGCCATACACTCCCTGCGGCAGATACTGATTGCTGCGCGAGGCGGCCAGTTCCCGGTCGCGGTTCCGGTTCCACTGATCCCATTTGTCCACCGGAGCCAAACTCAGCGATTGAAAACTCGTTTCTCCATTTGCTTCCCGGCGTATCCGCACCGTCCGGTTTTCCCGCAAACGCCGCGAACCCTGCGGAGTGAACACATCCACTTCACCATCCCGCACCGTGATCTCCGTTGTCCCATCCTCAAACACCTGGATCCGGTACTCACCCCTCTCAAGCGGACGGATACTCGCCACAGGCGTATTCACATCCACCTCCGCACTCGAATTCTGCCAGACCCGAAAGCTCACCAAGCCAGCCGCCAAATTAACCTGATAACGGTCATACTGCAATTCCGCCAGCCGAATTTCTGTATCGGCCCCCAGCCGAATCATGTTGGCGAAATCAAACTGCAGCTCCGCCTTCGAACCCGGTCCGGTCAATAAACGGTCCTGCTGCACCAACGGCGCATTCAGCGTGGCAGCAACCTGATCCCCGCTGTCCCCCCGCCGCACCGATACCTCCCCGGCAATCACACTCACCCGCGCAACACCCCGGTTTCGATCCTCATTCTGCTGACCCATAACCGGTGACATCAATCCCAAAACCATCATCCAAGCACTCAGTAAGCCTTTCATGGCTGCATCCTTTCTCACCTTTCTCCTACAATTCCTTTGCCAAATCGCTAAGCTGTTGGTGATACTAGACTTTGTGATGAGATTGGCCCTCCCCTCATTTCGCCCCGGTGGTGCTTTTCAACCACTCTTGGCCATAGGGAGCCGCTTGGCCGCGCCTGCGTTGCTCTTTCTGCTGATGGTCGCCGCCTACTGGCGCATTCTCCTCACCGACCAATACAGTTGGATGAACGGCCACGACATCTCGAGCCAAGTCCTGCCCTGGCTTCAATTCCAGGCTGGAGAGTGGAAAGCCGGACGCGTCCCGCTCTGGAGCCCCTATGAATGGGCCGGCCAAAACTTAGTCGGCCAAGGGCAGCCCGGCGTGTTCAATCCCATGAACTGGCTCTTGTTTGCCGCCCCCTTGCGCCGCGGCTGGCTCCGCGAGGGCGTTCTGCACTGGTGGTTCTTCCTCCTTCATTACATTGCCGCGCTCAATCTCTTCGTGCTTGCCCGCGGCCTCGGCGCCAGCCGCCTGCCGGCCATTCTCGGCGGCTTGTGCTTCGGCCTGTTGGGCTTTCTCGGCTCCAATGATTGGCCCCAGATGATCAGCGGCGTCATCTGGGCGCCCTTGGCTTTCCACTTCCTGCTCCAGGCCCGCCTTCCCCGGTATGCACTTCCCTCTGCCACCCTCGCCGGCATCTGTCTCGGCTTATGCTGGCTCAGCGGCCACCACCAACTTCCCATCTTCGTCAGCCTCGGTCTGGCAGGCGGCGCGCTCTCCCTCCGCATCCGCTCTGCCGCCTGGAGCTTTCTCATCGGCGGACTCATCGCCGCACCCCAGCTTCTTACCGGCCTCGCCTACGGCCGTCTGGCCGTCCGCTGGGTCGGCATGGAAAACCCCATCGGGTGGCAGGACAAAGTTGCCTACTTCGTTCACGAGCAGTACGCCAATCCCCCCGCTGCTCTGCTCTCGGTGCTGCTTCCCGGCGCCGAGCATCATACCAGTCTTTTCCTCGGAACCACCGCTCTTGGTCTCTCCGTCTTGGCCCTGCGCACTCAGTGGCAACGCCCTGAAATTCGCTTCTTCTTTCTGCTTGGTCTCGCCGCTCTACTTTACGGCATGGGGCGTCAGGGCCTGATCGAGCCTGTCCTGTACAGCCTCGCTCCGATGGTCGAAAAAGCCCGTAGCCCCTCGATGGCTGCCTCCCTGTTCACACTCTCGTTCTCTCTGCTGGCCGCCGTCGGCGCCGAAGCCATTCGCCAGAACTGTGGCCCCTCCACTCTTTGGCGCTGGCACGCCGGCTTTGCCGCTGCCGTCACGGCGCTTTTCCTCTTCGCCAAACTGTTTCCCGCCGCGCAGTCCCAGTTGGACCAGCGCTGGTTCGGCGTGGCCGTCGCCAGCGCCCTGACAGGCCTCGGATACCGGGCCTTGGCCAGCGGCCACCTGTCGTTACGCCACTGGTCGCCGCTGATGCTCTTTGCCGTGTTGCTCGAGTCCGCCAACATGACCTATTACGACATGGGCAACCGTCATGACCGCCATGTCAAAGACCTCCTCAAACCCTTGTCCCAGTTCATGGATGTGCGCGATTACCTCGCCACCCGTCCCGCACCGGTCCGTATCACAATCGATGATCAGCAGATCCCATTCAACTTCGGCGACTGGCACGGTGTCGAAGTCATGGGAGGATACTTGGCCAGCCTCACCCGCATCCACTCGGAAGTAGACTGGTTCTCGCCCCGCACGCTGCCGCTGGCTGGTATCGGCTACCACGTCGGCCCCTCCCCCCGCATCGAGGGCTCGCGCCAGGTCTTTGAAGGGCAAGAAGGCATCAAGGTTTGGGAATACCCGCTTGCTCCCTTCCCCCGCGTCTTTCTCGTTAACAGCGCTCTCTCTTACCGCGATACCAACGAATTGGGCTTGCTTCTACAAAACGAAGCACTCGACCTGCGCACGACCGCGCTGACCGTCGCACCGCCGCCAGCCTTGGAGGAATGTGCGCCAGGCGAGGCCCTGCTGACTCGGCACGACCCCAATCGCGTCAGCCTGATCTCACGCACTCGCTGCCGCTCCCTGCTCGTGTTGGCCGATTCCTGGGACCCCGGCTGGGAAGTCCGTGTCGATGGAAAATCCGCCGAGCCGCTGCGCGTCTATCACGCACTGCGGGGTGTGATCGTTCCAGCAGGATCTCATACGGTCGAGTGGCGCTATTTCCCCCCCGGCTTGCGCTGGGGCCTGGCTTGTGCCGCAGCTGGATGGGTGCTGGTGGTTCTGGGTCTTTCTCTTAACTGGCCTCTGGATGCGCGGATGCAGCGCCGGTTTCGTGGCCCCGTCAGACCATGAAGGATTGGCACAATCGTCGAGGCACCCATCAATCAGAAACAACAAAGGCTCACTCAATTTGCCACCAGCCCGCGGCGCTAAACAGGCTGTGCTTCCTCCGTGGCGATGCGCTCAGTTTGAGCCGCACGCATGCCCTGAACCAGCTTGGTCAAGCTCGCCAGAACATTAGCGGTTGCTTCCCGTTCCGCCGCGGTGTCACTCAAGTCAATGGGGCGTTCCAGATTTGAGACAGCTCTCAGAACACGCTGAAATCCATGCTCCATTTCATAGATGCTGCTGCGAAGCTGCGCAAGCTCGTTGATCTCCTGCTCGGAGGACTGCAGTAATCCGATCGCTCCCATCAAATCCGTCTCCAACCGTTCCATCCGATCCCCCAATGCCGCGATCTCGCCGCTTAGCCCTTTCTCCGCTCGCGTTTGCTCCGCCTCCAGTTGCCCGAATCGTTCCTGCGTGCTCCGCACCTCACTCCCCAATGCCTCAAATGCGCCGCTGAGCTTTTGCGAATCCCTGCCAATCGAAGCAAAGATCTGATCAAAAATCCGAATCTGCTCATTCCATCTGTCCCCAGCTGCTTCTATAGCGCGCAAATCCCCGCGCAGCACTTCAAATCGGTTCTCAACAGGGGCCAAGCGAGCCAACAAATCCTCGATACCGGCTTGTACGGATCCTGTTTGCGACTCGAGCGCCGTTATACGCGCCGTGATATCCAACTTCCCAGCAACGCTATCCCGCAATTCGGCGAACGCAATTTCCAGTTGGCTCATCCGCTTCTCCATGGCGACATCCAGGCTCGATTGCACACTCGTCCTCGCTATCCCTGTTTCCGCTTCCCGCTCGCGCTGCCTCCATTCCGGCTCTTCCCGGTCCGCCACTGCCCGGGATTCGGTTGTGCCCTCCCGAGCATTCAGTTCCAGTCCCGATCCCTCTTCTCTTACCGTTTGGGTTCGTGAGTTCTCGATTTCCTGTTCAAACACAGTGGTTGCCATCCACTCCGGCTCGGCTTTCCGGCTTGTTTCAGTTTCTACTGTTTCCTTTCCCAGCCTTTCCGCTATAGGCAATCGGGCTAGATCCACTGTTGCCGCCTCTTCGGATGCGGAATCCCAGTACTGTGTGGGGGCCTCGTCCTTTTGCTCCAAAGCGACTTCATACCCTGCCATTTGCCCAGCCTGTTTGGCGCCATCTCCTGTGTCCGGCTCAGCCTGTCCTGATTTGATCTCACCCCCAGTCTGATTCGCCGTTGAGCACTCATCCCACTTGCTTGCTGCCTGCTCTTCCCGGTTTTGTTCAAGTTCAGATTCGCGATCGCGATCAGTAGCGCATTGAGCAAGCATCTGTTTGACTTGCTGTCTGCGTGCTTCCGCCTGTCTCGCGAGGTCCAGCAACAACTCGCGCCGCTGTTGCATCATTTTTTCAGGACTGGACTCAAATTGACTCATAAAAAAATTTCTTCTTTGGCTGCCTCATTTATTGGACGGCAAAGCCTCCTCGTCGGGAGTAATCCCCGATTGATGGCTGGCATCCCCAAAGGTTGATTCGAATCCATGCTCGGCGCGCCCACTTAATTCTCACCAGACCGCGCGTTTTTTCCGCAGCCAAGTGACCACCAGCCTTGCAGTTGGCTTTTTTAAGGCTCATTGTTTTCACCTCTCGTGCTCCCGTCAGGCAACAAGCTTTTCTGATTGCGCTTCATCCTCTCCTCGATCAGCAATTCAGTGCACGGTTCATCGCCCAGTACAAACCTTGCGACAAACCACTTCTTCGCCCAAAGGATCGCCTCTACTCCACTTCAGTCTTTACCTTTTCATCTTTCCAGCCTTTCTGCCTATCTGTGGTCGACGAAGAAGTACGGCGTCCGAACCCCTTGGCTCAAAAGGCAAGGTACCTCTGTACCCTCTCTAAACATTTCGGCCAGTTCTTCCCGGTTTTTAGCTGAATCTCCTCAGTGGATTTCCGCAGTCCAATCCCGAAACAAACCCTCTCTCCCGCTCCTCGATCATTCACTTCTTTACCCGCCGCCTCATCCCGCGATCCCCACAGCCTGGGCCAGTGTCAGCCCCAGCAAAGCAGAAATGTTGCAAAGCGCAGCCCCCCCTATTTCTTGGCCCTTGCCAGGGACCGGATCTTGCCGGTAGCATTGCAGTCTGTATAAATCTACAACAACTCCTTACCAAACACCTTCCCATCAGATCGGTTTGTCGCCAAAACCCACCCCATTCCCCTCAGGCCAGCCCGACCACTGCGGCTAGCTCTTCATTTCGGTCCGAAAGCTAACGCTGAGCCTGCAGTCATTTCGACTTCCAGCGAAAGCCATCCCGGTCGGATCGAGTTGCCCCCTTACGCTGAGTTCCCGACTCCCTTGCAGCAAAAACTTTTATCGAGCTTCCCTGCTTCTCGCCGATATCCCCCCGAATGGCCTAGCAATAACCGAGCCGCGCTCCGATCTCATTCAGTTGGGAATGCAGCAGGCGGAACTGGTCGCGAAATGAAGAAGTTTTCATGCCAAGCCGGACAACCGTGTCCACCTCGTTCAACACAGCCAATGTCACTTCGTCGAGTTTTTTCAACGCTGGTTCCGGTCCAAGATCGGCTCGCGCAGCGGATAGATCTTCAATCAGGCGGTTGATTTCCGTGAGAGCTTGGCGGTCACGCACACGCAACTCGAGAAGACGTATTATCTGATGGCTAGTTGCCAGATAATCTAACTCGAAATGCTTTCGTTGATTGCCCTCAGCTGGGCGGACATGGCGATCCATGGCATCCCCCTCTGGCTACATCTCTTGGCTAACTTAGTGTGACGCTCAGTTCCTGAATCTCGCTCTGCAGCCGGGAAAGCCGATCGGTCATCGGCGGCTCGGTGGCAAACACTGGAGCAGCAGACCAACTGAGCTGGACGGCCAGTTCTTCCATTTGCTGCTGTAGTTGCTGGAATTCCAACGCCATGGCGTAAACCTTGGATTTCTGACGCAATAGTTCCTGGACTTTGCTCGCCGCGCTAAGATACCTTTCTTCCAGTTCACGCGGATCGGACGATTCCAGGATCTCTTTCGCCAACTTCACCATTTTCCCGTGAGTTTGCGCAATTTCCCCTTCTACGCTGTAGACAGCTTTCTTTCTCTGCAACAAGTCCTCAATCTGGCAGGCAAGGCTCAGATAATCGTGTTCCAGATCGCGCAGACTTCTCTTGGTTGACATTGCGTGGCCCCTTCCTAGGCATTATCGGAGCTGAAAGAAGCCTCTTTAAGAAATTTTCTGCTATTTGCCGCCGGTGATTTCCAGTAGCTCAATTTCGAAAATCAATGCTGCTCCGCCCGGTATCGAAGGCCGCCCAGAATCCCCATAAGCCAGATCCGCCGGACACACCAGCCGGGACTTCCCCCCCACCTTCATCCGCTGCACACCCTCCGTCCAGCAAGGAATCACATTCCCCAATGGAAATTGCGCCGGCTCGTTGCGCTTGTAGGAACTGTCGAACTCCGTGCCGTCCACCAACGTTCCGCGATAGTGCACCTTCACCGTGTCGCTCGCCTTGGGATTAGCTCCGCTACCCGCTGCCAGTTCCCGATACAACAGCCCGGATTCGGTCTTGAGCACCCCTAGCTCTCCGCCAGCCTTGGCGATAAAATCTATCGAACGCTGCTTCTCTTTTTCCGCTTGACGGCTTTGACGAGCCTGCACCAGCCCCTGCAACTTAGGACCCCATTCGCTCAAGGGTACTGCCGGTTGATTGGCCGCTGCATCCTGAATCGCCTGCTGCACCACGGCCAGTTCCTCGGAGCTCAAGTCAAACTGGCCAAGCGAGCGGTGAATCGACAACCCAATGGCATAGATCGTCTTTAGCTCGTCCGTCTGCGGGACCGCCGTCGAAGCAGGCTTCGTCGCTGCAGCCGGCCGAACCGCCGTCACCGGGCGTGCCGTCACCGGGCGCACGGTGCCGCCCTGCTTGAGCGCCGGCGCTGTCTTCGAAGCTGGCTTTGCCGTCGCCGCGACCGCCGTCTTCGGGCTGCTCGCTACCTTCGGGGCCGGAGCCTGCGCGAACATCAGCGCCATGGACAGGAAAAGGAAACTCATTTCTGACAGCCTAACACCTCACCGGTGCGCCAAGCCCACTTCCCCTCTCCTCAATCGGCTTAACACTCCTGGGAATCCCAACTCCCCCGCACAATTCCCCTGCCGCACTCCTTGATCCGGCGGAGCCGGGCAGCTCATCACCAGGCTCGCTCGCACAGCCCGTCTGGATCCCGCGCAGCCATCCGCACTTCTTCACGGCTCGGTTCCACGTTCACGGCTCCTTCAGTTTTTTTATCACATTCATTACAGAACACTTAGCTCTCAGCTCCGCCATTTTTCCGAGTTCTCCCTGCTAGCTTGCTTGGCGAGTGCGCAAGCCGCACATTCCCCTCCAACTCAGAGCTGAAAAACATGAAAAACCAAGATGATCCGCGGCAAAACCTGCCGTCGCCCGAAGTGGAAACCCGCAAGCGCCACCGCTTTCGCTCCATTGCTCCGATCCACGTGAACGATCTCGAAGACCCGCGCGGCCATGCCGAAATGCTCGATCGCCTCTTTGCGGAAATCCCCCCGTCTAACATTCTCGAGGAGGGAGATCTCGTCTCGGCCGGACAGCTCCGCTGGAGCACCGAGCGTCTTCACAATCTCGCCGAGTGCGAACTCAATCAACAAATCCGCCTCCCGCTGCTGTCCCGCGCCAGCGATTCCAGGAACCGCCTCATGCTCGGCCACCGCCTGTGCGCCATCGAAAAGCACTACCTCGTATTGCACAAACACCGCTTCGACCACCTCAAGATGCTCAACACGCTCTCGGCACGCGTCGAAAAGTGGTCCGCCCCCAAGCCGGTTCGCGCCCGGCGGGAAAAGGAAATCTGATCACCATGGCCCGTCGCAAATCGCCCGCTCCGCGCCTGTACGCCTTGCTCCCCTCACCCGCGCTGCCAGCGCCCCCGGAACAGCTCGTTGAATCGGGCTCCGTCCGCCTCGGCCACTTGCTCGAAGTCATCGCCGGGGCCCTCGAACCCTACCCCGAGGCCCGTCAGGCCCTCACCACCGCCATCCGCGACAGGCTCGGCGCGCAGCCGGAAACCCGGGTTCTCGCCTGATGGATGCCGCCCACGCCCTCCGCATGGTCGCCAGCCGCCTTGACCCCGTCGCCTTCGCGCATTACTTCCTCGGCATCGAAGCCGACGCGCAACAGGCGCTGGTCCTGCGCTCGCGCGCCCCCCAACTCATCCTCAATTGCTCGCGCCAATGGGGCAAGTCCACCGTCTCAAGCATACTCGCCCTCCACAAGGCCTTCTTTGAGCCGCGCAGCCTCGTCCTCGTCGTCAGCCCAACTCTCCGGCAAAGCGGCGAGTTGATTCGGAAAATTATTGCCCACCTCCCCACCCTCGGCCTCCGCAAGCGCGGGGATGGCGTCAATTCTCTCTCGATTGAGTTGCCCAATGGCTCCCGCATCGTCGGCCTGCCCGGTCGCGACGGCACCATCCGCGGCTTCTCCGGCACCAGCCTGCTGCTCATCGATGAAGCCAGCCAGGTCGCCGACAGCCTTTACCGCAGCGTCCGCCCCTTTCTGGCCGCCTCCCGCGATGGCCGCCTCGTTCTCATGTCGACCCCCTTCGGCACCCGCGGCTTCTTCTGGGAGGAGTGGGAACGCGGCGAAGGCTGGCAACGCATCGAAACTCCCGCCACCGCCTGCCCCCGCTTCCGCCCCGAATTCCTCGAGCGCGAGCGCAAGTCGATGGGAGAATCCTGGTTCCGTCAGGAATACCTTTGCCAGTTCCTTGAAAACCAGAACACCTTTCTGCCCCGCGCCTGGGTCGAGGAGGCTTTCACGGCCGACATCGAGGCCTTCCCTTTCTAAGGAGCAATCATGAACCGGTCTCTTGAAAAAAATGAATACTTCCTCGGCCTCGACCTCGGCCGCAAACAGGACCACTCCGCCCTCATCGTCCTCGAGCGCAGCCTCAAGGCCATCAACACCCGCTATGTCGACGCCTACACTCAGTGGGAAACCCTGCTCAGCGTCCGCTACGCCCGCCGCTGGAAACTCGGCACCGCCTATGGCGCCGTCGCCGCCGCCGTCGGCGAGGTCTACCGTAAAGTCGAGGCCCTCGGCCGCCCGGTCCTCGTCTTTGACCAAACCGGCGTCGGCGATGCCGTCTATGAAATGATCCGCGAAAACCTCCGCGGCACCAATGTCGAAGGCGTCGTTCTCACCCATGAACTCAAGCGCGACATGTACTCCGCCCTTGAAACCAACCTCGAGCAAGGCAAACTCCGCATCGCCGAAAATTGCCACTCCAGCCGCGAACTCAAACAGGAACTCCTCAGCGTCGAGATCCGCCGCGTCGGCTTCGGCTACAAATATGGCGCCTTCGACAAAGGCGCCCATGACGACCTCGTCATGGCCCTCGCCCTCGCCTGCTGGCGCGAACGCCTCGGACAGCGTCCCACTGCTTCGCTCGAACGCATCCCCGGCTTCTGACTAGCGGATCCAGGCGTAATGCACGCCCCGGTCGCCCACGCGCGCCTCAAACCGCGCCGCCCCGGCCGGCACCTTGACTCCCTTCAACTCCAGGCGGTCCTGCCCGGCGGCAATCACATGCCGCCCCACCCAGCTCGCCTCAAGCATGGTCTCCGCCTTCGGCGGCTCGAAGTAAAACGTGACCGTGTAGGGCCCGCGAGCCTCCACCTGCACTTCCCAGTGCCCCAGCCCCTTGCTGTCCCAACTCGCCGCCGGCCCCCGCCAATCCTGCCGCGTCAACAACACCGGCGCCTTGCGTCCAATTACAATCCGCGGCGGCTCATACCCGCCCGCCCCCACGTCGCGAAACCACGCCTCATAGCTCATCCGCAACTGCCGCACCACATTCGCCTCACTCGCGGCCAAGTCCCTGCTCTCGGCCCGGTCCGCGCTCAGATCGTACAGTTCCTTGCCATTGATCAGCTTCCAGCGCTGCGTCACTACTGCCGAGTTCTCAAACGCCCGCGGCGCATCCCCGCGATGCCATTGCAAATAGAGCGTCCGGTCGCTCCAGCTCGCGCTCGCCTTCGGGTCAGTCAACAAGGGCGCCAGGCTCCGGCCGTCGAGTCCGGCCGGAGCCGCCGCCCCCGCGCATTCGAGCACCGTCGGCGTGATGTCGATATGCGCCGCCGCCCGGTCCACCACCGTCCCCGGTTGGATCCGCGCCGGCCACCGCACCAGCAACGGCACCCGGATCCCGCCCTCATAGGGCGAGCCCTTCAAACCCCGCAAGCCATCGTTGAACCGCCTCTGCTGCGGCCCGTTATCCGTCATGAACATCAGTATCGTGTCCCGCTCAAGGCCCGTTTTCCGCAACACCCCGTTCAGCCGCCCCATGTTCTCATCGAGATTCGCCACCATCGCGTAAATCCGCGCCGTCGTCTCGTCCAGACCCTGTTCCCGAAACGGCTTCACCAGCGCCTCGTCCACCTCGAGCGGCGTATGCGGCGCGTTCGTCGCCAAGTAACAGAAGAACGGCCGCTTCTGGTTGCGTTCAATAAACTGCCCCGCCTCCCGGAAGAAAATGTCCGTGCAATAACCCTTCTGCTGCTCCCATCGCCCGTTGCGCGACAACACCGGATCGAAATATGAAGGCTTCACCCCACTGATCGCCTCCGGCACATCCCCCGGCTGCACCAGCCCGCCCCCGTTCAACACCAGGCTTTCGTCAAAACCCTGATCGATCGAGCGCAGCGGATAGTTGTCCCCCAAATGCCACTTGCCGAATATCCCCGTCCGGTACCCCGCCTTGCGCAGCATCTCGGCCAGCGTCGTCTCCCCCGGCCGCATCATGCTCCGCCCCAGATACGTATCCACCACGCCCGTGCGGTAGTTGTAGCGCCCCGTCAGCAGACAAGCCCGCGTCGGCGAGCAAACCGGCGAGCTGTAGTAGCGCTCAAAGCGCGCCCCTTCCCCTGCCAGCCGGTCCAGGTTCGGCGTCCGCAATTGCTTGTTCCCATGCAGGCTCAGATCCCCAAAACCCTGATCGTCCGTGATCACCAAAATCACATTCGGCCGTTTTGCCGTTTGCACAAACGAACCGGCCAGGGCACTAAACAATTCGCGGCGAAGAAGCATCCGCCTGATTCTATCCGACAATGAAGATGTGAAGGACGAAGCACTGCTGGCCCACTTGAGCCGGCAACCCCATGGCCGGGCCACCGTAAAGACGCTGACCCGCGAGTTGGGCAACAAAGGTGCCCGCCGCGAAGAAGTCGAACGCTCACTCGAGCGGCTCGCCCGCAAGGGCCTGCTCATCGAGTTGCGTAACCACAACTACCAGCTCGCCAGCAAAGCCCGCGAATTCTCCGCCGGGCTTCTTCGCATGCATCGCGACGGCTTCGGCTTCGTCATCCTCGACCAGAAGCCCGAAGGCATCGAAGGCGACGTCTTTATCAATCCCGATTCCGCCCAAAAGGCCATGCACGGCGACCGCGTCCTCGTCCGCCTCGGCCGCATCGGCCACGATGGCCGCGTCAACGGCGAGATCGTTCGCGTCCTCCAGCGCGCCAACCGGCAGATCGTCGGCCAGTTCCGCCTCACCCGCCGCGGCGCCTTCGTCGTGCCCTACGACCAGAAAATCCGCCAATGGATTCAGATCCCCGAAGGCCTCGAAATCCCCGCCCCCGAGCCCAATCCAGACCGCGTCGGCGCCCAGCCCGTCCAGGTCACCCAAGTCGCCCAACTCAACGGCATGATGGTCAATGTCGAAGTTCTCGATTTTCCCGATGACGACGCCCCCGCCATCGGCCGCGTCGTCGAACTCCTCGGCTTCGAGGACGATTTCGGCGTCGATGTCGAGATCCTCATCCGCAAGCACCACCTCCCACACATGTTCCCCTTGGAGGTCATCGAACAGGCTCGCGCCGTCTCGCGCGAGATCGGCCCGCGCGAGTGGGAGGGCCGCCGCGACTTCCGCGACTACGACATCATCACCATCGACGGCGAAACCGCCCGCGATTTCGACGATGCCGTCTGGGCCGAACGCCTCGACAACGGCAACTACCAACTGCACGTCCACATTGCCGACGTCAGTTGGTATGTCCGCCCCGGCTCCCCCATCGACCACGAAGCCGCCCTCCGCGGCACCAGCGTCTATTTTCCCGATCGCGCCATCCCGATGCTCCCCGTCGAGCTATCCACCGACATCTGCAGCCTCCGCCCCAACGAAGAACGCCTCGTCATGAGCGTCCTGCTCGAGCTCGATCACCACGGCGCCATCCTCAGCCAGGAATTCTGCCGTGGCGTCATCCGCAGCCGCGAGCGCATGACTTACACCAACGTCTACAAACTCCTCGATGGCGCTCCCGCCGAACAAGCCCCCTTGCGCGAACGCTACGCCCAGATCCTCCCGCGCCTTGAATGCATGTGGGATCTCGCCCTCATCCTCAACCGCATGCGCTCCCGCCGCGGCTCCATCGATTTCGACCTCCCCGAGCCCATCATCGAATTCGACGAATTCGGCGAAATGGTCGGCGTCTCCCGCAGCCCCCGCAATATCGCCCACCGCCTCATCGAAGAATTGATGCTCATCGCCAACGAAGCCGTCGCCAGCCATCTCGAAGCCTCTCTCCGCCCCAGCCTCTACCGCGTTCACGAAACCCCAGACGCCAAACGCGTCGCTGAATTCGAGGAAGCCGCCAGCCGCTTCGGCGTCTCCCTCGGCCTTGGCGCCGTCCCCGTCAAGAAGTTCGCCAATATCAAGCGCACCCGCGACGGCCGCAAACTCCGCAAGGATGTCGTCGTCTCCAACCCCTCGGCCACCGTCACCAGCAAACACTACCAGCGCCTCGTCGCCAAAATCGAAGGCCGCCCCGAGGAACGCGTCCTCAGCTTCCTCATGCTCCGCTCCCTCAAGCAGGCCCGCTACGCCAGCGAAAACCTCGGCCACTTCGCCCTCGCCTCCCGCGCCTATACCCACTTCACTTCCCCCATCCGCCGCTACCCTGACCTCATCGTCCACCGCATCCTCGCCGGCATGACCTTCGAAGCTGATTCCCTCAAGGAACTCGGCGATGACACCAGCTTCACCGAACGCCGCGCCGCCGAGGCCGAACGCGAGCTCGTCGAGTGGAAAAAGATGCGCTTCATGAGCGAACGCGTCGGCGATGAGTTCCCCGCCCTCATCATCTCCACCACCAAGTACGGCTGCTTCGTCGAACTCGAAGACCTCTTCATTGAAGGACTCATCCCCATCGACGCCCTGCCCCGCGACCATTACACCTACCAGGAAAACGCCCGCCGCATCATCGGCCAGCGCACCCGCCGCTGCTTCGCCATCGGCGACCGCGTCCGCGTCGCCCTCGTAAAGGTCGATCTCACCGACAAGCGCCTTACCTTCATGCTCGTCGATCACTAACTCTCCCGGCAGGATTGTTAAACTGCGCTTATGTCCTCCCGCGTTACTACCTTGAAGGGAAATCCCCTCGCCCTTATCGGCCCGGAACTCAAAGCCGGCGATGCCGCTCCTGATTTTGAACTGATCGGCTCCGACCTCAAGCCCGTCCATCTCGGCCCCGGCGGCTCCGTGCGCATCTTCAGCGTCGTCCCCAGCCTCGATACCCCCGTCTGCGATGCCCAAACCAAGCGCTTCAACGACGAAATCGCCAAGCTCGACGGCGTTGAAGTCATCACTGTTTCCATGGACCTGCCCTTCGCCCAGAGCCGCTGGTGCGGCGCATTCGGCGTCGATAAGGTCAAGATGCTCAGCGACCACAAAACAGCCAGCTTCGGTACGGCCTACGGCACGCTCATCGAACCCCTCCGCATCGAGAGCCGCGCCATTTTCGTCATCGGCAAGGACAACGTCTTGAAGCACGTCGAGTACGTCAGCGAAGTGGCTGACCATCCCAACTACGACGCCGCCCTCGCTGCCGCGAAAGCCGCCGCCTAAGCCAAAGCCGCCAACCATTCACCGCCGCCACCGCCCCCCACTTCCATCCGGTCCCCGGTTTCGGAATCAAGCGGCTGTTGGCGGCTCTTTTTTTCCCTTCTTTGGGTCCTTACTCTCCAGCGGGGCCAAGAGCTGTGGCCCAACTTCGAGAATTCGAACGCTACCGGAAAAGCAGCCTCCAATCCACCCTGGCTCTGTATCCCCCGCGGCGCCACGACAATGCCAGCCTACGCGAAATCCGCCGGTTGCGCG
>Ga0068877_10002599_pt1 | contig 14502 bp, 6 predicted proteins | sample NOAtaG_FD_66437 | JGI IMG/M metagenome (GOLD analysis project Ga0068877, IMG submission 66437) | Freshwater lake microbial communities from Lake Erie, under a cyanobacterial bloom - NOAA_Erie_Diel6S_1000h metaG | ecosystem: Environmental > Aquatic > Freshwater > Lake | place: USA: Ohio, Lake... | reverse complement strand
ACTGAACTTGAGAAACTTCAGGTCGATCAAATCAATGACACCGCGAAACGGATCGCTCGTGTGTGATGGTCCCTGCCCAACGGGGATTTGAATCGCAATCGGATCCGCCGACAGCCGAGGACCAATCTCTTCGAGAACTCGATAAAAATCTGCTCCTTCGCGATCCAGCTTGTTGATGAAAACGATGCGAGGTACGCCATATTTGTTGGCTTGCCGCCATACGGTTTCGCTTTGTGCCTCGACTCCTTCGCGTGCCGAAAACACAACCACAGCACCATCGAGGACTCGAAGGCAACGCTCTACTTCGGCTGTAAAGTCCACGTGGCCTGGAGTGTCAAGCAGATTGACCGTGTAATCTTTCCACTTGAAGGTCACGCAAGCCGCAAAAATAGTGATTCCGCGTTGCTGCTCCTCGGGGTCATCGTCGGTTTCAGTCGTCCCGGAATCGACCGCACCCGCACGGTGCTTTGTCCCACTCATATAGAGCATTTGCTCCGTGACGGTGGTTTTGCCCGCATCGATGTGGGCGATGATTCCAATATTACGAAGGGTTTTCAGTTCTCGTGCCATGATGTTCTGAAATTTAACGGCAAACGGCTGCCAATCCTAGTCTTGATTTCTAGAACGGATTCTCGTCATCGTCAAAATCATCCTCTTCTCCCGACATTTCGTCTCCGGAAGTTCGAAAACCTTGAAATGCGACACCAGGACGATCGTGGAGCGGTTCTTCATCTTGCGAAACATCCATTACCTCCGCTTCTAAGGAATAGCACTGCGATTGCATCTCGATGGCATACTGCTCCGCTTGCTCTTCGTCGTCCGCTAGGACCCCCCAATGCGCGATATAGGAGCCCCAATCGGTTTGATCGGGCAGGCATCCTTCGAACTCTACCCAGTGCTCATCGAGCGGTTGCAAAAGACTGACATGGAATAAAAAAAGGTCCTTAGGCTTTTGATCGGCCCGAAGATCTGCAAAGTACTCCTCTGTCGCTATGCCGGCTTTTAACATCCTTTTCTCTAAGCGATTGCGGAGCTTACCCGCGGAAGGGAGCAATCTAGAAGCTCGCCACAATCGCTCGATGGCCGACGCGATGCCTCCATTGGTAAGATCTTCTGTATCGCACAAGGCAAAGGACAAACCACGTTCAATCGCTTCCTCTGCCTGTTGCGTTCGATGGAGCAACGCATTCGCTTCAGCCAATATCGACTCGATATGGACTCCGTTCCCCTCGAATTTCTCAATCTCTAGTTCAATGGACTCTATCGCCTCTTCGGGCTTCTTGAGCTCGAGCAGCCCGATCGACATGTAATAGTATGCCCAAGGTATCGGCGGAAACTTCTCAAGCAACGTTCGGAGATAGCTAACTTGAAGCTCATGCATGCTAAGAGAATGTGCACGCATCGCCGCTTCGAAATACAAATCAGAAGAACTGCCCCCTTCGCGAATGCAAAGATCCAACACGTAATGCGCATCACTATTGCGATCGGAGTTGGTATAAATCCTCGCAAGAGCTAATGCAGCATCCTCTCGCTTGCGATCTAGTTTGAATGCTCGCGCGTAACAACGCTCCGACTCCCCCAAGTTGTCGATGTACTCGAAGATCTCACCAGCCCGAAAGTTGTTATTCACTCCGGCGGAGTCGAGTTGCAACGACTTTCGAACCAATTGATCAAGCCGCTCGCTTTCAATCAACGCTGGTGGCAGGTCTTCGTCAAAGTTCTCGAAGTCTATCTTGGAGAACTGCTCGAATCGCTCGGCCGCATTGATACTCATTCCCAACCGAGCGAGCAATGAAACCAGGTATCCGGTTTCTTGATGGCTCGATACCAATCGATTCGCCCACGTCCAAATTAATCGATAATCGCTCTCTGGTGTCACCAGATAGCACATGAAGTAGAGCGCCCGACCGATATCTTCTGGGTGGCTCCAGTCACGGTTTTGGCTATCCAGTAATTCGCTACGAAACGCTTCAATGTCAACCTGATCTGGTGGGAGTTCACGAGAAGCCTGAAGTCGTTTGGCGTAATCTTCTAGCCACTCGTAGAGTGGCGTAGTCTTCGAGATCTCGTAGTATCCTGTCGGTGGTTGCTCTGACTCACTATCCGCCATAGATCTCGAATCGGTCGATGTTTTCGTTGTCTCGGTACTTCTGCTGTTGAGCACTCTCGAATTTCGAATAACCGTACCAATGGGGGTCACAGGGGAGTGGCTATCCAAACATTGATTTAATCGTCGGAGCGACTGCCAATCATTGGCCTTCGTCGCAGCCATTTCCAAAGGTGCAGCGATTCGTTTGGCTGATTCGAGGTCGCCTCGCAATCGTTTCGATGCAACAATACGAATACCTGTTTCCAGCCACCTTGTCGTCGCCTTGGATTGCTTGAATAATCGACTCCAGTCGATGAGCAACTTTTCCCCCTCATCCCACTCTCCTGCCAACGTATGATGCAAGGCAGCCAAGCAATCGACATCGTAGTCGTATTCAGGACATTCGTCTCTGGCTGGCATTTTCTGTAACAACGCGGTGAACCTGGGGTCGGGCGGTCGATCATCCAATAAATCGAGCATGTGCAGTTCCAGCATCGTCGATATACGGGCTCCGTGCGAATCGTTCACCCCCGCTGACTGCGATAGCTCGTAAGCTTTTTCGATCTTCTGTCGAGCGATGTCGTGTTGTCCCTCGAGAATATCGATCGAACCAAGCTTGAGTGTGGCCAGCCATCGTCTATCGCCTCGATCGGAAAAATCCTCCGCTTGCTTCAAGACCTGGTTACAATGGTAACGTGCCAGCTCGGAGTCGTCGGCCGCACGATGAATGTCGCATGCATACTCACGAAAACACCCTATGCAAGACAGTTTGCCAATACGTTGGCACACCTCGATTCCTCCTGTCAGGCATTCTTGCATCCCCTCCGAGTTGTAACCCTCGAGATCGCCAGTGGCTTCCGCAAGCACTTCATACGCGCAAGCGCACATCGAATACTTGATCCCTTCGTATTCCTCCAAGCTTAGTTCAGGTTCGATTTTCCGAGCTTGCTCTTCGTTTTCAAAGATAGCGATGAGCTCAATAGCACGCTCTCGAACAGTCTCAAACTGGAACAGTCGCTGAGCTAAGTTCATTTGAAAGAAGGTGCCGAAGACATAATAAACAAGACTATTCTCGGACTTGGCACGTTGACGAAGCTCGCCAAACAATCGATACGAAGAGCGACAGTGTGATTTCTCCATCAGATCGCCGGCCTTTTGATTCAGGTCGGCGAGTTCTTTTTCAACATCGTCGCGTTGCGTGGATTTCTTTGCCACGTTGATTCCTTTAGGCTTAGGAGACGCCGGAAGCGTGGCTGCAAAACAGCAAGGTGGCTTGAACTCTTGCTTGTTAGAGGACGGGATAATAATCCCCTCCTACGGTAGAAATCCAGAATACTCTATTGGTTCGGGCCGCCAAATGGACTCGCGCCACCGAATGGGCCAGCGCCGCCGCCAAAACCACCTGGAGCTCCCGGCAACCCCGACGCACCGCTCGCAGCCTTGGGCTGAATCAGCTCGTTCAGTGGAATTCGCATTCGCTTGAAGTCTGCTTCACTGACTACATAATACCAGTCCGCGAAGCGGCGATTGAGTTCTGCAACTCTTGTCTTCGCCTTTTTGAGCTTCTCTTCACGCTCTTCAACCTTTCGAGAATTCTCTTTGGTGATCTTCTCTTTCGTGGCTTCCAAACGTTCTTTCCACTCTTCTTCGGTGGGTTCTTGCGGAACGGCAGGAGTCGCCGGTGCCGGCTGGCTTGCCGGTGCCGATTCTTGTGAAGCCGCTGCTTTCGCTTCTGCCTCCTGAGTCGTGCTGATCAGCTTGGCCGAAGTCTTGGCTTTGCTCGCTTGATCCGACTTGGATGGATCTTCTTTCACTGGTTCGTCCGAATTGGCTTTCGGTTCTTCTGCTGTCTTACCAGACTCCGGTTTGGTCTCTTCCACTTTGGGCTCGGCTGGCTTGTCCGACTCGAGCTTAGGCGCATCCTCTGGTTTTGACGTTGGAGTGTCTGCCGACGGATTCAACGCTGGTGTCGGATTCGAAGCAGCATTCTTCAATGCTTCGAGTGCCTTCAGTTCTTCGACTGACTCTGGAACCTTTTCCAGAATAGCAGGTGGGATCTTTGATTCATCCAACCTAGCCGTCACCAATAAGAAGCGATTAATGGAAACCGATTCTTCTTTTCCTTCTTCGACCGCTGCATTGATGTCTGCGCTCGCAGAGCCACCGAAGCGAAGCAGATACTGAACACCATCCTTCAAAGTGACAATTAGTTCGCCGTTCTTCGAGAAGAAATCGACCACATCCCCCTCTTTCTGGTTTGGATTGGGGAAGAAGCCGCGACGAGCCAGGGACTCTTGGACTTCTCGTGAAAGCTTTGATCGATCCCCTTTCAAGTCTGCGGCTAGACCAGCGGGCTTCTTCGTAACGTCCGCTATTTTGAGGTTATCCAACGCACTCTTAATGTCGTTCAATTTGGTGGTGTTGAGTTGTTCGTTCTCGCCCACCGTCTTCACTCCAGGAGGGTCCGAATCATAAGTGTTCACGCGGACGGCTTCCCACTGTCCGCTAGCCGTTACGTAATTGATGTCCGCTTCGTAATTGCGACTCAAGACCTGGCCTTGATTCGTGGGAAGGATTTGATAATCACGGATCCCAAACGTCTCGATGTCCGTGCTGCTGAGCTGGAGAAGATCAGGCTCGATCCATTGCTTGAACTCGGTCGTCAGCGGGGTTGTATCGAGTTCTGCAACATAGATTACATCTTCGGAAGGGATCCGTACGAATCGCTTCTTTTTGTTCCCATCCACATCTTTTCCAATGATAATGTCAGCGAGCATTTCTCCTTTTTCATCGCGCATTTGCACGAGCATCCCAACGCCATCGCCGCCTTGATCTTCTTTTTGTTTATCCGGTGCAATCACGCCAAAAAGAGATTGATCTTCACGTTTCTCGCTGGCGACATCGAGTGCCTTCAATCCAACGAAAAGCGTAGCAGCGTCAGCCATCTGCTTGGAAGCATCGGCTGGATAGCTTTCGTGCGATGGAATAGACCAAACGCCCGTCTTTCGATCTTTCGAAACTTCGAACTCATCCATCTGTTCTTTCGATGAATCATATCGAAGCAGTTTGAGGGACGCTGCGGTTAACGGATCATTGAATTTCTCAAAGATTACCTGATTGATACGGCTCGTCTTGGCGTTCACCACCACGTTGCGACTGGTCGTAGCCCATGCTAGCAAAGCGACCACTCCAGCAATGACGGCGAAAATACCTGTTTTCTGTCCTTCACTCACTTTGATTCTCCCCGGTTTTGCTACTTGAGTCTGTTCTTGGAAATGCCTTCACGTTCGCGTAGTCTGCGGGAGACCATCACGATGATACCCACCAAAAGTGGAGGAATGGGCGGTACGAAAACGGCAAGCAGTTTGTAATAATTTTGAATCTTGGCAATCGCTTCGTCAGCTTCCCGGCGAGCGTTCCTGATTCCCGTGTCTCGTTCGCGTTGCAAGCGATCTTTCTCCACTTTGAATCGTTTGGCGGTGTTCTGTTGACGCATCGCAGCCTCGATCTGTAGCTGTTGAAGATCTTGGAACTTGGATGCATCGAGCATTCCGTCCTTGGACAACTTTTCGATTCGATCCTTAAAGTCTCGTTCCGCTTTTGAGTTCTCTTCTTCCGCTTTCGCGATTGCTTCATTGAAGTTTTTACTGAACTCCGATCGCTTGGTAGCTTCTTCTTGTCTAGCGATGTCAGCTTGCTCTTCGACGAGTCTCAAGGTGCTAAACGAAGGAACGTGTCGACGAATTTGTGGGTAGTTTGTTTCACCCGCCAGAACGTCAATTGCATTGAGTACGAAGGTGATATTCTGGAACTGAAACTTGATCTCTTCCAGCATAGGTGGTCGATTTCGAAGATCGACGAAGGTGCGGGTCAAGCAATCGACGTCAGCGACATAGACCGCTTTGATCGGCTTTTCTCCCTCTTTCTTCTCAGCAGATGGCTTTCCTTCTACGAGGACTGCCAGAATTTGTTCCGCCGCGTTTTCACCTCGACGCATTCGCAACTCTGTCGCTTGAGACAACCCGGATCGTTCGATCAAATCGAGATCGGATCTAGACAAAGTCCCTGCTTTTGCTCCAGTCTTTACCAGTGGTAACACTTCGACATTGCGTTCGGACTCAGGGGCCGCCCGAATGGCTCCGGCATACAAGAACATGACTTCCTTGAGTCCTTTGCTGATTTCACTTTCGGAACTAAAGGCACCTTCGGCGCCGGGCGCTTCCTCGCGTGCAAAGACCCAGAGGTCAGTCGCTTCCGATGTTTCAGCCAGCACAGGGTATGGATTGTATTCATGCCAGCATAGGTCTGGCGATTGCAATCCCATCGGACCTGGTTGTCGAGGAATGTCCAATCCGAGCGCTCGCCAAAGAGGCAAGATATCTCCCTTGGGTTGGGGACCACCACCGCCGAACATCGCCATCGGTCCTCCCGCTTGCTTTGGCTCCCCTGTTCCGGGCATCGATTCAAGGGCTACCATCGGGTCTTCGAAGATCGCTGTTGGCAAGCCCGACTTCACAGCATCTGTAAAGTTGACCATCTCTTCAGGAGACATCGATGACGGCTGTACTGCCAACAACACATCCAACTTTTCCGTGTCGATCGGAGTTGCGGCGCTGACCGAAACAATTTCGTATTGCTTGGAAAGCTCCTGCACGATGGGCTGTTGCTGAGACGACTGCATCGTACGCTGATCGAATCCTCCCATCATTCGAGCATCCGTTGTGAGAATTCCCAGCTTCTTTCGTGCGGGCTTCGCAACGGTGGTCAGCGAACGAATCAACTCGTATTCAACCGGCACACCTGGCTCAAAGAATGGGATCACGACTTTCTGAAGCCCACTGCGAAACGCTGCCGACAACAGGACTGGCTGGTCCGAATAAGCACCACGCTCGCGCACGCGGATCGTCTGAGGCAAGATCCCGTATTGCTGCTCGGCTTGCTTTTCTTCCTCGCTCGAAGGTAGGACAGAATCGTAAATTCTCAACTGCATCGACACCCCGTTCGCCTTTGCAGTCGACTGGAATTCTTTCAGCAACGAGATCACTTGGTATTTGATCTTCGCGTACTCTTCCGGCACTTCTGCGGACAGATAAGCGTCCACAACAATGTCCCGGTCTTTGCCCATGGCTTTGATCAAATCAGCAGTGACAGGTGAAAGCGAACTCACTTTCATTTCGGTTGCATCAAGTCGGCGATCTTTGTTGCGGAACAACATCGTGCCTCCGATCGCAATTCCGACGAGCAAAGCAATTCTCAACAAATAGTGACCGAGCTTAACATTGCCGTCACTGCCACCTGTCCAGTGACGCTTTCCAATCAAAACCATGCACAGATAGATTCCCACCATGGCGACTAGCACAAAGTAAGAAATCCCGGATAGGCTCAAAACGCCACGACCGAAGTCGTCGAATCGCTCAGGAATACTAAAGTTCTTGATCTCTCTCGCGATGCTACGATCAGCAATCGTGTCCGCTTTGAACGCAAAGGCGAGTGGAGCATTGAACAAAGCACCGAGAATAAAACCCACTGTCAAATTATTGGTTAAGAAAGATGCCACCATACCAATGGCAATCATGGCTAATCCGATAAACCAATAACCGATGTAATTGGTGAAGAACAAACCGGTATCGATCTCTCCCTGCGTGAGGAAGGCCAGCACGATAAAAGTTGACAATTGCGAGAAGAGCAAAGAGACAGAATAGATGGAAGCAGCAGCAACATACTTACCAATGACGATGTCAAAGTCATCTGCAGGCAGCGTGAGCAACAACTCATCGGTCCCTTGTCGGCGTTCTTCGGCCCAAATACTCATGGTGATCGCTGGGATGAAGAACAGCATGATGTAAGTGAACCACTTGTTCAACTGTCCTAGAGTGCCGAGGTTGGAGCTAAAAAACTCGTGCGGCCAAAACGCCGCCATGCTCGTCAATAGCACGAACAAGCAGAGGAAGACGTATCCGGTCGGATTGGAGAAGTAACCATAAAAGTTACGCTTCAATACCGCATATCCAACACGTCTCGTCATGGAGAGCGTCATGATGATGGCTAGTATTACGCCCAGGAAGACGAGATCTAGCACCAACAGTTTTGATAAAGCAGTCAATACGTTTACAAGCGTCACGGCAATGGATCCTAATGGTTATGGTATGACGATGTTGAGTTGGAACACTTTCGCACTTGGGAGCGAATCATTTGGTATCGCGCCATCGAGGCGAATTATTGGGTGTATGGCTAAACGGCAGCGCCTGTTAGCTTGTGGAATGCATCGGACAGGTCACCTTTGACCTGCTTCAGTTCGGCGACCGTTCCTTCAAAGACCTTGCGACCTTCGTTGATCATGATCACGCGTGACGCCATGGCTTCGACTTCTTGCAAAATGTGAGTCGAAAGAAGAATCGTTTTCGTCTCTCCCAATTTACGCATCGTGTTTCGCACTTCTCGAATTTGATTTGGGTCCAGACCGGCGGTCGGTTCGTCCAGGATCAACACGTCTGGTTCATGGAGCAGCGCCTGCGCCATACCCACCCGCTGACGGAAGCCTTTCGAAAGCTTGCTGATCGCCTTATGGACCACTGACTTCAAGTCGCACAATTCGATGACCGCTTCGATGCGAGTGTTTTTGTAGTCAGTCGCCATCCCACGAGCGTCGGCGAAGAACTTCAACAGACTATGCGGGGTCATGTCGGGATATAGCGGGCCGTTTTCAGGCAGATAACCCAATCGCTGCGAACCCGCGATCCGATCGCGAAACATGTCATGGCCGGCGATTCGAGCAACCCCTTCGCTGGGGGCCAAATATCCGGTCAACATCTTCATCGTCGTGCTCTTGCCAGCCCCGTTCGGGCCGAGAAAAGCGACCAGTTCTCCCTTGTTGACTTGAAAGGAAATCTCTCTGGCAGCAGCGAAGGGTCCGTAAAACTTGGACAATCCATCCGCCTCGATCATGGCCGAAGAATTGGTGGTCGTTTCAGTCATATGGATTCCGTTTGGCAATAATTTCCAAGGATTTTTGTATTGTGGAGGGTCGAAGTATATCCAGAATGTCTGCTCAAACAACGCCTTCCGGTCTCATCGTCGTTTTTTGGAGAGAGAAGAACCGTGGAAAGTCGCCGTTCGCAAATTTCCTCCAGAAAAAGGACTTGTTTGCTCCCTTAAAAAACAACGCTAGAAATCGCGCTACGCCAGCAAGAACGAACAGGTTCATTTCCGAGCAAAGAATTTCAAAGGTTTGCGGTGGCGAAAAACACCCTCTTGGCTGCCGTCTCGTCAAAATCCTCTTGTGCTAGCCTTCGGATCTTGCTAATCGAACAGTTGCGGCACTTCGCCGCGATGCCTTGCCCAGTAGTCGTCTCGATCATGGAGGTTCCGGATGCCAGCCAATCTGCGATTCATTTGCTGCCTTTGGATGGGAGCGTTACTGATCCACACCTCACAATTCAGCAAGCAATTGCTCGGCCAAACGCGTGACGTTCGGCCATCGATCGAATCCCAATGGCAACGTCCCAGTTGGTATGTCGCGATCTCGAATCCCTTTGGAAATTCGAACGATTCAGCCCTGTCGAGAGCAGCGGAGATTCGGGCGCTCGGCAACGAAGCCAATCGAAACATCCGAAAACTGCCGTCCATCCTGCCTCGGCTTGTGGAAGCCATCGAGGATAGCGATATCCTCGTTCGTTCGACCGCGTCCAAATCCTTAAGACAGCTATCCTTAAATCTACAGCGCCGTATTTACGCTTATCGCGATATTGGAAATTGGGCCGAACTCGAGCCCCAGTTTCGGGAAGCATATGCCAAACTGACCTACCGCCCATCCATGGCTCGGGACCAACGTGAGATCGAAAGACTTCTCGCATTGGATCCACCTAACTATGCGAAGCGACGTCAGATCGCACGCACCAAGAGTAAATTGGCACCTCCGACAGAACGGTTCTTGGATGGGTTCTATCGATTCGATGAAGACCAGGTGACTGAGATGTGGCAATATCTCAACGTTCACTTTGATAAGATGGATCCTGCAAACCAAAAAGCAATCCTTCGCGAATTGGTGCGATCCGCTTCTCCTCGATTTCTCGAACTGCTTTTGATCGCATCGGATCGGTACGACGACCGAGTGCTGGAGATCGTGTTGGAATCGGATTACGTCGAATCTCCCGTAGCAGCAACTTGGTTGTTGTTCTCCGCAACACCCAGTGAATCGAGTGTCCGCACTCTGATCGCCACGCAAGCTTGTAAGCCCAATATTAACGCTGAGGTTCGGGCAGGATTGATTCAATGCCTCTGCAATAGTTCTGAATGTGAACCGAATGTGATCTCGCAAATGGTTCAAGCCTATATTGCAACTCCTCGATGTGACTGGTTACCCGATTGCTTCGATTTGGTCGTTCAGCACAAATCGGCGGTTCGTCCCAATGAGCTGCGAACGATCGTTCGCCATGCCCACAATCGACTAGCGAATGAAAGCTTGGACGCTTGGGAGAGAGGTCAAGCGGCAACGACATTGGGAGAGTTGCTTCCCGGAGATCCCTCGATTGTGGAGGCGGTGGTCCGTGAAATCGTTCGGGAGATGAATCGGGATAGTGAGCTGTGCGTTAGTTTGTTGCATGCGCTATCTTGCCATGGAGTTGCGTGCAAAATGGCACACCCGCATTTGATTCACCTTGCGAAGTCAGACGATAACTCGTTGGCTGAAGCTTCGCTCCATGTTCTTGCCCAAACCCAAGGTCTAGACTTGTCCTCGGTAGAATATCTGGTCGAGCGCATCAGCATGCGTGATATAGATGTGACCTACAAGATTGCTGCAGCAAAAGTGCTTGCAGCAAACGCGACGATAGCCCTTCCGGTCTTAAGAGAGGAGATCGTCTCTCGGTATCACTCGGACCAAGATGGACAACGTCTCGTCGATTTGATTTGTGCTGCAGAGTTGCTTAGGCAGCGTGATGATGAATTGGACAAAATTTGCCACCGTGTCGCGGATGATCTTTCGATTTCCATAGATGTACGGCTCGCAGCGTGGCATGCACGTGGTGTGTGTGCAACACAAACAAGTCAGCTCGCGACTCAAGTCCTAGCATGCCTAAGAGATCGACGCGAATACAACGAAATCAAGGGAGCGGCGCTTCAAACCTTGGCGACCGCTACTGGTAATTGCGCCATTCCGTTGATTTCAGAATACACACACCATGAAGATCCGGTTCTTGCCTGCGCCGCGCGATTTGCCTACCACATGGCAGGCGAGTCCAATACATCCGTCTACCTTCTGCTCGGGTTACTCCCCTCGGAGATGGAGGAAACGATCGAGCTGGCAATTCGAGATATCGGGCTCGCTGGTAAAAAGGCCTTGTTGGAAACACTCGACTCTCCAACAGCTTCCCATACTCAACGCCAAATTGCATTTCGAACTCTGGTATCTGCCAATCCGGTAGAGTGGGATAGATTGCTTGGCTATGTTGAGAAAGATGAAGACGGCGACGCGTTTGCCAAATCACTTCGCATCGCCTGGAACTTTGATGACTCTGTGGTGCCCGCCTTGTTTCGCAAGTTAGAGAAGTTGCCATCCGATTCGATTGTGACGAAAAGATTTTGGAGTCTCGCGGATGACTTTACCGATGGACTCGGCGCGGCAAGTGATGTGCAAGACTTGAGCCCATCTGCGATTCGACAATCACTCGTTAAGTCAGCCAAACAATCCTCATCCCGAGCCGCAGAATCACCTGCTGCATCTCCATCAACCGCTGCGGCAGCACCCGCGATGGCGGCCACAGCACCAGCCACGGCGGCCCCTAGTGCTCCACGGGTAGCTGCACCTGCGAAGAAAGTTGTCGAAAGTAGTGCCTCCACAGCAATGGTGCCACCCACCGAAGGTACTCGAAAAGTCGACGTCTTCTACGGCACGAACCGCCAAGTGAATCGCTTGTCCATGTTCGGCAGTCGATTGCGTTGGGGGGCTTTCGGAGTCGCTTTGGGGTGCACGATGTTTTGCATCATTGGGTTCGCCAAGAGGCGAGCTATCGTTTATGCCATCGTCGCTCTTGTCGGCCTCATGGGCTTAACGGCCATGGCGCGCGATTCGCTCGATATGGCTTTCTGGTTTCCCCAACGCACTAAAGTTTACAACGGCGAATACTCTGATGAAGTCAAACTGGGCGTTTGCCAAGTGACGATCCCAAAGAACCATGTTCCCGGCGAACTGGAATCTCCATCCTTTTTGTTGCGAATGGAAGTGAAGTGGGATCCCGAGAAACATATCGTTTTGGCCAACACGCAGCCACTCGAGCGCGAGGAGTTCTACTCGCAATTGCACTCGTGCATGGATCGCTCCGGTAAGAATCTATTGGTGTTCGTACATGGCTACAATGTGTCTTTTGAAGACGCGGCACGTCGAACCGCTCAAATGGCATCCGACCTTGAATTCCCAGGTGCGCCTGTATTCTTCAGTTGGCCATCGCACAACGATTGGTATCGATATCCCGATGACGCGGAGAATATCCAAGCGAGTGTGAACCAGATTCGTAGTTTCCTGGAGCAGATCGCACGCGAGTCCAAAGCTGAATCGATCAACTTGGTTGCTCATAGCATGGGTAGTGTTGGGTTGACACAAGCGTTGGCAGGACTATCCGATCGCGAGCCTGTGTTCAACCAAGTCGTATTGGCTGCTCCCGATATCGATGCAACCGTTTTTCGAGAAGAGATCGCTCCGAAAATAACAAAGACGGCAAAACGTGTCACGCTCTATACGTCGCAAACCGATCTCGCCTTGTTGGCGTCGCGATACTTCAATGCAGGCGATCGAGTGGGTGACTCCAGTCGAGGCGTGTTGTCGATTCCCGGCATCGAAGTGATCGACGCGACCGAGATCGACTCTAGTTTGCTGGGACATTCGTACTACGGCAGCAATATTCAAGTCCTAGACGATATTGCGAACCTATTTCGCAACAAAGCGCTCACGGATCGCAAGTACCTGGAATATCAAGCCGATGCGACGCCCCCACATTGGAGTTTCTCTCCTCAATACCGATCCGCAACGAGACCCGCTAGCCCAGGTGCGGTACGCTGACGTCATGTACTGGAGGCTAGGCTAGGCGCAAGGCATTATACAATGAGTTGGATTAAATCCTTTCAAATGGTTTTGTTTGCTCTACTAATCGTGGCTGAACGGTGCACCAACGCGTGTGCACAGGGAAAACTGCCTGAGTTGATTCGAGAGCCGATTAAAAATGATGATCAGCCGCTGCTGGAACAGCGCATGATAACATTCTTAGACATGCTAAACCGTTTTCCAAAAAAGTATTGCGTAAAGTCAACTTACTCAAGACTGGCTGTGTTTGATGAAGACTCGAGTCGAAGCTTGTTTCCGAAGCAGGTCAGCGGCGTGCATGTCGTCGTGGTCGATGAATTGCGAAAACAATGGCGAGCAATTCAGCTCTACGAGGAAGATGGACGAGTTGACAATTATGAGGCTTATTACGACGGAAGCGTAATTTTCGAACGTCCAGGAGGCCAGAATTATTGGGCTCCGTGCCAACCCTACGGGGGAATTGTGCGAACAGTCGGATACGTCAATCCGAAAAACTTCCACGAACTGCGCATTAACACAATCCACGAAACGGTTCTCCCTCCGAAGTTCTTCACAGTCGATCTGGATTGTTTTGCATCAAAGTCGTCAAGAGAAATATCGAGGGGACTGTTTGCAAGTAAAAATGGAAAGGGTCCGACTTTGAATTTGGAAGTTACATTTGACGCTCGGGCACTGCCCCTCAAGATATGCTTCAATCCCGCGGTGATCGGCGATTTCAGTATCGAAAAACTGGGAAAAAAATTCCAAGAGTTTCCAGAGCATCTGATCTATCCATTCGTAACAGAACTCGAATGGGAAAAAGTGAAATCCGCGGAAGTCGACAGCGACATTTATGCGATACACAAATGCAGGTCGGAAGGGAAATTCGGAGCGTTTCAAGAATTCAAAGCAGAGAATTTATGGCTATTCTCTCCAGATGTCGTAGACAAGTTTTTGATAGACCCACGCAAGGAGAATAACGCACCGAGCTTGAAGGAAATTCGATTTGTTGAGAACGTGGGCAAGTAAAACGATTCCTAGTCTTTAAACAAGCGAACGCTCGTTTGTCGGCAGCACAAATAAAGGACAGGCAGTGTTTTGTTGACCAGCGTTTGTTTTTGGGGTATGATTTGGCCCGTTGGGACGATTGACGCCTCTGCAGTTCGGGAAATGAATCTATGACTACGGCACGATTTCGGCTTGTGGATACGAAGGTGACTCGCTGGTATCATCTGGTTTCCAGATGCGTACGTTCCGCGTGGCTCCTCCAAGACGACGGAACCAACAATCGGAAAGATTGGATCGATCAGCGTCTCAAAGAGCTCGATCAAATTTTTGCAGTGTCCGTAGGTGGTTTTAG
>Ga0068877_10002594_pt1 | contig 14520 bp, 12 predicted proteins | sample NOAtaG_FD_66437 | JGI IMG/M metagenome (GOLD analysis project Ga0068877, IMG submission 66437) | Freshwater lake microbial communities from Lake Erie, under a cyanobacterial bloom - NOAA_Erie_Diel6S_1000h metaG | ecosystem: Environmental > Aquatic > Freshwater > Lake | place: USA: Ohio, Lake... | reverse complement strand
CGCGACCATGTCGAGGATCACGCCCGAGCGGTAGCGGTGGGTGGCGCGGCCGCCGTCCTGATCGGCGGCGTACTGCCGGGCGAAGAAGGTCGACCCGAGGCAGTAGGGGTCCCGCGGACCGACGACATACTCCTCGGCGTCGAAGAGCACGAAGTCGACGCCGATCGGGCCGGGCAGCGCGGGCATGAACCGGGCGAGTTCCATGAGGAGGGCCACGCCGCTGGCGCCGTCGTTGGCCCCGATGAAGGTGCCGCGGGGATCGACCGGATCGCGGTCGGGGTAGGGCCGGGTGTCGTAGTGGGCGCCGAGGAGCACGCGTTCGCGGCGGTCGGGATGCCAGGTGACGATGAGGTTCTCCATGTGGACGGCGGCACCGGTTCGGCGGTCGCGAATCTGAAAGGCCTGCCCCGATACGGTGCCCCCGAGCGCACGGAAGTGCCTGGCGAGCAGTTCGCGTTGCCGCGTCATCCCGGCCGACCCGCTCGGTCGTGGGCCGAGGTCGCAGATGGCCTCGAGGTGCTTCATGGCCTGCTGACCCGAAAAGCGGGGCGGCTCCTCGCCCCGGCACGCGGCCGCCGCCAACGCGACGATCGCGGTCGCCCGCACCACGCTCCACGGCCACCCTGCCACGCTGCTGCCTCCTCGTGCGGACTGCAACGGCCCGCGTCGCGGAAGTGTACACTCACGGCCATGATTCCAGCCCGCGTGATCCCCTGCCTGCTTCTCTCCCTGGCCCTCGCCGCCTCCAACGGCACCGCCCGTGCCGGCGGCGGGCCGGAGGGGGTGTTTCTCGTGGTCAATCCGACCAGCGCCGAGAGCCTCGCCGTGGCCAATGCGTTCGCGCGGCTGCGGAACGTGCCGCCGATCAACGTGTTCATGCTGCCCTGGACGGGCGGTGACGAGGCGACGACGGTCGCCAGGTTTCGCGGCGAGATCCTCGCGCCGATCCTGAGGGCGATCGATTCTCGGCGGCTCGCACCGCAGATCGATTGCGTCGTCTATTCCAGCGGCTTCCCGTGGCGGATCGACTACGCCGACGAACTGCCGGCCGGGCTGCGGGAGAACGACAAGTACCCCTCGGCGTCGCTCACCGGCATGACGATGCTCTATGCCGCGGTGCAGAGCGGCACACCGGGGTGGCTCGATCCGGAGAGCAACGACTACTACCGGCCGCTCGAATCCAGCGGCGTGCCCTCTTCGACCCGGGGATTCCGCGGCTGGTACGGCTGGGGGCAACAGGGAGAGTTGCTCGAAGCGGGGGGATCGCGGTATTTGCTGGCGGCGATGCTCGGCGTGACGGCCGGTCGTGGCAACAGCGTGGCGGAGATCACCGCCTACCTTCGTTCCGCCGCCTCCGCCGACGGCACGAAGCCGAAGGGCACGATCTACTTCGTCACCAACAGCGACGTCCGCACGACGACCCGCAGCAACGCGTTTCCTGCGGCGGTCAAGGCGTTGGCGGATCTCGGCGTGCAGGCGGAGATCATCAACGGCACGCTGCCGGTGCGGAAGCGGGACGTGGCCGGCCTGATGACGGGCACGCCCTCCTTCGACTGGGGCGCCAGCGGCAGCACGATCCTGCCGGGCGCCATCTGCGAGAACCTCACGAGCTTCGGCGGCATCTTCACGCCTTCGGCCGGCCAGACGCCGCTGTCGGATTTTCTGCGGGCCGGCGCCGCCGGATCGAGCGGCACGGTCACCGAGCCGTTTTCCTTGCAGGCGAAGTTTCCTCACGCGTCGATCCAGGTGCACTATGCACGCGGCGCGAGCCTCGCCGAGGCCTTTTATCAATCGGTTCACGCCCCCTACCAGCTCCTCGTCGTCGGCGACCCGCTCTGCCAGCCGTGGGCTGTGATCCCCGAAGTGGAGGTCGTGACGGCCGCCGACTCGAAGCGGCTCGAATCCGGAGCCCGTGTCTCGGGCATGCTGGAGCTCGAGCCGCGGGCCAGCGTTGCCGGAGGCGATACCGCCGATCGGTTCGAACTCTACGTGGACGGCGTCCGCGTGGCGCAGGCGGGACTCGGCGAGCGGCTGTCGCTCGACACGACGGTGATGGCCGACGGCCATCACGAGCTGCGGGTGGTCGCGATCACCAGCTCACCGGTGGAGACCCAGGGCCGCACCGTCATCGATATCGCTGTCGCCAATCATGACGACGGCCGCTCGCTCGATCTCGTCGTCGAACCGCGTCGCGTGAGCCGCTCGGACACGGTGCGGATCGCGGTCAACGGCAAGGGAATCGAAGGTGCCATCGTGTTCGCCATGGGCCGCGTGCTGGGCCGTACGACGGCGGCCGAGGAGTCGATCGAGGTGCCGGCCGAGGTGCTCGGCGTCGGCCCGGTCACGATCCGGGCCAACGGCCGCGGCGGTGCGACGGCCGCCGACGGCGTGAACGCCCAGCCGGTGACGATCGAGGTCATCGGCGGGCGGTGACGGCCGCGGCAGAGGGCGGCGCATCGACCCGCTCGTTGCCGTGGGCCTCGGCGAGCCGATCGACGAATCCGCGGCTCGAGCCGTTGAGCACGAACACCTCGCTGGAATTGTCCGGGGCGCCGTGGGGCCGCACGATGCAGATCACCTCGGCCTTGCCGCCGTGCTGTCGCACGTGGTCGAGCAGCGCGGCCTCGCCTGCGGAGAGCGGGACGGTCGATGCCGTGGGCACCGCGTCGGCCCGATCGCGGCGGTCGAATGACACGGCCGGCATCTCGGCGGGCATGGCCGGCACGTGCGGCGGCGATGCTCCACCCGCCGCGGCCAGTTCGTCGAGGCCGCCGCTGGGATAGACGTTGCGATAGACGAAGGCGAGGCCCGCCTCGTCGAGCTGCTCGTGGATCGAGGGGAGCGCGGCGAAGAGGCCCTCGTTGTCCTCGGGATCGGCGGCGTTGCAGACGCCGATGAGCGTGCCGTCGATCGCGAACAAACCGCCGCCGCTGCGGCCCTGCACGGGCTGCCCGGCGACCTGCACGTTGGGTGGCCCGAGATACTTGTCGACCGCCGTCACGCGGCTGTGATGGATCGTCGGATCGGCGCCGCCGTTGCAGCCGACGGTGACGACCGCGTCGCCCGGCGCCGTGCGGCGATCGGCGCCACCGACGCGGATCGCCTCGATGGACGTGTCGGTGAACACGCTCACGAGCGCCAGATCCCGCTTGAGATCCCACGAGACCACCTGCCCAGCGACGCCCCGCGGCCCCTGCGGGCCGAAGAGATCGACCTCGACCCGGCCCTTGCCCTGCGAATCGCGAAAGATGTGGCCGCAGGTGAGGATCAGCGCCTCCCCCTGCCGACAGTCGATGACAGTGCCCGTGCCCCATGAGACGCCGGCGGTGTCCTCCACTCGCAGCCGTGCGGTGGCCTGGATGAGCCGCCGCTCCAGCTCGCCGCGGGCCGCGTCGGCGAGCGGAGCAGGCTGGGTCGGGAGGCCGTTCGGCGCCGGGGCGACGGAGGCTGGTGCAGCGGCGGCCAACGCGGCCTCCGGTCGGACGGCGGGCAGCGGCACGGCGGCAGCGGCGACCGGCAGCGGGGATGCCGCGGCGGCGCGGGGCGCACGGGCGGGCTCGGTGGCGAGCGGCGCGGCGGCAGCGGCGACCGGCAACGGGATGCCCGGACCGCGCGGAGCCTCCGCGACCGGCTGCGGTGGGGCCGTGGCCCCGAGCGGTGCCGCGGCCTTGGCGAGCAGTTTCTCGAGTTCCTCGCGGGTCGTGGCCCCGTTGATCCGCCCCGCCTCGTGCCCCTTCACGAGGAGCACGTAGCAGGGCACGCCCGTCACGCCGAACCGCTTCACCAGGTCCGTCTCGCGATCGACGTCGATGTGCCGCACCAGCCATCCGGCGGCCGAGACCTCGCCGATCAGGCCGGCCATCTGCCGGCAGGGCCCGCACCAGGAAGCCGAGAAATCGAGGAGCACGACGTCGCCGGATGCCGCCGCGGCGGCAGGCTGGCCCGGGACGGGCGCGGCGGTGGCGGCGGGCACAAGCGCGAGCGACAGAATCAGCACGGTGGCGAGGCGCATCGTCCGAAAACTCCGTTCAGCGGAAGCTCGCAGTTCGGCTCTTCCCGCGAGCGGGCGGGATACTGGCGGCGCCCCCCGCGGGTCACAAGGCCACTTTGGCCCCCGCAGGCTTGCCCAGTCACCCGGCACGAACGCCGTTTCCCCGATCCGCGCCCGTTCCTACAATCCGCGATCCATACCCGCCCGAAAGCCCGCATGCACGCCTCCCGCGACCGCCGCATCCTCGTCACGTCGGCCCTGCCCTACGCCAACGGCCACATCCACCTGGGGCACCTGGTCGAGTACGTCCAGACCGACATCTTCGTGCGGTTCCAGAAGCTCCGCGGCCACCGCGCGATCTACCTCTGCGCCGACGACACCCATGGCACGGCGATCATGATCCGGGCCCGGGCAGAGGGCACCACCGAGCAGACGCTCATCGCCACGATGCGGTCGGCCCATCTCGCCGACTTCGCCGCCTTTCAGATCGCCTTCGACCACTACGGCTCCACCGACAGCGACTCGAACCGCCGGCTCTGCGGCGAGATCTGGAGCCGGCTCCGGGCCCGGGGCCTCGTGGTCTCCCGCGACGTTCAGCAGCTCTACGATCCGCAGGCCGGCGTGTTCCTCGCCGACCGGTTCGTGAAGGGCACCTGCCCCAAGTGCAAGGCCGCCGATCAATACGGCGACTCCTGCGAACAGTGCGGCGCGGCCTACACGCCCGCCGACCTCGTCGATCCGGTGAGCACGCTCTCGGGGGCCCGGCCCGAGGTGCGGTCGGCCGAGCATCTGTTCATCACGCTCGAGCCGCTGCACGAGTTCCTCGAGGCGTGGACCCGCTCGAGCGGCGCCATCGACCCGCGGATCGCCAACTACCTCGCCGGCCACTTTCTCGGCGAGCCGCTCCGCGACTGGGACGTCTCCCGGCCGGCCCCCTACTTCGGCTTCGAGATTCCCGACGCCCCGGGCCACTACTGGTATGTCTGGTTCGACGCACCGGTGGGCTACCTCGCGGCGACCGACGAGTGGTGCGGGCGGCACGGCGACACGTTCGCCGCCTGGTGGAGCCGCGGCGGCGTGAACGAGCCCCCCGCCGAGATCCACCACTTCATCGGTAAGGACATCACGTATTTCCACACGCTCTTCTGGCCGGCGATGCTCGAGGCCGCGGGGCTGGCCCTGCCCACGAAGGTCCGCATCCACGGCTTTCTCACCGTCAACGGCCAGAAGATGTCGAAGAGCCGGGGCACGTTCCTGCTCGCGCGGACGTATCTCGACCACCTCGACCCGGGCATGCTCCGCTACTTCTATGCGGCGAAGCTCTCGGGGGGCATCGACGACATCGATCTCAACCTCGACGAGTTCGCCGCGAAGGTGAACGCCGACCTCGTGGGCAAGGTCGTGAACCTCGCCAGCCGCACGGCGCGGTGGCTCGAGGCCACCGGCCTCTCGCCGCGGTATCCCGACGACGGCGGCCTCTTCGCCCAGGCCGCAGCCGACGGTGCGGAGATCGCCGCCGCCTACGAAGACTGCGACTTCGCCCGGGCGATGCGGGCCATCATGCTCGCCGCCGACCGGGCCAACGCCTACGTCGATGCCGAGCAGCCCTGGAAGCTCGCCAAGGCCGGGCCCGAATCGGCCGCCAAGCTGCAGGAAGTGGCCACGGTGGCGCTCAACCTCTTCCGGCAGCTGGCGGTCTACCTCGCGCCGGTGCTGCCGGTGCTCGCCGAACAGGCGGGGGCGCTGGTGGGCGGCGCGATCCGCTCGTGGGACGAATCGCAACGGCCGCTCGAGGGCCTGCCCGTGGCGGCCTTCCAGCCGCTCATGAAACGGGTCGAAAAGACACAGCTCGAGGCCCTGCTCGCCGCGGCGCGGGCGGAGGCCGAGAAAGACGCACGACAGAAGGGAGCCACTGCGATGGAACCGACACCAGCCACGACCCCCGCCACCACGGCGGCACACGACTCGGGAGAGCCGCTCGCCGCCGAGCCACTCGCGCCGACCTGCACGATCGACGACTTCGCGAAGATCGACCTCCGCGTGGCCCGGATCCTCGCCGCCGAGGAGGTGCCCGAGGCAAAGAAGCTGCTCAAGCTCACGGTGAGCCTCGGCGGCGACACGACCCGCACGGTGTTCGCCGGCATCAAGGGCTTTCACGAGCCGGCCGCGCTCGTGGGCCGGCTGGTCGTCGTCGTGGCCAACCTCGCCCCGCGGCAGATGAAGTTCGGGCTGAGCGAGGGCATGGTGGTGGCGGCCAGCGGCGCCGGCGCCCCAGGTGTCTACCTGCTCTCCCCCGACTCGGGCGCCCTCCCCGGCATGCGGCTTCACTGAGAATCGCCGGCTCGGAGGCGGCAACTGTCTCGTCGCGGTGGGCCGCGGCGGCCCAATGCTCCTCGAGCAGTCGCCGACCCCCTCGCCTCCCGGATTGATTGCTGCGTCGAAGTGGAAAACGGGAGGGCAGCTGACCGGGGGTCGCGCGCAGCCGCCGGTGAATTTTGACTGCCACATTTGACTGACCATCACAGTTGAGCACGCGTCGTCAAAACCCGCCGGCGGCGAGCACGTGCCCCCGGGCGGCTGCCCGCGACCCTCGAGTGACAGCCTGCGTAAAATGGCGCTCCATCCCAGGAGAACCAGTCATGGCCACGAAGACGATTGTGTTTCCGACTGATTTCTCGACGGCCAGTGATGCGGCGTTGCCGCATGCGGAGTCGCTCGCGAAGTCGTCGGGTGCGCGGCTCTTGATCGTGCACGTCGAGGAGCCGCCGCTGGCGTATGGCGGCGGTGAGCTCTATTACGGCCTCCCCGAGCCGAGCTCGGAGCGGATTCTCAAGATGCTCGAGGACGTGCGGCCGAAGGATCCCGCCGTGCCCTTCACCCATCGGCTCACGATGGGGGATCCCGCCGGCGAGATCGTGCGGATCGCCGGCGACGAGGGAGCGGAGATGATCGTGCTCGGCACCCACGGGCGAACCGGCATGACGCGGCTGCTCATGGGGAGCGTGGCGGAGTCGATCGTGCGGCGGGCCCCCTGCCCCGTGCTCGTCTACCGTGAGACGGCCGAGCGGCTCGCCCGCCGCGGGGAAACCGTTCCGGCATGACGCTCCGCCCGATCCTGCAAACGCGGACGCAGGTGCGGCGGGCCGTGCAGACGGTGTTCGACGGCCTCGGGTTTCTCGAGGTCGATACGCCCGTGCTCTCCTCCGAGGTGCTCCCCGAGGCGCACATCGATCCGGTGACCGTGCCGCTCGATGGCGGCGGGCTCCATTACCTGCAGGCGAGCCCCGAGGCCCTGATGAAGCGGATGCTTTCCGCCGGCTCCGGACCGATCTACCAGTTCGCCCGGGCGTTCCGCGCCGGCGAGCGGGGCCGGCTGCACGACGTCGAATTCGTGCTCCTCGAGTGGTATGCACCGGGCACGACGCTCGACGACGCCGCGATCCTGGTCGAGCGGCTGTGCGCCGCAGCGGTCGGCACGTCGGGCATCGAGCGGATCACCTGCCGCGAGGCGTTTCGCGCCCATGCCGAAGTCGATCCGCTCACGGCCACGGCCGATGAACTGCTCGGGGCGCTCGCCCGCGCCGGCATCGCCGTACCGGCTTCCACGGCCCACGATGCCGAGCAGGATCGTTGGGATCGCGGCTTCGAGCAATTGCTCGCCGAGGTGGTTCAGCCCCGTCTCGGCCACGGTCGGCCGACGATGCTCGAGGCCTGGCCCGCCTCGCAGGCCGCCTTCGCGCGGCTCGATCCCGCGGCGCCGACGACCGCCCGCCGGTTCGAGCTGTTCGTCGCGGGTGTCGAACTGGCCAACGGCTGGGAGGAGGAGACGAGCCGCGACGTGCTCGCCGCCCGGATCGACGCCGCGAACCGGGCCCGCGCAGCCGCGGGCCGCGACGTGCTGCCCGCGCCAGAGCGGCTGCTCGCCGCCCACGGCCCGTCGATGCCCGAAGGCGTCGGCGCCGCCCTCGGCTTCGACCGCCTCGTCATGCTCGCCGCCGGCGCCGACTCAATCGACGCCGTCCGCTGGCCCTCACGGCTGACGGAGCAGGCCGGGGGTCGCGCGCAGCCGCCGGTGAATTTTGACTGCCACAGTTGACTGACCATCTCAGTTGAGCATGAGTCGTCAAAATCCGCCGGCGGCGAGCACGTGCCTCCGGTCTGCGGCCAATGCGATTCGAGCCACGCTGCAGCCGGTGATCATCCAGCGCTCGACGGTGCGTCCACCCGTCGTGGAGGCCATCGGCTCGAGCACGAGGTCGAGCGTGCAGGTTCCCCGCACGACCTGCACGAGCCACGTGCCGGGTGTCTCGCCCGTGCCGAGGCAGCGGACCGTGGGCGTGCCGTCACCGCAGCAGGTGGCCGCCACCTCGATCCGGTCCGCGGCATCGGGGCCGCACATGCTGCGGGCATCGTCGGTGCGGCCTGCGCACAAGGCTTCGCTCCAGAACCGGGCCGCGGCGGTCGCCCGCGCCGCCGCCAGCCACCGCGCCGTGCCGGCCGCCGCGATGGCCTGCGTGCCGAAGCCGACCGCGAGCGCCAACCCCGCCACGGCCGCGAGCCCGCCGGCCTTCGCCGCTCCCGGCCGGGACACGTCGCGAATCGCCGCCACCGCCACCGCGACGCCGATGAGCGGAACGACCCAGAACACGGGGCTCACGAGGGCGAGCGCCGCGACGCATCCGAGAAAGGCCGCCGCCACGGCCAGACCGCTCACCGGCCGCTCGCCCGGAAGTTCGGTGGCACGATCGTCGGCCATGGTGTGGCTCACCCCTTGCGGAAGATCCGCTGAATCTCGTCGAGCGACGTGACGCCCTCGGTGACGATTCGCCGCGCCACTCGCGACAGCGGCTGCATGCCATCCTTGGCGGCTGCCTGCCGGATCACGCCCGCGTCGGCTCCGGCCGCGACCGCCTTGTTGAAGGTGGGGCCCGACGCGATCTCGAAGATGCCGGTGCGGCCGAGATATCCCGTCTGCGCGCAGACCTCGCAGCCCCCCTGGGTGGCGCGATGCAGCGTGGGGCGGGCTCCCGGTTCGAGCTTGAGCTTGGCGATATCGTCGGGCGTCGGCAGGTATTCGTCGCGGCACTTGGGACAGAGCTTGCGAGCCAACCGGCCGGCGATCGAGCCGAGCAGGAGCCGGCCGAGCACGTCGCGGCCGATTCCGAGACCGGCCAGGTTGGCGACGCCATCGGCCGCATCGACGCCGCGGATGCCGACGATCACGAGCAGCCCCTCGGCCGCCTGGGCCACGAGTTTCTCCGCGAGTTCCGGATCCTTGAGATCGCAGGTGACGAGCACCCGCGGATACTCGCGGAGCGCCTGATCGACCGCCGCCACGGCCGACACGCCGGCGGCGGCGTCCCACCGCACGGGCCGCACGTTCTGGACTTCGGGACGGGGCGCCGCCGCGTCCTCGATCGACACGAAGTCGCGGAGCATGCGGTCGGCCGCGGTGAGCACGCCGTCGAAGAGCGTCGAGAGCCCGCCCCGCTTCGGCGCGCAGACGACGAGCACGCCGCTCTCGAGCGAGACGAGTTCCCGCACTTTCTGCACGAGCGGCTCCGGCATCCCCGTGTCGGCGAGCGTCTTGAATTTCGGCCGCCCATACTCGAGGGCCACCGCAAGCCGTGTGCCGGTGGGCACCGCCTGCAGGCTCACGGTGGCCGGCCACGACTTGCCGTCGATCACGACATCGATCCGGCCCGAACGTTGCTTGCCCCTCTCGCGGCCGTTGATCCCGGCGACGTCATTGAACACGGCCATCACGGCCGCGGCCTCCTTCCGATCGAGCGTGACCGCGGGACGCCAGACGCCGTCGACGTCATGGTGCACGGTCGCCTGGTCGCGATCGGCCTCGATGATGATCTCGCCGGCGCGACCGGCGACGGCGGCAGCCAGCAGACGGCAGGCGGCGTCGAGCCCCTCCAATCCGGCACCGCGGTCGCCGGCGAACGTCACGCTGGGCAGCGACGAGTCGGCCGCCGCGGCAGACTTCGGCCGCAGGCCGGGCACGACGCGTCCGAGCAAGCCCGCCAGGCCAGCCGACTCCTGCGGCGGCAGCTCGCCGCCGATCTGCATGAGCACCTGCTCATGGGAGCCGGCCTGCCGCACGCTCAGCCGGCAGGGCCGCCGCACGCCGTCGGCCACGACGATGAACTCGCCGGCCTGCTCGCCCCCTTCGCCGGCCACCAAGGGAGCCGCGAGCTTCTTGGCGGCCGCCACCGCCGCCAGCCCCGCGTCGCCGGGGAACGGCTCGGCCGACTGCCAGGCGTTGTCGACGCGGCGGCGGAGCGTCACCGACTGCTTGCCGCCGACGTCGATCAGCAGGCCGGTCGCCGAGGCGGCCAGGGCCTCACCGAACGCCGCGGCCAGCGGCTTGAAGCCCGGCAGCGTTCTCGCCTCCTTCCGAGCGGCAAGCTGCTCCGGCGTCGCATTGGCCCGCGGCTCGAACGCCGCCGGTGCGACCTTCTTCGCAGCCGCGCCGGCAGACTTCAGAAATGAATTCATCGTTCAGCTTACCCCGATGCCCTTGAGGGCCATCTCGAGCGCCTCGCGATTGGGGGCGATCTCGAGGGCCGCGTTGCGGTCGATCAGCCCCTGATCGACGAGGCTCTTGAGGCTCATCGTGAAATCCTGCATCCCGTCGCGGGCCGACTTCTTGATGTGGTCGGCGAGTTGGTGGTCGAGCCCTTCGAGCACGTATTTCCTGACGAGCACGTCGAAGAACATGAGTTCCACCACGGGCACCCGGCTCACGCCGGGCTTGATCGACTTGAGCAGCTTCTGGGCCACGATCCCCTTCATGTTGAAGGCGATCGCGCTGCGGATGGCCGCATGCTCCTCCTGCGGAAAGAGGTCGAGGATGCGGGTCACCGTGCTCGGGGCGTTGGAGGCGTGGATCGTGCCGAACACGAGGTGCCCGGTTTCGGCCGCGTGGATCGCCGTCTTGAAGGTCTCCACGTCCCGCATCTCACCTACGACGATGATGTCGGGATCCTCGCGAACCGCGTGCTTCATCCCGATCTCGAAGCTCCGCACGTCGGTGCCGATCTCCCGCTGGTTGATCAGGCACTTGTCGTCGGTGTAGACGAACTCGACCGGATCCTCGAGCGTGAGGATGTGCTTGCGGTAATTCTGGTTGATGTAATTCAGCATCGACCCGATCGTCGTGCTCTTGCCGGAGCCCGTCACGCCGGCGAGCAGCACGAGCCCCTGGTCGAGCTGGCAGAGCCGCTCGATCGCCGGCGGCAGATAGAGCCCCTTGAAGTCGGGAATCGTGTTGTTGACGCGGCGGGCGACGAGGCCGAGCGACCCCTGCTGATAGAGCAGGTTCACGCGAAACCGCCACTTCACGCCGTCGACGACCGCGGTGTGGGCGAAGTCGGCGCCGCCGTCGTGCTCGAGGATCTTTCGCTGCCGCTCGTCGAGCATCGGCAGGCAGAGCCGCTGCATTTGTTCATCGTCGAGCTTCGGCGCCTTGAGCGGCTGGAGGGCCCCCTTCACCCGCATGAACGGCGGCTGCCCCACCTTGAGGTGCAGGTCGCTGCCCTGGAGTTTGACGAGCGCCTCGAAGAGGCGATCGATCTCGAGGGGGCCGCGGGGGCCCTGGGACGCCCGCACGCCGGCGGACGCCTCGGGGGCGGATGATTCGGTCGTGCTCATCGTGCAGGGCGGTGGAGCGGGGGGCGGAGCGGGAAGACCGGAGGAGGGAACGTGGATCAGCCGTCGGCGGGGCGGACGGGAATTCCTCGTCTCGCGAACAGTTCCTTGACCTCCCGAATCGTACACTTCCCGAAGTGGAAGATGCCAGCGGCCAGCGCCGCATCGGCCCCGCCCTGCTGAACCGCGTCGGCAAGGTGCTCGGGAGCCCCCGCGCCGCCGCTGGCCACCACGGGAATCCGCACCGCGCGGCTCACGGCCGCCGTGATCTCGAGGTCATACCCCTCCCGGGTGCCATCCCGGTCCATACAGGTGAGCACGATCTCGCCTGCGCCGAGTTCCTCGACCCGCCGCGCCCAGGCGACCGCCTCCAGGCCGGTCGGCACTCTGCCCCCGTTGATGAACACCTCCCATACCTCACGGCCGTCGCGCACCACCCTCTTCGGGTCGATGTTGACGACCGTGGCGCAGCTGCCGAGCCGGTCCGCCACCGCCGTCACGAGTTCGGGGGTCTTCACGGCCGAAGAATTGATGCTCACCTTCTCCGCGCCGGCCTGCACGAGCCGGGCCGCGTCGTCGAGCGTGCGAATCCCGCCCCCGACGGTGAACGGCATGTAGATCGTCTCGGCCACCCGCCGCACCATGTCGAGCACGATCCCGCGATCCTCGTGGCTGGCCGTGATGTCGAGAAACACCAGCTCGTCGGCCCCCTCCGCCTCGTAGCGGGCCGCCACCTCCACCGGATCACCGGCGTCGGCCAGCTCCAGGAACCGCGTCCCCTTCACGACCCGCCCCTTCTCCACGTCGAGGCAGGGAATCACGCGTTTGGCGAGCATGCGGATGCCTTCAACTTATGTCCGTCGAGGGAGCGGAGCCGGAATCGGCGGAAGCTCGAGGAGCATTGAAGATTCCGACCTTCCGGGGAATGAACTGCCGTAGGTCGTGGAAGGAGGAAGCTTCACCGCGACGAGACTTCTGCCGTTCCGGCGGCGTTGATCCGTTGACGCTCATGAGCCACGCACGATCCGCCCCTCGTCGGGGCTCGACGCGGTCGCATACAGCCGCCGCGGCATCCGCCCGGCGAGAAACGCCTGCCGGCCCGCGAAGCAGGCGGCCTTCATCGCGTGGGCCATCCGCAGCGGATCGGTCGCATGGGCGATCGCGGTGTTGAGCAGCACGCCGTCCACGCCCAGCTCCATCGCCTCGGCCACGTCGCTCGCCGTGCCCACGCCGGCATCGACGATGACGGGATAGTCGGGATCGTCCCCCTTCAGATACTCCATGCAGATGCGGAGGTTGTTGGCATTGAGGATGCCCTGGCCCGAGCCGATCGGGCTGCCGGCCGGCATCACGCTGGCGGCGCCGAGGTCCTTGAGCCGCCGGGCCACGACGGGATCGTCGCTCGAATAGACGAGCACCGTGAAACCGTCGGCCACGAGCTGGGCCGTAGCCTCGAGCGTGCCGACGGGGTCGGGCAGGAGCGTTTTCGGATCGCCGAGCACCTCGAGCTTCACCCACTCGGCCCCCGGATTGCCCAGTTCGCGGAGCAGCTCGCGGCCGAGGCGGGCCACGCGGACGGCGTCGGCAGCGGTGTAGCAGCCGGCGGTGTTGGGAAGCAGCGTGTAGCGGGCGAGATCGATGTGATCGAGGATGTTTTCGCCGGCGGCGTTCACGAGCCGCTCCCGCCGCACGGCCACGGTCACGCAGTCGGCGCCGGCGGCATCGAGGCAGCGGGCCATCTCGGCATGCGTGGCGTATTTGCCGGTGCCGACGATGAGCCGGCTGGCGAGCGTCATCCCGCCCACGCGGAGCGGGCCGTCGGCGCAGCCTCCCTCCGCCCGGTCTGCCGTTGCTCGCGTGGTCGCCGTCGTCGTCATGCCTTGCTCCACGTCAGCCGCCACCCACGAGCGTCACGATCTCCAGGCGGTCGCCCTCCTGCAACATGTGGCCGCCGAGCCGCGCCCGCGGCACGACCGATTCGTTGATCTCCACGGCGACCGGCCGGCCGTCGAGGCCGAGGCTCTCGAGGAGCGCCCGGGCCGTCGTGCCGCACGTCAACGCTCGAGGCTCACCGTTGACGACGATCGTGATCGTAGAATCGACGACCGTCATCGCACCTTCGCTCCGCCACCCCGCGGCTTGGCGATGTCGAGCGGCACGAGTTCGGCCATACCCGGGGCGTTCGCCATCTGCGAGTTCCACGGGATGCCGTAGGCCACGGTGACGCCCGTCGAGACGTCGGTCACGTAGAGCACCGACGGCGACATGTTCATGCCCGCCGGACCACCGACCGCGGCCATGCCCGAGAGGAGCGTGAACCGCGGGCTCTTCACCTTGCCCCCCTTGATCTCGAGATCCTTGAGCACGTTGTGCCGGTAGCTGCGGGTGAACTTGAGCGGCGTCTGGCCGAGCACGCCTCCGGAGAGGTCGCCCGTCTCGAAATCGAGGATGAAGAATCCTTCGATGCCGTCGTCGATCAGGGCCGTGCAGACGGCGAACGACTCTTCGACGAGCGACGACACGGCGTGCGCCGGCTGCGGCCGCCGCAGCCAGGATCCAACGGCCACGCCACCGGCGAGGAGCACGAGCGCCCCCCAAGCCAACGCACTTGCAGACGGATTACGTACGACCTTCATGGCAATGCTTCCTTCGGAGTTGGGTCAACGTCACTTCGCCGCCGGCTGCGGAGCCGGCGCGGCAGGCTGCTGGGCCGGTGGTGCCGGAGGAGTCGGCGGCGGATTCTGCGCCGGCGGCGCTGGCTGCGCGGGAGCAGGTGGCGCCGCCGGCTTCGGCGGCTCGGGCTTCGGCGGCTCGGCCGGCTTCGCGGCTTCCGGTGCCGGCGGCTTCGGCTCGGCGGGCGGAGGCGGAGG
>Ga0068877_10002593_pt1 | contig 14528 bp, 15 predicted proteins | sample NOAtaG_FD_66437 | JGI IMG/M metagenome (GOLD analysis project Ga0068877, IMG submission 66437) | Freshwater lake microbial communities from Lake Erie, under a cyanobacterial bloom - NOAA_Erie_Diel6S_1000h metaG | ecosystem: Environmental > Aquatic > Freshwater > Lake | place: USA: Ohio, Lake... | reverse complement strand
GCCCCGGGCTGGCCTACGGCCGCGAGCTCGAGGCGCGCAAGGTGTTCCACGTCTCGCCGTTCTGCCGCGTCGAGGGCCGTTATCGTTTCCGCTTCATGCGGACGCCAGAGCGCCTGGTGGCGCGCATCGACCACGACGACGATGCCGGGGCGCTGCTGCAAACCAGCGTCAGCGGCACGTTGGAGCCCATCACGCCCGCCATCATGCGCCAGGCGTTCTGGCGCCAGCCGCTGCTGACGCTGGCCGTCATCGCCCGCATCCACTGGCAGGCCGTCAAGCTGTGGGCCAAGCGCGTGCCCTTCGTCGGGAAACCCACGCCGCCCGAGCGCTTCGTGACGCGTTGAAATACGGCGATCGACACACGGCTTCGAACCGACGCACTGAACGCCCGTGCATCCGCCCCGCCTGTGCCACCGTATCCCACGTCTTTTGCTGAAGCTCGACCGATGACCACCCAATCCCGCTCCGCCGCCAGCCGCTTCGAACTGCCGCCGTCCGCGCCGGCCGCCGCGCGTGCGGTGCTGCGCCTGCTGCAGGGCCTGAAGCACGGCACGCTGGACCTGCAGTTCCCCGACGGCACCCAGGCCCACTTCGGCAAGCCCGCCGACACCCCCGGCGAGCCGCGTGCCGCCATGCGCCTGCACGACTGGCGCGTGTGCTCGGCGGCGCTGAAGAGCGGCGACATCGGCTTTGCCGAGAGCTGGATCGACGGCTCCTGGAGCTCGCCCGACCTGGTGGCGCTGCTGAAGCTGTTCATCGCCAACCGCGACGCGGTGGAGCAGGTCATCTACGGCAGCTGGTGGGGGCGCCTGGCCTACCGCATCAAGCACCTGCTCAACCGCAACTCGCGCCAGGGCAGCCGCAAGAACATCCACGCCCACTACGACATCGGCAACCCGTTCTACCGCCTGTGGCTGGACGAGACGATGAACTACTCGAGTGCGATGTTCGGCGGCAACCTGGCGCTGCCGCTGCCCGACGCGCAGAAGGCCAAGGTGCGGCGCGCGCTCGCCGAATGCGGGCTGCAGCCGGGGCAGCGGCTGCTCGAGATCGGCTGCGGCTGGGGTGCGCTGGCCGAGATGGCGGCGGTGGACTTCGGCGCCCGCGTGACAGGCCTGACGCTGTCGACCGAGCAGCTCGGGTACGCGCAGCAGCGCCTGGCCGACGCCGGCGTGGCCGCGCAGGCCGACCTGCGCCTGCAGGACTACCGCGACATCCACGACGAGCCCTACGACGCCATCTGCTCGATCGAGATGTTCGAGGCCGTGGGCCGCGAGTACTGGGACAGCTACTTCGCCACGCTGCGCCGCCAGCTCAAGGCCGGTGGCCGCGCCTGCATCCAGAGCATCACCATCCGCGACGACCTGTTCGAGCGCTACGTCACCAGCACCGACTTCATCCAGCAGTACATCTTCCCCGGCGGCCTGCTGCCCAGCCGCGCCGAGTTCAGGGCCCAGGCGCAGAAGGCGGGCCTGGAGGTGACCGAGGAGTTCTGCTTCGGCGCCGACTACGCCGAGACGCTGCGCCTGTGGCGCCTGGCCTTCCTGGCCAAGGACGGCCCGCTGCGCCAGCTGGGCTTCGACACCCGCTTCATGCGCATCTGGGAGTTCTACCTGGCGTACTGCGAGGCAGCCTTTGCGGGCGGCAGCACAGACGTCGTGCAGTTCACGCTGCTCAATCCGTCGCTGAAGGAGGGATGACCATGCCGAACCGCCGCTCCCTGATCGCCTGTGCTGCGGCCCTGTGCCTGGCGCCCGCGGCCTGGGCGCAATCACCAGCCGTGTCGCCTGCCGTGCCACCCGAAGTGGCCGCCGTGCTGCCCGGCGCCGTGCTGCAGGGCAGCGGCCGGCTGCGCTTCATCGGCCTGTCGGTCTACGACGCCCGGCTGTGGCGCGCGGCGGCACCCGTGGCCGCCGACTGGACCACGGCGCCGCTGGCGCTTGAGTTGCTTTACCTGCGCAACCTGGTCGGCAAGCAGATCGCCGAACGCTCGCTGAAGGAGATGCGCCGCCAGCGCGACCTGAGCGACGACGAAGCCAGCCGCTGGCTGACGGCGATGACGCAAGTCTTCCCCGACGTGAAGGACGGCGACCGCATCACCGGCCTCATGGTGCCGGGCCTGGGCGCGCGATTCGCCATCAACGGCGTCGTCAAGGGCGACATCCGCGACCTCGAGTTCGCGCGCCTGTTCTTCGGCATCTGGCTGTCCGACAAGAGTTCCGAGCCGGCGCTGCGCCGCGCGCTGCTGGGCTCGCCATGAGCGCGGTCGCGGCCCCGCCGGGGCCGGCCCCCGGTTGGCGCGGCGGCTGGGCGCAGGGCCTGGCCTACGGCGGGCTGGGCCTGCCGCTGGCCTTCGTGGCGCTGCCGCTGTATGTGGTGCTGCCCAACCACTACGCCACGGCCTTCGGCATTCCCCTGGCCACGCTGGGCGTGCTGCTGCTGCTGGCGCGGCTGGTGGACGCCTTTGCCGACCCGGTGATCGGCCGCCTGGTCGACGGCTGGTTCACGCGGCCGCTGCGCGTGGTGATGACGGCCGCCGTGGCCGCGGCGCTGGTGCTGGCGGTGGGTTTCCACTTCCTCTTCTTCCCGCGCGTCGAGGGCACGACGGCGCTGCTGGTGTGGTGCGCGGTGCTTCTGTGCATCACCTACCTCAGCTACAGCGTGCTGGCCGTGCTGCACCAGGCCTGGGGCGCGCGGCTGGGCGGCGACGAAAGCCAGCGCGCGCGCATCGTGTCGTGGCGCGAGGGCCTGGCGCTGATCGGCGTGCTGGTGGCCAGCGTGCTGCCTTCGGTGGCGGGGCTGGGCGTCACCACCACCGTGTTTGCCGTGCTGCTGGCCTTGGGCGTGGCGCTGCTGGCGCGCGCGCCGCAGCCGGCGCTGGGCCGTGTGCCCGCCGTGCCGCCGAGCCTGCTGGAGCCTCTGCGCGTGGGTGCCTTCCGGCGGCTGCTGGTGGTGTATCTCGTCAACGGCGTGGCCAGCGCGGTGCCGGCCACGCTGGTGCTGTTCTTCATCGCCGACCGGCTGCAGGCCAAGGCCTTCGAGCCGCTGTTCCTGGCCAGCTACTTTGCCGCTGGCGCACTCAGCATGCCGCTGTGGGTGCGCCTGGTGGGCCGCTTCGGGCTGTCGCGCACCTGGCTGGCGGGCATGGTGCTGGCCACCGTCACCTTCGCCTGGGCCGCGCTGCTGGGCGAGGGCGACGTGGCGGCCTACACGCTGGTGTGCATCGCCAGCGGCGTGGCGCTGGGCGCCGACCTCACGCTGCCCGGTGCGCTGCTGGCCGGCGTGGTGCAACGCGCCGGCCACGGCGAGCGCTTGGAGGGCGCCTACTTCGGCTGGTGGAACTTCTGCACCAAGCTCAACCTGGCGCTGGCGGCCGGTGTCTCGCTGCCGTTGCTGCAGGCCTTCGGCTACGAACCCGGCAGCCGCAGCCCCGAGGCGCTGCAGGCCCTCACGCTGGCCTACTGCCTGTTGCCGTGCGCGCTGAAGCTCGGCGCCACAGCCCTGCTCTGGACCCTCTGGATCCGCAAGAAAGAAGCCCCATGACCTCGCCCTCGATCTCTACCGCCCGCCGTGGCGCCCTGGCCGTGCTGCTGGCCACCAGCGCACTGGTGCTCGGCTGCGCCAGCCACAGCCCGGCCGACTACGCGGCCGAAAAACCGCTGCTCGACCTGAAGACCTACTTCAACGGCGAGCTCGTCGCGCACGGCATCTTCACCGACCGCAGCGGGAAGGTCGCGCGCCGCTTCGTCGTGCAGATGACGGGCACCTGGAACGGCAACCAGGGCGTGCTCGACGAGCGCTTCACCTACAGCGACGGCAAGACCGAGCGTCGTGTCTGGCGCCTCACCGACCTCGGCAACGGCCGCTGGGAAGGCCGTGCCGACGACGTGGTGGGCGTCGCCCAGGGCGTGTCGGCGGGCAACGCGCTGAACTGGCGCTACACGCTGGCGCTGCCGGTAGGCGACAAGGTCTACGAGGTGCAGTTCGACGACTGGATGTACCTGATGGACGACAAGGTGATGCTCAACAAGGCCGAGATGAGCAAGTTCGGCATCCGGCTCGGTGAAGTGACGCTGTCCTTCATCAAGAAGTAAGCCATGTCCCTGAATCCCCGTTTCGACAACTGGACCGGCCGCGTGGTGTGGCTGGTCGGCGCCTCCACCGGCATCGGCCGCGCCACGGCGGCGCGGCTGCACGCTGCCGGCGCACGCGTGGTGATCTCGGCGCGCACGCAAGCTGCACTCGACAGCTTCACCGCCGAGCACGCCGGTGCCGAAGCCATTGCGCTGGATGCCACCGACCACGACGCCATGCGCGCCGCGGTGGCGCGGATCACCGAGCGCCACGGCCGCATCGACCTGGTCGTGTACTGCGCCGGCATGTACACGCCGATGCGCGCCACGGCCTTCGACTTCAAGGTGGCCAAGCAGCATCTCGAGGTGAACTACCTCGGCGCGCTGGTGATGCTCGACGTGCTGCTGCCGCAGCTGCTGCGCCAGGCGCGCGAAGGCGTGGGCGGGCACATCAGCCTGGTCAGCAGCGTGGCGGGCTACCGCGGCCTGCCCAAGTCGCTGGCCTACGGGCCCACGAAGGCGGCGCTGATCAACCTGGCCGAGACGCTGCACCTCGACCTCTCGCCCGAGGGCCTGGGCATCTCGGTGATCAACCCCGGCTTCGTCGAGACCCCGCTCACCGCCGGCAACGACTTCCGCATGCCGGCGCTGATCACGCCCGACGAAGCCGCCACGGCCATCCTCAAGGGCTGGCAGGCGGGCGACTTCGAGATCCACTTCCCGAAGCGCTTCACCTTGTTCCTGAAGGGGCTGCGGCACCTGGGCTACGGCGCGTACTTCGCCGCCGTGCGGCGCTCCACCGGGTTGTGAGCCCCGCTTGCCGATGCCCGCGCCCACCGACCTGAAGCCCTTCGTCGACTTCTTCGAGCAGCTGAAGCCCGAGGATCTGCCGCAGCTCGGCCGCTTCTACGCCGCCGACACGCGCTTCAAGGACCCGTTCAACGAGGTCGTCGGCGTCGAGTCCGTGGCCGCCATCTTCGGCCACATGTTCGCCAACCTCGACGGGCCGCGCTTCGAGGTGCGCGACCTCATCGTACAGGGCGACCAGGCCTTCCTGAGCTGGGACTTCGTGTTCCGCATGCGCCGCTTCAACCGCGCCGAGCAGCGCATCCGCGGCGGCTCGCACCTGCGCTTCGGGCCCGATGGCCTCATCACCGACCACCGCGACTACTGGGACGCCGCCGAAGAGCTGTACGAGAAGCTGCCGGTGCTGGGCGGCCTGATGCGCTGGCTCAAGAAGAAGGCCGCGTCCTGATGGAGGCGGCCCGGGTGGGCGAAGCAGGCTGCCGCGAGGGCAGCGCCGCTCACTTGTTGCGCTGGCCTTCGGTGAGCGTGTGGGTCTGGAACAGGCCCGACTTGTCGACGAAGTAGGTTTCCATGAACTTCACGTTGCCGCTCGCGGCCAGCTTGGCCGGCGCCGGGAACGGGCTGGCCTTCTTGATCATGGCCACCACCCAGGGGCTGATCTCGTCGGCGGCCGGGCGGCGGATGACGTTGACCTCCACGACGTTGCCCTGCGCGTCGAGCTCGGTCTCGACCATCATCACGCCGTACAGCAGCGGCGGCAGCTTGCCGCGGTACACGCGCATCGGGAAGCAGCTGTAGAGGTGGCGCGAGGCGTCGATGCGGAACTCGCGCTCCGCCGCCTGCTCCGACGCCACCGGCGCCTTGCAGGTGGGTGCCGGCACCATGCTGAACTGCGCCCGGGCCTCGGGCGCCAGCAGCGTGGCAGCGGCGGCGAGCACGGTCAGCGCCAGCGTACGGGCGGCGGTGCTGCCCGGCGCCTTGACGGCGGCATGGGCAGTGCGGGTGGTGGACTGGGTGCGCATCGGTGATCCCTCGATCTCGGCTCTCAGGGCCGCGACCATCGCAACCCCCCCTGAATGGAGGAGAGGTTACACCTTTGCCCGGCCACCGCCATCCGCCCGCCTCACGAGGGCCGAGAAGCATTCACGGCCGACCCGTCCGCAACGGCCGGTTACACCACGGCGCCGTTACTTCAGCCAGCCCTTGCGGCGGAAGTAGATGAACGGTGCGGCCACCGAGGCCGCCATCAGCGCCAGCGCAAACGGGTAGCCCGCCGCCCAGTCGAGCTCGGGCATGAACTTGAAGTTCATGCCGTAGATGCTGGCGATCAGCGTCGGCGGCAGCAGCGCGACGCTGGCCACCGAGAAGATCTTGATGATCTTGTTCTGGTTGATGTTGATGAAGCCGACCGTCGCGTCGAGCAGGAAGTTGATCTTGTCGAACAGGAAGGCGGTGTGCGAATCGAGCGAGTCGATGTCGCGCAGGATCTGCCGCGCTTCCTCGAACTGCTCGGCATTGAGCATGCGGCTGCGCATCATGAAGCTGAGTGCGCGGCGCGTGTCCATCACGTTGCGGCGGATGCGGCCGTTCAGGTCTTCCTCGCGGGCGATGGCGGTCAGCGCCTCGCCGGCCGCGCGGTCGTCGACGTCTTGGCGCAGCACGCGGGCGCTGACCTTCTCGAGGCTGTCGTAGATGCCTTCCAGCGCGTCGGCGCTGTACTCGGCGTCGGCGTCGTACAGCTTCAGCAGCACGTCCTTGGCGTCGTCGATGAGCGCCGGAATGCGCCGCGCCCGCAGGCGCAGCAGCCGGAACACCGGCAGGTCTTCGCGGTGAATCGAGAACAGCACGCCCTGGCGCAGGATGAAGGCCACGCGCACGTTGCGCGCCGGGCCGTCGTCACCGCCCTCGACCAGGAAGTCGGAGCGGATGTGCAGCTCGCCGTTGTCCTCTTCGTAGAAGCGGGCCGATTCCTCGAGGTCGTCGTCGACCGCGTCCTTCGGGATGGCGAGGCCGAAACGCTCCTCGACCCAGCGGGTCTCGTCCTCGCTGGGGGCCTCCAGGTCCACCCACACCGGCTGCGCCAGGGCCAGGGCCTCGGCGCTGTCGATCTCTTCCTGGAAGAGCCGACCGTTGGCGAGAGAAAAGACGTTCAGCATGGGCGGCGGGATGATAGTTCGCCAGCCCTGTGCAGCACGCGTGGCGCAAGGGGGTGGCAGACTCGCGGCCGATGAGCCGTTCCCTGCGTGTGTTTCTGCTGCTGGCCGTGCTGGCGCTGCTGCTGCCGGTGCTGGCCGTGGTGGTGCTGCTGTCGACGACGCTGCAACGCGAGCCGGCGGTGGTGGGCGTGGCCGAGATCGCCACCGACGACGTGGCCCGTGCCGTGGGCCTGCTGCGCACGCACGACCCGCGCCGGGCGCTGCCGGGTGTCGTGAGCACGGCGCTGGTGCAGGAGCGGGAGCTGGAAGTGATGATCAGCCACGGCGCCCGCCGCTGGCTGCCGGGCACGAGCGGCCGCGTGAGCTTCACGCGCGGCTCGGCCGAGGTGCTGCTGAGCACGCACCTGAGCTCGCTGCCGGTGGTCGGCAGCTCGGCGGCGGCGCTGGCGGGGCCTTTCGGGCGCTGGATCAACATCGAGCTGCAGCTGCAGGAGACCGGCGGCCTGCCAGCCATCGACTCGGCGCGGCTCGGCGGCCTGCCGCTGCCGGCCTGGCTGCTCGACCGACTGGCGCAGCAGGCCCTGGCGCGCAGCGGCTTCACGGCCGAGTGGCAGCTGGCACAGGATGTCGTGCGCCGCATCCGCTTCGAAAATGGCCACGCGCTCGTCGTCTACGCCTGGCAGCCCGACAGCGTGCAGCGCGTGATGGCCTCGCTGTTGACGCCAGCCGAGCTGGAGCGGCTGAAGCCCTACCAGGACCGCCTCGTCGACATCACCACCGGCCTGCAGGGCTGGCAGCTGCCGCTGGTGCAGGCGATGGCGCCGCTGTTCGAACTGGCGGCACGGCGCACGGCCGCCGGCCACGACGGCGTGGCCGAGAACCGCGCCGCGCTGGTGGTGCTGACGCTGTTTGCCAACGGCCGCCACGTCGGCAGCGTGGCGCCGGCGGCACGCAGCTGGGCACGGCCGCGGCCGCTGCGGCTGATGCTGGGCGGGCGCATGGACTTTCCGCAGCACTTCCTGGTGTCGGCCGCGCTCGTCACCGAGGGCACGAGCCCGCTGTCGCGCGCCATCGGCCTGTACAAGGAGGTGGCCGATTCACGCGGCGGCAGCGGCTTCTCGTTCAACGACGTGGCCGCCAACCGCGCCGGCACGCGCTTCGGCGAGCTGGCGCTGAATCAGCCGCAGGAATTGCAGCGCCGTGTCGCCGGCGGCGCGAACGGCCGCGCGCTTCGCGACGAAGACCTGATTCCTGCCGTGGCCGACCTGCCGGAGTTCATGCCCGAGGCGGAGTTCCGCAAGCGCTTCGGCGGCATCGGCGCGCCGGCCTACGAGGCGATGCTCTCCGACATCGATCGGCGCATCGCCGGGCTGCCGCTACTGCGCTGAGGGCTCCCGCGGCCCGGCGCGTTCGCGCCCGCCCGGCCCGGCGCCGGCGGTGAGCTCGAAGCGGAACAGCCGGCACTCGATCGCGCCGTTGTACAGCGGCACGCGGCGCGACTCCTTCATGCGCATCAGGCCAGGCAGCTTCGGATCGGGGCTCAGCAGCCAGGCCGTCCAGCCGGCGTACTGGCGCTTCCAGTGCGAGGCCAGGCCGCTGAAGAACTCGGCCGAGCTGCCGCCGCCCTCGAAGCCCTCGCGGCTGGTGACGTTGCCCATGCCTTTGGGCGCGATGCGCTCGCCGTAGGGCGGGTTCATCAGGATCGTGCCGCGGGCCGCCGGCGGCGGGCGCTGCTGCGCGTCGGCGGTCTTGAACTCGATGGCCCGGGCGACGCCAGCCCGCTCGGCGTTGCGCTGCGCGAAGTCGGTCATGCGAAAGCTCACGTCGCCGGCAAACACCGGCGCGCCAGGCGCGTGCACGCGGGTGCGCGCCTGCTGCTGCATCTGCGCCCAGGCCGCACGGTGGGCCTGGAAGGGGCGCTGACGCTCGAAGGCAAAGCGCCGCAGCCCCCCGGGTGCGATGCCGCAGGCCAGCTGCGCCGCCTCGATGGCGATGGTGCCGGCGCCGCAGCAGGGGTCGAGCAGCGGACCGTCTTCGGGCCGGCCCTGCCAGCCGATGGCGGCCAGCATCGCGGCGGCCAGCGTTTCCTTCAGCGGCGCCTCGCCGGTGGCCTCGCGCCAGCCGCGCTTGAAGAGCGGCTCGCCGCTGGTATCGGCATACAGCATCGCGTGGTCGGGGCCGACGAACAGCGACACCGGCAGGTCCGGGCTGCGCGTGTCTACGCTCGGGCGATCGCCGTGGCTTTCGCGCAGCGCATCGCAGATGGCGTCCTTGATGCGCAGCGCGGCGAAGTTCAGGCTCGTCAGCGGGCTCCTCATGGCCTGGACGTCCACGCGCAGGGTGTCAGCCGGCGTGAGCCAGCGGCCCCAGTCGACGCGCCGCGCGATGTCGTACAGGTCGTGCTCGTCGCGATAGGGGCCGTCGGCCAGCGGCACCAGCACGCGCGTGGCCAGGCGGCTTTCGAGGTTCAGGCGCATCGCCGCGAGCTCGTCACCCTCGGCCGCGTCGACCCACACGCCGCCACGGGCGACCTCAGGCTGGCCACCGACGATGCGCGCGGCCTCGTCGGCCAGCAAGGCCTCGACACCGCCAGCGCAGGGCAGGAACAGCATCGCGGAGCCTCGGCTCAGGCCTGCTTGCGCAGGCCCGCCGGCGCGATCTTCAGCGCCTCGCGGTACTTGGCCACCGTGCGCCGCGCCACCTGGATGCCCTGCTCCTCGAGCATGGTGCTGAGCTGGTTGTCCGACAGCGGCTTGCCCGCGTCCTCGGCGGCCACGAACTGCTGGATCAGCGCGCGCACCGCGGTGCTGCTGGCGTTGCCACCGGCATCGGTGTTGAGGCTGGAGCCGAAGAAGTACTTCAGCTCGAAGGTGCCCTGCGGCGTGGCCATGTACTTGGCGGTGGTGACGCGCGAGATGGTGCTCTCGTGCAGGCCGAGCTCGTCGGCGATCTCGCGCAGCACCAGCGGCTTCATCGCGATCGGCCCGTGGGTGATGAAGCCCTTCTGGCGCTCGACGATGGCCTTGCTGACGCGCAGGATGGTGTCGAAGCGCTGCTGGATGTTCTTCACGAACCAGCGCGCCTCCTGCAGCCGCGACGACATGCCCGGGTTGGCGTTGGCGCCGCGCAGCCCCTTGGCGGCCTGCGCGTACAGGTCGTTGATGCGCAGCTTGGGCATGACGTCGGGGTTGAGCGTCACGCTGTGGCCGCGGCCCGTCTTGCGCACGATGACGTCGGGCACCACGATGTTGGACTCGGCGTTGCTGAAGGGCCGGCCGGGCTTGGGCTCGCAGCGGCGGATCAGCTCGTGCGCCGCGCGCGCGGTGTCCTCGTCGCCGCCGATGAGGGCCGCCAGGCGCTTGTAGTCGCGCCGGGCCAGCAGCTCCAGGTACTGCTCGACGATGCGCAGCGCCGCCTGGCGCGCCGCGCAGCGCGGCGTGGTCTTGAGCTGCAGCTGCAGGCACTCGGGCAACGAGCGCGCGCCGACGCCGGGCGGATCGAGGCTCTGCAGCATGCACAGCGCCATGCGCAGACGGTCGGCGAGGTGCTCGCGCTGCTCGTCGTCGCCCAGATCCAGCATCTCGGCCAGCCGCTCGGCGACATCCTCGAGCGTGTCGGCCAGGTAGCCGTCGCCGTCGAGCGACTCGATCAGCACTTCCACGGCCGCCATGTCCTCGGGTTCGAGCCGCAGGCCCACGAGCTGGGCGCGCAGATGGTCTTGCAGGCTGCCGGCTGCGGCGCGGCGGTCATGTGCCTCGCCGTCGTCGTCGCCGTCGCTGGCAGCGGCGCTGCTGTTCGACGGCGTTTCGCGGATGCCGTCGAAGTCGTCGCCTTCGGTGCCGTTTTCCCAGTCGTCGCGCTCGGGCGTGCCGAACTCGTCGGCGCTGAGCTCCTTGGTGCCTTCGACAGGCGCGGCATCGCTGCCGGTTTCGGCGAAGTCGGCCTGTTCGGTCTCGCGCTCCGCCGGCCGGTCGACACTCTGGCGCTCCAGCGGCGTCTCGAAGGCCGTGGGCGGCCCTTCGTCGTCGACCTCGAGGAAGGGGTTCTGGTCGAGCATCTGCCCGACCTCCTGCTGCAGTTCCAGCGTCGACAGCTGCAGCAGCCGGATCGACTGCTGCAGCTGCGGCGTCAGCGCCAGGTGCTGCGACAGGCGGACCTGCAACGACGGCTTCATGCTCATCGCCCGGCCCTACATGCGGAAGTTCTCACCGAGGTAGACCTTGCGGACCTCGGTGTGGGCGACGATCTCGTCGGGCGTGCCCTCGGCCAGCACCCGGCCCTCGCTGATGATGTAGGCGCGGTCGCAGATGCCCAGCGTCTCGCGCACGTTGTGGTCGGTGATCAGCACGCCGATGCCGCGCGCACGCAGGAAACCGATGATGCGCTGGATCTCCATCACCGCGATCGGGTCGACGCCGGCAAAGGGCTCGTCGAGCAGGATGAAGCGCGGCGTGGTGGCCAGCGCGCGCGCAATCTCCACGCGCCGCCGCTCGCCGCCCGACAAGGCCGGCGCGGGTGAGTCGCGCAGCTTCTCGATCGACAGGTCGCGCAGCAGCTCGGCCAGACGCTGCTCGATCACGGCGTCGGCCAGCGGGCGGCCGTCGGGCCCCAGCTGCAGCTCGAGCACGGCGCGGATGTTCTCCTCCACCGTGAGCTTGCGGAAGATGCTCGCCTCTTGCGGCAGGTACGACAGGCCCAGCCGCGCGCGGCGATGGATCGGCAGCTTCTGCACCTCGGCGCCGTCGATGCGGATCTGGCCGGCGTCGGCACGCACCAGGCCGACGACCATGTAGAAGGTGGTGGTCTTGCCGGCGCCATTGGGGCCGAGCAGGCCGACCACCTCGCCGGCCGACACCGCCAGGTGCACGTCCTTGACGACCAGGCGCGGTCCGTAGCTCTTGCGCAGGCCTTCGGCCTGGAGCCGGCTCACGACCGACGTGGGCTGCACCGGCGCGCCCGGCGCCGCGAGCGTGACCGCGGCGTTCATCGCGGCTTGGCCGGCGGCGCCGGCACGCTCTCACCCAGCGTGCGGCTGGGCTGCAGCGTCGGCACCGGCACCGCGGCGGCCGGGGCCGCCGGCTCGGCGCGAGGGCTCAGCACCGCGCGCACCCGGCCGCTGGGGTTGGTGGCCGTCGCGGCGCCCCCCTCGACACGGAAGACCTCGGCCGTGTTGTCCCACAGGATGCTGCCGCCGGTGATCTCGTCGGCCACGGTGCCGCTGCGCAGGCGCCGCACAGCGCCGTTGCCCAGGAAGCGCAGCGTGTCGGCGCGGCCGTCGAATTCGATGCGGTCGGCCGTGCCCTCGACCGTTTCGTCGATGCCGTCGCGCTTCTGGCGCCAGCTGGCGGGCTTGCCCTGGGCGCCCAGCGCACTGGCGGCGCGGTAGCCGTCGGGCAGCGTGCGCATCTCCACGCGCTCGGCGCGCAAGACCATCGAGCCCTGCGAGATGACGACGTTGCCGGTGTAGACCAGCACCTGGCGCTGCAGGTCGAGCACGCCGTCCCGGTCGGCCTCCACCACCATCGGCTGGCTGCGGTCGGCCCGCTCGGCCCAGGCCGCACCCATCGCGGCCAGCGCGAGGGTGGCGGCCACGAGGGCCTGCCAGCTTAGGGAGGAGGATGGAGTCATGTCGGCACGGAACTTGCAGGCCAGTATAGCCACAAGTCAGGCCGCGTCTGCAGCCCTAGCAGCGTGATTTGCTGCCGCGCGCGCCGGATCGGTGCGTCGATTCTTCGGTCTTGGCGCCGGCCGGTCAGGCCTTCTGGCGGGCCAGCTGGATCAGGAAGTCGGCCACCGCCACCGCGCGCTCGTGGCTGCCCGCGAGCGAAGCCGCAGTGTAGAAGCGGCCGTGGATGCCGAGCGCAGGCACGCCGTCGATCTTGTAGGCGTCCGTCAACTGCTTGGCACGTGTGGCCTTGGTCGCGACGCTGAAGCCCTTCATCGTCTGCACCAGCTTGTCGCCGTCGATGCCGCTGTCCTTGGCCAGCTGGGCGATGGACGCGTCGGTGTTCAGCCGATTGCCTTGCTGGTGGATGGCGTTGAACACCCGGCGGTGCATCACCGCCTGCGCGCCCAGTTCCTCGATGGCATAGAAGAGGCGCTGGTGTTGCTGGTGCGGGGCCATGAAGCCCACCGGCACCTGGCGGAAGGCCACGTCGGCCGGCAGCCGCTTGACCCAGGCCTCGAGCACGGGCTCGAAGGCGTAGCAGTGCGGGCAGCCGTACCAGAAGAACTCCACCACCTCCACGGCCTTGCCGGCCGGCACGCTGACGGCCACCGGCGAGCCGAGCTTCACGTAGTGCGTGCCCTCGCGCGGAGCACCCTGGGCCTGCGCAGCACCCTGCCAGGCCAGGGCCAGGCCGCTGGCGGCGATGTGCTTGGAGAAGTCGCGCCGTTGCATGGGAGAGGTCCTTTCGTCGGGAATCGGAGATCGGGATCGAGGCCGGGAGGATGGCCGGGTCGGGTGTGGAGTGCCGCCCGGCCCGGCGGGTTCCGTGCCCGGCGCGGGGTCTTGTGAGGTCTTGCCGGCGCCGGGCGAGGGCCCTCAGGTCTTCTCGACGCGCACGATCTGCGCCTCGATGCCCTGGTCGACGAGCTTCTGCTGCTGCGCGTCGGCCTCGGCACGCGTGGGGTAGGGGCCGATGCGCACGCGCCAGACGGTGCGGCCGGCCTGCTCGCGCTCGCTCACCTTGGCGGTCCAGCCGCCCATGGCCAGGCGCGCCTTCTGCTGCTCGGCATCGTCGCTGCGGGTGTAGGCGCCGGCCTGCACGAAGTAGACGAAGGCATCGGTGGCCGCGGCGGTGGCCGAGGCGGGCGCCACCGCCGGCCGCGCCACGGCGGGTGTCGGCGCCTGGCCGGCCAGGATGGCGGCGGGGTCGCGCCCGGCCCGGGCCGGCGGCACCGACGCCGCGGGCGCCGACGCCTCGACGGGCTGTCCGGCCGCGACCGGGGCCGCCGGTCCCGAACCCGCCTGCGCGGCCTGTGCCGCACTGGCCGCGCGTTGTGCCGCCACGCCGCCGAGGGCGGCATTGGGATCCCAGTTCTTGTTGCGCGCAGCTTCGGCGCTGTCCTGCTCGGCGGTGCGCTGCGGCACCTTGTCGATGAAAGGCACGGGCGCCTTGGTGATGTACAGCGCCACGCCGAGCGCCAGCACCAGGCCGATCAACAGGCCGACGACGAGGCCGAGCGCGAAGCCGCCTCTCTGGAAACCGACGCGCGGGCTCATGCCGAGGCTCCTTCGGTTGCCGCTGCATCGCGGTGCATGGCCTCGGGGGCCGAGACGCCCAGCACCGCGAGCGCGTTCTTCAGCACCTGCGCGGTGGCCGCCAGCAGCGCCATGCGGGCGCGTGCCAGCGCCGCGTCGTCGACCAAAAAGCGCTCGGCCGCGTAGTAGCCATGGAACGCCGCGGCCAGATCGCGCAGGTAGAAGGCCACGTCGTGCGGCGCGAACTCGGCCGCCGCGCGCGACAGCATGCCGGGGTACTCGGCCAGC
>Ga0068877_10002589_pt1 | contig 14536 bp, 7 predicted proteins | sample NOAtaG_FD_66437 | JGI IMG/M metagenome (GOLD analysis project Ga0068877, IMG submission 66437) | Freshwater lake microbial communities from Lake Erie, under a cyanobacterial bloom - NOAA_Erie_Diel6S_1000h metaG | ecosystem: Environmental > Aquatic > Freshwater > Lake | place: USA: Ohio, Lake... | reverse complement strand
CCCAAAACAGCAGGTGGCCCAATCTGGTACGAGCACAAACGTTTTTGCATTCATGCTTGAAATGGATGTTGGGTGTATATACCCCTTTAAAAATATCTTTTTGCCGTTCATCTCAAAAGCCGCCGGTGTTGGAATATCTTGGCCACCCGTTGGGCTCTTAAGAACTCCAAACGACACGCGCTCGTACCCCTCGGGAACCTCCGTAAAGTACACATACGTATGCTTCGCCGGAGCGGCGATTAGCAACGCACTACCCAAAACGAGTCCAATCCAAGCCCAAACTGTTCCCGTCAACTCTTGACTGTACTTCTTCAAGTTTTTAAACGCGGCGATCGCAAAAATGACCGCTAGCAAGGGCAGAAACGTTAGTAGCGGTGCAACCCATGCCATTAATCCCATCACGCCAAAGCTGGTTGCAAGAATCGCGGCGCGACTCAACGCTTTGTAGGTAAACTCTGCATCATCCGACGGAGTTGAGTACTCGCCAGCAACGGTTTCCGTAGTCTGTAGCATCTATCAAAGTGGGGTGTCAGGTAAACAAGGACAATTTCGAACTCAAGGAAATCAACGTCCAGCAGTGGCAAGGCACCAAAGGACCGATCCAAAGGTTAATGTCGCAAGCATGACTACGGCCAACGATGCCTGCTGGTTCACCAGGTTAGGCATAGCAGAGAAATACTCAATTTCTGGAATACTCACTCCGGGCAACGAAGCAATACGGACTGTGCGACGTGCTTCAATCCGACTCAGCAAAAGTGAGGATTGGGATTTCTCCGAATCGGACTGAGCGAGTAATCCGGGCTGACGAAGAGGCGGATTCCAACTCGTGGGGCCTTTCTTCTGCCCCGCGGGCACGGGGATTGGAAAAAAGGTTTTCGAACGTTTAACTGCTGCCGGATCGATCTTCTCCATTTCAGCAATCTTCTCTTTCGCTTCAGGTAGCGGGCAAGCTCGCATGTAATTGACAATCGGCATCCGTATCCAAACATACTCATCTTTTGCATCGCGGAACAATTCAAAAAGACGCTCGACTTGCGTCCACTCTTCCATCCTCGCCAAGTCCGGAATAATCAAATCCGCGAGATCAGGTCGATCTAAAAGCGTGCACATTGCTTTTGCGACTGCCTCTTTCTTAAGGACAACTCCCTCCGTAGAGTGAAATCGAAGCGCCATGACAGCCGCGAAGATGTCGACGTATTGAGAATCTTTGTTCTTGAGAATAGATTCAACAATGAGTGGCAAACCAGCATCCCCATGAAGATTCAAATAGGCTGCAATCAACGAATCCAGCCCGACACGATCCTCCGCTTTCGTACTCTTGATCATGCTTTCCATCCACCGGACGTCCTCAGGTAATCCGCAGACCCCGAGCATGGTGTAGTAAAGTCTTTTGCGATCTGGAGCCATCTTCGGATCTTTGCACCAAGCAATGAGCTTCTCCCGCTTCATTTTGCTCTTGAGGCGTATGATCTCCTCGTAAGGACTAAGCGCAAACTCGTCATAGCAATCACGAGACAGCAATGGATCGGGATGTTCAAAATACTGTTGAAAAAAATCCAATCGCTCAATCGGATCTTCCGGTAGTTTCGTCAATTTGACGATGTACTGCTCGGCTTCTTCGCTCAATGGAACCGGTGAAGACCAAACCAAATCACGGGGATCGACTCCTTGCATCAAGAATCGTTTTGTTGACTTGCCAGGACCAAAGTAGGTTGCCTGAAAAACCTGGCCGACCTTGACCAGCGAATCCCCCTTGAGAAGCGACTCCATTTTGAAGTTCGCCGCTCCATCGATGTCGTCTCGACCGTCGGAAACCAATATCGCAACTCCAACCACATCCATGGACTGCATCTCTTGTCGCAGTGTTTGCCCTGCCGCAGTGCAGAACGGACAAATGGCAAGCCCGCGATTGGCTCCAAACGAGATAAATGTGATGGCCCAGAGAATCGTCAAAACCCTGATCATCGGAAATACCCTCATCCTCGGAATCGGTTCAAAAATCTTCATGCCCTACAACGCTGTCGTAATTTAAGTCATTGGAAGCGGATCAGACTAGGACTCAATCCTAGAAATCGCGAAAAGTCTTCCGATTGTAGGAGCTACAACAGGCTTCTTGACAGATACCAGCCCTATTCGACAAATCGGAAGTCCAGACTGCTCAGAAGCTGATGGACCAAATCCGCGTAGGCTTCCGACGATCCACCTACCAGAATCGACTTTGCCCAGTCGATTTCCTCGTTCGAAGGACGTCGACTTAGCATCCAATGGAATAGCTCCTCGATTCTCGCGTCTTCATTTTGATTAGACGTGTTAGCCAAAAAACGACTGGCAATCTTTGACGCACGTAAGCTTATCCAAGGACTATTGAGCATGAGCAAAGCCTGCCCTGATACAGTGCTTCTACTTCGCTGCCCCAACGAAAAACTCGGGTTGGCTCCGTCGAACTCCGCGTACAATTCAGGCAACGAATTCCGAAACCAAGGACCATACACAGAACGATAACGTACGGTGTGCTGGAAACGATAATCTTCCTTCACATTAGAGGGAACTGCAGTGGCGCGAAGAATATTGCTATCGAGCTCACCTGACAAACGCAGCAAGCTGTCTCGAAGCGCCTCGGGAGACAATCGCCGGATGTTGGCACGACCATAATAACGATTATCGGGATCCAGTTGATAGTCCGCGTCACTGGTCTTAGACACGATTTGGTAAGCTCGCGATGAGACAATCTCTCGAATCAACCACTTGGTGGACCATCCTTGATCTATAAACTGTGTTGTCAACCAATCCAAAAGCTCTGGATGGGTAGGTTGCTCCCCAGTCGTCCCAAAGTTATCAACGGTTCGCACAAGCCCCGTCCCCATCATCCATTTCCACACACGATTCACGTAAACACGAGCAGTTAATGGGTTCTTCGACGAAGTCGCCCAACGAGCCAACTCCAACCGTCCATTGCTCGCAGGATCAATGCGAAAATCTTCGTCAAACGAAAGACAGGTCAAAAAGCCTCGCGCGGATTGCTCGCCCAACTGATGCACCGAACCTCGAACATGAACCCTTAAATCGACAGGTTCTTTTGAAGCACGAAGCGAAACCACCATCGGTCGTGAGCTGACAATCTTCTCGTACTCCTTTAGATTCTTTTCCATGGAAACAATCCGATCCTTCAGTTCAACCTCCGGTTCTTGCGCCGCAACTTTCCCAGAATCTGATGGCAATACTTGTTCCGCGACACCAAGAAATTGAACACCGTCTGCTATGACATGCCCATTTGCCATTTCGGTCGAGATTTCAACCGCCGCGCGGCCACCGGTTTCGAAGGTGTATTCTCCTATCGGATGCCATAATCCATCCTTAGGTGCAATTCTCTGGTTGATCTCGACAACATCCTCACCATCTGCACTGAAAACTTTGATTCTAGTATTGGTGGCTCGGTTCTCTCCTGGAGCATAAGAAACACGTATCAAATATCGACCAGGAGGAATCACCATCGGCTCGAAAACCACACTCTTAACCATTGAAGTATCATGTGAGTCGTGGAGATATCCCGTTTCCAAATAGGCAGCAATTGACGAAGAATTTGTCCAGTTACCTCGCTTCTCTGCGTTTGTGTCATCGATTACGATACCAGGCAATTGAGATGCGGAAACGATCTTGCCAGAAGTCGGGTTCTTCCCAACTCTCTTCTTCAAAGCATCCAGATCTTTCTTGAGCGACTTCAGGTTTTTCTCGGCATCGTCATAGTCGCTCGCTTCTTCGGACGGCAACGGTAACGGCATTCGAACCCATTGCGAGACGTTGCTATGTTCAAGCGCTACCGAGGACTTCAATATGCTTGCCAAGGCATAGTAATCCTTGGTTGGGATCGGATCAAATTTGTGATCATGACAACGTGCACATCCTAAAGTTTGACCGAAAATCGCCTTGCCAATTACATCGAGTTGTTCGTCGATGTAATCCATCTCCAGTTGCTTTTTGTCTTGCTCCTCTAAGTTCGTATCCCCAAGAGCCAGCATACCGGTCGCAGCCCATTGGTCTTGCCGGATCCGAATGTCGTCATTCTGCATCAAGTCCCCTGCGAGTTGCTCCTGTAAAAACAAATCGATAGGTTTGTCTTGATTGAACGAGTCGATCAAGTATTGGCGATACCTCCATGCATCGTGCACTACAAAGCCGCGAAGCGTGATGGATTCCGCAAATCTCACCAAGTCCATCCAGTGCCTTGCGAAGTGTTCACCGAACTGCGGCGACGCTAAAAACTGATCCACAGAATCTTCGAACGATAGTTTTGAAATGTCAGCCGCTGATAATGTTCTTTCCCCGAGGAGATCAACACTCAGCCGTTGAATAAGAACGTCATGAGAAGCAATGTCTAACTCGGAAAGCCCCGCCTCCCGCCGTTGTTTCTGAAGAAAAGCATCGATCGAAGAACCGGCATGTAGATCGGGTGGCATCAACGAAGTATCCACCGGGCGATATGCCCAGTGGCTATTTGCTTCCGATACCGGCAATCCAATTTGCTTCTTTGCGGAACCTTGCGTTGACTCGCGAGGGTCGATGGCTCCTGTTTGAAGCCACTGTCTCAATGTATCCAATTCCCGATCACTCAGCTTCCCATCAGGTGGCATGCGAAGCTTTGGGTTGCGATACTCGACTGCTTTCCACAATAAACTCTTGTCCCACAACTCCAAGTCAATCGCAGGTCCCGAGTCCCCACCCTTCTCCCAATCCGAACGCGAATCAAGACTTAAACCGCCGTTCAATTCCGAATCGTGTGAATGGCAATCCAAGCATTGTTTCAGCAGAAGCGGTCGAACCTTAGACTCAAAAAACTCTAACCGCTCGCGTTCGTGCTGGACACTAACCTCTTGAGCAGCACAGTTCGACAGCCCCCAGTAAGTCATCAAAACCAACCATGATATCCCAGTCGTTAGCTTCATCCGATTCGCCTACTTTCAATCACCCAAAAGTTCTTCGATCGCTTCTTCTTTTTCTTCGTCGCTTCCAGTCATTAATTGACTTGCAACCTTGCCTGCAACTTTACTGAAAAATTCATCTCGCTGTAACTCGTCGATGAAACCTCTTGAATAGTAAAAATTGATCTCGCCCAGCTTCTCAAGCTTGGTAAGACCTTCTTCTTTAAGTAGCTTAGGGATTCGATTCGAAACAATCGCATCTGGCGTGAGTTTGTCTGGGATTTCCTTTAATGCAATGGCTTCGACCAACTTCTTCACAACACGACTGGCAGCGTCTTCTACTCCATCGTTTTGGTTCTTTGTTTTTGCTCTTGCAACAGTCACATTAACTAGTTCGCTCGTTGAAAAAACGATCTTCGCTTCTTTCTGACTTTCCGCAGGGATAATCGCTTTGACTCGAGCCGTATTGTTTACAACACGAGTTTGGCGGTTTTGCGCAATTTCTACTTCAAAAACAAGCAAAGCATCATAGCCTTCCTCGTACGCTTTCTTGATTAACTTGCTTTGCTCGTTCGAGCCAATATAGTGCAAACAAGCGGCTAGTGGCGTAACACCTTCAGGTGGACGAATCTCCCTACTAATGTTCGGCGGAGGGGGTAATTGATTTTGAACTTGTGTACCACCGACCCCTTGTCCTTCAAACCCTTCACCACCTCCTCCTTGCCCAGGGAAACCAGAATACCCATCACCCGAAGGGTCTAGCCCAGGCATTCCACCTGGCATTCCACCTGGCATTCCACCTGGCATTCCACCCGGCATGCCAGCAGGACCACGCGGATCCATTCCAGGCATCGCACCTGCCCCACCTCTTCCCGGTCCTGCAAATCCCGGGCCCGGTGCTGAGGGAGTTCCCATTCCAGGCATCGCCTCCCCACCTCCCGCTACTCCCGCTTCACTCAGCTGAGGAAACATAAAGAACCTCATACCTGCAGGTCGCATTCCACCTTCACCACCATTACCACCGTTACCGAAGTTTCCCATTCCTTCGCCACCGGGAAATCCCATGCCTTCGCCACCGGGAAAACCCATGCCTTCTCCGCCCGGAAATCCCATGCCGTTACCCATCCCTGGAGCATTCGGCGCATAGCCCTTCAAAAAACTCGCACCTGGCCTGCTCGACATTGGGTACTCTTTGAATGCGACTGTATATACTCCGCTCGACAGTTCATCTCGAAACGCATCTATAACTTTCTCAGCCAAAAGTCCAGCTGCGTCTGCCAGTGGTTTTGCTCGCACACCCTTCAATGCACCTGGTGCATTCGATTCCATTCCACCAGGCACTCCATCGAGACCACCACTCGGCATTCCCATTCCTACTCCCAATCCTTCGCCGCCGGCGCCTCCCCCGCCTGCAGAGGATCCAAAAATGCTTTGAATGTCAGTTCCAATCGGCATCAAAGAGCTTGACGGAACATTGGCCGGATTTTTCATCGCCAACCCAACGGCAACCTTTAAACCGATTTGCGGGCGTCGCAACGCCCAACGCATTTCGTCAGCAATTTCGCTTGCTCGAGCCTCGTCCCCGCTGATCGCAAATGCATGGTAAAGACTATATGCCCTCGTCATGTTGCCAGCCTCAAACGCGATGGTAGCTCGTTCTTTCGCCGTCAGTTTTTTTGGTTTCGGTGGTGGTAAGTTCCTTCGCGGCGCACCAAAATTGCCCCCGCCCATTTGGCCTCCAGGGTTGAATCCAGCGAACCCAGGCTGCCCCCCCGACCCATTCTGTCCACCTTCGTATCCATCTGAGGAACCTGGGCCGCCTCCATACCCCATATCGGGTCTACTGCCATAACCTCCTTCAAACGACGTGGAGCCTCCCGGAGGTACTGCTCCTCCCTCAGAATCGCCAATTGGAGATCCAAATTCCATAGAACCACCACCTGAACCGCCCGATGAACCTGCGGCCGTCGTGGTTGATGGACTATCAACAGCCAGCGGCGTTTCCTTTTTCCCGCATCCCACTGCTAGGAAACCAAACGCAACAGCAGCCATCAATAACCATGGTCGAATCATGGCAGTCTCCAATAAGTTCCAGAAGTTTCAATTGGCGGCATCGCCCAGATAGATCCTCATTATTGATGGTGGCCAACAAAATGTCTACCAGCCATCACCCAATCCATCCCTCACATTTCAAGAATACGAAGAAGATTTCATGAGTGCGTTCTACATGAGGACGCTCCACCGCGAGAATCGAAGTTCTCAAAACCCGCTAAATTGGGAGTCACGCTAACGTGATCAAATAAATCCAAGTTGCGGTTATTCTTCAGCGATTCATTGTGTAAAATGTACATCCCGCCTCGGTATCCCTCCAAAAGTTGTCGTTGTGTTTATAACCCATTGGTCCGGCCCAAAAGCTAGGTCTGCTGCTTTGTCTGTAGAGGCTCTGTGCAGGCTGTATGAAGTAATCTTGATGATTGCTTTACTCTGCTCATTGTTTGCAAAGCCCGTTCAAGCATCCCCCACGGAGTCACTCGACGAACGGCTCAAAAAAGCACTCGATACAGAAGTAATTCCTATACTGAAGTCGCATTGCGGATCGTGCCACATGAACGGGGAAAACGAAGCGGGCGTCAACTTCGACGACTACAAGACAATTGACAAAATCCGTGAACACACGAGCACTTGGGAACAGATTCGTGGAGTTGTCCGCGCCGAAGCTATGCCACCTCCGGACAACTCCAACATGTCAGGAGAGGAAAGGAAGAGGTTGTCGGATTGGATCCAAGCCATCCTACATGATGTGGACTGCCAGTGTGAATTTCCAACTCCGGGCGTCACCATTCGACGACTCAATCAAATAGAATACGACAACACGATCCAAGATCTTTTCGGTATCGACACGTATCCATCAAAGCAAATTGCCTTTGTTTCCGATGACGTGGGGAATGGATTCGATAACCAAGGGGAGGTTCTTTCGATCGCGCCGATCATGATGGAAAAGTATTTGCAGGCGGCCTCGCTAGTCGCCAAACAAGTGATCATTACGGACCGCGAGAAACTAAGGAACATTAGCCACGAAGGAAAAGCATTGGCGTTCGGCTCCTCTTACGCCGCAACTTTCTTGCTAGCGGAAGGAACCTATGACTTTAATGTGCGAATGCGCTTTGGCGATGGACAAAACGACAAGTGTTTTGCAATCGCAAAGCTCGATGGACAAACGGTTCGGGAATGGGACGTAGAATCTAACTCAAAGAATTTTGAATTCACGTTGGATGTTCCCGAGGGTGAGCATGTCCTCGCGATTCAATACGAATCAGACGAGTCCCCTGACAAGAAAGGGGATCCCAAACGCAAACTGTACATAGAGAATATCCGCTCCAATGGTCCTCGAAAACGCGACCCCGCATTTCCACGGATCCATCGATCTTTCGTTGTCGCCTATCCAGAACAACGAGATGCGCCTTTTTCTGAAGCGATCGGTCCTACCGAAGCCTCGCGACGTGTTTTTACAGCATTTCTTCCGAAGGCTTACCGAAGGGCGGTGGATGCAGCAGAAATCGAATCCGTCGTCAAAATCTGCGAAGCCGCGCAGAACGAAGGCTTCAACTATCTGGAGTCCTTGCAGTTTGGGCTCCAGGGTATTTTAGCGTCTCCTAAGTTTTTGTTTCGATCGGAAAAGCTTGATCCTGCTCTCGGCTTAGACGATTACTCGATTGCTAATCGGCTCTCTTACTTCCTCTGGTCATCCATGCCAGACGAAGAACTCATGAACCTAGCTGCCGCAGGGGAGCTTCGCCATCCTGATGTATTGCGATTGCAGGTCAATCGCATGCTAGAGCATCCGAAGTCAATTGCACTTGTCCAGGGGTTTTTCGGACAATGGCTCGGGCTTCGAAATCTGAACAAGATTGAGATCGACAAGAAACAGTTCACGTTGTGGAATAACCGACTGCGGGATGCAATGATCCGAGAGACGGAGCTTTTTTGTCATCATGTTTTGCAACACGGATCCGTGGATGAGCTGACCACCGCGAACTACTCCTTCATGAACCCCCGCATGGCAGATTTCTATGGGGTTTCATTCGCGGATACCGACCCTGCTGACTTGTATCTTTCATCTTCCCGCAGAAACTCAGACCAATCGAAACGTTCGGGCTCCTTTGAGCGAGAGGACGAATGGATTCGCGTCGAACTACCAAAAAATCGTCAAGGAATTCTTACCCAGGCCGCAGTTTTGGCTTTAACCTCGAATCCTTCCCGTACTTCCCCCGTGAAACGAGGAAAGTGGATTTTGGAGAATATGCTCGGGGATCCTCCCCCTTCTGCACCTCCCAACGTTCCGTCGCTCGAGCAAGCGAAAGCTAATGAAAAGGCGTCGTTGCGAGAACAACTAGAAGTCCACCGTAGCAATCCAAGCTGCGCTGGTTGCCACAAAATCATGGATCCTATCGGACTAGGCTTGGAGAATTTCGATGCCATCGGCCGATGGAGAGACCAGGAGGGTGATAAATCGATCGACGCACAGGGGGAGTTGGTCGATGGTTCAAAATTCACCTCCCCTGCCGAACTCGTTACATTGCTCGGAGCCAGAAAAGATCAAATCCTGGAGAATCTTACGAAAAAAATGATGGTCTATGCCATCGGCCGCAGCTTACAGAGAGTGGATCGATGTGCCATCGAACAAGTGTTAAATTACGTGCGTGGCAGGAACCGTTCGATTCGCGGCATGGTGGAAGCCATCGTTCTCAGCGACACATTTCTGCAATCCCCCACGATTCAACCTTCACCTACCCTTCCATCGCCCGCACCTGCCTCTACCCCACCCACTGGAGATCGAAACGATGAACCATGATTCCAAAAATTTCTCGGTATCCCTAGATCTTTCCAGAAGAACGAACTCGATCAGTCGACGTTCCGCACTCCGCGCACTAGGCGTTTCGCTCGCCCTTCCATCTTTGCAAATCATGGGAACCACATCGGCGAGCGTCTCCAGCAATCCAATCTCGCCTGTGCGGCTCGCGTGGGTCTTTTTCCCAAACGGCACCAACGCTGAACGATGGTTTCCAAAAGGGGCTGGCAAAGACTGGGAATTCTCACCAAGCCTCGCACCGCTGGCTGAGAACCGAAACGATCTGAACATCTTGAAGGGCCTTGCTCAAGTGAATGCACAATCACTCGGAGATGGTCCTGGCGATCACGCAAGAAGCGCTGCTGCTTTTCTCACGGGCGCGCACCCCTACAAAACCGAAGGTGCCAAGATCAAGGCCGGCCGCAGTGTAGACCAGATAGCGGCTGATGTTTACGGGCGGTCCACTAGACTTGCCTCTCTAGAACTAGGCACCGAACAAGGCAGGGATGCTGGTGCCTGCGACTCTGGCTATGCTTGTGCTTACTCCAACAACATCTCTTGGAGAAGCGAGCATTTGCCTACAGCGAAGGAAATCAATCCTCAAAAAGCGTTTCAACGATTGTTCGGTGGTGGAGATGGTCAAAGCGGCGACCCAAGAGCTCACAAAGTTCGCAAAAGCATTCTCGACTTTATTTCTGAACAGCGAACGCATCTAGAATCAATAAGCGGCTCCGAAGACCGCCGCAAACTCGAAGAATACTTCGCTAGTATTCGCGAGATCGAACAGCGTATCGCTATGTTCTCAACCCCCGTGATACTCCCTGCTGGAATCGTTGAACCCACCGCCAAACCTGAAAATGCAACCGAACATATCCGCCTGATGTACGACCTCATGGTCTTGGCTTTCCAAACCGACACCACTCGTCTTGCTAGCTTTATGCTTGCCAACGAAGGCAGCAATCGTACATTTCCAATGATCGAAATCAAGGATGGTCATCACAGCCTTTCGCACCACGAAAATAAGATTGAAAGCATTGAGAAAATTGCCAAGATCGACACTTATTACGCAGAACAATTCTCGTACTTCTTGAACAAACTAAAGTCGACGAAAGACGCCGACGGTAATTCGCTTCTCGATAGTTCACTCGTGGTATATGGCGGGTGCATCTCCGACGGGAATCGCCACGACCACCATAACCTACCTCTCATCTTGGCAGGTAAAGGAGGCCGCAATCTCCCAACAGGACGGCTGCTTGAGTTCCCTGAATACACTCCGATGAACAATCTCTTCTCGACGATGCTCGAACATGTCGGAATGGAGAACGTTGTTTTTGGCGATGGTACGGGAAAAGTGCAATTAGCTTAGTCAAATAGAATTTGAAAGGCTCATGCGAAAAGGACTCTGCTACTCGGCCTAGTTCTGAACATAAACCTAAACTCCAACCTTTCGATTCGTTAAACGACCGCTTGGCTAGTGGATGAACCGAATCCATCCGGATAGAAACTGTAGTTCGCGACGCCTTAGTCGTCCACTAATCGAACGGCGTTAGTACGAAGGCAGCAGACGGTTAAAGGATAAATATTTCAAACTCGCGCCTAGAACAATTCACAGGGGAAGATCGTGCGTAAATTTCGAATACCAACTCTTATCGTGGTACTCGCCTCCTTTTCGATCATGGCAGTTATTCTAGCCAATCCGTTTACTCAAGCTCAAGAGAAACCGAACTCGATGCTCCGCCATATTGTTATGTTTAAATTCAAGGATAGCAGTAGCAAAGAAGACGTTCAAAAGGTCGTCGATGCGTTTCGATCGTTGAAGAAGTCGATCCCTTCTATAGCCGCGTTCGAGTACGGGACAAACAACAGCCCCGAGAATTTAGCGAATGGCTTCACGCATTGCTTCCTCGTGTCGTTCAAAAACGAGAAGGATCGCGAACTCTACTTGCCTCACCCGAAGCACACAGAGTTCGTCGAAATCCTCAAGCCTCACTTGGACAAAGTTCAAGTTATCGACTACTGGTCGGCCGAATAAGCCTAGTTTCGAGTAGACTTCAACGTTCGAGTAGCTGCAACTACCGAGTAGGTTTGCAATTATTGCCGTCACATTTCCTTTTCGATCCAACGCATTTTGAATCTCCACATTTTTGAGTGCAACGATCATCCTGCTGTTCCTGGGTTTATACGCAAAACTCTTTTCGAGGCGATCACTCACTGCAATAGGTAGTTTCGATCCTACTATCAACAAGTAGCAGAGGACTTATTACACTATTCCGAGTCGACTGGGAATCAGAACAGTGAATTTCTGAAAACAAGCTTACTTCGTGCGCATGCGAATACGTTGGATCGTGATCTCCCAACGCAGGGCGAGGCTTCGGTCCATAGAGCTTCTCTTTTGCTCAAAGTGCTTGATCGAGTCTTCCGTGCCTATAGTCTCCAGGATCTCCAACAGGTCTCTTTGCTGAAAAACGTTGTCTACTTTCGTGAGCTGTTGCAATACGAGTGATTCGACACTGGGCCCAAACTTCGCAAATTTCTTAGCTGCGCCGTGAGGTAAATCTTCAATATGCTCGATTAACAAGACAGCATCTTCTGCAATTCCCAAATCAAGTAACGCTGCCAAAGCGTTTTTGCGATGTACCTTGCTCTCGTTAACGATCTTTCGTAATTCCGGCGCGCAGCTCGTATCAGCCCAATGCGAGAAAGCTCTCCAACCGGCATCGTGATCGAATCTGTCTTTCCCATTGATAATCTTTCGTAACGAGCTGAGGACTTCTCCACGCTTTTCTTCGACGATTGCCACTGTTGCTAGTTTGTCGAGTGCACTCCTCATAGAACGAGATTCTACCTTGGCCACTTGATCGAGAAGCTGACCAACCAATTCCGGGCTGGGAACACGTCGCTCGTTATCGATCATACGTTCTTGTTCTTCTCTTCTAGTTTTTGCATCTTGATTGCGCTGTTCGAGAGTTTTCGTAGATATGGGCGTGATCTTCAGAACATAAGGTGTTTCCGTTACAACACCGTTGGTACGTTGCGTTACGATTGAATCCTCGACAAGACTTCTGGGTCTTCCTTTTTGAAGATCGAATACCCAAACCCCTTCCCCTTTCACTTCAAGAGACGGGTTATCACCATCTTGGGTTGCAAAGCGACGTGTTCGTTTCACACTTACGGATTCGTCGGTATGCTCAATAACCTCGAATTTTGATTCGGAAATCGCATGAATCTTTGGCGCCTCTTCGTTCGAGCGTCCCCCTGGGAGTATGTCATTCAAATGCGATCGAACGAAAGCATTCATGCCAAAGCTAAACCGTGAAGGGGAAGATCTCTCGAAGACGAAAAGATCATTCTTGAACCAGCGTTCTTGGTCCATCAATTCAAAGGGCTGCATGATCAATGCGGGTATCGAGACAAACTGATACGGGAGTTGATGTTCCGAGGAGTGGACTACGTCTCCGAATCTGCCTACTGATAACTTTCCTTTGACGCCGTCCTGGCGAACGCCGTTGATCGTGACAATCGGACTTTGCATACTACCCGAGAAGACAGCTGTATATTGAATCGATCGCAATTGATCCGCGGCTGTTCCACTTACTTCTAGAAATCCGACTCCTGGAGTCGCTCGGCGAACGATTTCTTTGGATTCGATTGTTGCTTCTTTCGAAACTGCATGGACCTCCTTGGTAGCAATTGGGGCGATTTGGTTCTTGCTCATGAGGCTTCGCAATTCGTCCACACGACAAGCAAAACCAACGGGGTTGATACCTTTACCTGTAAGTGTCGCGCTCGCGATTCCCACCACTTGGCCCGCTTGATTCAATACAGGTCCCCCGCTATTCCCTGGATTGATAGCACCATCGATGGCGATGGCATTTCGTCCTGGCTTTTTGTCAATTCCTGAAATGATTCCAGCGGAAACTTTGATGTTCTCACCCATCACTTCTGAAATCGGAAATCCCATCACCAGGATGTTTTCGGCAAGTTCTAATCCAGAGGAGTCTGCCAATACTAGGGGCTCGATCGTTCCATGGTAAGCGAGGATGGCTAAATCATTCTTATAGTCAACATCCACGATGCGCGCTGCGAACTTTTGTTCACCGAACTTTACCTGGATTCGATTGGCAGATTGGATAACATGCGCACATGTGACCAAGTACCCTTTTGCAATAGAAAAGCATGTTCCCGTAGCATTGACCTCTTCCTTGCTAGGTCTTTCTTCACCGACGATGTATTGACACTCTCCATCCACTTTGAAGGTTGAATGCGTCGTACCCGGTTTCTTCACAGCCTCGTAGGTAAACTCATAAGCAAAGTTATCCCCTTTCTGCCATCGATATGACAATTCGCGATCTTGTTTATTCAAGAAAGGATTAATGGTTTGGACCGGAGCTCCAGCAATCGTATCTTTGGGGGTGGAATCCGTCGTCAGTGCTTTTTGAATCGTGCTGCCAATGGTTCGCTGAAGGTCGTCTTTCGATACCAATCGAGGAACGATAAGGAATGCTACGGTTGGAACTCCAGTCAAAAATAGTAGCACTCCCCCTACGATGGTAAGAGTGGTAACCAGTGGAGAGTACCCCTTATGCTGCATTCGCGGTCGAGATGCGTCTTGTAAACTTGGTTGGCGAAGGTTATCGCCGTGGAGATTATGATCGGCGTTCATTATTAAAAACAGAAACGGAGAGGTGGGCTCAACGTGATTTTTCAATTCTCACATCGCAGCGATTCAGAGTCTAGTAGAATGCTTCTGGACAGCAAGAACAAGGACATT
>Ga0068877_10002586_pt1 | contig 14543 bp, 15 predicted proteins | sample NOAtaG_FD_66437 | JGI IMG/M metagenome (GOLD analysis project Ga0068877, IMG submission 66437) | Freshwater lake microbial communities from Lake Erie, under a cyanobacterial bloom - NOAA_Erie_Diel6S_1000h metaG | ecosystem: Environmental > Aquatic > Freshwater > Lake | place: USA: Ohio, Lake... | reverse complement strand
GATGGGCCGCCGCCACGCCGGCCTGGCGGCCTTCGACGCGGCGGCGTGGGCCGACTACGAGGCCGCCATCCACCGCCCCGGCAGCGCGCAGGCGATCTGCGACGACTACCGCGCCGCCGCCGGCATCGACCTCGAGCACGACCGCGCCAGCCGCGCTGCGGCGCAGCGCATCGCTGTGCCGCTGTCGGTGCGCTGGGCCGCGCAGGGTGCGGTGGGCCGGTGCTTCGACGTGCCGGCCCTGTGGCGCGAGGCCCTCGCGCCCGGCACGCCTTTCGAAGGCCGCGCCATGCCCTGCGGCCACTACATCGCCGAAGAGCAGCCCGAGGCGCTGCTGGCCGAGGCGCATTCTTTCTTCATCGATCCGGAGACCCGACCATGAACCGCCCCCACCGCATTGCCGTGCTCGCCGGTGACGGCATCGGCCAGGAAGTGATGCCCGAAGGCCTGCGCGCACTCGACGCCGCGGCACGCCGCTTCGGCATCGCTCTCGACATCACCGAGTTCGACTTCGCCAACTGCGCCTACTTCGCCAGGCACGGCCAGATGATGCCGGCCGACTGGAAGGAGCAATTGGCCGGCTTCGACGCCATCTTCTACGGCGCCGTCGGCTGGCCGGCCACGGTGCCCGACCACATCTCGCTGTGGGGCAGCCTGCTGAAGATGCGGCGCGAGTTCGACCAGTACGTCAACCTGCGCCCGGCGCGGCTGATGCCCGGCATCCACTCGCCGCTGGTCGACCGCAGCGGCCAGCCGCTGCAGCCCGGCGCCATCGACATGTGGATCGTGCGCGAGAACACCGAAGGCGAGTACAGCAGCGTCGGCGGCCGCATGTTCGAGGGCACCGAGCGCGAGGTGGTGATCCAGGAGACCGTGATGTCGCGCCACGGTGTCGACCGCGTGCTGAAGTTCGCCTTCGAGCTGGCGGCGTCGCGGCCGCGCAAAAAGCTCACCAGCGCCACCAAGAGCAACGGCATCGCCATCACCATGCCCTACTGGGACGAGCGCGTGAAGGCCATGTCGGCGCACTACCCCGGCGTGGCGGTGGACCAGTTCCACATCGACATCCTCACCGCGCACTTCGTGCAGCGGCCGCAGCAGTTCGACGTGGTCGTGGCGAGCAACCTGTTCGGCGACATCCTGTCCGATCTCGGCCCGGCCTGCACCGGCACCATCGGCATCGCGCCCTCGGCCAACCTGAACCCCACGCGCCAGTGGCCGAGCCTCTTCGAGCCCGTGCACGGCTCGGCGCCCGACATCGCGGGGCAGGGCATCGCCAACCCGATTGGCCAGATCTGGAGCGCGGCCCTGATGCTCGACTTTCTCGGCCACCGCGACGCCCACGATGCCGTGCTGGCGGCCATCGAGTCGGCGCTGGCCGACAAGGCGGCTCCGCGAACGCGCGACATCGGTGGCAGTGCCGGCACGGCTGACGTCGGCCGGGCGATTGCTCAGAGGGTGGCTGAGCAAGTGGCTAAACGGGTGGATCAGGGCTGAACCGGGCTGCCGCAGGGGCCTGCGTTGCACCTAGAATCGCGCCCTTGCTTGACACTGCTTCGACGTGGGCGATGTAATGCCCTCGGACAGTGAACGCCGCGGCAGGCGAGGGATGCAGCAGCGGCATTGAACACAGCTCCTACAGGGGATCCGCGACGTGAACAAGAGTGAACTGATCGAACACATCGCCACGCAGGCCGACATCTCCAAGGCCGCGGCATCGCGCTCCCTTGAAGCCCTGATCGGGGCCGTGAAGAAAACGCTCAAGAAGGGCGACAGCGTCACCATCACCGGCTTCGGCACGTTCACCGCGCCGAAGCGGGCTGCGCGCACCGGCCGCAACCCGCGCACCGGCGCCGCCATCAAGATCAAGGCGGCCAAGGTGCCGAAGTTCCGGCCCGGCAAGGGTCTGCGCGACGCGCTCTGACGCCACCAGAGCGCGCGCCAGCGCGTCGGTTCGCGCACCACCCCCGGGGGGTCCCGGGTGCTTAGCTCAGTTGGTAGAGCGGCGCCCTTACAAGGCGTAGGTCGGCGGTTCGAACCCGTCAGCACCCACCACAAGCCCCGCAGCGGGGTCTTGCTCCGTCGCACCTAGAATTCGCGGCCGCACGTGAGGCGGCGGCGCCGTGCCGTACTTGCCGTTCCTGCCGAGCCAAAGGTCCTGAGCCATGTTCGATTTCGTCCGCAACAACACCCGCATCGTGCTGGGCGCGCTGTTGCTGCTGATCATCCCGTCCTTCGTCTTCTTCGGCGTCGAGGGCTACACGCAGTTCCGCGATGGCAGCAATGCCAGCGTGGCCACGGTCGACGGCCGCTCCATCACGCGCGCGGAGTGGGAACGTGCGCACCAGCGGGCCGTGGACCGGCTGCGCCGCGAGAACCCTGATGCGACGGCCAACGTCGACAGCGACAGTGCCCGCCAGGAGACGCTGGACGGCCTGGTGCGCGAGCGCGTGCTCGCAGCGGCGGCGCGTGCGATGCACCTGGCGCCGTCCGACGATCGGCTGCGCCGCCTGTTCGCCTCGGACCCGCAGTTCGCCGGCCTGCGCAACCCTGACGGCAGCGTCAACCGCGAGCTTCTCGCGATGCAGGGCATGAGCTCCGAGATGTTCGCGGCCCAGCTGCGCGGCGACCTCGCCTCGCAGCAGGTGCTCGTGGGCGTGGCGCGCACGGCCATCGCCACGCCGGCCATCGCCGACGCGACGCTGAACCCGCTGCTGCAGCGCCGCGAGGTCCAGGTGCAGCGGTTTGCGCCGGCCGAGTTCCGCGCCCAGGTCAACCCGAGCGACGCCGACATCGAGGCCCACTACAACGCCCGCCAAGTGCAGTTCCGCGCGCCCGAACAGGCGCAGATCGACTACGTGATGCTCGACCTGGCCACGCTCGCCGCCCGCCAGACCGTGGGCGAGGAAGAGCTGCGCAAGTTCTACACCGACAACCCGGCGCGCTTCGGCACGCCCGAAGAGCGCCGCGCCAGCCACGTGCTGATCAAGGCCGACGGCGGTGCCTCGGCCGCCGACAAGGCCAAGGCCAAGGCGCGTGCCGAGGAACTGCTGGCCGAGGCGCGCAAGAACCCGGCCCGCTTCGCCGAGATCGCGCGCAAGAACTCGCAGGACGAAGGCTCGGCCACGCAAGGCGGCGACCTCGACTTCTTCGGCCGCGGTGCCATGGTGCCGGCCTTCGAGAACGCGGCCTTCAAGCTGAAGCCGGGCGAGATCAGCGAGGTCTTCGAAACCGACTTCGGCTACCACTTCCTCACCGTCACGGCGGTGCGGGGCGGCCAGAGCAAGCCCTTCGACAGCGTCAAGCCCGAGATCGAGGTCGAGGTGCGCCAGCAGCTGGCCCGTGCCGAGTGGGCCAAGCTGTCGCAGGAGTTCACCGACCTGGTGTACGAACAGTCCGACTCGCTGCAGCCGGCCATCGACAAGCTCAAGCTCACCAAGCAGTCGGCCACGGTTCTGCGCACGCCGGCACCGGGCACGACCGGGCCGCTGGCATCGGCCAAGCTGCTCGACGCGGTGTTCTCGAACGAGTCGATCGAAGGCAAGCGCAACACCGACGCGGTGGAAACCGGGCCGAACCAGCTGGTGGCCGCGCGCATCGTCAGCCACAGCCCGGCGCGCGTACGCCCGCTGGCCGAGGTGAAGGACGCCGTGCGCGAAAGCCTGGTCGTCGAGCGCAGCACGGCGCTGGCCCGCCAGGCCGGCGAGGCGCGCGTGCAGGCGCTGCGCAAGACGCCCTCGGAGGCCTTGCCAGGCCCGACCGCGATGCTGTCGCGGGTGGCCACGCAAGGGGCGCCGGCCTCGGTGATCGATGCGGTCATGGGCGCCGATGCGCGCACACTGCCGGCGGTGGTGGGTGTCGACCTGAAGGGCGCCGGCTACCTGGTGCTGCGCATCACGCAGGTGCTGCCGCGCGACCCCGCCGCCGGCAGCGACGACGAGCTTCGGCAGCGCTACGCGCAGGCCTGGGGCTCGGCCGAGGCGGACGCCTACACGAGTTCGCTGCGCACGCGCTTCAAGGCGCAGATCGAGGCCGGCGCGCGCATGCAGACCGAGAGCACCAACCCGCCGGCGCGCTGAGGGTCGTGGCCCTATAATCTCGCGCTTCGACGGTGGCTGTAGCTCAGTTGGTAGAGTCCCAGATTGTGATTCTGGTCGTCGTGGGTTCGAGTCCCATCAGCCACCCCAGGTAACACCCGACGCAAGCCCGCGCAACGGCCCCTCACTCGCAAGGTGAGGGGCCGTTTCGTTGGGGTCTGCGCGGGGTCGGCATCGGCCGCCCGGGCGCAGGCCGGTCCAGCGTTCAGGGGTGCCACAGGTCGATGGACACGGCTGCGCCCTGCGTGCCTAAGTCGACCAGGACCTTGTCGAGCTTCGTTGGCGTGAGCTTGGGCCACCTGTTGTTCGAAGCGCCGCAGGGCTCCTTCGGGAAGCCCGCCAGGTTGTCGTCGACACGACCTGGTGGTGGCGCCTTCAGATGAACGGCTGGCCCCGCAGGGCCTGGATGAAAGTGAACGCGGTCAGCGCCACGCAGGCGGCGGCGCTGGTGTGGGTGATGTGCAGACCCCTGCGGGTGGCGCGCAGTTGCGCGGCGGCCCAGGCCACCAGCGGCAGCGCCTGCATCGCATGCAGACCGAAGAAGTGCGACACGCGCAGGTCGCCTCCGTCACGCGCCCACTGCACGATGGGCAGGCCCGCGGCAGCGCCGGGCGTGCCACCCACGCCATGGCCGGTCTGCGCCGAGACGTAGGCGCCGGTCAGGGTGCCCAGGGCCCAGCCCAGGAGCAGACCGAGCGTCAGGCCGCGCTGCAGCACCGGGCCATGCGCGAAGTCCGTCGCACCTGCGATCCACAGGCCCAGCATGCCGGCGCAGCCGGTCAGCAGCACCGCGCCCAGGCCCATCAGGGTGTACATGGCGCTCGCGAACGGCGTGCCGACGTTGAAGTGCGAGGGCTCGCCTTGGGCGGCCCGCCAGGTGATGTAGGCCAGTTCGAAGACGGCACAGGCCAGGGCCACGGCCGTCAAGCGCCGCAGGGCGCGGGCGCGCGCGGGCGTGTCGCTCAGGTAGGTGGCCAGCCAGGCCAGGGTGAGCAGGTGCACGCCCACGGAGAGGTGGAACTTCCAGGGCTTGGCCCACACGCTGACGCCGTCGATCAGACGCGCATCGGTCCAGCCCAGCCACAGCAGCGGCAGCGTCAGGGCCAGCGCGGCCCAGCCGCCGATCCACAGCCCGGGGAATCGCTGCCGGGCCTGCGCCGCCCGCTGGCGCAGCCGATGCCCCAGCGCGCCCGGGCGCCCGGCGGCCGAAGGCAGGCTGAACGGGTTGTGCTCAGCGGCCATGGGTCACCTCCTGGCGGAAGGCCGCCTGACGCAGCGCAAAGTACAGCAGCAGCCCCACCGGGCCGAACAAGAAGATCAGCAGCAGGCACGGCAGCAGCGCCCAGCGGGCGTGGCCCTGCAGGCCCCGCGACGCTGCGTCGTCGAGCACCCAGCGGCCGATGAACAGATCGAAGGCCAGGTAATGCACCCACCCCGCCAGCAGCATGCCGGGCGAGCGGAACAGGGCAGCCACCTCCTCCAGCGTGCCGAAGCCGCCACCGGGTGCACTGCCCCAATAGGCCACCACCGCCGCGGCATACCCCGCCGCCAGGACGAGCGGCCAGACCCGCCCCGCCAGCCACAACAGTCGCGGCCGCCAGGCCGCTTGCAAGGGTACAAACAGCGCCGCGATGAGCATCAACCAACCGAGCAGCGCAAACGGGTTGGCGATGGAGAACCAGACCGATGGGGTCACACCCGACTCCTTTGTCTTGACGGTCTCAAGATTGCGGAGCGGAATCTAGTGACCTATGTTGACGCTGTCAAGATTAGAATGTGGGCATGACTTCCCGGGCCAGGCAGGCCACCCGTCCCGCCGCGGCGGCGCAGCGCGCCACGCCGGCCTACCACCATGGCGCGCTGCGCGAAGCTTTGCTGGCAGCGGCCGAGGCCCTGCTGCTGGAGCAAGGCGTCGACGCCTTCACGCTGCGGGCCTGCGCGCGCCGGGTGGGTGTGTCGCATGCAGCGCCGGCTCATCACTTCGGCGATGCACGCGGCCTGCTGACGGCCTTGGCGACGGTGGGCTTCGAGCGCATGGCGGCCCTGATGAAGCGGTACCGCGACGCCGCACCAGAGGACCCGGTGGCGCGGCTGCAGGCCGTGGGGCAGGCCTACATCGACTTCGCGCTGGCCAACAGGGCCCACTTCCAGCTGATGTTCGGCAGCGACCGGCTCGACCCTGGCCATGTGCCGCTGTCCGCGGCGGGGCATGCCGCGGCCGAGATGCTGGGGCAGGCCATGGCCGCCGTGATGGCCGACCGGCACTTGCCCGCGGCGTCATTGCCGCAGCGCCTGCTGCTGGCTTGGTCGGCAGTGCATGGCTACGCCACCTTGGTCACTGAAGGCCAGTGTCACAGGGCCTTCGGCCTGTCGCTCGAGGACCCGTTGGCAGCGCAAGCGGCGGGCGCCGCGATCTTGGCTTTGCTCGGGCCGGCGTTGGCTGCCTGAGTTGCGTCAGCCGATCTGCAGCCACACCCGGCCGCCTTCGACTTTGACGGGGTAGCTGCGCAGCGGTGCGGTGACGGGTTCGCACAAGGGCTGGCCGTCGCGCACGTCGAAACGGCCCTGGTGCAGCGGGCACTCGATCTCGTGGCCTTCGAGAAAGCCGTCGCACAGGCGGGCATTGCCGTGCGTGCACAGGTTGTCGGTGGCGTAGACCGCGCCTTCCGCGGTGTACAGCGCCACGTCGCGGCCGGCGACGGTGACGCCGATCACGTCGTCGGTGGGCAGCGCGTCGACGGCCAGCGCGGCCGTCCAGGGGGTGTCGCTCGGGGGCTGGGTGCTCATCGCGGTTTCAGATCGGGTAGATGATCGAGTTGGGGATCATTTCGCTGTCGTAGATGCACTCGCGCGACGCGAACTTCAGGCCGGCCGGTGTGCGCACCACCACGTCGATGTAGCGGCCGACGTTGAACACGGTGGACAGCTCCGACAGCTTGGTGCGGAACACGGCGTAGTGGGCTTCGCTGCGGATGCGCCCGTCTTCCACGCTGCGCACCACCGGCGTGCCCACGACATGGCGCTGGTAGTAGGGGTCGTGGAACAGCGTCTCGCGGATGCCGTAGGCGCGGTCCTTCAGCATGCCCTTGCTGGTGAAACACAGCGTGGCCAGCGGGAAGCCGCGCTCGTGGTTCTCGCGCGGCTGCAGCCGGTAGACGCAGTCGTCGGTGAAGAACTCGGGCCACAGGTCCCAGTGGCCGGAATCCACGGCGCTGGCGTAGTCGGCGTAGAGCTGCGTCAGCGCGTACCAGTCCTCGAAGCTCAGGGTCGGGCTCAGGGTCGGGCTCATCGCTCAGGCCTCCATCACGCCGCGCCAGTAGCGGTACATGCCGCGGATCAGCGTCTCGGTGACCATGTGCTCGGTGTCCTCGACCTCGCGGCCGCCGAGTTCGGCCACCGCGCGGTGGAAGGGCTTGCTCTCGAAGGCCTGCTGGCTGAACTCGATCACCTCGCCGTCGTCGGCCGACACGAAGCCCGCCGGACCGAAGAGATTGGCCTGCGTGAGCCGGCGGTTCGTCATCTCCTCGGTGTCGTCTTCGAAGCCGAAGTGCGTCCAGACGAAGTCGAAGCTGCCGTGGCCGTTGGGCTGGATGTGGCGCGTGCTGACGCTGTTGACCTGCTGCTGCAGGATCACGCTCGGGAAGATCGTGGTCATCACCGCCGTCGGCCCGCCCCACCAGGCCTCGGGCACGATGTCGATGAAGCTCGGGTCGTGCAGCTTCATCTCGGCCTTGAAGCTGGAGACCTGCGTCACCTGCGCGGCCTGCCCGGCGCTGCCGCGGGTGCTGATCATCGCGGCATGGCGGTGCCGCTCGTCCATGCGCAGCTGGCTCTTGTTGTCGGCGCGCCAGAGCCCGAAGGTCACGAACCAGGTGTGCAGCAGGCCCGGGTGGTAGGGGTCCTTGATGTTCTCCTGCATCAGCTTCCAGTTGCCGGGGATGCGCTGGCGGTTGTAGCCCAGGATCTTGAGCTTGCGGCCGTTGAACAGGCGGTCGAAGTAGCCCAGGACGGTGGGGCCGAGAAAGTCTTCGAAGGGCTCGACATCGGCGTCGAACGACGCAAACACCACGCCGCCGCGCCGGGCCACCTTCAGCTGGGTGAGGTGGTGGTCGGTGGTCTTGAAGTCGGCCGGCATGCCACCGTGCACCTGGCCGTCCTGCTTGACGCCGCGCCGGAAGGGCACGCCCTGCAGATCGCCCTTCAGCGTGTAGCTCCACTGGTGATAAGGGCAGACGAACTCCTTGCGGTTGCCGTGGCGCTCGCGGCAGAAGCGCATGCCGCGGTGGGCGCAGACGTTCTCGACGACGTGGATGTCGCCCTCGGCGCCGCGGGTCAAGATCACCGAGCGCTCGCCCACCACCGTGCGCTTGAAGTCGCCCACGTTCGGCACCTCGGCCTCGAGGCCCACGTAGCACCAGTGCGCCTTGTAGAAGAAGCGCTCGAGCTCGCGCCGGTAGATTGCTTCGCTGGTGTAGGCCAGGAAGGGAATGCGGTGCGTGCCTTCGCCGCCTTCCCACACGGGCTCGGTCGGGAACACGGTCGAGGTGTCGTTCATGGGTTGTCTCCTGTGTCGCTGAGCTCAGTAGCCCTGCGCGTAGAACGCATCGGCATAGATGTGCCCGGCCTCGATGCCCTTGCGCCGCGCCACCACGTGCGCGGCTTCCACCATCGGCGGCGAGCCGCAGAGGTAGGCGCGCCAGCCCTGCATGGAGCCGAGGTCCTGCTCGATCGCGTCGGTGACGAGGCCGCAGCGGTGGCGCGCCGGGTCGCCGCCGGCGCTGACCACCACGTGCACGGCGAGCCGCGGGTGTTCGCGCTGCAATTGCTCGAGCCAGGGCAGCCCGTAGATGTCGCGCGGCGAGCGCACGCCGAAGTACAGATGGGTCTCGTTGGCCATGCCCTGTGCCACTGCGCCGCGCAGGATGGACAGGATGGGTGCCAGGCCCGTGCCGCCGGCCACGCACAGCATCGGCCCCGTGTGCTGGCGGCGCAGGTAGGCCGTGCCAAGCGGCCCGCTGACCTTCACCGCGTCACCCACCTTCAGCTGCTGCGCGATGTAGCCGCTGACGCGCCCTTCGGGCACGCGCCGCACATGGAACTCGAAGTGCGCATCGCCGCAGAGGCCGGCCATCGAGTACGGCCGCACATGCGCGGGCGTGAACTGCAACTGCACGTACTGCCCGGGCGAAAACTCGATCGGCTTGGCCGGGCGCAGCAGCAGGCGCTGGATGTCGTGGCTCAGGTCCTCGATGGCGGCCACGGTGGCCTTGACGATGCGCGCCGGGTGCACGACCACCTCGTCGGGCTCGGGGATCTCGATGGTGCAAGGCTCGGTCAGCGTGGTCTGGCAGGCCAGCACCGTGTCGTCGTCACCGTCGAGCGGGCGCCGCTGCTCGGCGGCGACTTCGAGCACCTCGCCTTCGAGCACGCGGCAGCGGCAGATGCCGCATCGGCCGGAGCGGCACGAGTAGGACATCGGCACCTGCGCGTCCTGCAGGGCTTGCAGCAGGTTGGTGCCGGGCGGCACCTGGATCACGCGGTCCAGGGGTCGAAGGAGGATGTCCATGGCGGCGGGGCAGGGTGCACGGATCATTCCTCCTTTGCGTCATTCCGAAAATAGAATGGCTTGAATGCCCGGTATCACCGGCCGTGATGGAGCGCGCATGGAGCTGTCGGACATCGATCTCAACCATCTCGTGCTGTTCCAGCACCTGATGGTGGAGCGGCGCGTGTCGCGCGTGGCCGAGAAGCTGGGCCTCACGCAGCCGGCCGTGAGCAATACGTTGGCCAAGCTGCGGCGGCAGTTCGGCGACGAGCTCTTCGTGCGCTCGGCCGCGGGCATGGTGCCCACGCCGTTCGCGGAGCAGCTGGCCGAGCCCATCGGCTACGCGCTGGGCATGATCCACAGCGGCCTCAACCAGACCAGCCACTTCGAGGCCGCCAGCCTGAAGCGCACGCTGACGATCGGCATGACGGACATCGGCGAGATCGTGTTCCTGCCGGCACTCGTGGAGCGGCTGCGCCACGAAGCGCCCGGCGTGTCGCTCAGCACCGTGCGCACCACGGCCACCAGCCTGCGCGACGACATGGAATCCGGCAAGGTCGATCTCGCCATCGGGCCCTTGCCGCAGCTGAAGGCGGGCTTCTTCCAGCGCCGGCTGTTCCGCCAGCGTTATGTGTGCCTGTTCCGCAAGGGCCATCCGCTCGACCGCAAGCGCTTCACGCTGGCCGACTTCAAGGCGGCCGAGCACCTGGTCATCGTGTCGGCCGGCACTGGGCACGGCAAGATCGATGAACTCGTCCGCCGCGCGGGCGTGGAACGCCGCACGCGGCTGACGGTGCCGCACTTCGTGGGCCTCGGCCACATCCTGCAGCGCAGCGACCTCGTGGCCACCGTCACCGAGCGGCTGGCCGACAGTTTGGTCGAGCCCTTCGGCCTGACCCTGAGGCCGCCGCCGATCGAGCTGCCCGACATCGCCATCAACGTGTTCTGGCACGCCAAGGTGCACCGCTCGCCGATGCACCAGTGGCTGCGGGGCGTGGTGTTCGATCTGTTCGGCGGCGGTGCTCAGGCCAAGGCCGAGGCTGCGATGTGGCGCTGAGCCTGTGCGCCCCGGTATCGCCTCAGGGCAGCAGCCGCTGGAGCAGCGACATCAACTGTTCGCGCTCGGCGGCGCTCAGTGCGCTGGCCAGGCGCTCTTCGTAGGCCGCATGGCGCTCGCGCAGGGTCTGCAGCACGGCGCGGCCCGAAGCGGTGAGCACCAGCGAGTAGCGGCGGCGGTCGTTGGCCACGGCCAAGCGGCGGATGAAGCCCGAGCCTTCGAGCGCATCGATCAGCTTCATCACGCTGGGGCCGGCCACGTTCAGCCGCTGGGCCAGCGTGGCCTGGTTGATGTCGGGCTCGCTGGCGATCACCGACAAGGCCGTCAGCCGCGCGGGCGAGAGGTCCAGCTCGCCGAGCATCTCGAAGAACAGGGCGTAGGCGTGCATCTGGGCGCGGCGCAGGCGGTAGCCCAGCGAGTTTTCGCGCAGGTCGATGGCGTCCAGCGGTCTGGGCTTGGCGGTCGCGGCCTTCTTGGCGTTGGGCATCGGCCTCTCTCTAGCAATGGTGCGCCGCGGGCGCCTGCGCGGGCATCTCAGTGCGGTGCCATCAGCAGCAGCCGTTGGCCGGTGGCGCGAGCCGGGCATAACGCCCGAACACCGGGTCTTCGTCCAGCCGCAGCAGCCGGATGGCGTTTTCCTTCAGGATGAGCGGCATCACCTCGGGGCGGATGCCGCACTTCTCGGCGTCGGCGATCCAGCGCTCGGGCGTGAGGGCCGGGAAGTCCGAGCCGAACAGCATCTTCTTCTTCAAGAGGCCGTTGGTGTACTTGATGAGGATCTCCGGAAAGTACTTCGGGCTCCAGCCCGAGAGATCGATCCACACGTTGGGCTTGTGCGTGGCCACGGCGAGCGCGTTCTCCTGCCACGGAAAGCTGGGGTGGGCGATGACGATGGGCATGTCGGGGAAGTCCACCGCCACGTCGTCGAGGTGCAACGGGTCGCTGTACTTCAGGCGCACGCCGCCGCCACCGCGCATGCCGGCGCCCAGGCCCGTCTGCCCGCTGTGAAAGATGGCCGGCAGGCCGGCCTCGGCGATGGCCTCGTAGACCGTGTAGCAGGCGCGGTCGTTGGGAAAGAACTCCTGTCCCGAGGGGTGGAACTTGAAGCCGCGGACGTTGTGCTCCTTGATGAGCCGGCGCACCTCACGCGCGCCCATCTTGCCGCGCAGCGGGTCAACGCTGGCAAACGGAATCAGCACATCGGAATTCTTGGCCACCTCTTCGGCGACCTCTTCGTTGGTGATGCGCATCTGCCCGTTGGCACGCTCGGTGTCGACGGTGAAGATGACGGCGATCATCTTGCGCTCGCGGTAGAAGTCGGCCGTCTGCGCGATCGTCAGGCGCGGCATCTGCTCCTTGAAGTAGGCGGCCATGGCCTTGTCGAAGGCGTCGGCCACCTCGTCGAACGGGTTGCGCGTGCTGACGGTGGCGTGGATGTGGATGTCGATGGCGACGATGTCGGCCAGGCGGTCGGTGCTCATGGGTGAGGCCTCGTTCAAGCAGGCGAGCAGCAGGTGCTGCGGGTGGGCGTCATCGGCGCGGTGGTGGGCCGATGTTGGCGGCTGCGGAGCTTCGGTGTCTGACCGTTAGTTTAGCTAACGAATAGCCAAAGCAGAGATTGCGCGGCACGCCGGGTGGGGCGGCGTCATGAGCTTGTCATGAGTCGACGTCTATATTTCGACGTCCATCGAATAATTGAATGCTCCCGAGGGTCTACCCCATGAAGATCGGAATCAACGGCATGGGCCGCATCGGCCGCCTCGCCCTGCGCGCTGCGATGGGCGCCGCCGAGCGCCCGCACGACGACCCGCGCGCCGGCAACCGGCTCGAGGTGGTGCACCTGAACGAGCTCAAGGGCGGCGCCGCCGCCACCGCGCACCTGCTGCAGTTCGACAGCGTACAGGGCCGCTGGCGCGCCGACATCGCGGCCGTGGCCGAGCAGGCCGTGCGCATCGGCGAGCGGCGGTTGACCTTCTCGAGCCACGCCGCGGCGGCCGACATCCCCTGGGGCGATCTCGGCGTCGACGTGGTGCTCGAGTGCACCGGCAAGTTCCTCACGCCCGAGACGCTGCAGGGCCACCTCGACCGGGGTGCGAAGCGCGTGATCGTGGCCGCGCCAGTGAAGGTGGGCGAAGTGCTGAACATCGTCGTCGGCATCAACCACATGCGGTACGAGCCGGCGCGCCACCGCATCGTCACGGCGGCGTCTTGCACCACCAACTGCCTGGCGCCGGTGGTGAAGGTGGTGCACGAGGCCATCGGCATCCGCCACGGCCAGATCACCACCATCCACGACCCGACGAACACCAACCTGGTGGTCGACGCGCCGCACAAGGACCTGCGCCGTGCCCGCAGCGCCATGCTGAGCCTGGCGCCCACCACCACCGGCAGCGCCACCGCCATTGCGCTGATCTACCCCGAGCTGAAAGGCAAGCTCAACGGCCACGCCGTGCGCGCGCCGGTGCTCAACGCCTCGCTCACCGATTGCGTGTTCGAGCTCAAGCGCGAGACCAGCGCCGACGAGGTGAACCGCCTGTTCGCCGAGGCCGCCCGCGGCCCGCTGGCCGGCATCCTGGGCTATGAAGAGCGCCCGCTGGTGAGCGCCGATTACGCCCGCGACACCCGCAGCAGCATCGTCGACGCGCTGTCGACGATGGTCACCGACGGCACACTGCTGAAGGTGTACGCCTGGTACGACAACGAGATGGGCTACGCCTGCCGGATGGTCGACCTGGCCTGCCACATGGAAGCCCAGGGCATCTGAACTCGCGGGCCGGCACATGAACACGGGCACGCGCAACTACGCCATCGTCACGGCGGCCTACTGGGGCTTCACGCTCAGCGACGGTGCGCTGCGCATGCTGGTGCTGCTGCACTTTTACCGCCTGGGCTACTCGCCGTTCACGCTGGCGTTTTTGTTCCTGCTCTACGAGGCGATGGGCGTGGTGGCCAACCTCGTGGGCGGCTGGCTGGCCACGCGCTACGGCATCCAGCGCATGCTGGTGGTGGGGCTGTTTACCCAGATCACCGGCTTCCTGTTGCTCTCGGCCCTGTCGCCAAACTGGACCGTGGTGATGTCGGTGGCCTGGGTCGTGCTGGCGCAAGGCGTGTGCGGCGTGGCCAAGGACCTGACGAAGACCGCCAGCAAGTCGGCCATCAAGCTGACGGCGGGTTCGGCATCGGGCCAACTCTTCAAGTGGGTGGCGTTCTTCACCGGCAGCAAGAACGCGATGAAGGGCGTCGGCTTCTTCATCGGCGGCCTGCTGCTGCAGACGCTGGGCTTCCAGCACTCGCTGTGGGCGATGGCCGGCCTGCTGGCGCTGGTGCTGGCCGGCGTGCTGCTGTTCGTGCCGCCGTTGATGGGCAAGGCCAAGGCCTCGAAGTCGGCCAAGGAACTGTTCGCCAAGAGCCCGGGCATCAACGCGCTGGCGGCGGCGCGGGTGATGCTCTTCGGCGCACGCGACGTCTGGTTCGTCGTCGGCGTGCCGGTGTTCCTGTACTCGGTGGGCTGGACCTTCACGATGGTGGGCGCCTTCCTCGCGTTGTGGACCATCGGCTACGGCGTCGTGCAAGGCCTGGCGCCGAACATCGTTCGGCGCAGCAGCGACGGCCTCAGTGCCGAGGTGCCGGCGGCGCGCGCCTGGTCGGCCGCGCTGGCGCTGGTGCCAATCGTGCTGGCCGGCCTCGTGCTGGCCGAGGTGCCGCATCTGGAATGGGTGGTGGTGGGCGGCCTGGCGGTGTTCGGCATCGCCTTCGCGGTGAACTCCTCGGTGCACTCGTACCTGATCCTGGCCTACGCCGGCAGCGAGAAGGCGGCCGAGGACGTGGGCTTCTACTACGCCGCCAA
>Ga0068877_10002584_pt1 | contig 14546 bp, 19 predicted proteins | sample NOAtaG_FD_66437 | JGI IMG/M metagenome (GOLD analysis project Ga0068877, IMG submission 66437) | Freshwater lake microbial communities from Lake Erie, under a cyanobacterial bloom - NOAA_Erie_Diel6S_1000h metaG | ecosystem: Environmental > Aquatic > Freshwater > Lake | place: USA: Ohio, Lake... | reverse complement strand
AGCTGATTCGGCTGTGGCGCGAGCCGTACAAGAACGAGGACCACGATTCGTGGTTTGTGGAGTTTGCGCGGGCCGTGGAGCGCGCCCACGGAATAACCGGAGAGCAGAAGTGAACGAGATCGAAGTTGCGGCCGGCGCCGCCATTGCCGCGCAGAGCGCTGCGCATGTGGCCTACAAGCGATGCCAGGACGAGCAGCAGTATTTCATGGATGGCACGCGGGCCAAGACATGCGCCAACGCCAACGCGCCGAAGCTGCACGAAGCCGTGGCGCTTATGGAGAAGGCCACGCGGCTGCTGCTGGATGCGCGCGACCGCCAGGCGCGAATGCTTGATGCCTAACGATAGTTTGAGCCGCCAAGGAGGCGCAGATGAAGCATGAAGACGTACAGGTGCCGCCCGCCGACGCGGGTCGGCTCGAAACGCCAGTTAGGCGCCCCCTCGGCATGCCTGACTACACGCCCGAGCAGAAGGCCGCCGCGTTTGATGCGCTGTGGGATACCTGCGGGCTGGGGCTTGGGCTGCTGAAAGACTACGTGAGCCGCAACATCAGCCGCCCCGGCTGCCCTGACAACGAGGCGACGATCCTGCGCGTGCCGCGCTATGAGTTCACGATCCTGGCCGAAGGCGATATGCAGCGGTTCCGGGACGTGCTGCACCACCTGGCGACCCGGAGCAAGGGCGCCTAACGTGTTGTAGACAACATCTGGAGATCTCGCCGCATGCAACGCCGCAAGTCCAAGCGCCACCAGCTCGCCGCCCGCGCCCGCTGGCGCAACGCCGAGGCGCGCGCCCAGGCCGAGCGGGACGCCGGCATCCCTGACCGAGAGCCCGCCACGGACTACCGGCAGCCGTGCACCATCGACCTGCGCGGCGCCGGTGGCCCGCTGCTCACGCTCGAGCCGCGGCTGGGCTACCTCGCCTGGCGCCAGCGCGACGAGGCCGGCCAGGTCACCGACTGCGCGGCGCTCAAGACGCTGCTGCACCGTCTGGCCGACAGCCTGCCGCCGACGATGGGCGTTCGCAGGGTGTCGTGAGACACTAGAAAACCGGTTAGCCGCGTGCCGGATCACGCGCGGCAAGATGGAGAGAAACCATGGTCAAAAGCCTCGACGAGTGGCTGTATAGCCGCTTTGGCGACCTGTTCCGCTGGATTTTCGGATAGACTCTAGCCGCATCCTCCTCGACGACAAGCGAGGTTCCCGGCCGCCACTGTGCGGCCGGCTTTATTTCAGCGCGTCGTAGGCACGTTCGCAGGCTTTGCCGGCTGCTCTGCTTCGATCTGCCTCGGCAGCAAGCTCTCGACCAGCCGCTTCCACCCGTCTGAGCATGTCGGCGAGCATATCTCCGGGGCCGGCTCCTGACGCGCTGCCGGCGGCAGTGGCGGCACACTGCTGGGCAAGCGTGGCAACGTGCCCCCGCAGGCTGTCAGCAGCGCGGCCAGCGGCAGCAGCGTCCAAGCGGGCACGGCGTAAGGTTTCGCTGGCTTCGCGGGCTGCATCATGCTGCTCCTGTAGTCGTCGGCTGAACTCAGCTTCGGCGTCGGCTTTGGCTTGCACTTCGGCCGCCGCGCGCTTTCCATCGGCATCTTTGGTCCGTAGGTCTTGGATATACCACGCGCCACCGAAGCCGGTAACACCGGCTATCAAAGACGCTGCCAGGATGATCCTCACGCCTCTCCCGTGGTGGCTGCTGCAGAGCCTTTGGATAGCTGCACGAATGGCGGGAGACTCAAGCCAGGCGGCCAACGGTAAGCGAGCACCCGAGCGCGTGGGAATGCGCGGACGTTGACTGCATCGCCCTGATTCCCCCCGAGGATCAGCAGGTTCCCGGCGGTATCTTCGCCTACTAGCAAACCGACATGCCCTCCACCTTGACGGGAAAACACGACGACGCACCCTTCAGCGGGATAGGCCAAAGCCTGCCCCCAGCTAGCCCAAGCGCGGGCCTGCCACCACTTCGGGACGGGCTTGTATCCGGCTTCCGTTACCCACTTCGCCACCGCTCCGCCGCACCACGGCTGGCCCACTAGCCACGACGCGCCGAGCTTGAAAAGCATGGACCGAATCCAAGGCGAGTCATTCGGGCCGAGCGTTTCGCGCTGTCCGATGTCACGGCGGGCGATGTCTAGCATCATTCCGCCTTCGGCTGGGCCACCACGCGGCCGACGATACCGGCGACGAGCAGCACCATTGAAACGCCGTAGACCACGTTAGGCGGGAGTGCCGCCTTCAGGTCGTCAGGCATGACCTGCCAAGCGCCGAGCACGGTCAGGGCCAGTGCCTGAGCCTGGACGGAAAAGAACCGCCACGCCTGCCGCCAGTTTTCGATCAGCTTCATTTCGGCGCCTTTTCAAGCCAGCGGAAGATTTCAAGCACGATACCAAACCCCGCTGCACCGCCAGCAATGGCTGCGCAGGCAACCATGAAGTTTCTGAGCAGGGTCGCGGGTTTGCTCCGGTGAACTTCGTCCCGGATTGCTTTGATCTCTGCGGCTACCTCGGCTTTTGTGGCTAACTGCGCCATTGCAGCTTCGATGCGTGTCACATCGTGTTTTGTTGCCATACCGTTCATGACGTGCGCGATTTCCGCAAGCCTCGCCTGAACGTTGCCAAGGTGGATGTCCAGTTCTCCGATGGTCTGGGCTGGCCTGCGATCACTCATTTTTTCACCCGCGCTCGTCTTTGGTAACTATCAATTCTGATAGGGCAAGGCGATAAATCACGCCTGCCGCGATCAGAAGTCCGAAAAAACCAACATCAAACCCAGCCCAAGCGCTGCACATCGGCTGGCCTGGATCAACCGGCCATGGTTTCACCATGTACGCCGCCGAGCATAGCGCCGTCTGCCCATACTCCCACGCCCCATAGGCGCAGGCTGCCCACACGATCCGGCTGCGCCATGCAGATGCGATGAGCGCAAGAAACACCAGCGAAGCCATCGCGCCGAGCATCTTGCTAGCCACGCCCGCAAGCTCAGGAGGCACCAAGCCCCAGCCATAGTGCCGCGCCAGCACCGCAGCGAGCACGATGCAGGCGACAGGCTTCATAGCGGTTCGATTGGCCCACCGCCGCCGCGGAGGGGTTCGATGGGGCCGCCACCGCCACGGAGACGGCGAGCTAGGCGTTCAAGCCAAGACGAGAGGGTTTCACGTATGCGCTTCATGGGTTCTCCTAGTGGCCAAAGTGTATCCGGACAAGCTCACAGAGCCGCCAGAATTGCCCATGCAGCCCACCCAGGCGCAGCGGTTGCGATGGCGTCCCATGCGTCAGGCTGCCCCTCCTTGCGCACCATCTGCTGCACTTCGTAGCCGACACCGACGACAGTGGTGGTGTAGGCAAGGCAGGCGCCCAGGCCGAATGCGCCGTAGATCACCAAGGCCACCATTGCGCAGGCGATTGCAATGAAGCCAAAAACTAAGTGCAGTAGCTTGTCTTGTCGCATTGCTTGACTCATTGCTTGCTTACTTTCACGCGAAGTGTGCCACTTGGCAAATCGACTGCTGCGCCCTCGTTATTGAACAACACAACGCGCACCGTGTCTGCCGCTTGGACGTGAGCGGTGATTAGCATATTTCTGCTTCCGATGGTCGAAAGCGTTGCAGAACATACATCGCCAACACTAGCCCCTGTCACCGTGACAGTGTCATTGGCCGAGCTTAGATTCGCAATGTTGCCAGGGTCCCAGGTTTTGCTGCCGTACAGCACCTGTGCCGACACAGTGTTGCCGGATGTCAAGTCGGTAGGTGTTGCGCCCGCTGGGTCGTTGTCCTGAAATTGTGCGTTTAGCGTTGTGCCAAAAACAACGCACGTTTGCCCGCCAATGGCGTCTAGGAATCGGTTTGACCTAAACGCCACGCGGTCGTTAGGAAACGAGACGTTGTTAAAGTTGCAAATGTTTGTCGTTGATGCCTGAATTGCGTTCTGTTCAACGACTACTCGCCTATTGCTACCACCTGCGTTTCCTGCAATTGCACTAGCCAGCCAAAGCTCAATGTAATTCTGAACAATGAACACCCCTTCAACGCCTTGCAGGTCAATGCCTTTGTTGCCGTTGTTGGAGCCCTCGAAGTTATTGCTCAGGACGAGGACATTCTGCGTACCGTAAAGCGCAAGACCAATAAAGTTGGCCTGATTGTTTCCGATTACGTCGTTGTTTGGGCCGAACATGCCGTGGTTAGAGCCCACTGTATCAACGATTGAGCACAGTACACCGTTGCTGTGAATGTTCTCAAACCCGCAGTTGGACACCCACCAGTGATAGACGCGCGCAAACTCAATGCCTAGCGCGCCTGATGCCGTAAAGTCGTAGAAGTCGCACGAATCAACACGCACCCTAGTGGCATGCTGAAATTTCATCGCCCCCAATGCTCCCGCTGTTCCTTGAAACGACATATCGCGTATGTCTGCCCGCAGCGTTGTTTGCGATGAATAAATAGCGCTAAATCCGTAGACAGCCGCATCGACAACAACAAGCGTTTCTCTCCGTCCCGCGCCAAAGATATTCTTGTTTGGCGAAAGCAACAGAGAAGACGTGATTCTGTACGTCCCGGGCGGGAAATACACTTGATCGCTTTCGTTGATGGCTAATTGGATGGCTGCTGTGTCGTCTGCTATCCCATTCCCTACTGCGCCACGATCTTTGACACTCAAGAACTCCCGAGCCTTATCCTGAATCGTTCGATTTGCAGCGCCAGCGCCAGCCTGAACAAATATCACTTCGCTGGAGCTAATGTCCCCCAGCCGCTGCGTCGAAGCCGGCGCCGAGTACACAACCGAGCCCTTCGCGTCCTGCACCATGAGCGAGTAATCGCTTCCAACGTACAGCCGGCCAGGCGTGCCGCTATTGCTCGGGTAGCCGTTGATCGTGCGCACCGGCTGCGCTGCTGGCTGCGTCAGGGCAGCGTCCCAAAACACCGCGATGGGGTTGGTCTGCGGCGGCTGGTTGGCAGCGCCGATCCAGATGTAGCCGTTTTCCAGCGGCTGGCCGGCTCGGTCAGTGAAGATCGGGTACGCGGGGGAGACTGAGAGGGCGGTCATGGTTGGCCTGCTGCGGTTTGGGCTTTCTCTTCGATAGCCTCGGATTGCGTCTGGATGGTAGCGAATAGCCGCTTGGCGATCTGCTCCTCTAGTGAACTTCCAGGCTCTGCCTTGCCTAGCTTGATCATCAGATTGCGCACGGGGGCCGATTCGTAGACTCTAGCCATAGCGCCAACTCCGCCAGCCACCGCAAGACTTCCGAAAAACGACCCGACGACACTTTGCAAAAAGCTACCAGCGACGAACGGCATCGTTTCCTGACCCGTGGCCGTTGGAACACCGGATTGCGCGGCCCGGCGCGTAAGTGTCAAAGCCCTTGAAAGACCTTCGACCTGTTCTAGGTCTGAGCCTTTGAAGAATACTCCGATTTGAGGCTGAAGCCTCTTCAGTGCAGCATTGAACTGCTCTGGCTTGAAAACCTTTGTTCCATCCTCTAACGTCCCCTCTGCATTTTGAGCGGCGCGGGCGAGGATAGCCGTGCGAGCGTTGGCCTGACCGGCAGGCGTGAGGCTTGAGTAAAGCTGGCGCACCTCGCTAGGCTTTGCAGAGAAAAGCAGCTTGTTCACGACCTCCGGGGTAGCGTTGCCGCTGCGAAGAACTGACTTCAGCGTGCCGAACTCAAGCTCACCGGCAAGCTCGGACAGTCGCTTGTTTGCAACCGCCCACTTCGTTGCGTCGCGGGTTTCGCCGTTCGCCCTGATGAAGGTTTCCATGTCCTGCTTCAGCGGGCCGTAGATGGACGATAGCGACTTCTCGCCAGCACTGCGGATGGACGAAAGCTCGGGGGCACTAAACGACTCGCCTACCTGCTTGCGCAAGGTTTCGATGTTACGTAGGTTTTGCCCTTGAAGGCTGTTTTTCCAATCTTCAAGCGTGCGGATGATGGGCGCGTACTGCTCAGACTTGAGCCCTTGAAGCCTGGAAATCTCGTTGTCGATAGCCTGCGTGGCGTTCGTTACAGGGACAGTGCCAGCATTACCAAGCCGGTCGATGACCTCGTTTTTCAGCCCCGTGTACTTTGTCAGGTCGGCCGACCGCTTGCTGGCTAGGTCGCGCATCACGTCGTCGCTGACGTTCGCCGCGTCATCGGCACCAAACTGCCTGAGAAGGTCTTTCACGGCATCTACGCGGGCCTGCTGCTGTGCAACCCGAACCGGGCCAGTACCTAGCACCGGGATACGCTCTCCGGTGCGCTGGCCGACTTGGCCGATGAACGTAGACGGCGGGAAAGCATCCGACGTCATCACCGGGATTCCGCGCTGCTCGGCTGCGGTGACGCCCTGTTGAAGGCCGGCATTTGGAATGCGCGCAGCAGACGGAACCATCCTCGCGCCTAGCACTCCGCCGACAAGACTCGCGCCAATCTGACCCGCAGGCGTTCCGCCGGCTTCCTGCGCAGCTTGCCCGGCAGCACCGGCACCGGCACCGCCCGCCACTTGCGCCAAAGGCTGCGCGGCCAACGAGCGGCCGACCTCGCGCGTTACGGGCGACGTAGCAGCGGCCTGCACGGCGCGGCCAGCCGATGCGATGCCACCAGCACCAGCGGCACCGGCTGCGGTTGACTGAACGATGCGCTCTGCCTGCGTTTTTGCTTCCGGCACTCCCATACGGGTGAGAAGGTTTTGCATGGCTTCGGTCGGCCGCGTGAACTTGGTTCCGAACAGGTTGTTCACCGTGTCCACGATGGGATCGCCCACCAGCGGAGCCAAAGCAGCAGCGCCAGCACCCGCGATAGCGCCCGGGATGGCCCCTACACCAGCGACAGGAGCGCCCAGCGCAGCGCCGATAGCAGCGCCGCCAGCGATAGGGCCAGCACCGCGCACGGCAGCGCCAGCTAGACCGGCGGCCGACGTTCCGCGCGGCTGGGCTTCTTGCGCCTTGGCAAGCTCATACGCTTGCACGACCGTATCGAAGTCGGGCGTGCCGCGCTTGTCGGCGTTTTGAACGATCCACGCGGCATATTCGTCGGCCGTCGCCATGCTATCTGCCTCCGCGGATGATTTGATCGGCGCGGGATCGAACATCACCGGCCGTGGCTTGAGTGGCTGGCGCTGCCGCCTCTGGCATCGGCTGCACGGTGCCAAGGAACAATTCAGCCGTTGGAGCCTTACCTGTTTTGATGGTGGCCTCTAGCAATTTGGTGTTTCTAGCGTACTGCGCGCGGGCCGACCGCTCAAACACATTGAACAGGGTTTCTAGTTCTCCCTTGGTAAAGTTTATGTCGCCAGCTTTGGCTTGGATTAGCAGCTTCTGCTCGCCCTGAGTGATTTCACCCTGCCCCCTCAAAAGCGAGCGAGCGTTAAGCGCCATCTCTGCGTTGCCCTGAATCAGTTCCGTGGTGGCGTTGACGGCTTTGTCACCAGTGAACCCAAGCGCAGACGCTACCCGCGCGACCACCAGCCTTTGCTCGGCACCAGGGCCTACGATTGCTGATTGCAGCGCCTGCCGGTATCTGCCAAGGTCGCTCACTTGATTCACGGCGGCGTTAGCCTGCTCGGCCAAATTGGGAACCATCTTTCCAAGCTCTGCCGATGCCGTTCTGTCAATGTTTGACACTTCGATTTTCGTCACAGGCTGCCGCAGACTCTGCGTATTCCTGAAAGTCTGTTGTTGGCTCGGCGTCAGATTCTCAAACTCGATGGCCTCAAGAATCGACGACGGCATGCCCTTGCGCCGTTCAGCTTGTTCGACCAGCGGCTGAAGCGCTGCTGCACGCCTTTCCTCTAAGGCTTTGTTGACGCCCTCTAGCAATTCTTTTCCGCCAGGCAGGCGCGCAATCATCGGCGCCAGCGTAACGCGCGCCATCTTCGGGTCTTGTTCGATCAGGTTGGCCTGAAGCTCAAAGCCTTTGGCGTCGGCTTCGTTGCTCTTGTTGCGCTCGGCCGTTGCGCGCTCGCGCAGCAGGTTTACAGCGACCTCGGGCTTTGTTTCGGCAGCCGACAGGACTTGCCCGTTAAAAGCTAGAAGGTTGCCTTGCTCTTCAGTGCTACGGGTTTTGAACCAGTTGAGCATTGCCTCCGAGCGATCCTTCGGCAGAAACATCGCTAGGTTCTCATAGTCCCGCGCCGTCGGGTTCGGCTTGTTGCGCAGCGCCATGAGTTGTTCACTGAGCATGCGCTGCTGTTCCGCCGCTGCCTGCTGCTGCAATAGCGCCTGCTGCTGCTGCGCTGCGCGGGCTTCGGCTTCTTGCCGCATGGCCTGCGCCTGGGCCATTTGCGAGCCAATCTGGAACCCGCCAGCCAGCGACTGGAACGGGGTTTGGATGCCTTGAAGAGAGTAGTTGATCGGTCCCATATCACGGCCCCGTGGGAGTGGTTTCGGGCATGGTGAACCACGATTGACCAGACGGCGCCCGTAGCCCGCCACCGCTAACGGGCTGCGCCGCCGGCTGCGCTGCTGGTTGTTGCGTGCCAAACCCGCCAAACGGGTTCCTGCCCATTGCCATCTGCATGCCAGCGTACTGCATGGGCATCTGTAGCAAACTGGCATATGGTGCAGCTTGGCCCAGCACCCCGCCCGCCATAGCCGCGCCCTGCTGCTGCAGCAGGTTGCCGACGTTTTGCCCGGTGTTGATTCCCGCCGTGCCGACACCCGCCGCCGACTGCTGGCCGAGGCCCGTCAAGCCTGCGAGCCGGCTGTATTGCTGGTCAATGGCCTGTTGGAGCATGGCCGGGCGGAACTGCGCCAGAGCCGCCTGCATGTTGCCGCCTCGCAGACCACCAGTAGCGGCTGCGTTCTGCATCATCGCCTCTTCGCCCTGCCGCACCTGGGATTGGAATAGTGGGCTCTGCTCGATTGCGCCGATGGCTTCTTGTTGCGCCTGTTGTCCACCGAGGCCGATGAGAGCCTGCATACCCTGAAGCGCCGGAGTGCCAGCTTGGACGTATGGCGCGAGCAGTTCGCGCATCTTCTCAAGCTGCGCCCGCTGCTCTGCGATGCCCTCGCGGGCGACGCCGGCTTGCACGTTTGCGGCATCTTCCGCCGCGCGGGATTGCAGATAGGAGCCCGCAAGGCTTGCCCCGACTTGGCCCGCTAGTTGACCCCATCCCATACCTGTAGCTCCTGCAGTTGCGCCACCAGCCCCAGCCGCAGCACCCCCAGCGCCCGCAGCAGCGCCGCCCGCCGCAGCGCCACCAGCGCCAGCCGCAGCGCCACCGGCAGCAGCGCCTCCGGCAGCGCCGCCAGCCGGAGCCGCCGCACCAGCAGCGCCTCCTGCCCCGCCAGCACCAGCGAGCGCGGTCCCGCCAAAATACATCGCAGCAGCAGGCAGAACAAATTCCTTCCCGAACTGCTCCAACGGGTCACGCACAAACGATTCGCCCGTGCTGACCTGCCTAGACTTGGCTTGCATCGGGTCGTTTTGCAGCGTCCACTGACCCGTGGTCGGGTCTTTGGCGTAGATCGCCTCCATCGTGTCGTACTTGTGAGCCCCCGGCTGCTGCAAAGTAACTTGCATGCGTCCGTCTGGAAGCGCGACTACGTTGCTGTATTTGGTGCTGAAAGGCGTGTTGCCTAAGGATCGCGCTGTATTGACGTCAAGCTGCCATCCAACTTGTTCGCCCGTGCTGTCATCATTAGGGCCATACGCGATAAGCGGCGCAAATCCGCCTAGAGTGCGAATAGCGGCGTATGGGTCAAACGATTGCGGCACGGTAGCCATCACGAAATCTCGCGGCCGGACACTCGGAACGTCAACGCAGAAGCGGAACTAGCGATGGTGGAAATGAACCCGCCCGGCTCCAACGCATGGCCGACCAGCTCGGGACAGGTGTAGGTTTCATCAGGCTGCACCGTGCGATTGTCGATCACCAGATTGGCACTCCCGGCAGACCCGCCACTGGTCACCAAGTTTACCGAAAAGGTGCGGCTTACGGTATCAGTATTCGTTACCGTTGCCTTGTCAATGATCGCGCGGATCGCGGTCGCCGTGTATTGCGTGGTTTGCGTCGCCTGCAGTTGCAGCGGCGGCACCAGCACTTTCACCGTTACGGTCATGTTTCACTCCTGATGTTGCTTGTAACCGTCAGGATAACCGACGGAATCTCCGGAACCGGCCCGGACGCCGGGAAGTATTGAAGCTGCACGGCCGTGTCAGACACAGCCCACATAAGTTGCACGTAGTCGCCTGCCTTCAGGTCTAGCAGGATGTTCGCTGTTCCGAATATCTCGTGGTTGTTGCCCTGAATCTGAATTTGCGACGCCGACGCCGGGACGTTCACGCCGTTTACCCGCCACCATGTCCAGAAGTTCGCCGCTCCGCCGCTGGTCTTGTCTAGCTGCACGCTGAACTGGAAGTTGTAGACGCCTTCGGTGTCTACTTGCACTTCTGACGGGCTGCGAAGAACTACGCCTTGGTTTAGTGCACTTGAATACGAACCATCTGGAAATTGACTTGCTGGTGGAGTGAACGCTGCTGTATACCTAGCCACTCCTTTTGTAATTCTTACTTCGTCGATGTACCCATTGAGATAGTGCCACGCTCCATCATTTGCAAATCTACGGCTCAAAAGCATGTTGGACGCATTGAAATTCTGAGTTGATGAGTGCGTTGCAATTAACGCGCCATCAAGAAACAGCCGAATATCAGAGCCGGACCTAGTTACAGCGACGTGATACCAAACACCGTCTGTGATTGAGTTGTTCGCAGTTTTAAGGCCGACAATACCAGTATCACTTAAAAATGCGATGTTTCTATCAGTGCGGTCGTACTCAAGCACCCATCCATTATTTACGCCATCGCGCGTTTGCGCTATGTGTTGAAAGCGTGTGTCGCTTGCGCCCTCCACGGACACAAACATTTCAATAGTAAAGTCGCTTGGAAGATTAAAGCTAGACCCTGAAACAGATACGTAGTCTCCGCCACCATCAAAGAACCCAGACGCGCCGCCAAACTTGAATTTGGCCGTGCTTATTTGTGCATTGCCAAATGCAGTTGACGCATTGGCCACAATGCTCGAATCTGTAAATGTGGTGCTGCCGTTAGCCCCATTCATATGGAGCAGCAAAACTACCTTAGAAAACTCAGGATCTGCCGAAACAATGCTGCTGTTATACGTCACCGCATAAGCTGTATTGATCGCCGCCGCCGTTTGCGTCGTAGTGTCCCAAAACATGCCAAACCGCTGCCGTTTGCGCGGCTGGCTTGCGGGCTGCATTTGCAGTCCGTCAACCGTGGCGGATAGGTCGCTGACGAGCGCTAGAGCTTGGTTCGCCTTGTTTTCGGCCGCTGCGATGGCAACGGGCATTTCTTGTTCTAGCGTGGCCGTGCGGTCTAGTGCGTCTTGCGCCTTTGCTTGTGTCACCGCGCAGCACACCGCCGCGTCATGCGCCACGCTGGCGATAGTGGCTAGTGCTTCATTGGCCGAGGCTTGAGCCGAGCCGAGTTCCACAAAGTCACTAGACGACGACCCATCGGCCAGCGGCTCAACGACGGAGAACAGGTTCTCAAAGGCGCGGATCTGCTCCTGATCCTTCAGGAACTGCGAAAGCTGCGAACGGCTCAGGCGGAGCGGCGGGACGGTTGCCATCACACTTCCAACGGCTCTAGCCGTGCCTCAAGCCTGAGGACGGAGATATGCGCGTCCGTGTCCCCTCGGAACCGCTGCACGCGGATGCTCTCCATATGCCCCTGCTGGAACCAGACCAGGCGCTTACGGGTGTCGCCAGTGGTACCTGCGGAGATAAATCGATCCTGGCTCCAACTCATGCCGTCCGTGCTGTAGGACGTGCTCACCTGCGGATTGACGCCGAGCGCCACCCGTCCCGGTAGGGACACTAGCTCTAGTTCGTGGAAGATCGCGCCCTTGCTCTCGTTGTAAACGATGGGGCAGGCGAACTCCCATCGGGCCTTTTGGCCCCATTGGCTGCTGATGGTGCGGTCTAGGTATCCCACCTGAGCCGATGACGGATGGCCGACGATCCAGCGGTCATAGCACCAGACCAGATTACGAGCCGGGTACTCTGCGAAGTCCACCATCCCGCTAGTGAGCGTGAACCAGACCCGCTGCTGTAGCACCTGACTTGCCGCGTGGTCATACACCAGCGTCCGGTCGGGAAGATGGACGTACAGCAGCTTATGCGAGCGGTCGAAACGGGCTTCCAGTTTCACCGTGGACAGTTCCGCCTCGGTGTAGTTTTGAAGAATCAGGTCGATATCTTGCGAAGCGAGCGGAGCACTTGAAGCGTTTTGGCCGATGTAGATGCTCGGGGGCTCGTTACGGCCTCCCCCAAGGAACGCGATGCCCTCGTCGCCAAACACACAGCAGCTATGGGTTCCGATAGCCCCGCGCATGATCTGCGCGCCGTCGATTCTCTGAAACGGGAAACCCGTTCCGCCAACGTTGTCGAATACCTCGATGGTGTGCCGGTTGACTGCGTAGACTTCGTTTCTAGACTTCAGCAGCGCGACAACAGGATCAGGATCAAGCTCGCTTGATCCGTACTTCAGCGGGTTGATTGACAGCGGGTTGCCGATATCTGTGACGACTAGGAATTCTCCGTCTGTCGTCATGAAATACCCGTCAACCCAGACAACATCCAGCACCGTGCCTAGATCAGGGTCGGTCACTTGCGTGAGTGCGCCATTCCAGTAGAACAAGTTCCCACCGCTGGCGATGGCGAGCCGGTCAAATGAATAGTCGAAGGTGACGTATCCCGTCCCGCCGACATCGCCCAGCACCGTAACGGCACCGTTCGACGCCACCGTGACCAGCTTGGTGCCCATCACCCGGTAGCAGGTGCCCTGCCATTCGATCCCGCCTCTGTCAACGCCTGGTCCAGTACCAAACGGAACGATGCCATCAACCGGCCGCAGGTACTCCTGACTGACGCCTGAACCCTTTGGTACTGGCATCAGGTTGACCGGGAACGACGCCCTAACGTCAGGCCCGCTGTCGGTGTAGATGCCCGAGACGATGGGGATAGACGGCACGGGCCACCATCAAGCGTTGGACGACTTGATCACCGCATACCGCAGAACAATCGCCTCGCTCAGGCTGCCTGCCGTGATGTTGCGAACGTTGATGTTCGCCTGACCAGCGAGGCACTGAGCGTTCAGCGTGTAGGCCCCAGCCGTACCACCCGAGATATGGCTCAGGACGACTAGATCATTTGCTTCAATGATCAGGCTGTTCAGCGTAAACGTCACGGTCGTGTTCGCGGCCAACGCTGCGTTGTTCATCGTGATCGTGCCGGTAGGCTTGTCCAGCGTGACAGACGTCGCCTTACCAGATCCAGCGCCCTGCGTAACCGTGCCACCCGCACCCGTGGTGTAGCCGTGCTTCCCGAGGTTGTTGATGTACTGGTTGAAAGCCGTGGTGACGCTTGCCCCGACGGCGTTGCCGATATCCGGGTTGATCAGGGCCGGGGCAGATTGGAACACCAGCGCACCCGTGCCCGTTTCGTCAGTCACGGCCGCAGCGAGGTTCGCGCTGCTGGGAGTGCTTAGGAAGGTGCGGATCGCGGCTCCATAGGGTGCGCTATCGGCCGTGATGCTGTACCACGAGTTGGTGGCTTGATACCACCGCAGACGGACACCAGCACCGGCCTGCAGCATGGTCGGCAGGCCATGGACCGTCGTCGCCCCGTTTAGGCCGATGGTCAGTGCCGTGATTTGCTGGGTCGTGGTGATGAGGATTTCCGTGCCGTCAGGAACGCCAGTATTGAGCGGCAGCGTGATCGTGCCAGTCGCAAGCGTGCCAGCGGGCTGAAGAATCATCCACTGCTGCTCACTGATGGGCGTCGGGGCGGAGATGCTGAAGCCGGTGGCCGGGGTGTAGAGGTTGACAGCGACGGTCGGGGCCGCGAAGGTCTGCTCAAAGAAGTCGAGCACGGTCGCAAGGCTCGCGCGCCTGGCGTCGCCGTTGACCGTGTTGTAAACCGGGATCTGGTCGCCGGTGGAAAGCTGCGAGACAACCGGAAGTTGGTTGATGGTCGGCATCTCAAAACTCCAGCGGGCCTTCCTGGCCCGAAAGCACCGGATCACTCGGCGCAGGCATGAAAGGATCGTCATAGCGCCACGGCTTTTGACCAGCGCCCATCGGCAGAGTGCGCGGAAACTGCTGCTCAATCGGAAACGCAGCACGGGCCAGCAGCGTGTCATAGGCCTGTTTCGCAGTGGTGCGGGTGTCAAGCGATACGGTCTTGCCGTACTGCGGAGCTAGACGGATGGCCAGGTTCGTGATGATGGCCTCGTTCGCGCTATCAGGAACCTGCGTATCGGTGTCCAGGTCGCTATCCTGCGGGTTTGACGGGAGCGGGTAGCCCAATCGGATACCCCGGGCGTTCCATGTCGCCATCATCGTGTCTAGGCGGCGGAGGCAGGCATCCAGCTGCTGCGGCGACAGGTCGAAGGTGTACGAAGCCATGCCGAGTTCGGCAAAGGCTTCTTCAACGAACTGGCGCTTTGTGTAGCTCATCAGGACATCGCTTCTTGACCGATGATCTGCGCGCTAACGTTGGCAGCCGTTGCGCCAGGGTTTGTCACCGCGATAGTCATGATGTCGGGCCTGT
>Ga0068877_10002583_pt1 | contig 14547 bp, 10 predicted proteins | sample NOAtaG_FD_66437 | JGI IMG/M metagenome (GOLD analysis project Ga0068877, IMG submission 66437) | Freshwater lake microbial communities from Lake Erie, under a cyanobacterial bloom - NOAA_Erie_Diel6S_1000h metaG | ecosystem: Environmental > Aquatic > Freshwater > Lake | place: USA: Ohio, Lake... | reverse complement strand
TAAAGCCGAACGACAGCGATATTCGCGCCATGAACCTCATCACTGGAATTACCGGCCTTCTGGGCACGCATATCGCCCTCGAATTGCTCACACGCGGGTTGCCGGTGCGTGGGCTTCGCAGGCCCGAAAGCAGTACCGCAGCCATGGAGCGTGTTTTTGCTCACTACGGCTCAGCTGATCTTTTCAGCCGCATTGAATGGGCTGAAGGGGATATCCTCGATGTGCAGTCCCTGCAAGATGCCATGCGTGACTGCATCACCGTGTATCATTCCGCGGCCCTTGTATCCTACCATCCTAAGGACCGCCGGATGATGTATAAAGTGAATACGGAAGGCACCGCCAACGTGGTGAATGCAGCCATCCACCTCGGTGTGCCCGAACTCGTGCACATCAGCTCAGTGGCTGCCATCGGGCGAATCGGGGCCGGTGAAGTGCTGCGCGAGAGCTCGGCATGGCATGAAGGGAAACACACCACTCACTACGCGATCACCAAGCACTTGTCTGAGATGGAGGTCTGGCGCGGGATACAAGAAGGTCTTCAGGCCGTTATACTCAATCCGGGGTTTGTCATCGGACCAGGCGACTTCAGCCGCAGCAGCCCCACACTCTTTTCGCGGATGTATCAGGGTGTGCCCTTTTATCCGCCCGGAGGCACAGGTTTTATCAGTGCGTCCGATGCCGCCCGCGCAGCAGTTGAGCTGGCCGTCCGACGCCATTTCGGGGAACGGTTCATTGCCGTTGCAGAAAACAGGTCGCTGAAAGAAGTATTTAGTTGGGTAGCTCATGCCCTTGGCAAACCCATAGCCCGCAAGCAGGTAACTCCTTTGATGCTGTGGACAGCGCTGCTCGTCGAGCAAATGCGCGAATGGATATCCGGGCACAAAGCCGCCGTAACCCGGGAAGTCATCCGTAATATGGAAGGAACGCAGACCTACGACTCTTCGAAAATCGTTGAGGCCATCGGAATTTCATTTGAGCCGGTCGAGGCGGCTATTCGTTCCACCGCCGGTTTCTTTCTCAGCGGCATCGGGAAGGCCTGAGGACCGGCCTGACTGCGCCGCGGCCAGCAGCTCACTGAGCTTCTCCAGCACGGCATCTTCCATAGTGAGCATCTGCGCAGGGTCACTGTAGTAGATCATCAGGCTTTTCCGGAAATCCTCTTCGGTTACTCCATGTCTCGCAAAAACCTGCGCATACCACGAAGCCAGGTCGGACTGATCCATACCCCTGTACTTAACTGTGTATGAACCCTCGAGCAATCGTATATCCGTCAGCAAGGCTACAAAGGACTCTTCGCCGATCGGGGGCTGTTGCATGGACCCACTTCGCTTACAGCCAGCGAAAAGGATGAGCAGGATAACGGGGAAATACCTCATCGGTTAAAGAGCATACGCATGCCACGATTGGACTCATCAAACCGGCCATCGGAATACACAGCATGGCCATTCACAAAGGTGGTGTGGATGCTGCTGCCGAAGGTGTGTCCTTCAAAAGGTGACCAGCCGCACTTGTAGAACAAGGAGTCAGACGTCACCGTGTGCGACTTGGCCATGTCCACCAACACGAGATCCGCATAGTAACCCTCGCGCACATAGCCCCTTCGATCAATGCTGAACATATCAGCCACATTGTGCGCCATCTTCAGCGGCACCATGGACATAGGGAATACTCCTTGCTGCACCAGGTCGAGCATCGCCTGAAGGGAGTGCTGCACCAGCGGCCCTCCCGACGGACACTTCGCATAGGGTTGCGCCTTTTCCTCCCGCGTATGTGGAGCGTGATCGGTGGCTACTACATCAATGCGGCCATTGCGCACCGCTTGCCGTATAGCCTCGCGATCTGCCTCTGATTTCACAGCAGGATTCCACTTGATGAATGTTCCGTGGGTATGGTAGTCCGCGTCTGTAAACCACAGATGATGAATGCATGCCTCTGCGGTAATTTTCTTCTGAGCGAGCGGAATGTCATTCCGGAACAGCAGGGTTTCCCGTGCAGTCGAGATATGCAGGATGTGCAGACGTGTACCATGCTTCTCAGCCAGCTCAATGGCAAAGGAAGAAGAGGCATAGCAGGCCTCCTCGTCGCGGATGACAGGATGCATCCACACGGGGATATCATCACCATACAGTTCGCGGGCACGGGCTGCATTGGATTTGACCATCGGATCACTTTCGCAGTGTGTAGTGATGATGGTCTTCACCTCCCGGAAAATATCATCAAGCGCTTTGGGATCATCCACCAGCATATCACCTGTAGAGGAACCCATAAAAATTTTCACACCACAGATTCTGGTTGGGTCCACCTCCAGCAGATCCCTGAGATTCCGGTTGGTGGTTCCCATATAGAACGAATAGTTGGCCAGAGATACCTCAGCCGCCCGGGTATACTTCTGCTCCAGCAAGTCCACTGTAACCGCACTGGGAACTGTATTAGGCATTTCCATATAAGAGGTGATGCCTCCGGCCACAGCCGCGCGGGCCTCCGTATAGAGATCCCCTTTGTGAGTCAGTCCAGGCTCCCGGAAATGCACCTGATCATCGATGACACCAGGAAAAAGATGCAGCCCGCGCGCATCCATTACCTGATGACCATCCGCCGGAATATTGTCTGCAACAGCACGGATAAATGGACCGTCAATGGCTACATCGCGCTTTGCTTCAACCCCTTCGTTGACCAGCGTCGCTCCTTTGATAATCAGCATGGATTAATGCATTAAATTGGACTGTTCGGGTGCTCAGGTCCGCTCAAATCTCATCTTGATCACCCCGGTGAATGCCTCGCTGAAAATAGCCATGGACATCTTGCTGGTACCGAACTTTCGGTCAGCAAAGAGAATGGGCACCTCCACGATGCGGAAGCCCAGCTTTTTCGCCTTGTATTTCATCTCTATCTGGAAAGCATAGCCCACAAAGCGGATGCGGTCCAGATCAATGCTCTCCAGAACCTTCCGTGCATAGCAAACGAATCCAGCTGTGGCGTCCTTCACACCGAGGCCCAGGATCAGATTGACATAGGTTCCGGCTCCGCTGCTCATGACGAGCCGGTGCCAGGGCCAGTTCTCCACACCGCCACCTTTGACATACCGCGACCCGACAGCCACGTCGCCCTTTCCGCTTGCACATGCCTCATGCAGTCGCACGAGGTCATCCGGGTTGTGCGAGAAATCGCAGTCCATTTCAAAGATGAAATTATACTTACGGGCCAGTGCCCATTTGAATCCTGCGATGTATGCCGTTCCGAGGCCCAACTTTCCGCTGCGTTCCAGAAGATGCAACCGACCGCCAAACTCACTCATGAGGGACTTCACAATCGCTCCTGTTCCATCGGGCGAGCCATCGTCAACAATCAGCAAATGGAAAGGAACGGATAATGAGAAGACCTTGCGGATCATACTCTCCACATTTTCCTTTTCATTGTAGGTCGGAATAATGACAAGGTTCTCGCTCACCACACAGGGATTTGGTTCAAAGATAGGATGGCCGGTTTCAGGCCTCTGTTAATTCATGTTGACGAATCATCGCCTCCACCCGCTCCACCATATTCCTCGATCCTATAAACAGCGGAACGCGCTGGTGCAAAGATCTAGGCTGGATATCCAGAATACGACCACGCCCATCACTGGCTTTGCCCCCCGCCTGTTCTACGATAAATGCCAGCGGATTGCATTCGTATTGCAAACGCAGCTTTCCATCTGGAGCTTTGAGTGTGCCCGGGTACATATAGACCCCCCCTTTGATCAGGTTGCGGTGAAAATCGGCCACCAGTGATCCGATATAGCGCCCGGTATAGGGTCGGGACGTTTTCTTGTCTGCCTCCTTACACCAGGACACATAGGCCTGAACGCCGGCACCGCAGGAGTTCAGGTTTCCCTCGTTGATGCTGTATATAACACCATCCTCAGGGATTTTCATGTCAGGATGGGACAAACAAAATTCCCCGATACTCGGTTCGAGCGTAAAGCCATTAACACCATGGCCTGTTGTGTACACAAGCATGGTACTGGAACCGTAAATAACGTAGCCCGCAGCCACCTGATCACATCCTCGCTGAAGGAAATCGTTCACGTTAGCGAGATCACCCACACTGCTTCTTCTCCTGAAAATGGAAAAGATCGTCCCGATGGAAACGTTCACGTCAATATTGGAAGAACCATCGAGCGGATCAAAGAGAATGACATACTTCGCCTTGCGGCAGTGCTCGAGGTCAAACGCATGGTACGTTTCATTCTCCTCACTGGCAACCCCACAAACCTGACCGCCCCATTTCACGGCATTAAAAAGCGCGTGATCCGAAAACACATCCAGCTTCATCTGGCTCTCCCCCTGCACATTGGTCGTTCCCTCCGCCCCGAGAATATCTTGAAGGCCTGCCTTGTTCACCTGGTGGTTGATGATCTTGGAAGCGATTCCAATATCGGCAAGCAAGCGGCTGAGATCTCCCGATGCATAGGGAAAATCAGCCTGGCGCTCCATGATGAACTCGCTGAGTGTAACAAGGCTGGACATACAGCAAAGATAGGCTCTGATGCACGCTTCCGGGCTGACCGGTCATGCAATAAAAGAAAGCCGCATGTGTTTCACCGTCCATGAAGAAGTGTCTCTTCCTCTGGATATTCCTGCCAGTGCTTAGCCAAGGCCAGGTGCAGGCAGGTATGCACTATGCTGATGAGGTGGCGCGAAAGGCGCCGAAACAAGCCAGCCCGACTCAACTGGCAGACTACTTCCGTTCGCGGAGCAAGGACGAATATGAACTCGCCCGAATGTTCTTCACCTGGATGACGGTGCATGTCCGTTACGATGCCAACGGATATAACACAGGGCGATTCGCCGACTGCACTCCATCGGCCGTGTGGAAAAACCGCGTAGCCGTGTGTAGTGGCTTCGCCGCGCTCTACCAGAGTCTGTGCCAGGCAGGAGGACTAGAGTGCATGGTGGTATCCGGCTATGCCAAGGGCTTCGACTACCGCAATGACAAGCGCCTGAAGGAGGTCAATCACGACTGGAACGTCGTACGCACCAATGGCCGATGGATACTAGTGGATGTGACTTGGGGAGAGGGCTTCGCGACCTCTGCCGGAAAAGGGATCTCCGCCGTGAAGAAATTTGATCCGTTTTGGTTTGACACGCCTCCCGAAGCCTTTGTTTTCAGCCATCTTCCTGAGGAAGCTTCATCACATCTGCAACTCATCGAGCCACCGCTTGAGATGAAACATTATGAGCGCCTGCCGTTCTTCTTTCCCCATGAACTCATGGATCCAGCGCTTAACAGAGAGCGGCTTGACGCCGTGCGACGCTGAACAACCTTCTGTATATGACGCAGGTCATTCCCGCAGCCCCCTGACGACTCTAGCTTAGATCCTGATTTTCCATCCGGAATCACCTCATTCTGCGCCTATGTCCAATCACCACATTCCCGACGGCCTGACCCATGAGATTTACCAACTCTTCGAGGGAGGCCATACCACCGAGGAAATCCGCCACCGGCTGCTCGCCCGAGGACTTCACAACGAGCTTGTGCAAGATGTGGTGGGAACAGTCCAGCAGATGCGACTCAGGCGAAGAAGGAGCCGAGGCATGCTGTTTACCGGAATTGGAGCAGTGGTTCTGGTTTCGGCCTTTCTCGTCACCTTCATCCTGCACAGCATGGACAAGGACACAGGAGTAGCTTTATATGGCATGACCACTGCGGGTATAACGCTGCTCTTTATCGGAATGATCTTCTTCTTCGGGTGATTATACCACCACGTTCACAATGCGCTTTGGTACCACGATTACCTTCTTGGGTGCCTTGCCCTCGAGATACTTCGCGGTGCCTTCGTGCTCCATTACGGCAGCAGTGACCTGCTCCTGATTCCAGTCCACCGGCAACGATACAAAGAAGCGCGTTTTGCCATTGAATGAAACCGGATAATCGAATGAGGATTCGGTGAGGTGTGCTTCATCGAATGCCGGCCATGCCACTTCGGTGATGGAAGCCGGGTGACCGAGCTTCTGCCACAGTTCTTCAGCCATGTGCGGCGCGTAGGGCGAAAGCAGCACACACATCGGTTCGAGCACCGCACGCTTGTTACACTGCAAATCGGTGAGTTCATTGACCCCTATCATCATGGTGCTCACCACGGTATTCCACGAATAGCGGTTGAGGTCTTCGGTGACTTTTTTGATGGTCTTGTGGAGCGTCTTCAACTCCTCTTTCGACGGCGCGTCATCCGATACCGCAAAGGCATTGGACTTATCGTGGAACAACCGCCAGAACTTGCGCAGGAAATTATGTACCCCGTTGATGCCCTTGGTATCCCACGGCTTGCTCTGCTCCACCGGACCCAGAAACATCTCATAGCAACGCAAGGTGTCGGCACCGAATTTCTCTACCAACTCATCCGGGGTTTGCACGTTGAATTTCGACTTGGACATCTTTTCGATCTCCCAATCGCAGATAATCCTTTCTTCGTCGTTACGAATGAAAAGGGAATCCTTGTATTCAGGTCTCCAGGCACGCAACCCTTCAATATCGAGAACATCATTATCAACCAATGCTATATCCACATTTATAGAAGATGTATAACCAGCCAGATACTGATGTGGTATAACCTCTCCGGCGTAATTAGGATTTGCTTGGATGAGTCTCTCGGTGAGAGATGACAACTCATTCTTAATTTTCTGAAATGCCCATCCTTCATTTCCTTCTCGTTCGAGATTGTCATGAAGTTCTTTCGAAAGAAAAATGGTCGGCACCAGGTCTGTAGGAAGCACCTCTCCATCGCCCCATAATTCAGTAATTACCTTTAACCTGTACAACTTACTACTCCTCCCCGTAATCATCCCCTGATTGATCATCTTCTTAAACGGCTCATCGAAACCGATATAGCCGAGATCAAAGAGGACTTTCGTCCAGAAGCGCGAGTACAGCAAGTGTCCGGTGGCGTGTTCCGCTCCCCCCATATACAGGTCCACTTGTCCCCAGTACTCCACCTTATCGCGTGAGGCAAACTCACCCGGATTATTTGGATCCATATAGCGCAGGAAATACCACGAGGATCCTGCCCAACCTGGCATGGTGTTGTATTCGCGGCGCTTGCCGTTGTAATCCCAGCTGACAGCCCTCGCCAGCGGTGGCTCGCCATCTTCCGTAGGCAGGTATTTATCGACAGGTGGAAGCGTTACAGGCAGATCACTGTCCGGAACGAGATGGGGCACTTCGCCGTCGAAATACACCGGAATAGGCTCACCCCAGTAGCGCTGGCGACTGAATACAGCATCGCGCATGCGGTAGTTGATTTTACCCTCTCCGATTCCGCGCGATTCAATTTCAGCGATTACCTTTTTCATCGCTTGCTTTCCGCTCAGTCCGTTGAGAAAATCTGAGTTTGTCAACACCGCATCTTTCGATGTCTCTGCCTTTTCACTGAGGTCCCCGCCTTCGAAAATGGCCGGTACGGGCAAGTTGAATTTTCTCGCAAAATCAAAATCGCGCTGATCGCCAGCTGGAACAGCCATGACCGCACCTGTGCCATAACCTGCAAGCACATATTCCCCGATCCACACGGGAATTTGTTCTCCGGTAAACGGATGAATCGCGAAGGCTCCGGTGAATTGTCCGGTGACATGCTTCACCTCCGCCTGACGATCGCGCTCAGTCTTGAGTTTGGCAGCTGCGATATACTTCTCCACTGCCTCGCGGTATTCCGGTGTAGTGATGCGCACCACCAGCTCATGCTCTGGTGCCAGTGTCATAAACGACACGCCGAAAATGGTATCCGGACGTGTGGTGAATACTTCGATATAGCCGGGATGTCCATCTATTGCAAACTGCACGCGTGCGCCTTCTGATCGGCCAATCCAGTTGCGCTGAATTTCTTTGATGTTCTCCGGCCAGTCTATTGTTTCCAGTCCTGAAAGCAATCGCTCTGCATACGCGCTGATGCGCATACTCCACTGGCGCATGAGTTTTTGCTCTACGGGATGTCCGCCGCGTTCACTCACTCCATCTTTCACTTCATCATTCGCCAGCACGGTACCCAATGCCGGACACCAGTTCACCATCGAGTCGGCGAGATAAGTGAGGCGGTATTGCATCAGGATGCGCTGCTGCAATTCCTCTGACATACTGTTCCAGTCGGTGGCGCTGAACGTGCCGTCCCAGTCAGCACCAAACACAAATCCGGTGCGGTCCATTTGACGGAACCAGTCATCATCCACTGCCGCGTTCACATTGTAGTTTCCGTTGGCCTCAAAATGGGCAATGAGTGTATGAATGGGTTCCGCACGATCCGTATCCTTATTGTACCAACTCTCATAGATCAATGAAAAAATCCATTGCGTCCAGCGGTAATACTGCGGATCACTCGTGCGCACTTCGCGGCTCCAGTCAAAGCTGAAACCGATTTTATCCAGTTGCTCCCGGTAACGGGCAATGTTCTGTACGGTAGTTTTCTCAGGGTGCTGCCCGGTCTGAATGGCATATTGCTCAGCGGGCAATCCGAAGCTGTCGTAGCCCATCGGATGAAGCACATTGAATCCCTGATGGCGGCGATACCGCGCAATGATGTCGGATGCGATATACCCGAGCGGGTGACCCACGTGAAGCCCTGCGCCACTGGGGTAGGGAAACATATCGAGCACATAATACTTCCTTTTCCCGGGCTCCTCCCTGACGGCATACGCATTGCGCTTGCGCCATTCCTCCTGCCACTTGCCCTCAATAGACCTGAAGTCGTATTCCATATAAACTGCTGAATCGGGAGGGCAAAGGTAGCCGAATCGCCTACCCTCCCTGCTTTAGTAAAGAAGACGCACCTGCCTTCCGCAAAGCGCGATAGCGTGCGCACCGGTGCCATCCATAAAGTCCGCGATTATGCCAGCGCGGCAGCCCGCCACTGGAAAACCCCTGGCATCCTTGCCGTCCAGCCCCATCATGTGCACTGAGCCATTGGACAACGTCAGAGCGAAGTATCCCCCACCAGTGCCCGTGGGAAACCAGCGCGGAGTGCCATTCAATCCGGAGGATAGACGCAGACTCATGACTTCCTCTCCGGAGGAGTCGTAAATGCGAAACTCCGAATCATGAGCGAGGGCATAGTCGGCTTTGTTGTCCATGTTCACATCCACGGAAGCGAACCGTGCATCGGTTGATAGTCCACCGGCAATCACCTGCACCTTTCCCGATCCGAAAGCGATGCGCACCAGCTCACCCGATTCACGAATGAAAGTTAGCGCACTGGATGATAAATCGATACCCCTGGAAAGGTGTTCAGAGCCAGGGAGAGCGTGGCTATAATCGCCTGCAGGGTAACTGCGGAACTCTCCGCTGCGCTTGAGAAGTGCTGGGCGCTGGCCTTCAGGCCAGCAGACCAGGATATCCTCATTCCCCTGCCGGAAGTGATGCACAAATCTCACCGGGCCTTCACCCTGATAAGGTTTCCACCCCTTCGTGGCGACACCTTGCACGGAATAGTTCCGCAACATCCCATCCTCGCAACCCACCAGAAAGCGGTAGTTGCGATCGCCATCATAGTCTGCCACATACATAGGACAGGATGCCGGGGAGGGCAAGGCAACCGGAAACCCTTCTACCCCTTGTCCATTGCGATCCATCAGGTATAGCTTGGTTGTGGTGTGGAAGGCCATCTGCAGTTTGCCATTGCGAAGCGCATCCACCTGCACCACATCGCCTGTAACAGGGCCATCCACCGGTCGGCTCCAGAGGAGCTCGCCTGACGCGCTCAGCAGGTGGAGAACGTGCCCTGCATCCTGCACCAGCAGCTCCCTGTGGCCTGTATGGTGGTTACGAAGCAGCCAGGTCCGGTTTGTTGGATCGGCAGGCAATTCAACCTGCCATCCATCCGATTCAAGAGCTTCCTGTGCAGTTGACCCTTCAACACGAGCTCTGCCTCCGGGGCTCATCAGGATATGCTGATGTCCACGCTCCGCTTCCACAGTGTGCATCGCCATGGGGGAGCCGGGGCCAGCCCACGCCGCTACCTGCGGTGGAATAGCTCCCGTGGCTGCTCCGGTTGTGTAGACCCAGCGCCCTCCTTTCGGCTGAAGCACTTCCTTCATCCGGGCATAGGCTGCCGACTGATGCAGAGGAGGTGCCCCGAGAGCCTCGAGTGCATTCTCATCGGATGCGATCCAGATATATCCCGCATATTGTGTGAGAAAAAGAGGTTCTACAAGCAGGCCAACAGCATTTCGCCTAAACGGCTCCGGATATCGGATTGAATAGATGATCCGGTTGCCACCCGGAACAGAGTCTCCGAGCAATGGCTTCAGCAGGCGAATAGCATCCAGACTATCGGCCACACCGATAAATCTCACCGGCGCGGTATGTGAAGAGGATAGCACCGCGTGGCCCCATTCACCGCTGCGCCAGCTGAGCATGGTCTCCTGGAGATCGCACTGGCAGGAGTCGCCCTGATCCCGCCATGCCTTACTCCAGTAAGTGTTGGCTGACTCAGATTGAACCTCACCGGCTGCCTGCCAGGCATCCGCACCACCGGGATAACTCCAGCATTCCAGATAGGTGGCCGTGGAGGGAAGGATCTGATCAACACCGAATGCACCTTCGGCTGATAGTGGCATGGCCAGAGTATCTCTGAAGGAATACCCGCTGATCCAGCCCTGACCGGGGCGGTACGGCAGATCGAGCGACCAGCGGATCACATCCGTTTTGAGATACAGGTGTACAGGTGCATCAGCAGATGACACGCGCTCACAATCAGCCAGCCACTCGGCCCGATCGCTGTCTGAGGAGGCAATAACTGCGCCCTCCACGGCTGAGCGTGTTGATCCCCAAACGAGGCAGTTATTCCAGATTCCATAATGCCATTCGCCCCTGGAGGAAAGCGTTCCACCGCGAAAATCCGTTGCGGCGGCAGCTGAGGAAGACCACGAGGCCATAAGCTCATCCGCCTGCGGCACCTGATCTTCCGTGAAGGGGTGCACCAAGGCCCATTCATCCGGTCGGACCAAAGAGGGCATAATCATCCAGCAGGATGCTTGTCCGAGCAATTCATTCCACTGTGACGAATAAGCATGAAGAGAGTCCAGCTTCGCGATAAGCGAGCGGAGCGCAGCAGCAGGACCATCGGAGGGCCATTCCTTGAAGGATGACTTGCGGAGGCGATCCATGGACGCCTGGTACCGGTCGATGCGGATAATGGCTTCGGCCTGCGATGGCAGGAAAGAACGAGCCTCACCGGGCACAGCACGCTCCATCTTCAGCGTGTAGAACACGGCCACGATGGCGACCAGAGCTATGGACAAAAGGATAATCCGGAATGCGGGACGATTCATAGTAACCCCGCGAAGGTATCTGACGGGCGCGGCCACATCCAGCCTTGTGGCACCGGCGTATAAACACCCGGATGTTCACGCGGTATTTATTCCGACAGCAGGCCGCGAGAAATAACAATCTTCTGAACCTCGCTGGTCCCCTCATAGATCTGCGTGATCTTGGCATCACGCATGAGGCGCTCTACGTGGTATTCCTTAACATAGCCGTAGCCGCCATGGATCTGAACGGCTTCCACTGTATGCTTCATGGCGGCCGTAGATGCGTAGAGTTTGGCGATGGCAGATGCCTGGTCGTAGTTCTGGTGCTGGTCCTTAAGCCATGCAGCTTTATACACCAGCAGCCGGGCAGCTTCAATATCCGTGGCCATATCGGCGAGCTTGAATGCGATGGCCTGGTGCTTGGAAATCTCCTGACCGAACGCCTTGCGCTCCTTGGAATAGGCCAGAGCCAGCTCATAGGCGCCAGCCGCAATGCCCAGGGCCTGAGCAGCGATTCCGATGCGGCCTCCCGAGAGCGTCTTCATGGCAAACTTGAACCCGAATCCGTCCTCGCCGATGCGATTGGCTTTAGGCACTTTGACATCCTGGAACATCAGGGTGTGGGTATCGCTTCCGCGGATTCCCAGTTTATTCTCCTTCGCGCCAATGATGAAACCATCCATACCACGCTCCACGATGAGGCAGTTGATCCCCCGGTGACCTTTCGCTGCGTCCGTCTGCGCCATCACCAGATACACCGATGCCGAGCTGCCGTTGGTAATCCAGTTTTTCGTGCCATTGAGCAGGTAATGATCCCCCATATCGATAGCCGTAGTCCGCTGTGAAGTAGCGTCCGAACCTGCTTCCGGCTCGGAGAGACAAAACGCTCCGATTTTCTCTCCCTTGGCCAGGGGCACCAGATACTTCAGCTTTTGCTCTTCAGAGCCGAACGTTTCCAGCCCCCAGCAAACGAGCGAATTATTTACACTCATGCACACGGAAGTAGAAGCATCCACCTTGGAGATTTCTTCCATGGCAATAACGTAGCTCAGGGTATCCATGCCACTTCCTCCGTACTTCGGATCCACCATCATACCCATGAAACCGAGTTCGGCCAGCTGGCGTATCTCTTCTGCGGGAAACTTCTGGAGCTCATCACGCTCAATGACGCCGGGCTTCAGCACATTCTGGGCAAATTCGCGGGCAGCCTGCCGCACGGCCTGGTGCTCTTCACTGAGTTCAAAATGCATGGTTCGGAGATGGTTATGTTCGGCGGCAAAGAAAAGCCATTTTCACCTCCACGCGCATGCCGGATACGACCTCCCCGGCTTCCCCGTGCGATATTCGCCGCTTAAATGACTATGGGAAGCTGGCAACACACCGTACTCGGCATGATGAGTGGAACGAGTCTCGATGGCCTCGATCTCGCCATGTGCCGCATCGGTTGGGATGGCGCCCGCTGGGAGGCCTCGATCCTGGCAGCCGAAACCGTTGCCTATACCGATACCTGGAAAAAGGCCCTGTCGGGATCCATGAAACTGGATGGTGTCCATCTGGCCTTACTCAGCGTACGGCTTGGGCATTACATGGGGACATGTGCTGCTGATTTCATCGTGCGCACTGGCATCCGTCCTGACTTTCTCAGCTCACACGGGCACACCGTATTCCACCGCCCTGAGGAGGGCATGACCCTGCAGATTGGCAGTGGTGCGCATATGGCAGCGGTGAGCGGGTTCCCAGTCGTTTGCGATTTCCGGACCCTTGATGTAGCCCTTGGTGGGCAAGGGGCTCCGCTTGTACCCGTGGGCGACAAGCTGCTCTTCGGGCACTATGACTTCTGCCTCAATCTGGGGGGGATTGCAAACATCTCTTATGAACTCGGTACGGAGCGTCAGGCGTTTGACATTTGTCCGGTGAACATGGCCCTCGACCTCATAGCGCGGCACTTCGGGCGGGAATATGATGAGGGCGGTGCGATGGCAGCATCCGGAACACCTGATCCGCGATTGCTCGATCAACTCGATCAACTCAGCTTTTATTCGATGAGTCCACCCAAGACGCTCGGCCGCGAGTGGTTTGACCTGCACTTTCTGCCGCTGCTTCAGGCGTCTGCACTATCTGGTCCCGACCTGATGGCCACCGTGAGCGAGCATATCGCCGGGCAGATTGGACGGGTGCTGGACGGGTGGAATGGCTCCGTGCTGGTAACTGGCGGAGGAGCCTGGAATACCCATCTGATTCAGCGTATTCAGGCTCTCAGCAGCGCTCAAGTTATCATACCCGACGCCCAGATCGTCAATTTCAAGGAAGCACTCGTATTTGCTTTGCTCGGAGTGTTGCGATGGAACCTGCTGGCCAACACCATGGATTCGGTGACAGGAGCATCCCACGCTGCTTCGTCTGGTGTGGTGTGGATGCCCGCTGCAGCAAGTAAGGCCTGATCTCAGGGGGAGGTTTTGCGCAACGGAAACCTGAGGCTGAATACATGCCGGCCCAGATCGTCCATGTCATGTTCAATGGTAGCCTGATGGAACTCGAGTATGCGCCGCGTAATGCGCAGACCGAGTCCTGAGCCCTCCGTATTGGCCGCATTACTTCCCCTCACAAAAGGCTCGAATAGCTTGATCCGTTCCTCTTCCGAAAGGATCTTACCCGCATTGGATATTCTCAGGGTGAGCTCGCGCGGAGCTGTCTGTTCGACTTGCACCACAGCTCTCTGATCAGGCGAATACATGCATGCATTGCGCAGGAGATTGGCCACGGCCACTTCGAGCAAAGACCTGACGCCAAACACCTCCATGTCGTGATCATCCATATCATGCTCCACAATCTCAAAGCCCATCTGGAAGGTTGGTTCAGAAAGACGCACGTGTTGATGAGCCGCGAACACAATCTCATCCAGGCGCTCCCTCCGGAAACGCGATCGGAAATCCTCGCGATCCATTTCGGACAAGAGCAGGAGTGAGTTGACCATATTGGAAAGCTGATACACATTGCGCGTTACACCCTGCAATACATCGGTCGTTTCCGCGGGATGCGGACCGCCCTTCAGCAGATTTTCCAATTGAAAGGCGATGCGCGTCAGCGGAGTGCGCAATTCGTGCGATGCATTCGAGGTGAATTCCCGCATAGAAGCAAAGGATTCATCGATACGATGCAGCATATTGTTAAACGCGGATGCCAGCAGTCTGATTTCCCCACTCTTGTTGGATTCCTCAAGCTGGATGGTGAGCCGGTTGGCTGTTATTGTTGTAATCTGCTCCTGGAATTCATC
>Ga0068877_10002582_pt1 | contig 14550 bp, 17 predicted proteins | sample NOAtaG_FD_66437 | JGI IMG/M metagenome (GOLD analysis project Ga0068877, IMG submission 66437) | Freshwater lake microbial communities from Lake Erie, under a cyanobacterial bloom - NOAA_Erie_Diel6S_1000h metaG | ecosystem: Environmental > Aquatic > Freshwater > Lake | place: USA: Ohio, Lake... | reverse complement strand
CAAGTAGAATCGACGCTGCAGGTAGGACATTGGGCAATAGTATAGAAAGAAATGCCCATCAATTGGAAGAATAAAATGGTTTGTAAAAAGTGTTTCATAGCTAGGTTTTCTTATGACAATGATAAAACAAATCTTTCCGCAAAGCAAGATTAACTACCTTTGAAGGCATGAGTATGGTTACCTTGAATGAATTTATCATGGAACGACAGGCAGACTTTCCATTTGCCTCCGGAGATCTGAGCAGACTTTTAGCCGACATCAGTATTGCGGCGAAAATCATCAATCACAAAGTCAATAAAGCCGGACTGCAAGATATTCTGGGTGCAGAAGGCACCACCAATGTTCAGGGCGAAACACAAATGAAATTAGATGTATTCTCAGATCAAGCTTTACTGAATGCAGTAAAATGGGGAGGACAAGTGTGCGGAGCCGGAAGTGAGGAAAATGAGAAATACTTTGCTTTTGACTTAGAACATTGCAGAAAAGCCAAATACGTAATTTTATTTGACCCTCTCGATGGATCTTCCAACATTGATGTGAACGTGAGTATAGGCACCATTTTCTCTATTTTGAGAAGAACCAGTGCTGTGGGTGATCTGGCCAACATCAATGATTTTTTACAAAAGGGCAGCGAACAAGTGGCTGCGGGATATGTCATTTATGGATCCTCTACTATGCTCGTTTATACGACAGGACATGGAGTCAACGGATTTACATTAGAGCCGAGTATTGGCGAATTCTGTCTTTCACATGCCAACATGCATTTTCCCGAGCAAGGCAATATTTACAGTATCAATGAGGGCAATATGTCCATTTGCGAAAAAGGTGTACGTGATTTTGTAGAGTGGTGCAAGGATATTGATAAAAATTCCAACCGACCTTTTACCGCCCGTTATATTGGTTCATTAGTAGCTGATTTTCATCGTAATTTGATCAAAGGTGGGGTGTATATCTATCCAGGTACAAAGAAAAATCCAGAAGGAAAATTGCGCCTGCAATATGAATGCAATCCATTGGCTTTTATTGCTGAGCAAGCGGGAGGTAAGGCTTCAGATGGGAAAAACAGAATCATGGAATTAACCCCCAAAGAACTGCACCAGAGAACTCCTTTGTTTATCGGCTCGAAACACTTGGTGGAGAAAGCCGAAGAATTTATACAAAAAAACAGCTAATCCACCCCGTCTGATTATATTTGGAAACAACTTGCTCGTCACGTGAATTCTGCACTCGTCATCATTCCCACTTACAATGAAAGAGAAAACATTGAGAAAATGATTCTCACATTGATGCAGCTCGACCTTCTCATACACGTGCTTTTTGTGGATGACGGATCTCCCGATGGAACAGCAGCAATCATTCAAAGCTATCAAACTAGATATTCAGATCAAATTCATTTGATCCAACGAAAAGGCAAATTAGGTTTAGGTACCGCCTACATTGCCGGTTTCCAATGGGCTTTGGAAAGAAAATATGATTTCATTTGTGAGATGGATTGCGACTTCTCTCACAATCCAAAAGACCTGAAGAGATTGATTGAGGCTTGTCATAATAATGCAGACGTCGCGGTGGGTTCAAGATACACAAGAGGGGGAAGCGTCGTCAATTGGCCCTTGCATCGCAAATGGATGAGCAAAGGCGCTGGCGTTTATGTGAATTGTGTCTTAGGCCTTGGCGTTAAGGATGCCACAGCGGGCTTTGTTTGCTTTAAAAGAAAAGTTCTAGAAAATTTGGATTTAGACAAAATTCAATTTGTTGGATATGCTTTTCAAATAGAAATGAAATACCGAGCAAAACAAAAAGGATTTACCATTCAAGAAGTTGCGATAGAGTTTGTAGATCGAGTTTTAGGACAAAGCAAAATGAGCTTGAATATTTTTAACGAGGCATTTTTGGGTGTTTTAAAAATGCGCTTTCATTGAACTAGAGCATGAAAACATTGATTCAGAATGTACAAGTGGTGAATGAAGGAAAAATCATTGCCCGCGATGTATTGATTCAGGACGAGAAAATCTGGGATATCCTGCCTCCCAATTCCTTTAACCCTGGTTGGGTGAATATTGTGGTTGACGGGACCGGAAAATACTTGATTCCAGGATGCATTGATGATCAAGTGCACTTCAGAGAGCCGGGACTCACCCATAAAGCCGACATCGCTTCAGAAGCCAAAGCTGCAATAGCCGGTGGCATTACCTCTTTCATGGAAATGCCCAACACCGTGCCGAACACAGTGAATTTAGATGAATTGGCCAAGAAATTTGACCGAGCTCAACAAGTGTCATTAGCCAACTTTTCCTTTTACCTAGGTGCCACGCATGACAACATTGACCAGATCAAGGCCATGGATGTCAAGAATACTTGCGGAATCAAGATATTTATGGGTTCCTCTACCGGCAACATGCTCGTGGATGATGAAAGCAGTTTAAATGAAATATTCAAACATGCAAAAACCATCGTTGCCACCCACTGCGAGGATGATGTGCTGATTGCAGAAAGATATAAAACCATTCAAGCCCAATTTCCTCAGGGAATTCCTATCGATCAACACCCCATCATTCGGAACGATGAGGCCTGCTATCGATCTTCCTCCAAAGCCATCGCCTTGGCGAAAAAACATGATGCTCGATTACATGTTTTACACATCAGTACCGCCAAAGAAATTGACTTATTTGACAACTCCTTGCCACTTGCAGAAAAACACATCACAGCGGAAGCTTGTTTGCATCATTTATGGTTTTCTGATCAAGATTATTCACAGTTAGGAAGCCGTATCAAATGGAATCCTGCTGTTAAAAGCATCCAAGATCGTGCAGCAGTGAGACAAGCACTCATCGATGGAAAAATAGACGTGCTCGCTACGGACCATGCTCCGCACACTTTAGAGGAAAAAAATTTACCGTACGAAAAATGTCCCTCCGGCGGTCCGTTGGTTCAACACGCTTTGCCTGCTGCGCTTGAGTTGGTGCGACAAGGTATTTTTTCATTGGAAATGATTGTTCAGAAATATTGTCATAACGTAGCCATCCTCTATCAAATTCCCAATCGGGGATTTATCAGAAAAGGATACCAAGCTGATTGTGTATTGATAGATATGCACTCAACTTGGATTGCGGAAGATGCAAGTAGTTTGTATAAATGTCAATGGACACCCTTTCATGGCACCACTTTTCATTCTACAATTTTAAAAACGTGGGTCAATGGTACTTGTGTCTATGATGAAGGACAATGGAATGAAACCGTCAAGGGGCAATCTTTGATTTTCTCTCGATAATGAAAAAAAAAATTTGGCTCATCCTACTGCTCTGGGGTTGCGAGAACGCATCCATAGAAACTCCAAAATATCAGAGATCACAATTAGTGCCTATACTGGGTGAATTAAGAATGTTGGAGTCGGCTTATGCCTTGCGCTATCAACAAGTGGATAGCAGTGTCGTGAGTATTGAAAGCTATCAAGAAGAAATTTTTCTACGTTATCAAATATCCCGTGCTGACTTGACACAGTCGATTCAATACTACGCAGCACGTCCTGATTCTATGAAAGCGCTGGATAGTTTAGTATTGATTTGGTTGGAGGAAAAATACAGATGGATGAATCAATCCAAACATCCTTAAATTAAAAAATAAAACATTATCAACGCTCCATCTACTAATAGAGCCGATAAGTACTTTCTTCTAAAAAAAAGACTGAACACTGGTAATAAACCAGCTAACATCAATTTTCCGAAAGCTATTTTACTTTCAAAAAAATAACCAATTAAAATTTCCGACAAAATAAGGCAAAGAATAGCACAAATTAAAGTAACCACTTCGCCCCACATAGTGGCCATGGTCTTGGTGTGTTCATCTACTTGAACATCGATAATCTCCGTCATTAATACCAATGAAAAAACAAACAGAAAAGAAATCAACATCAATTTCAATAAATTGGACGGCTGAATAAAAATCAAGGGCATGAGCGCCCATATCGTCCAACACCAAGACACTACCATAGGTTTTACCAAATAATATCTTCTTAAACCCAAACCCCAACGCTCTCTTAAAGAATGAGGTGAATAAAATACTACTGCCAACAATGTGGTTAATAACAATCCTACCCAAAATCCATTCCAGTGCAAAGTCACTTGTGCAAATTGAAAGGATTGTATGACATAAGCCCCGCCCGACAACAACAAACCATAAAAAGAGGCAAATAAATAAGGACTTTTCTTATTTTCAACCGGCCATCGCATAATGCAATAAAAAAGTGCTGAACTCATTGCCCCCATGGCCACAATTTGCGGTGACAACCTCTGCAATCCGGGTTCAAATATGCGAAAAAAATGAAGGAGGGCCGATATATAAAATACCATAGCCACTCCTGAAACCGAACTATAAATCCACCACCAATTTTTTTTTAGGACCCTCAAAACTACTTTGTTAAAAAGTACAACATCACGCCTGCTGCTGATCCCGCAAATCCCCCCACAGCCGCTCGAATGATCCTCTTACTTTTGGCAACTGAACCAAAACCATCCCCGTAAATGTCATTATACCGCAAAGCTTCATCCCGAATATGATTTTTTCGAACTTTGATTCTCCCTGGAATATGAGCCAATGTATACAAAATGGGCGGTATGGTGGCCGTAATTACACCATCCTTACCAATGAAGCCAATGGCCCCACAAATCAATACCCCACCCCACATTACATGTCGAGCCTTGAATCTTTCACGAGCATCTTGCTCCCCCATTAGGAAAATTCTTAATTCTTCTTTAGAATCATAATATCCCAATAACGTGTCTCTTTCATAAACAATTTGCTCCTTTCCATTTTTAATCACGCTGAAAATCTCATTTTTATGAAATTCTGTTTCTTTCCATTTGCCATACTTCCCTTGGTATCTCACTTTCACCAATAATGAAGTGTCCATAAAGACTTCGCAGGGAATCACCCTTCCATTCATTAGATTAAGTTGATCCCATTCCTTTTTGGTTCCATCTTTTTTTTGAGTTTCTTTTTTAAATTTAAAGTCATATGACCAACCTCCTGAAATAACATAATCCGTTGCTCTCGTGGCAAGATCTCGCTGAATCAAATAGCCCAGTTTAATGGACTGTCTTTTATTGATATCATAGGCCAATCCTGCTTGCCATCTCCAATTGGTGTAACTTAAATGAGTTGTATTAAAAAACAACTCATGACTCTGATAAATACCCCAATCTTTATTCCATTGATATTTCAAACTTCCTTTTATACGGGTTGTTGTCTTGGTATCTACATCCATGGCATCCGAAACAGAAAAGTTAGCCTGAGCAAACTGCTGACGAATGGTGATGGCGGCCTTCCAATCCTTTTTCTCATATGCTGACTCTATACCCAAAGAAAGCCGATGTCTGAATTCCCAAAAAAGCCACTCGTTTCTTGAACCTAAGCGATACTCGAGAGTACCATAAATATTTTTAGTAATCCTTTGTTCTAATCCTATGTCTGCAAAAGCGCTCCTAAGAGATCTAAAATTATCCCACTGACGTACCTCTGGATTAACGTAAAATGTGCGATTATTTTTCAATTCAAAACCCACTTTTGCATTCCACCAACCTCCTGCATCTTGAGAGTATTGACCAAAAGCACAGTAAGTCAATGAATGAAATAGGAAGAAAAGGAAACTACGGAATGTCATAAATCATCATCGTTCCTAAATCTTTACTATCCCGCCTTCCGCTCAATACTACCTCCGCCTTCACCTCCATTATATCTGGATTATCGGCAGCTGCGCCCAATGTGTCCTTGCTATAGACATACACAGTGTAGGCTCCTTCCCTCAATGAAAGAAATTCAAACTCACCGTCATAATTCGTTACAACTTTATCGTCTGGAGAGATATGGTCTCCATAAACTATATATACATCTTCATCAGGGGCAGGAACTATACCCGTGCTGGTTCCAGGATTACTGATCACCACTCTCCAATCTTTGGTAATCTTACCTTTGATACTGCACAATCCTCCCTGTCCGGGTTCCTTTTGACAGCTGCTGAAAGTCCAAAAGACTAAGCTCAGTAAAATCCAATGAATCGTTGCTTTTTTCATTTCTTACAAGTAATTCTCAAACATAAGAATAATTTTTGAATTTCATTTCATCCACTCACTCGGTTATGCACGGGATAAGCCAACGCCCCCACGGAACACTTAATATTGGGTACTTTTTCCAACGCCTGGTAACACCATTCCAATGTCGCTCCAGTTGTCACCACATCATCCAAAAGCAATACATGCTTTCCTATAAGAGCATCGATATCTCGGACTGAAAATGGATTCAACTCACGGGCACTCCTCTCCCATCTTCCTTTGAAAGTCTGACTTTCCTTCCATTGCGTTCTCTCCAATACTCCAGGTAAACTCATTAATCCACTACCTCGAACAAAGCCTTGAACAATTGAATCACATTGGTTGTAGCCTCGTTGTTTTATTTTTTTTGGATGCATAGGAACGGGAATGACAGCATCCCAAGGTAATTCCCGATGTACTCTTCTCAAGTATCGTCCCCATCTTTCTCCCAAATACTCTCCTACCTCTGGCGAATCATGATATTTAAGTGCATGTATCAAATCCCTTACCCCACCCGACTTCTCCATTTTTAAATATAATATACCATTTTGCCAACTGCATCGACCATAAAACAACTGCAAAATTTGAGGATGATTTAGCGTTGGAGCTGCCGTCGGTAAAGTCATTTGACATTTCAAACAAATACAATTTTCATCTTCAAATAAATCCCAACCACACTGCATACACACCTTAGGATAAATCATATGCACTACAGCATCCACGTTTTTTCGAATCCAGGCTTTCACACCACAATACTACAAATCGAAAAAGAACCCACACAACAACACATAAGCATCATATTTTTGGCATAACCGCTTGACATGTGTACTTTTGCGCCGATGACCATTCAAGTACTTAAATCAAAAATTCATCGCGTTACGGTTACGGAGGCGGATTTAAACTATATAGGCAGCATCACGCTCGACCCGATCCTCATGGAAGCGGCTAATTTGATTGAAGGTGAGAAAGTGCAAATTTTAAACTGTAATAACGGGGAAAGACTTGAAACCTACATCATTACGGGACAGCGGGGAAGTGGGGTGGTTTGCCTCAACGGTCCGGCTGCCAGACGTGTGGCGGTGGGTGATATCATCATTGTGTGTTCCTACGCAAGTATGGATTTTGAAGCCGCTAAAACCTTCAAACCTTGGATTGTATTTCCTGATACCGCTTCCAATCATCTACTAAGATGATGAAATGGATCAAATACACAGCATTTTTGATCATCGGCGTTTTATTAGCGTGGTATGCGTCTAAGGACATTGATTTTGCCACCATTTGGAACGCCGCCACCGGCTTAAATTGGTTTTGGGTGGGTTTATCATTGATAGTAAGCTATGTAGCCACGGTAGCGCGCGGATGGAGATGGAATATCATTCTTGCTCCTATGGGATACAAGGCAAGAAAGTCCAACAACGTGCACGCCGTAGCCTTTGGATATTTGATGAATGATTTGATTCCACGTTCAGGAGAAGTAGCCAGATGCGCTGTATTGTCTCGTGCAGAAAATATTCCAGTAGACAAGCTAGTGGGCACGGTAATATTGGAAAGATTAGTGGACATGGTTACCATGATTCTCATTATTGGTCTCGCCACATGGCTGCATGCCGATGCGATTCAACACCTTTGGAATGAGATTTCAAATGCCAAAATTGCAAGTCCCCAAGAGCCCTCTTATACCATCTGGTATATACTGATTGGGCTTATTGCAATGGGTTGCTTGGGAATTTGGCTCCTGTATAAATTACGCCACATTCCATTTTTTGGAAAAATTCACGGCTTCATGTTGGGAATGATGGACGGACTCAAAACCATTTTAGCCATACAAGACAAATGGGCCTTCATCTTATACACCTTGGCCATTTGGTTGTCTTGGATTTTGATGTCCTACTTCATGATGAAGGCATTGCCTGAGACCATCCAAATGAACTTTTCCGATGCCTTGTTCTTCACCGTCGCCAGTGGGTTTGGAATGCTCGTTCCCACTCAAGGAGGGCTAGGATCTTATCACCTTACCTCCAAATGGGCCTTTGAGGCAATGGGCATGACAGGCGCACTTGGTCTTACTTTTGCCTGGATATCGTGGATAGGCAAAACTGTGGCTGAAGTCATCGCTGGAGTCATCGGATTTGTAATTATTGATAGAAGAGCGAAACAAACGAAAGGATGAACGAATTGATCCATTCATGGAAAAAAGAAGGCAAGAAGATTGTCTTCACCAATGGGGTATTTGACATATTACATGTCGGTCACGTTACTTATCTTAAACAAGCTCAATCTTTAGGCGATGTTTTGGTAGTCGGTTTGAACAGCGATGACTCTGTGAAAAGACTGAATAAGGGTCCAGAGCGTCCCATCCATGATGAACAAGCTAGAAAGCAGGTATTGGAATCGTTGAGATTTGTGGATGCCGTGATCATTTTTCAAGAAGATACTCCACTGCATTTAATATTATCCATCCAACCCGATGTGTTGGTAAAAGGAGGGGATTACTCGCCCGACGTCACGGAGTTAAACGATAATCGTTACATGGTAGGATCACATGAGATAAAGGAATGGGGAGGAAAGGCAGTTGCGATTCCGCTGGTAAATGGCTATTCCACCACAGCTGCTATTAAAAAAATGAAAAGTTGATCATTGGGCAGCAAATCGAAAAACGATGGTCCCAGCTTGATGGGTCTTTCCCAGATCCGCATTGAATTTCCAGCGCTTCGCATGGCTCAAACTTTCCTCTCTTAAACAATCGATCATTGAGGATGAAGGGTCGATATTGGCTTGTTTCACCAAACCTTTTTCGTCTATTGTGACATTTACTTGCACTACCCCTGCCTGTTTACATCGATAAGTAGGCTTTGGCCCCTGAGAAACCGATCTGCCCATCATTTTCCACTCCACGCTCACTGCTCCTTGGTAGGAGGCTGAAGCTGTATTTGCCTGATTCGATTGATTTTCCTTAGGACTATTGGGAGTGGATCTTTGCACTTCTGGTTTTACATCATTGGCATGTTCCCTTTTCAACCTTTCAAATTCTTGCGCTTCGTAATCCCTTGCGGACTGTGCCCCCTGGCTTCCAGTATAGTCAGCTACTTGAGCACCGGATTCACCGCCCATTTGCGACATCACATTGCGCATGGACTCCTGATTGTCGCTCTTATCGACACCTTCATTGTTGGGCTTCTCCAATAAAAGTGGAATTTCCTCTTCCACCTCAGCCGATGTACGTTCCGTACTATCCCATGAATAACCAGAAGAAGTAGTGAAGAAGAGGATGGACAAACTAAAAACCTGAATACCCAAAGCAAACAACAAAGCTTGCAATACCCACTTGGTGCCACCACTGGGCTTAGCATTCATAAGATGATCGAGGGTAGTTTTCACCATGATAAAGATAAGTATAAAAGCAGCATAGGTATTTAAAGAATTTGAGCTTATATTTGTTTAAATTAAAATTGAAAGAAATGAAAAAATTAATCGCCATTGCAGCCATGTTCATTTTCATGGTGGGAGTAGCATCTGCTCAATCTACTCAAACATCTTCTGAGCCAACAGAAAAGAAAGAGCATGTGGTTAAAGAAAAATCTTCATGCTCTGGAGAGAAAACAAAATGCACGAAGGGAGAGGAAGGAAAAGCATGTTGCAACAAAGACAAAGGAGTAACTGGATCCGCTTCTGAAAAGAAAGAAGGATGTAGTGGTGAAAAGAAAGAAGGTTGTTGCTCCAAAGGAGACAAAAAAGAAGGTGCTAAATGCTGCAGCAAAGACGCTAAAAAAGAAGAGCACAAGGATCATCCGAAACCTTAAGCTTTTGGTTTCTTAAAAAATCCTTGAATTTCAAGGATTTTTTTTTGAACAAACTTTTAAAAAGAAATGAGGGACATCAAAATTATTTCATTGGGAGAAAATTGTCTTATCGATGAAATATTGAAAGACTTCAAATTACGAAAAGAAACTTTTCCTTTTGGAAGTGGGAGATTCAACATTGAGTATATACTATCCATTTGTAAAGATGATTTTAAAAACCTCCTGAATACTCAATACCTCCGATATGCAGAAGTGGAGGGAATTAGAGTAGTTAAGAATTCATTTTATTCATCTCAAAACTCCATCTACCATTCAACGGTTTGTGATGATGTAGAATTTACCCATCATGATCTATTTCAGCCAAAAATAAGGGAATCCCTAGAACGTAAAATTCAACGCTTTCAACTCGCTTTGGAAAATCCACAAGATTTTGTGTTCATGTATTATTACAGATACAGTGATTTTCGAAACAGTGTTTCTCTTATTGAAGAGCTAAAGAAGTGGATAGCGTGGGTTGAAAACAAATCAAAACAAAAACCAAGAGTTGTTTTGATTAGCCAAGAGTTAATTGATAATCGTAGTCAAAGGAGGGTGAAAGTTAAAAAACATGATTGGGGTTTGGAAGCGACTCTGCACACTTTAGATATTTGGACAGGGCCTGAGCAGTGGTCAGCTCCCCAAGACAGGGATTTGTTTGATGAATTGTTAAATGCAAATACTACTCTACAATTCATGTACGGGGAGGATTGGTTTTTAGAGAAAATAAGGAGAAAGATTCAGAAAATACGAGACCAATTTAATCAGCTAAAGTTCAGGATAAAAGCGAAAATAAAAAAAATTGTTACACCCCTCCATTAGAGATCAAATCCAATAGCAATATCCTCTCGCTGTTGGACACAAGAGGGATTTTTGCCCTGACTATCAAGATATTTCAATGCAAATTGCGCAATATCATTGTTGTTCCATTGATTCATATTACAGTCAAAAATTTTCAAAAGCGCCTGTAAATCTATGGCCGAGAGTGCTGCTCTCTTATCCGCGTCGTATAGGAATACCGAAATCACCGCCAAGGAAGCCAGAGACGATTTGCTCAATTGATGCTTTAACTTAGGATCGGCATCGATCAGATTCCAAATGGCGGGAAGCAAAGAAGAGGAAGAGGAGTAGTTTTCATACTTTTCAATGGCGTTTTTTATACACACCCTCAAATCATGTTCGTCCCAGGGTTTGGCGACATAACGATAAATCTCCCCTTTGTTGATTGCATTGACTACCGCCTCTATATCGGCGTATCCTGTCACGAGAATTCTAACCGCTCGCGGAAAATCAGGCAGAATCATTTCAAAAAATTCTACTCCAGAAATATCCGGCATCTTTTGATCGGACAAAATTACCTGCACTTCATTTTCATTCAAATAGGCCACCGCTTCCTGAGGAGAGGTGGTGGTAAATACTTCATACTCTCTCCTGAAAATGGCTTTAAAAGCTACCAAATTCAATTCCTCATCATCGAGGTACAGTATTTTTACTTTATCATTCATTGGGTGTAACATTTGGATTTTTCTTAGGTAATGTAATTTTGAAAGAGGTACCTACTCCCCATTCGCTATCAATATCTATCTTACCACCATGCTCTTGAATAATGCCCATGACGATGGATAATCCCAAACCAGTACCCTCGCCCACTTGCTTTGTAGTAAAAAAAGGATCAAAAATCCTTTTGCGGATCTCCTCTTTCATACCCGTTCCATTGTCTTTGATCTCCACAATGATGGCATCCAAAGATTGAGAAGAGCAAATATCAATTCGACGGTCATGATTCTGCCTACCCTCCATCTTGGTAGCATGGATGGCATTGGAGATGAGATTCATCAACACTTGATTGAGTTTTCCCGCATAGCAAAGAATAGGAGGGATGGTTGTATCCAACTGAGTATTTACGACACATTCTTTAGAGGTAATATTTTTCATTACCATAAGAGTAGAATGAATGCACTCATTGATATCGGCTAACACCAGAGCGTCATGGTCCATTCTAGAGAATACCCGCAGTGACTTCACTATTTCCGCCGTTCTTCTCGAACCTTCCTCAATTCCACTTAATAGCTGTATAATTTCTTGTTGAAGGTAGTCTACATCGAGTGCCTTGTATTTTTGTTGTAATAAATGCCAATGCTGTTGTAGATCATCAAAAGAGAGTGCGGGGTTGATTTCGTGCAGCACCGACATGATTTCCTCGATATCCCTTTTAAGCGGTTGGACATTAGACTGCACAAAGTTGACCGGGTTATTGATTTCATGAGCGATCCCCGCAGTCATTTGACCCAGGGACGCCAGCTTCTCGGATTCCACGAGTTGTTTTTGGGTAAGTTGAAGATTGGAGAGGGTTTGCTCAAGATGGAGGTTGGTATTTTTAAGTTCTTTGGTTCTTTCCTCCACTTGTTTTTCAAGGATAGAATTCTGTTCATTGATGAGCCGTTGATTTTCCTGCATCATGGTCATGGCTTGTCCTTGAGCAATTTCATTTTCTTTTTTCAGGATATTGATACGATCAGCGAGGGCAAGAGAGAGGAGGATGGCTTCGATTATAACTCCAACAGGTAAAGCATAAATGGTAAATTGATTGTACCCCAATAATCCAAAATCCTTTAGTGCGAAAACCGTAACTCCAATTAAAAATGAACTGAACGCAAGCAAGAAATAAAGAGCTGGTCGATAGCCTGAGGACCTCACCTTAAAAGCACCTATCAATAGCAATATTGAAAGTGATGCATTGACATTGATCAATTGATAAGACCAATTACTTTTTCCAAAAAAAATCAATACAAAAGCTAAAACATAAGTCGACAACGAAATGTTTGTAATTTGAAAAATCCAATTCGAAAACTTCTTAAGCTGCAAAAATTCTCTTGCAAACAATATGGTAGAAACTCCGCTTAATACACCAAAAATTTGAACCGCACTTAAATCTATTAATGTGTGTTTGATCCCAAAATAATGTGACTGGCCAAACAGAACAAATTGAGTTAAGCCCGTTAGTAAAATAAAAATCACGTACAGTAAATAAATTCTATCTCTGGCAGTAACGTATATAAAAAGATTGTAAAGAATAACCGTTAGAAGAATTCCTAGAAATACAAAAAAGAAATTCTCTAACTCATTATTCTTTTGGCGAACTTCTGAATAATTACCCAATTTAAATGGAACAAAAAGTTGGGTACTCGACTTAAAAGCTGCAACTATTGTATCGTATCCTAAATCGTTTTTTAATATTCTTGAATAGCCTAAATCTAGGCACTCAAGAGGAATTCTTCTTTTCTTGTAATACGCAAAGAAGAATACTGAATCAATAGTTGGGTTATTGATTGATAAGACAAGCTGTGAGGACGGAATTGAGGTTATTCGGATAAACCAAAAATCACTTGATACACCAAAATTCACGAAATTCGAATCAATAACCTCTTTAAAAGTTACCTTTGAATCTGAAAATTCACTTTGGTTTCTCAAAGAATTATCAGAAATCTCTATTTTTTGAGCACTGCATTGATAATAGATTAAAGAAAAAAACAACAATAAGGCTCCAATTCTCATAATTGAAAATGTATTTTTAAATTTCTACCTCTCGAGCTATACTCTTTGACAAAACACTTCTTCTCTCTTAATTCATTTATTTTAATCTTTTCCTCTTCTTTGGCATTGGGTAAGTTAATTTTATCTTCCAAAAAATTTATTGTACTCATCCACCTCTCATCAGGAAAAGGGAATTTTCCTTCTTTGCCCAAGTTTTTATATGGCAAGAATCCAAATTCATCAGCAAATCTTGAAACAAAAGGAGAGCAAAAAGTAAAAACCAGCTTCGGCGCTAGAAAAGCACTTACTGCAATCGAAGTTCGAATAATATGCTCACTTCCGAGACCCAATCCCGCCACCAATCTCGAATTCCACAAACCAGCTATTTCCAATATACCTCCATTATTTTGAGCCAAAGAATCTAATTCTGGAAAAACTCTACTTTCAATCGGAGCTAAAAAAGACTGTACGGGTAAGGAATCTATTCCATTCCAAAGATGAATCCTAGATCCACCATAACATAACTCTCCGTCAATTGATTCTGCAACCAATAAATACACACTATCCAAATTTTGCCAATAGTCATAACCTTCTGAAAGCTTTACACCATTATGCAACAAAACCTCTTCATGCCCTCTGATATACTTCTTAACCGTAGATTGGTCGTCGCAAGCCTTCGTGATTCTAAGACGAACTTCGCTAACCTCACTCACCACTAATTTGATTTTTGAACTTTAAAGTTGGGTCCAATAAATAGCGTCCTCCAGCAACTTTATCGCCAAGAAAGATAGTTCGAACAGCACTAGCCACATTACCTCCTCCGGCCAATACATCACCACCTAGTTGAGGCCAGGAATTAATAGATTTACCTATTTCAGAGAACGAAAATTTCGATCTCTCATCCGCACCATTAAAATCGCAATAATCAGCTATAATGAGTTTGGCCTTCTCAAGGATCTCCTCCTTAGACAAATGAGAATACCTACTTAATGTCCATGAAAAATCAAAGTTCCTATCATTGTATAATTCAATATCAAGCATACCACGGTCACTTGTATGCATCACAACAGGTATTCGTTTAAATTTTGCCTCTTTTC
>Ga0068877_10002581_pt1 | contig 14551 bp, 11 predicted proteins | sample NOAtaG_FD_66437 | JGI IMG/M metagenome (GOLD analysis project Ga0068877, IMG submission 66437) | Freshwater lake microbial communities from Lake Erie, under a cyanobacterial bloom - NOAA_Erie_Diel6S_1000h metaG | ecosystem: Environmental > Aquatic > Freshwater > Lake | place: USA: Ohio, Lake... | reverse complement strand
CCGGCTGGATCAGCTTCTGCCTCCATTCATCACGGCAGCGCTCAGGGAAAGTTTTGTGCAGTTCGGTCGCAAGATGAACGGATACCTCACGTCCGAGGCCGTGCTGGTGGCGCCTGAGTCGCGCACCTCATCGCCGGTGCGGATACCTCGTAATCAGGAGAGTCTGATGCACCCGGATGCAGATGGTCTCTATCCCTGTGGAGAAGGTGCCGGTTATGCCGGTGGAATCGTGTCGGCTGCTCTGGACGGCGAGCGCTGCGCAGAGGCCGCTATGGCCCGCATACTGGCTCACTGACTGCTCAGTACGAGCGATGCGAGATCCTGGCCAACCAGTGTGCCTATAGCCACGCCCATCCCGCCGAGTCGCACGCCACAGTACACGCCGGGCACAACCTCCCGGATGATGGGCTCTTTGCTTTCACCCAATCCCATGATGCCACTCCAGCGGTATTCGATATTCACCCCTTTGCCGGGCAAAATGAAGGTCTGAAGCAGATCCTCGAGTGCATGCTGAATTCCGGGAGTCAGACCCGGTGCGTAGGTGAATTCAGCTTCCCGTTCGAGGTTGCGGAATCCACCGATCAGCAGTCGTCCGTGCACCTCCCGGAAGTAGACATAACCGCGGTCCATGTGGAAGGTACCCTGAAGCCGGAGTCCGGATATGGGCGAAGTCACGATCACCTGATTGCGGGCGGGCTGCACGGCCAGTTCCGGGATCAGTGCGCGGGCAAACCCGTTGGTGCATACCACCATCCGGCGCGTTTTGATCCACTCACCGCCCATATCCACTTCAACACCATCGCCCGTTGGTTTCCAATCCCGCACACGGATACCATGAAGGATCCGCACACCCGAAGAGCGAGCCATGTGCTGCAGCGCATCCACCATCTTTCCTGTATCCACGGCACCTTCCATCCGGTTCCGGATGATGCCCGATGCGCCATCGAAAAGGCGCTCGTGGAAGGGTTCATACGGCTGCTCTCCGAGCACATCACTCAGGAGACGATTCAGCCGGGGCAAGGCATCCAGACATTCCGAGAGCCACTCTGCCTCCCCTTTACGAAAAACCTCGAAGCCACCCACCGGTTCATAGCCCAGCGATGTGTCGCCTGTCAGCTCCCGCAGAGCATGCAAACCACGGAAACGGCGGGCAGCCAGTGCAATCACCTCCCCTTCCGGGCGCACCTTCATATCGTCGAGCAGCTCACCGGCGCTGCCGAAGCATGCGAAGCCCGCATTGCGCGATGAGGCGCCGCCTGAAACCGGATGTTCCTCCATGACCACAATCCTGAGCGCGGGTGATGAACGCTTCAGGAAGATAGCTGTAGTGAGCCCCACAATACCTGCCCCGATGATAAGTACGTCAGGATCTCCCAGAAAAGTCCGCCTTTCCCAATAACTAAAATACATACCTTTACGTTATATGATATTTAACCCGGAGGCTGCCGACTTCCGGAATCGCCTCTGCTGTCATAACCTGCAAAGAACATGAAGAACCGGAGATTTCTCCTGCTTTCATTGGTGGCCATCTTGTTGGCTGCTGTGGCCCCTGCCCAGACTGAGGTTCTCCGTCTCCGGGGAGCCCTGAAGGATGAGTTGAGCCTGAAGAAACTCGATGCTGTCCAGATCGCCATTTACCAGAATGGCAGTCAGTTTGACGTCATTGATGCGGGAACATCAGGCAAAATTCAGATTGATGTACCACTTGGATATATCTACGAATTCAAGTTCAGCCGGCAGGGCTACGTACCAAAAATCCTGCGTTTTGACACCCGGAATATTCCTGCTGAAGACCGTTCAGGCGGCTTCCAGAGTGATGTCAACCTCAATCTGTTTCCCATGATTGAAGGCTTCAACCTGGACATTATGAAGGAGCCTATAGGAATGGCCTCGTTCAATGATCAGGAGAATAACATCTCCTTTGACTTCAAGTACACCGAACGCATGCAGACCAAGATTAAGGCCGAGCAAGACCGCGTTGCCAAGCTCGGGTCCGAGGACGAGGCCTTGAAAAAGGAGTACGACAAGCTCATGGCGGATGGCGACAAGAAGATGATTGAGAAGAGCTATCAGGATGCCATGGCGAAGTACGAAGCGGCTTCGAAGCTTTTCCCTCAGGATCAGCCTGCCAAAACCAAATATGCTGAAGCCAAGGCCAAGTATGATGAAATGATGGCTGCCAGGAAGAAGGAGGAGGATTACAAGCGACTGATTACCGAAGGCGACAACTACTTCGCTCAAAAGAAATGGAGCGAAGCCAGGAATAGTTTCACGGAAGCTTCCAACCTGAAGAAAGAGGAACGATATCCGAAAGAAAAACTGGCCGAAATTGGAAAAATGCTCGATCAGGAGGCCTTGAGGAAAGAGTATGACGCTCTGGTTGCAGAGGCAGACGCGAAGTACACCAACAAGGACTACGCAGTATCCATTGAGAAGTACCGGGCTGCGCTTGCCGTTCTGTCCAATGAGAGTTATCCGAAAGATCAGATAGCCAAGGCCCAGTCGGCATTGGATGCCATGCTGGCCGATGAGGCCAAACGCAAGCAGCTTCAGCAGCGATATGATGATCTGGTGAAGCTGGGCGATAAGAACCTCAGTGAGAAAAAATACGATACAGCGCTTTCCAATTTCAAAGAGGCAGGACAGCTCAAGTCCGAGGAGCGATACCCGAAAGACAAGATTGCGGAAATTGAGAGAATCCTTCAGGAACTCCGTAACAAGGAACAGGCGGATGCGGCGGCGGCGAGAGACGATGCAGAAAGGCAGAGACTTGAAAACGAATACAACAAGCACGTGATTGCCGCAGACCGTTTTTACGTTGATTCGCGTGAGAAGGACGTGGCTATGCTCGAATCGGCTAAGTCTGAATACCAGCTCGCACTGGATATCAAGCCGGCGGAAAAATACCCGGCTGCCAGGATGAAGGCGATCGACGATCTGATCGCCCGAATCCGGGATGAAGAAGCGGCCATGGCCCGGGATAATGACGCCAGGAATGCCGAGCGCCTTCGTCAGGAAGAAGAACTGAGGCGCCAGCGCGAAGAAGCCGAACGCATGGCTGCTGAGCAGCGCAGAGCCCTGGAAGAAGAAGAAGAGCGCAAGCGCAAAGAGCGGGAGGCCGCTCTGGCTGCAGAGGAAGAAGCCCGGAGGAACCGCGCTGCATTCCTCAAGGTGGACAACTCCGAGGAGCAGGCCGTAGATGCTTACTACCGCGAGGCGAGGCGCATCGAAGAGGAAGCCAAGACCAAGGCCATGGAGGAGCGCAAGCAGGCATACGCCGACCAGCAGACAGCGCAGTCCAATCGGGCCGAAGATGGTCGCAAGGAACGCCTGGACAACATCAACAGCCAGAAGGATAAGATGGACAATATCTACCGCACAGGAGATAGTTGGCAGGCCAGACAAGTCCTGGAAATGGCTGAATCCAAGGAGCAGGACGACAAGAAGCGGAAAGAGAACGAACAGCAGGCCAGGAGTCGCACGGAGCGCGCTGCTCAGGAGAATGAGGAGATGAAACAGGAACAGGCTGCGCTGCGCGAAAATGACCGATATCGCCAGCAGTCCACTGAGCGTATACAGTCAGAGCAGCAGACCTACCGCGAAACGGAGGAGCTCAACCGCAGCAAGGGTGATGCCCGCGTGGCGGCCAATACGGCAGCAGTGGAACGGCGGAAGGAGGATCTCGTCAATATGGCACGCGAAGGAGAGCAAGTGCGCCAGGCGAACGAGCAAACAGCCACAGAGAAAAAGGAAGATGCGGCAGCACGCCAGCGTGATGTGCGCTCAGCAGCTGAGGTTCGTCTCAACTCAACTTCCGGAAACATTGAACAGGAAAAGAAGCGAGCCGCCAACATTGGGGATGGTAAAGAAAATCTGCAGGAGGATGAGATCATGGACATCAACCGTCAGAAGCAATCAGCGGCCTTGCTCACCTCTGAGAGTGATCAGGAATCTGCGCGGCGCCGTTATGAAGCCCGTGAGCAGCTCAACAACCTCAATCCGGGAAGAGCCAAAACCGATGATGAGTACATGGTCATGCCGGGAACCGAAGAACTGCCTGAGGGAGTCACTGAGACCTCTTACGAAGAGACCAAGCCCAGCCGCAAGATCATCGAGCGTGTGGTGAAGCGGGGCAATAAGGTTGATACATATCGCAAGGTGGTATCCAAGACCGGCATCTACTACTTCAAGAACGATCGTTCCATTACAGAGGAGATGTGGGTCAGGGAAACACTGCGCGCCGGCGAGTGATATGGGAAAGCGTATTGCAATCATCAACGGTCCGAATTTGAACCTGCTCGGCAAGCGGGAGCCGGAGATATACGGAAATCAGGACTTCCCTACCTTTTTTCAGGCCCTTCGGCAGTCGTTTCCGGAGGCCGATCTGGAGTATTACCAGAGCAATGTCGAAGGTGAATTGGTGAACCGCCTCCACGAGGTTGGTTTTTCTTTTGAAGGAATCATCTTCAACCCCGGCGGGTACTGCCACACCAGTGTATCCCTTGCTGATGCGATTGCGGCAATCCAGACTCCTGTCATTGAGGTTCACATCAGCAATCTGTATAAGCGGGAAGAATATCGTCATGTTTCGCTGACTGCGGCCCACTGCATCGGAGTGATCTCCGGATTCGGGCTTTGGTCCTATGAGTTAGCGCTGATGCACTTCCTCGACCACTAAATCTTCTTCGTATACTCCCTCACTCCTCCTTCGATGACTCGCATGAGGAGGTCTGCATCCCGGTGATGGAGTTGCTTCCCAAACTGGTATTGTCTGCCGTTGAACCTGAAGCTGATCCGCTCACCACCCATGATCCAGAAGCTGTCGTCCATAAAAGCCAGGAATGAGGTCGGGTTGCTTCTCAAGACTTCAAGTCTGAAACCCTGGTAGAGCGGAAAACGATCAGGACGGCCGTACCGTCCAAAAGCATGGCGCACAGAAATGAATCCGGGTTCTATCAAAATGACCTCCTCTCCTATTCGCCGCCATAAGTATACCTTCAGGATACGAATGAAGAAATAGAGCCACGCCGCAGTGGCAATCAGGAAAAAGATCCGGTCAGAAGAGGTCGGAGCTACGGCGAGGTAATAGATAAACACCACACCGCAGAAGGTCCATGCGGCCAGCCATCCAACCAGCAGCGCCTCTTGCCAGCGTTCAATGCGCTGCGAGATGCGTATTTCGATCTTATCCCGTTGGCGAAGAACCTGGATTCGCTTACCGATAAAACGGGGTTCAGTATGGTTCATGCCCATTGGAGTACCTGATTATAAATCTGTTCATACATCGGCAGGATTCGCTCCATGGTGAATTCGCGGGCCCGGTCGTAGGCCTTTTGTCTGAATCGCTCATAGCGGGTGGAGTCACTGAGGACATAGACCGAATTGCGTATCATGTCCTCGACATCACCGACCGGGCTCATCATACCAGTCACGCCGTGGCGGTTTACCTCTGGAAGGCCTCCTGTATTGGTGGAAATAACCGGGACGCCATGCGCCATCGCTTCCAGTGCGGAAAGTCCGAAGCTCTCTGATTCTGAAGGGAGGATAAAAAGATCAGCAATGGAAAGGATTTCCATCGGGTTTTTGACATTTCCGAGGAAGGTGACATCATCGCATAATCCGTGCTCTCTGCAAAACTGTTCTGCACGTGAGCGCTCGGGACCATCACCTACCATGATCAGTTTGCTCTTGATCTCCTTGCGGATACCGGCAAAAATCTCAACCACTTCATGGATTCGCTTCACCGGCCTGAAGTTGGAGATATGCACCAGCACCTTCTCATCCGGTTCAGCATATTCGGCGCGGAGCTCATGGTTGGCCCGGCCATCCTGTCGCTCCAACCGGATGAAATTGGGAATCACTTCGATTTCCCGGTTGATACCGAAGAGCTTGTAAGTATCAAGCCGCAGGCTCTGGGATACGGCTGTAACCGCATCACTCTTGTTGATAGCAAAGGAGATCACCGGCTCGAAAGAAGCGTCCTTGCCGAGCAAGGTGATATCTGTACCATGCAAGGTGGTGACCACAGGCAGGTGAATACCTTCCTCAGCGAGCACCTGTTTGGCCGTGATGGCAGCCGATGCGTGGGGAATAGCGTAGTGAACGTGCAGGAGATCGAGCTTTTCATACTTGGCCACATCCACCATTTTGCTGGCCAGTACGAGTTCATAAGGTGGATAAAGAAAGAGCGGATAATCGCTCACGTTTACTTCATGGTAGCGGACATTCTTACGCACGCCACCCAGTCGCACTGGCTGGCTATAGGTGATGAAGTGGATTTCATGGCCCTTCTCGGCAAGGGCCTTGCCCAGCTCAGTGGCTACCACGCCGCTTCCGCCGAATGTCGGATAGCAGACAATACCAATTTTCAGGAATGAAGACATGTGAACAGGAAACAGCAAAAGTCGGGCAGTGTGTTCAATCCCTGCCAAAAAAACAGGAGGACCTTGTTTACTGGGCGCCCCGCCCCGCCTCAGCGAGGATCCGGTAGAAAACCGACTGGGCACGCGTGCGAATATCCAGAGTCTGGAGCAGCTTGTTCTCTGCATCGGGGTTGACCCGATTGCTAAGAAATACGAATACGATTCCGGTTTGCGGATCAGCCCAGCACATGGTACCTGTGAATCCGGTGTGACCAAAACTCTCCGGCGATGCATCAGCGCAGGCAGATCCGCCGCCGCTTATGGCGGGCTTATCGAAGCCCAGTCCCCGCCGGTTCTTATCGAAGTAGCGCGTGTTGAACATTCGCACCACCTCCTCGCTCAGATAGCGGGTGCCGCCGTATGTTCCGCCGTTGAGTACCATCTGCATGAGGATGGCTAACTCCTGCGCGGTGGAGAAGAGTCCGGCGTGCCCAGCTACCCCGCCCATCATCGCTGCTCCCTGGTCATGCACATAGCCCTGCACAAGTTGTTTCCGCCACAGCCTGTCGTGCTCGGTGGGAGCAACTGACGAGCGTTGCATTCGCGAAAGCGGATTGTACCCGGTATGCAGGAGCCCCAGCGGACGGTAAAATTGTTCGGTCACGTAATCGTCGAGGGATTGTCCCGTCTGGCCCTCCACAATGCGCTGGATCAAGTAGTAACCGATATCGCTGTAGAGGTAATTCTTATCCTTGGAAATGGGAGTGCGCAGAATGTGCTCATAAATAGTATCCCGGTATGAGTCCAGAATAAACAAGCTATCCGCCACCTGCATGCGGTGGAGCGAGTCAGCTACCTGTGTGTACACCCCTTCTTTGAGTTTGCCCTTTTCGAGTGTCTCCTGATAAAATGGAATCCATGCGCGGAACCCGGCAGTATGGGCAAGCATGTCGCGCAGGACGACACGCGAATAAGGATTATCCCGGGGAATTGGAAGGTAGTCACCGAGAGCCTTTTCCACGGACACTTTGCCTTCATCCACCAGCTTCATTATGGCAAGTGTGGACGATGCCACTTTGGTGATGGAGGCCAGATCGTACACTGTTTGCTGAGTTACGGGCTGATGACCATTCCAATCGAGGTGACCAAATGACTTATCATAAATGACCTGACCATGCCAAGCCGCGAGGATACGACATCCGGGATAGGCCTTTTTCTCTATTCCTTCCTGGGCGATGCGGTCCACCTCTCCGAAGCAGTCAGCCTCTGAGAGTTCAACGCGACGAACATCATCAGCCATCATATCCTCGCGGTATGATCGTGCAGGCTTTGGCGTGGGCTGCTCTGCTTCGCGGGCAATTCCGGCAACGGCATCCCCGGGTTCCAGGCAGATTCCCAGTTCAGATGGTCTCATCCAGCGCAGACGCGTCCTGTCGGACCACATATTCCCCGTGCCGGTCACAAAGTAAGGATCAGTGCTCACCGGAAGTCGGCCGGTAGCGGTGCATGCGCCGGAAAGAACTTCTGCCATCACCTGCTGAGTCATGGCATCATCCTGATACGCTACGGCAATGGTCTCAATCTCATCCAGCTCCTTGAGCGCCAGGATCGAGTATGGATTCGCAAAGAGACACATCACCACACCTGTTTTCCGTCCTACGGCATTCAGGATCCGGGCCGACTCATTCGTAATGCCAAAATTTTTACTCAACTTATTGCTCGTTCCCACCATTGCTGCCACCACCAGGTCATAATGCACCAGCGTATCATGCAGTGCGATAGCGGTTTCCATTCCCGGCGTTTTGTCCATGCGAAACACATCAAACCGCCCGTAGCGCATCATGGTTTCTTCAAATGCGGTAGTAGATGAGCTTCCCACGACGACCAGAGCCACTCGCATCGTATCCGAGTAGCACACAGGCGCCAGGTTTCCCTCATTGCGAACGATGGTGATGGATCCCTCTACAATCCGCTTGCGCATGCGCTGAGCTTCGGGCGACTGCAGTTCGGCCAGAAGTCCGCGGGTGGGAACAGGCCTCCATTTGGACAGGCCTGACCACTCTTTGGCCTTCAGCACGCGCAGGCACTTCTCTGTGATCTGCTGTTCTGTAAGCCTTCCTTCGGCGATAGCGGCCTTTACCCTGTCTATGGCTGTAGCCACGTTGAGTGGAAACAGCACCACATCATTACCCGCCATCAGAGCCTGTACATCAGCATCGCCTGGCTGGTAGAAGCGTGTAACACCCTGCATATTCATGGCATCCGTAAAGATGAGTCCCCCAAACCCCATTTCCCTTCTAAGCAGTCCATCCACCACCTTCGGAGAGAGCGTGGAAGGAAGGTCAGGAGTAGAGTCGATGGCCGGCACGAACAGGTGAGCAATCATCACACTGGACAAGCCGTAATTGAAAAGATAGTAGTAGGGATAGAGTTCAAGACTATCCAGTCGCTGGCGGCTGTATGGAATGATGGGAAGGTCCTTATGGCTGTCGGTATCAGTATCGCCATGCCCTGGAAAATGCTTGGCATTGGCGTGGATACCTCCATCCTGCAGGCCCATCATATACTGGTAGCTGTATCGCGTGACGCGATCACGATCCTGACCAAATGACCGGCTTGAGATGACCGGATTCCGCGGATTATTATTGATATCAACCACCGGTGAGAAGCTCACATGCACGCCAATTCTTTTGAGTTGGCGAGCCATCTCGAGACCGAAATCATAGACCAGCCGTTCATCCTGAGCAGCGCCAAGAGCGAGCTGTCGTGGATAGGAGATCGTGGAGTCGAGTCGCATACCCAGTCCCCACTCCGCGTCCATCCCGATGAGCAGTGGTATTCTGGAGTTGGATTGGTGCCGGTTGGTTAGGTTGACCTGGCGCACCGGGCCACCCTGGAAGAAAATGATTCCACCGATACCGTATTTGCGGATGAGGAGATCGATGCCTGCCGGATCATAATTGGCATGGCGCTCATCACTCCACGCCGCAACCATAAAGAGCTGGCCGATTTTCTCATCCAGAGACATAGTTCGAATGAGAGAGTCGGCCCAGGGAGTGGGGCGCTGAAGAAACACGGCAGGAACGCAGGAATCTTTTTCCGGCTGAGCATCGGCGCCCGGAGCTGCGAGGAGCAGAAAGAACAGACTGAAGATACCCTTGTAATGCATGAACCTGTGTACCGTGCAAAGGTGAACGAACGAAGACCGGACATCGTAACCGGGTGCACAGGATTTGCAACAGGATGATGTTAAAGGATCACCGTCTTTTGCGGTGGCGTGTTTTCCGTGTGCTTCGTGCGTGCACATTTACCGGACTGAACTTCTGAAGCATGCTGGCGAAGTAGTTCACGAACAATCCCACGAAGACAAACGTGAGTGTGATCTGAACCATGACCAGCTCACGGGCTGCGGGAGCGATGGGAATGATATCGCCGTAGCCCAGTGTGGCACCCGTTACAAAGCTGAAGTAAATCGCATCATGAGCCTGTGCCATCGGGCGGTTGAACATGTCCGGATCGGAAGAGCTTAGATAGGCATACAGAAGTCCGAACTCAAACACGATCTCGAAAAAGTTGACTAGTAACAGCGCGAGAGAGCGCTTGGGCGTCAGAAAGTCGTAGCTCACATCTTGCAGAAACACGAGAGTACCGAGATAGAGCGTGGTTTCCACGAGCATATAGGCCGTGATTGCAGCGGCCCACCATTCACCCTGCAGGTCGAGTCGAAAGATGACCAGCGGAAAGCACAGTTTAAGCAGCACGTAGCCTTCCGTGGCGAGCTTGCGGATCTGGGCTCCCCATCGGCCGAAGAGTGCCTTCACGTATAGTCCGGGCGAAAGAAACTGTGAACCTGCGAGGAAAAGGCGGATCAGTCGTTCGAGACCTATATCATCATGACGGTAATTGCGCCAAATGCGCAAGACCGTGTAAACCTGGTAGCGAATAGCCGGGCGCGGCCTGTGGATGGACTCCGTATGCCCGAGGAGAAGCGACCTGATCCTCTTCATCGGTTGACGGAGATTAACCTCTCACACCCTGAAGTGCATCGATTCTTCTCATTGCGTGCCCCATGACAAACTGAAACTGTTCCTCGATGGTCAGATCTGTATTATCAATGGTAATGGCATCCGCTGCCTTACGGAGCGGGTCATTGGCCCGGCTGGAATCGTATTCATCGCGTGAGTTTACATTGCGCAGCACCTCTTCCAGTGATGTTTCCACCCCTTGTGATTTCAGCTCGTCGAAACGCCTTTTAGCCCTCACCTTGCTGTCAGCAGTCATGAAGAACTTTAACTCCGCGTCCGGTATGACCACGGTACCAATATCCCTGCCGTCCATGACCACACCTTTCTGTTCGGCAATGCGTCGCTGGAGTTTCACCAACTTGTTGCGCACGGCCTTGACATTGCTGACTGCTGACACGTGGTTGCTCACTTGAATAGAGCGGATTTCGCGCTCCACATTTTGTCCGTTGAGAAAGGTCTCATTGGCCGCCAGATCCGTATTGTACCGGAAATTAATCAGAACCAGATCGAGCGCTTTTTCCAGCCCTTGATCATCCAGAGCACCATCAGTCCTGATGTAACCATGATTGAGGGCAAAGAGCGTAACGGCCCTGTACATGGCCCCGCTGTCGATATATACGTAGTTCAGTTCGCGGGCTATGCCCTTGGCTATAGTGCTCTTGCCGCACGAGGAATACCCGTCAATAGCGATGTTGATCTTCTTTTTCACGGTTAAGGCAATAGTCTTGCGAAAATAGGTCGCCAGAGGCTCCCCGGCTGCGTTCCGGTCAATATTTCACCCGGGGAAGGAAGACCTCAGCCAGCATGCAGCGCACACTGCCCCCGCCGAATCGCTCGATCGTTGGAATTTCCGCAGGAACAAGTCGGGCGTGATGCTCAAGAGCAGTGCGTTGTCCGGCGGTTAAGGCCCTCCAGGCTGAGCCGGAGCAAGCCACCAAATAACCGCCCTCGTTATCCGCCAGCTCCAGAATATTGGCCGCAAAGGACCGCACCTGTTCCGGTGTCACATGAAGGACCATCCTGCCCGTTGATTCCAGCGCACTGCACACCAGCGAGCGCTCCTCGGCGTGAGCAATCGCATCCGGGCAGAGCACAGCCCATGTGGTACCGATGGACAGAATCACGTTCGTATGATACACGGGCACACCGCCCATGGATGAGTGGAAGAGCACTGGCTCGTAGCCCATCATTTCGCACCATTGCTCCACCATGGACGGATGGGTCCGCTCCGAAACGGAAGCATAAGCCATGCGATGAATATGATCGAGCACCAGACTTCCCGTGCCCTCAAGATACACTCCCTTCGTTTCACCGGCCGTCAGATCGGTCCATGCTGATATGGAATATCCCTGCTGCTGAAGCGAGCGGATGGCCTCGGGGCGGCGCTCCAGCCGGCGTGAAGGAGCCATCATAGGATACAAGACCACACGACCGTCTTCTGCAAAACTTACCCAGTTATTGGGAAACAGGGCATCCGGACAACCCGACCAGGGCGGTTCCTGCCACTGCTCTACGACCACCCCGGCTGAAGTGAGTGATGAAACCAGCGCATCGAATTCAGCGAGAGCATGCCCGGCTGACAGCCCCTCAACCGGCTGCTGGAATACATTATCGGCAGCCGTCTCCGGATTGAATCCAAAAGAAGATGGCCTCACCATCCAGACGGTTCCTGCTGACTGCACGGGCATGGCGGTGAAGGTATGACGTGATTTACACAACCTTGTATGGACAATTGACTTAGTACTGACACGGAGGAAAGACGGACGGGAGTATCATTGTTCCTTAATCCTCATACATGCGCTTTATTCCGGTATTCCTTTTCCTCCTCCTCACCCTGATTCAGTCATCATGTTCGGAAGGAGGTCTTTTTTCCAAGAAACACGAAGGAGTGATCATATATGATGTGACTTTCCCGTATGCGGAGAACTCCCTGATGATGGAACTCTATCCTCATGAACTCACCCTTGAATTCAAGGATGGCCTCTATCACACCACCCTGAAGTCGGCGTATGGTGTGATCTCCACGGAGTTCATCATCGATGAGGATAAGGGGGAGTTCATCCAGTTGCTGAAGTCGTTTGACGACCGCACCTATATCCGGCTGTCGAGGGAGCAGATGCCCGCGTGGCTCGCGCAGTATCCATCCATCAGACTTGAGCCCACAGGCAAACGCGACACCATTGCCGGCGCTTTATGCGACATCACTATAGGTCATCTTGAAAACGACTCGGTTCCTTCCATTAAGCTTTACTCAACAAGTGAAATGGATCTTTCACCTTCCAATTGGTGGAACCAGTTTTCCGGATTGGAAGGTTTCCTGCTCGGTTATGATGTGGAGCAATATGGAAAACGAATGCGCCTGCGTGCCCGGGAGATCCGGTATGGGCCGGTTTCTGCTGACCGGTTTCTGATTCCCACAGATTATATCCAGATTACTCCGGAAGCGATGCATGAGAAAATCGAGTCCATCATGGCGGATATGCTGGAGTAACTCCGGCTCATGAACCGGGCTGCACCCTGTCCAATTCAATTTCCAGCTCGAAATCGCCCCGTTCAATATCCTCACGCGTAAGACTGGCTGGCTTGAATATCACGCCGTTCATCCGGCCTTTGCGAGTCTTCCGCGCCGCAATCGTATAGGTTTCTGAAGGACTGGATTCCAGCATCTTGCCTGCTCGCGAAATGCCTACGGTAAAGGCAAACTGAACCGGACCGGAGGTCGTATTCCTGACCTGGATCAGAAGCACGCGGTCAGACTTGGGCTTGTACCATTTTTCCGAAGCCCACTTATAGGAGATTTCAACTCCATCCAATGTATCGGCAGCCACATACTGAGCGGCAAGCCGGCACGGAGCAAAAGCGAGTACGAGCAAACACAGGAACAGGTATTTCATCGGGAAATGGATTAACAATTTCAGGTGTCAAAGGTAATCAGCGTGTGAAACCTTTGAAAAGGGGCGCCATTACTGACCATGCCCCTGAATACAGGTGCGGGAGCACGGCACATAGCGCAGAGAACTTGCTGCCGTGTTCCATTTTTTTTCTGAGGTCCATTGAACGGATGCGGAGCAAGTCGGTACGGGTTCGCAAAACCTATCGCCATGATCCTTTTCCTTCGTGAAATCACCCGCTGGTTTCGTTCTGACGGACGGCATTTCCAGCTCGTTTCCCAACTGATCTTTCTCACGTACGGCATCTTCGTATTGGGATGGAATGCAGACGGCTCCAACTACCTCGCTGCCTTTGTCGGAGCGGTGGGTACTCAGCTCCTGTTCATCCGGCAGGAGCAAGCACCAATGCACTCGTTGAAAAGTGCACTGGTGACTACCCTGGGGCTCTGCCTGCTGCTCAAGGCCAACTCCCCGGTCCTCTTCTTTCTGGCTGGAGCTTTGGCCATTGGTCAGAAGTTCGCATTTCGCCATAACGGAAAGCACCTCTGGAATCCGGCTGCCTTTGGAATTGTAATGGCCATCCTGCTGAGCGGGGAGGCCTGGGTATCACCCGGACAATGGGGAAGCGCTGCTGTACTGGTGATGGTCATTGGTACAGCCGGCCTGGCGGTACTCTCCCGGGTAGGCCGACTCGAGACTGGCCTGGCCTTTATCCTGACGCTGGCTGCGGCCGAGTATATCCGTACCGTGGTCTATCTCGGTTGGGGACATGACTTTTACCTGCACAAGCTCAGTTCCGGTGCTATCTGGCTCTTCTCCTTCTTCATGATCACGGATCCCATGACCATTCCATCGCACCGTATTGCACGTATTGTCTGGGCTTCAGGCGTTGCGCTTTGCGCTTTCTACCTGTCCAATTTCCATTTCATTCCAGCTGCCCCTATCTGGGTGCTCGTGGCCGCCACACCTTTGAGCCCTTTCATTGATCGTCTTTTCCGCGCGGAATCATTCAGCTGGATCCAACGTCGGGTGGTTTCCATACCGTCTGCCCATCGCCTGTCATCCCGGATCAAACCCGCCATTCTTCTGTTGCTCTTGTCGCTGTACACCCTTCCCTCACATGCCTTTTGTGGCTTCTACGTCGCCAAGGCAGATGCCACCCTGTTCAACAATAAGAGTGAGGTGATTCTCGTGCGTGATGGATTGCGCACGGTGATTACCATGAGCAACGACTTTAAGGGAGATGTGCGCGACTTTGCGATGGTCGTGCCGG
>Ga0068877_10002576_pt1 | contig 14561 bp, 13 predicted proteins | sample NOAtaG_FD_66437 | JGI IMG/M metagenome (GOLD analysis project Ga0068877, IMG submission 66437) | Freshwater lake microbial communities from Lake Erie, under a cyanobacterial bloom - NOAA_Erie_Diel6S_1000h metaG | ecosystem: Environmental > Aquatic > Freshwater > Lake | place: USA: Ohio, Lake... | reverse complement strand
GCGCGCACTCGACACGGCGATCGACTTGTCGAGGTCGTGACGCGCGAGGTCGCGCCACCACTTGCGCCTGAAGTCGGCGTCGCCTTCGCGGTTCCAAAGGGCGACCGGCTTTCGCTGCTCCTTGACGGAACCACGCAGGCGGGCGTCTCGCGGCTTGTTCCCATCGAGTGCGCACGCAGCGTGGTCGACGCCGACAAGCTCGATCGCGGCGAACGTTGGCAGCGAATCCTCGCGGAAGCGACGAAGGTCGCGAAGCGCGCGTGGATGCCTGAACTCGTGCCAGGCGGCGCGCTCGCAGCCGTCGCGCGCGCCGAGCGTGCGCGCGGGGCCGCGATCGCGGTCGCGCACACGTCGGGCGCAGAGCCGATCTCGGCGTGGATCGGCGGACTCTCTCCCGCGGTACCACGCACCGTCTTCATCGGGCCGGAAGGCGGCTTCGAGGACGGCGAGATTGCCGAACTGCGCGCGCTCGGCGCGGCGATGGTGTCGCTTGGGCCCTGCGTCATGCGCGTCGAACTCGCGGCGATCGCCGCGACGGTGCTGCTACGCGCCTGACGCGAGACGCCCATCCTCGAGCGGCAGCGTCCTCGTGGCGACGCGCGCCGCAACTGGAAGATCGGTGGCGCCGATCACGCCTTCACCCCACGCGCGCCGCGCATCGGGGGCACTGCCCGTCGCCGCATGGCTCCATGTGCGCGGTCGCCGTGCCCTCGCCAACGGCCGCGAGCACCTCGCGCTCGATGGCGCTCGCGATGTCATGCGACGCGGCCACCGTCATCTCGCGGGGAACGCGCAGATGCATGTCGACGAAGTGGATGCGCCCCTGGTGGCGGTGACGCACCGAGGCGAATGAGCAGATCGCGGGCGACTTCGTGCCCGAGCGGTGCGCCTCGAGCACCGTCACGATGCGCGCGTGGTCCTCCTTGTCGGACAGTCCCATGATCTTCGAGACGCCGCCAAGCGCAACGCGCGTTCCGACGACTGCAAGCAAGATGCCCACGCCGCAGGCGACCGCGGTGTCGATCCAAGCGTGGCCCGTGATCCACACGAGGCCGAGGCCGATCAGCACCGCAAGCGTGGTCCAGAGGTCGGAAAGGAGATGCTTGCCGTCGCCCTCGAGCGCGGCCGATCCTGTCGCGCGGCCGATTCGAAGAAGCGCGACGCCCGTGATCCCGTTGAGTACCGCGCTGATGAGAACGAGCACGAATCCGATGTCGAGCGATGCAAGCGGCTCACGGCCGTGGACGATCGTCCCGACGCAGTGGGTCAACACCACCACGCCCGCTGCGGCCACCAGCACGCCTTCTGCCATCGCGCTCACGAACTCCATCGGTCCGTGGCCATATGGATGCTCCTCGTCCGGCGGGCGCTCGGCGTAGGCAATCGCGAAGAATGCACCGAACGACGCGATGATGTTCACGATGCTCTCGAGCGCGTCGGAGAAGACGGCATCAGAGTCGGTGAGCAGCCACCCCGCGACCTTCAGGCCAAAGCCGACGAATCCGACGAGGATCGCCCACTTCGCTGCAGTGCGCGCGCGCCGCGCGACGGTCGGATCCGGTGCCTTCGTCACCATGACGGGAACGGTACCCGATCGTCGCACGGCCGCCATTCCACCTCCGTCCACCGGGCGAACTCGGCGGACGGAGGCGCCCGTTGCACGCGGGAGCGTCGGCGCGCCATCACGCCACCGACTCGATGATCTCGGCGTGATGCAGGATGGCCCATCCCATCGGCCGGAAGAGCGGGAAGCGCCCCATCGTTCCCACGAGCACTCGGACATCGTCGGTGTCGAGCGTCCATGTCGCCAGTTCCTCCGGTCGCGTGCGGACCACCTGCTGCCGGCGGAACCACTCGAGCGTGAACGCACGTTCGCGCATGGGCCAGAGATCGAGGTGTTCGGCGATCTCCGCAGCCTTGTTGGTGCAGATCGCGATCGCCTGCTCGAGGTCGCCGCGCTCGGCATCGCACGCCCCCGCCGCCCGCGCGGCGTCGCGATCGGCGCGCATGGCGATGTTCGCGCCGAACACGCTCCACCAACCCCAGCTCTCGAGGAGATGCGGCACCCCATGCGCCGCCACGTCGATCGCATGCTCGAGCCGCGAGACGATCTCCTCGATCGCATCCTCGGCCGGGACGAGTCCGGCTGCCACCCGCGCCTCAAGCGCACCGCCGCGCGCCGTGTTCGCAAGCCCAAGGTACTGCGCATCGTCGAACTCGCTCGCGAGTTCGGCGTACTGACGCTCGGCGGCGACGAGGTCGCGCTCGGCCTCGAGCGCGCGGCGGCGAGCCTCCCGCTCGGAGTCGCAACGTGCGAGGATCCGTCGCTGGCTATGTCCGCTGATCGAGAGGCAGAAGGCCCGTGCCACCCGCTCGAGTCGACCTCTCGGCGGCTCCGACTCGAACTCCGCGAGCAGTCCCCTGCTGACAGCGGCCGATTCCTGAAGGTTCCACAGCGTGTAGTTCGCGTTCGCAAGGTTCACCATCAGCATGAGCCGCAGGTCGTCGCCGATCTCCTCCTCGGAGAGCGCTTCACGCACGCAGGTCAGCACCCTCGTGTAGCGACCAAGCCCGTCGTACGCGCCGGCCAGGCGGTTTGCCGCGATCGCGCGCTCGCGGCCCGTGTTCGCCAGCTGCCGCATGCGAAGCGCAATCGACTGCATCTCGGCATACGAGCCCGATCGATGCGACCGCTGCGCCCCGACATCGAGCTCGGGAAATGACATCGCGTCGATGTCGGCACAAGCGGCCGTCACCGCGCGATCAGGGCCGCCCGCGCGTGTGGCGAGGCCCGATCCCACCGCCGTCGGAGAACCCTCGCCGCTTGGGTCGTCGCTCACCAGACTCTCGGCGACCTCGCCCGTCTCCCAGTCGAGCGCGTCGGCAAGCCGCTCGAGAAGATCGAGCTTCGGGTTTCCCGTGGCGGGAACCGCCCGAGTTGGCTCGCGTCCGAGCGCGGCTGCCAGTTGCGTACTTGTCCATCCCCGATAGACCTTTGCGAGCGACATCATGTGGCTGATGCGCTCCTTCCTCGTCTCTTCCGTCAGCATCGCATGCTCCTTTCTCGACGCGCAGCCTCGTGCCCGTCGTGATGATGGGATCATGCTCGTGTGCGCGGCGCGTTCGGCGCGACATGACGCGCGCCGCGCGCTTTCGCGTGAATTCCTGCGAAAAACCCCTCGGCGTGCCGCGCCGATACAGGGAAGAACGGTCGCGATGCCCCGCTTCACTGATCATCCACAGCATGTGCACGGGTGCGCGACGCTCGGGTGGATGGACCTCACGGGAGCGGAGTCGTCTCAAGCACCGCGTGCGCGCCGACCACAAGACCAGCGGAAGCAAGGCGAACGGCTGCGGGCTCCTGTGCAAGCGAGAGTCCGGCGATGCGGACGCCATCGAGAAGCGCGGCGCCCCGTCCATCGATCCACACGATCTCGAGGCGATGGCGGGATTCGGCGAGCGACTTCGCTTCCTTCGGCGCAAACGCGAATTCGGCGATCGGCGTCCCGTCCGCGGCGGCGATCGTCGCCATGCCCCCGCGATCGACCTCGACGCGCACGCCTCGCGCGGCCGCGGAAAGCCGGCAACTCCACGCGGAGGTCGCGGCGTCCGTCTCGACCTTGCCGGCCCCCTCGCGCCACGCATGCGCGCCGAGTTGCTCGAGCACCGGCGCGCGGAACGCGACTTCGCAGGCCTTCCCGGAGTGAACCTGGAACGCAAGCAGACCCGAGACGCTGCCGTCGTACCACTCGGCGCAGGCGACGCCGTTCACACGCGTCCGGATGCGCGGCCCGATGCACTCGATCTCGTAGAGATTCCATTCGCCGGGCTTGAACGTGGCCATCGCGGCGGCATTGTCCTTGAGCGGCGCAAGCCATCCGCGGCCACGCTCGTCGTAGACGCCGCCGGACCAGCGACGCTCGGTCGGGTCGATCTCGATCTGGAGGCCCGCGATCGTGCCGTCCTTCTCAGCCGAGCGAATCTGGATGCCGGAGTTCATGCCTTCGCCCTTCGGCGACTCGGTCGAGCCAAGGCGAACCTCGACCGCAAGGCGGAAGTCGGAGAGGACGCGCGGGCTTGCGAGGAATCCGTTGCGATCGATCGGTCCCTTGCCGACGAGCGTCGGCCCTGAGCCCCCGTCGGCAGGCGGGAGCACCTCGAATCGCGCCGCACCCCCGACGACACGCCAGTCCTTGAACGGCATCGCATCGAAGAGCAGCCTGGTCTCTCGTACCGCGGCACCAGGTTCTGTCCGATGGATCTCCGACGGCCGAGGCTGATGGTCCTTGGAATCCGCATCGGCGCCAGGGTGGGAAGGAGGGGAAACGAGGCTGTATCCCAATTGATTCAACCACGCGATCCAGCGAGTTGAATCCGGCAAAGTCTGATCATGGCCAGCCGGGGTGGCGTGCGGATTGAAGCCCGGCGGATCCGTCAGGCAGAGCCTCGCGGCAAGCACAAGGACGACCGAAAGAGAGGCGACGAGTCGCGTGACGGTCGATGCCATGTCCGCATCGGAACCCGCGCCGCGCGGCGCGTCAAGCACCGCGTGGCTGAATCGACGCGAATTCACCTCTGCCGGCCGGAGCGCCCTGCGACGCACCGCGCATGACAGCCGATCCGACGCGCGCCGTGGAAGGCGCTCGACGCATGAACGCGCGGCGCGTGCGCCCGCACGCACGGAGGCGCACGGCGAACCGAGTTTCACCCGCCGGAACGCTGTTCTCGGAAGTGAGCCGCCAGCGCCTCACCGGGGATGCATACCCTGACCAAGGTATGGGGGAAGCATCCTCATCAGGCACCCAAGACCGGGAGTCTGATTCGCAAGAGACCGCGTTACTCTCGCGTACAAGCCGCCTGATTCGTGCTGCGAATCTCGATCACCCCGGAGTCCGACATGCTGACGCCACTGTTCTCGTCGCGCTGCCTCTCGTCTCGCTGCCTCTCGTCTCGCTGCCTCGCGCAGACCTGCCTGGCCGCCGTGGCCGTACTGACCTCGCTTGCCTCGACCGCACTGGCGGAGATTGTCGACGGCGTGGCATCGGACACGCCGTCGCTCGTTCGTGGAGCCGAGGGCTCGCTGGTGATTCCCGCGGGCGTCACATCGTTCGAGCAACGCGACGCCGGCGCGCTCGGGAAGCCGACGCGGTCAGATCCATCGACGCTGTCGCCCGCGCCAAAGCCCTTCGGGCGGCTCCGCGGATTCGGGCTCGATTTCCTTCGTCGCGAGTCCTCGAGCCGCTCGGCGACCGACACCGCGTTCATGCGCCGAGGCGCCGTCGCGGAGTGGCCGCACCTCGGCGGAAACGCCCAGCGCAACGGCCGCACGACAGGCTTCGGGCCCAACGCAGCGCAACAGCTCTGGTCGAACACCTCCGACTACTCGATCATCTCATACCTCCCCGTCATCTCGGGCACGCGCGTCTTCACGATCCGCCAGTCCGGCTTCCCCAACACCACCCCAAACGACATGCTGGTCGCGCTCGACCTCGAGACCGGCGCCGTGCTTTGGCGCGTCAAGGTCCCGTACTCCGGCAATCCGTCAACCTCCTGGATCGCATTCGTTCTCGGGGCGAAGGACGGACTCGTCTTCACCGCACGCAGCGGCAGCGGACGGTCGACGCCGATCTACGCGCACAGCGCGGCGACGGGTGAGGTCGTTTGGACCTCGCAGTTCTTCACCGACGGCGAGTCGGCCGACGGCATCGTGTTCGCGCCGAACGGCGATCTGATCGTCACCGACTATCTCAAGATCGCGCGCCTGCGGGCAGCGGACGGAACGACCGTGTGGTCGCGGCCGCGCATCTGTTCCGTCAGCGGAAGCTGCGGCGCCGCCATCGGCCCGGACGGCCTGTTTCTCGCGGTGCCGGTCCCCGGTGTCGGCCTCACGATCTCGAAGTACGACCTCGACACGGGCGAACTGCTCTACATCTCCGAGCCGATGCCGGGCACGACGGTGCAAAACGCGCCGTTCCTCTCGCCAGACGGTCGGACGGTCTATCTCGCGAGGACGCAGAGCAACACCCTTGTCGACAAGCTCTACGCCTTCGCGGACACGGGCGAGGCGTTCGCGCTGCGCTGGAGTCGGCCGATCCGATGGACGACCTCGCACGAGCACGGCGTCGCCGACGATGGCTCGATCTACACCTTCCTGCCGTCCAACGAGTTCGTGCGTCTCGACGCCGCGACGGGCAATGTGGTTGCGAGCGCGGGCGTGCTGCTCTCGCCGAATACGCTCCTCTCGCCGCAGACCGCGATCGCCGCGGACGGAACGGTCTACGTCTCGAACGGATGGGCGAACATTCCCGACCTCGGCGGGCGGATCTGGGCGTTCGATGCAAGCCTCGCGACCAGTCTCTTCACGCTTCAACTCGACCGCCAGAACGCGGGCGGCCCGTCACTCGGTGGATCGGGCACGCTCGTCGTGGCGGACCGCGTGGGAGTTCGCGCATATCGAACGCCCGCCCCCGCCTGCCCGGCCGACCTCGATGGAGATGGCGAGGTGTCGTCGTCGGATCTCGGGGCGCTGCTGAGCGCATGGGGCACGCCCGGCGCCGACCTCGACGGCGACGGCCAGACCGGCTCCTCCGATCTCGGCGTCCTCTTGAGTGCGTGGGGCGGTTGCCAGTGACGAAGCGTTTCGCGAAGCGGACTCCGCGCGCCTGCGGCGTGGACAGGAATTGACCTCGCGAATCGGCAGTCCGCGCGCAATCCGCGCCGTTACTCGAGGCCCTCTACCTTCGCCAGCCGCTCGACCGCGCGCGAGGTCGAGCGCACGCTGACGAAGCAGAGCGCGCCCGCGAACGCGACGAAGGCCACGACCGGGAGGATCGAGACCGTCGCCTCACCAACGACGGCGACGCGCCCCATGCCCTCGACGATGGTGAGCCCGAGAAGATTGACGCCGACGAGCACCCACACGAGCAGGCTGCGCGTCGGAAGCACCACCTCGCAGCGCGCGGCGGGCGAGAGCCGCAGGAACAGGTCCTTGCGCGGGATGTTCAGCATGCCGGGCGTGTGCGTCGCAAGTCGGTCGATCCAGCGCGCAATGCCTCCGATGAAGAGAGAGAGCGCCACCATGAGCGCGGGCGCGAAGAACCACGCGACCACCGAGCGCTCCGCCCAGCGATCGGGTTCGCCCGCTGCGTTGAAGTGAATGGGGATCTGCTCGGGCAGCTGCGGCCACCACGCGAGCGCGCGCCACCAAATCGCGCCGTGTGCGGCTGCGAGTGCGGCGAAACCGATGCGAACCCACGTAGCTGTTGTATTCCATGCTGTCGGCATGCGTTCCTCTGTGTCGCGATCCACGCGCGGCCCCTTGCTGGCTTCATGCGCGCCGCACCCGTGCTTGCGCGCGACCGGTTCAGCGCTTGCCATCGGCGATCACCGCCGTCTCCCACATCTTCCTCGTGACGTCCACCCACTTCTGCTCGGGCTTCTCGAGGAAGATGGTCTCGACGCGCAGCTGGCGGCCGTCGAGCGAGGTCATCGCGATCATCGCGCGCTTGTCGCCATCGAGATCGAAGCGCATCCACGTGCGCCCGTCGAGGACTGCAAGCGTCTCGATGCGCGTGGGGCAATCGGGATAGGTCGCGGCGAGCGCGCGCTTCGCGGCCGGGAACGCGGCCTCGACCTTCGAGGGAATCAACGGATCGGTGAGCAGGACCACGACGATGAAGACGTTGCCGTCGGCGCTCTCGAACATGGCGTCGGGCTTCGAGCCGCTCGGGAATCGCGAGCGGATCACATCCTCCGACATCGGCCGGAACGTCTGCGGCACGAGCAGCTGCAGCTTGCCGTCGAACAGCGAGACCGGCGCCAGCGCGACACCAGAAACGACCGCAGGCCGAAGCGTGCGCGCGGGAGCGGAGCCCTCGGAACTGGAAGCCTCGGAACTGGAAGCCTCGGAACTGGACGCCGCGCGTCCTCCGGGATGTTCGCCGTGGATGATCGGCGGCTCATACAGCGAAGGATCGCCCACCTTCGACTTGCTTGCGGACTCGTCGCAACCGAGCAAGCCAGGCGCGCAGAGCAATGCCATCATCGCAAGCGCTCCGGTCGTTCGCAGTCTGCTCCGCATGAAGCCCTCACTCCGCGCCTGAAGCGACGCGCAGCCTGTACACGCGCGCCGCACCGCGCAGGTCACCCGCGCGGGAAAGTGCGGCATCGCCCTCGCCAAGATAGCAGTCGATCCGCTGCGGACCCGCGATCGCGCCGCCGGCGTCGTGCACAAAGAGCAGGTGGGCGACACGCTCTCCCTCGGTTTCCTCGACGAGCAGCAGGATCGAGCCTGGCGGGTAGATGGACTGATCGGCGGCGCCCGACCACCCGGCAATCAGCCGCGCGCCCGGAAGCCCGAGTGCCGTCGGGAAACGCCGTGGATCGACGAGGTTGAAGTAGACCACGCGCTCGTTGTCGAGCGCGGCCATCTCGGCCTTCTCAGGATGGACGTAGGCCGTCGTGCGGACGTCGGCCAGCGTGTAGTTGGGCTTGTCGATGAGTCCGTTGGCCGCGAACCAGCGGCCCATACCCGTCCATGGTCGGCCGTTCGTCGAGATGCGCGAAATACACAGCTCCTTCGGCTCGACGCCGTCCTCGAAGAGGAGCCGCGCAGAGCCGTTCGTCTCGATCAACGCCCACGCAAGCGGATCGGACACCCACGCGATCGCCTGGGTGTCGACGCCAGGAGTCGAGAGAATCTGCCGTCGCGGCGCATCGGCCACCTGGGGGAAGCGCCGGCGAAGATCGACGAACAGCGGATAGCGGAACCGCCCTTCCGCCCTGCGGGTCGCGCGCACCACAGGCGTCGCGTAGCCGGTCACGAGACCTTCGGCCGGCTTCGCGCGCGCGTCGGCCGGAACGCTCTCCCACGCGGTGAAGCGCTCGGCGAGCTGCCGGAGAAACTCCTGCTCGTCGGCGGAAGCCTCGAAGATCTCGCGGAGAACGCGCGCATCCGTCTGTACTCCGACGTCAGCGGAGCGACCGCATTGGTCGATGGCCTCGATGAAGCGCATGCGTGCATCGAGGTTCGGCGCTGGGAAGAGCCGCCCCGGCGTGAGTCCACCGAGGTCGGGGCCCGACACAAGCCGCATGGCCTGCGCCTCGCCGCCCGGATGGAGCGTTCGATCGCCGGCCCTCGTATCTGCTCTCGTATCTGCTCTCGTATCGGCTCTCGTATCGGCTCTCGTGTCTGCTCTCGTATCTGCTCTCGTATCTGCTCTCGTATCTGCTCTCGTATCGGTCCTCGTGTCTGTGTCGGAGGGCGCGGCGCCCTCGTTCTGCGCAGGAGCCGCGCACGCGGCAAGCGACGCGAGCGCCAGCACCGCTGCGGTGCGTGCGGCGAACCGGCACGCTCCGCCAAGCTTGGACCACGCGCCGCGATGCGGTGAGAGCGGACGAGGCTCTGTCTGAATGCTCTTCTGGCTTCGAGCGGCTGCGACACCGCCAGCCGGGATGCCGTGCGGATTGAAGCCCGGCCGATCCGTCGGACAGAACCTAGCGGCTTGGCTCACTGGGCACATCCTTCGCGACGTACTGCGCCCGCGCCGGCTGCGCGACGAGTCCGCCATTGACGAGCTTTCGCAGCGTGACGCTGATGTGCACGAGGAAACTCTGATTCACCTCGCGGCCAAGTTCCTTCGAAAGCCCCTCCGCGATCGCGCGCGGCGACATCGGGCCGGCGTGGCTGCGCAACTGCGCCAGGATTCGCTCGGCAAGCGTCGGCTTTCCGTTCATCCGTCTCGCGCCGCGCGCACCCGAGCTCGCCGCACGCTTCGGCGCGTTGCGCACGGGTTGCACGCGCGCCTGCACGGCCGTCGCCGGAGCCGAGCCTGAGATCAAAGCAATCCGCGACTCGACTGCCGCGAGCTCCGTGCGCAGCGCCTTCGCGCGCGCCTCGAGCTTCGGGAGTTCGGATCGGCGGCGCTTGAGTTCTGCCGCAAGCACCTCGACGGGAATAGCGGCGAGCGATCGGCTCGCTGCAGACGAGACGCGCCCCCCGGGGGAGGACGTCTTGCGGGCGCGACGCGTCGCGGGGCGCCCGGATGACTTCTTGGTGGAAGGCTTTGCCATCGGAGTAAATTAGCATGTTTACGATGCAGAGGCCTGCGCGCGGCGACCGCGACCGCGACCGGCCCGCGCGCGCGCAGCCGAGTCCCGCACGAACCCAACCGATTCGCACCCTGCGCGTTGCACCGCGCTGCGGTTCCCGGGAAACTTCCCTCATGGCACACTCCGACGACACACGCCTTGATCGCCGCACGTTCGTCGCACGCGCAGCTGCGCTCGTTCCTGCGATCGTGGCGGCGCCGACCCTGCTTTCATGCGCGGCAGCCGAGCGCAGCGCACCCGGGCGGTTCGCAGAGCAGTCTCGTGCGCCGCGCATCGCCGTGATCGGCTGTGGCGGCCGCGGCGCGGAGAATCTCGGCGATCTCCTGGGCGCGGGCGCCGATGTCGTCGCCCTGTGCGACGTCGACCGCCGCGCGATCGACGCCGGCTGCGCGACCATCGCCGCGCGGGGCGCCGCCAACCCATGGACCTCGAGCGATCTGCGCGAACTCTTCGCGCGACGCCGCGAGCTCCGGCTCGATGGCGTCCTGATCGCAACCCCGGACCACACGCACGCGTTCGCCACCGCGCTTGCGCTGCGCGCGCGCGTTCCCGCCTACTGCGAGAAGCCGCTCACGCACACGCTCGCCGAGTCGCGCCGCATTCTCGAGCTTGCACGCGCCGCGCGGGTCCCCACGCAGATGGGCACCCAGATCCACGCAAGCGAGAACTATCGCCGTGTTGTCGAGTTGATTCGCGCAGGCGCGATCGGCCGCGTGACCAGCTGCGATTGCTGGGTGAACAAGGGCTGGTGCTGCGGCCCGACGGGGCCCGTCGCTGCGCCGCCGGACACCCTCGACTACGACCTGTGGCTTGGCCCGGCGCAGAACGAGCCCTACATCGCCAACCTGCACCCCGCGAATTGGCGCAAGTACTGGTCGTACGGATCGGGCACACTCGGCGACATGGGCTGCCACATGCTCGATCTCCCCGTGTGGGCGCTTGGGCTTGATCGCACCGCGCTTGGGACGGTGGAGATCTACGCAACGACCGATCGCATCGACCGCGTGGCTTGCCCGGAGTGGACGGAAGCGAGCTGGGCGATTCCGCAACGCGACGCCGACGGCAAGGCGATCGATCCGCTCGTACTGCGCTGGTTCGACAACGGCCGCATGTCGCCGACCGCGCAGGAGCTTGGCGCGAAGGACCGCGTCGACTACCACAACCGCTTCAACATGGTGTTCCAAGGCACGCAGGGCTGGCTCTGGGCGAACTACAACGAGTTTCTGCTGACACCGGGCGCGCTTGGGCAGGCGGTTGCCGACCTGACTTCGAAGTCGCCGCCGCCGCGGATCCCGCCCTCGCCCGGCCACCATCGCGAGTGGCTTCAGGCGATCCAGCGGTGGCGCGGCGGCGATGAACGCGCGGCCGACGCGCCGCTCTGCGCGTTCGAACGCGCGACCGTCCTCAACGAGATCGTCCTCAGCGGAACGGTTGCCGGGCGCGCAGGAAGGCCTGTTTCCTACGATTTCCGCGCGCAGGCGTTTGCAGGAGCCGATCCGAACGCGGCCTGGGGCGGAACGCCGTGGGACCCCGAACCTCGCGCCGGATGGAGCCTCGACGAACGGAATCTCGATCGCATTCTTGCCGGACGGGCGTAAGATGACCCCCACGGCATGCGTCGCGCCACCGCCATCTCCTTGACAGTTCTGCTCGCGATCGCGACCGCGCTCGGGGCTTCGCTTCGCGCTGTCGCGGTGCAGACGACGGCGTCTCATCATGCTGCCGCGACCTGCTGCGGCGGCGACTGCCGCTGCGGCGACGACTGCGCGTGCGCGGTCGAGGAGGCGCCCCCCGCGCCTGGCGACGAGCAGCCGGCGCTGCCGGAGCGGTCGCGCTGCGAGCGTCTGCCGACCATCGCGGTTCCCGCAGGCGCGATCGCGGTCGTCTCGCTCTCCGCGCCGATCGACCTCGGCGCGCCAGTGCGCACCTCGAGCGACGTGTCTGCCCCGCCAACATGCCGGCTTCGCCTGGCGTTGGTGTCGCGGTGGACCACCTGACGCGTCGAGCTTCCGCACGCGCATTTGTCAATATCGTCAAGCCTGTTTACGCGCATGGCTTCATGCGCGCACCGCCCTCCCGAGGAGGCTCCACATGTCCCGATCCACAGGACCCACGCGCGCCGCCGCGCTCGCCGTCGCGCTGTCGCTCGCGGCGCTGTCCGCCGGCTGCGCCAGCACCAGTTCCACCTCATCTGACCGCCCCGGAGGCCTCGCCATCATCGGCGATGGTGTCCTGGCCCCAGGCCGCTACGACCTTGTCGTTCGCGGCATGAGCTGCCCGAAGTGCATTTCGAACGTCGATCTGCAACTCAAGCGAATCGCCGGCGTCATCGAGCCGAAGGTCGACATGAAGAACGGCGTCGTCGCCATCACGGTGGCAGATGGCACCGCACCCGCGCGCGCGGCAATCGCCGCCGCCATCGGCGATGCGGGCTTCACGCTCGCCGAGATCCGCGAGGTTCCGCGATGAGACGAACGATCGCCCTGTGCGCGCTGACGTTCGCGTGTTCAACGCCGGCCTCGGCGCAGGAGATGCTGAACATGCCATCCGCGACGGCGCCCTCGCCCGGCGTGTGGATTCCGCGGGTTCAGGCGCGCGCGTATCGATTCGAGCAGGACCAGTGGCTGCTCGAGCAGTCGCTGCGCGTCGAGTATGGGCTTGCGCGCGATGTGTCGATGGCGGCGGACCTCCCGATTCTTCAGGGGTTCCTGAACGACCCTCGACCCGCCGACGGCGACGTTGGGCTCGGCGACCTCGAGCTCAACCTCGAGTTGCGCATCCTGCGCGAGGACCTCAACGCGATCGACACGGTGCGAGCCGCCGTCTTCGCGGGGGCCGAGGTTCCAACCGGAACCGGCGGCTTCGGCGGCGACTCGGTCGACCCGTTCGCCGGAGCGGTCGTCACGGCGATCCTCGGTCGGCACGGGCTTGACGCCTCTGCGCGTTACACATTCGTCACCGGCCACGGGATGCACCATCCGATCTTCGTGAGCGACACGGCAGACGACTACGCCAGCCTCGACGCCGGCTACGCCTTCAGGCTCTATCCCGAGGAGTTCGGCGAGGAACGGGTCGGCGCGTGGTACGCGACCCTCGAGCTCAACTCGACCTTCACGACGGGAGGCGAGCATGAGGTGCTGCTCTCTCCCGGACTCTTGCTCGAGGCGCCCACCTACGCGCTTGAGTTCGGCCTGCAAGTGCCCGTGTCGCAGGAGCTCGACCATGCGCCGGAGCTGCGGCTCGGGCTCCTGATCGGGATTCGGCTGATCTACTAGGTTCTGTCTGACGCCCGTTCCCGAGGGAATCGCTATCTTGCGGGCGTACAAGGGAGTCGCACTTCGACCAGGAGCCACAGATGGGATTCATTCAGGAACTCAAGGACTTCGCCGCCAAGGGCAACGCCGTCGACATGGCGGTCGGAATTCTCGTGGGCACGGCCTTCACCAAGATCGTGAACAGCATCGTGTCGGACCTCCTCATGCCCCCGCTGGGCCTCGTCATCGGCGGCGTGGACTTCAAGGACCTCAAGTTCGTGCTGCAGGCCGCCGGCGAAGGCAAGCCCGAGGTGGCGATTCTCTGGGGCAAGTTCCTCAACAACCTGATCGAGTTCGCCATCATCGTGCTGGCGGCCTTCATCGTCGTGAAGGTGATGAACAAGATCATCGCCCTCCGCCTGTCGAGCATCCCCGGCCTCGACAACGTCATGAAGAAGTAAGCCGCACGCGCCGCGATTGCCGTAGACTTCGGACAAGCTCATCGCAACCCACTGCACGGACGCAACGCCATGAACCTTCTCCGCACGCTTCTCTTCGTTCCCCTGCTCGCACTCGCCGCCTGCGCGACGCCCGTCGGAACCCGCACAGCCGAAGCGGTCACGATCATCCGTGGCTTCCAATCGAGCGAGCATCCGATTCCGCCGGCCGTGTTTGAGAACGCGAAGGGCGTCGCCATCCTGCGCGAAGGGTCGGGTGCGCTCATCATCGGCGGATCCGGCGGCGAGGGCGTGTTCGTGAAGCGCGCGGGCATGACGTGGTCGGCGCCGGTCGCGATCAACACCGCAGGCGCGACGATCGGCCTGCAGGCGGGCGTCCAGTCGCGCGACCTCGTGATCGTGATGAACACCGACGAGGAAGTGAACAAGTTCCTGAGCGACGGGATCTACGGCGTGGCGGAGGCTTCGGCGGTGGCCGGCCCTGCGAAGACCGATCCGAAGAACGCGGGCGGGCCGGTCCCCGCGACCTACTACTACATGCGCACCGAGGGCGTCTTTGGCGGCCTGCTCGTTGGGGGCGTGACGTTCCTTACGGCGGACAAAGTCAACCAGGAGCTGTACGGGCCCGACGTCCGCGTGAGCGACATCGTCGAAGGCAAGGTCAAGCCGCCAGCGGGAACGACAATCCTCTGGCAAGCATTGAATTGAGCGGCGGGGTTCGCGGCAGCCGCCTTTGGCG
>Ga0068877_10002571_pt1 | contig 14583 bp, 10 predicted proteins | sample NOAtaG_FD_66437 | JGI IMG/M metagenome (GOLD analysis project Ga0068877, IMG submission 66437) | Freshwater lake microbial communities from Lake Erie, under a cyanobacterial bloom - NOAA_Erie_Diel6S_1000h metaG | ecosystem: Environmental > Aquatic > Freshwater > Lake | place: USA: Ohio, Lake... | reverse complement strand
CCGGATACCAAACCGGGCGAGCTAATCGACATCCTTCCCGCCTCAGGGCCCGAAGAGGGCGAGAACTTTACCGAAATCCTCGCCGATTTCGAACAACTCATCGTTCCGCGGATCACTCACTGGAACCATCCGCGTTTTCTCGGCTACTTCGCCAACTCGAGCCCCGGCGAGGCCATTCTCGCTGAAATGCTCGCCGCCACGCTCAACCCCAACGCCATGCTCTGGAAAAGCGCTCCGGCCGCAGTCGAGCTCGAACAGGTCACGCTCGACTGGTTACGCCAGTGGATCGGCCTGTCCCCAGGCTGGTTCGGCCAAATTCTCGACACAGCCTCCACCAGCACCCTGCACGCCATCATCGCCGCCCGCGTCCGCAAGGGCTTCGCATCCATGGACCCGCGCCTGGTTCTCTACGCCAGCAGCCACGCCCACAGTTCGGTGGAAAAGGGCGCTCTGGCCGCCGGCTTGGCTCGAGACCGCGTCCGCCGGATCGAGGTCGACTCGGCCTACCGGCTCCGGCTCGATTCCCTTTCCGCGGCCATCGAACAGGATCTGGCCTCGGGCCTGATCCCCTTTTGCGTCATCCCCACCATCGGAACCACGAGCGTGGCCAGCATCGACCCCGTCCCTGGAATCGTGTCGTTGGCCCGCCAGTACGGGCTCTGGGTCCATGTCGATTGCGCTTATGGCGGAAGCGTGGCCATTGCAGAACAGTACCGCCCCTTATTCACGGGCATGGACGAGGCCGATAGTTGTGTCGTCAACCCCCACAAATGGCTCTTCGTACCGATGGATCTGAGCGTGCTCTATTGCCGCGAGGCCCGCTGGCTCCGCGATGCCTTCTCGGTTGTGCCCGAATACCTGCGAACCGTTGAAGATCCCCGCGCCCTCAACTACCACGAGTACGGCCTGCCCCTCGGCCGCCGCTTTCGCAGCCTCAAGCTCTGGTTCGTGTTGCGCGCCTTTGGCCGCCGCCGCCTCGCCGCGCTCATCCACCAGCAAATTGAAGACGCCAAATGGATCGCCGCTCAAATCGCACAACATCCAGACTTCGAGGTCTGCGCCCCGGTTGAGTTCTCCCTTGTCGTCTTTCATCACAAGGGCGGTGATGCCGCCAACGACCGTTTGCTCGACAGGATCCACGAAAGCGGCAAGGCCCTGCTCAGCCCCAATGTACTAGACGGCCGCAAGGTCATCCGCCTCGCCATCGGCAACATCCAAACCACGCGCGATGATATCCGGATGGTTTGGGATTTGCTTCAGGAAGCTGCCGCCGCAGGCCCCATCAGCACGTTCTGAGACCTCCCCGTCCCACCTCGGAACTTTCACTTCCCATATTCTGCTGGGACAGCCGCACAATCTGCGATTCCAGCGCAAGAAGCGACGAATTCAAATCTTCCGTTGCGAGAGACCGCACGTGTTCGAGCATCCTTTGTGTCGACTCGACAACGCTTAACGCCGAAATCTGCCGCGCCGCCTCGCTCAAATTGCGAAGTTCTCTCTCAACGGCGGCCCGGTCATTGCGCCCAATGGCCTTTTGGATCCTGCTGATCCGTTCCGGTGCCCGCCGCGTGAACAAAAACAACATCCCTTCATTCGGCTGTCCTTCGAGGCCGCTCAGTTCCCTGGTCCAGCTTTTGTCAATCGGCGCGCTGGCAGCCCGGTCAAGGCAATCTAGTATCGTCTGCACCAGCGTGGATGAATCCATTGGCTTGGCGAGATAATCGTTCATGCCTGCTTTCAAGCAGCGCTCCCGGTCTCCCTTCATCGCGTGCGCCGTAATCGCGATGATCGGCAGATTCACCAATCTCAACTCTTCGCGTATCTTCCGCGTGGCCTCGATCCCATCCATGAAGGGCATCTGCAAATCCATCAGAACCAAATCAAAGCGTTTCCGCCGCAGCGCTGCGAGCGACTCCAGTCCATTGACGGCAATTTCTACCTGCAAACCAAGTTTGCTCAGTATGGCCATCACTACTTTCTGGTTTACGATATTGTCTTCCACCAAAAGAATCCGTAATCGCTGCAAATTCTCTCGCGATTCGTGCGCCTCCCCCCCGGTTTCTTCTGCGTCGTAATTCTGCCGCTCAGCCGTCTCAAAGGGAATCCTGACGCAAAACAGGCTTCCTTCCCCCTCCACCGATTTCACCCCGATATGTCCACCGAACGTTTCCACCAATCGCCTTGTGATGGCCAGCCCCAGTCCCGTGCCGCCAAAACGGCGTGTCACACTACTGTCAGCCTGCGTAAACTTATCAAAGATCTGCTCAAGTTTGTCCAGCGGTATCCCTACTCCCGAATCTTGCACCACTAGCTCGTATTCCGCTACTCCATTCATAGCTGAACTGCTTACATTCAGACTTACCCGAACAAAACCCGATTCCGTGAACTTGATGGCATTGCTCAAGAGATTGTCCAGAATCTGCCGGAACCGTGTCGGATCCCCATAGACTGTGCCGACAACCTCAGTGTCAATCACCACCGACAAATCGAGCCGCTTCTGCCTCGCCTGCGTCTGGCGTGCCTTGGCCGCTTCCTCGACAATCGCCCTCAATTGCATTGGAATCCATTCGAACTTCATCTTGCCGCTCTCGATTTTAGATAGGTCGAGAATCTCGTTCAACAACGCCAACAGCGAATGCGCGCACCGTTGCGCCGTTTCCAATTCGTCCCGCTGTTCGGCCGTCAACGGGCTATCCAGAACCACATCGAGCATTCCCAAAATCCCGTTCATTGGCGTCCGCAACTCGTGCGACATGTTGGCCAGAAACTCGCTCTTCGCCTGGCTTGCCTCGAGCGCACGCTGCATCGTCTCGCGCAATTCCTCCGTGCGCTGCTCGATGTGCGCCTCCAACTTTTCCCGGTGTTCGGCAATCTGCCGGTCCCTTTCCTTCAGCGTTTGGATCGTTTCGTTGAATACCTCACCCACAAATTGGATCTCGTCCCCAGTCGGACTCACTTCGATCTTCTCCAGTCGGCCCTGTTGTACTTTCTTCATCCCTGCCGCCAAGTTCTGCAGCGGCTTGGCCATCAGCCTTAGCGTAAAGCGCCCGATCGATAGCGAAACCAGTGACAAAATCGCGCACATCAGTAAACCGCGGCCCCAATTGAAGTGGTCATGCTGCAGATCGTAGCCCAGGTTCACAAGCACTACCCAGCCCACCAGAAACGATGTGAACATGGAAAACTTGGTGGACAAGGAGGAGGATGTTCGAATCTTTGACAATTTAACCTTTAGGTTGATTCTTGTTTTAGATTTTTTAGCAAATTAATTGTGGCACTTTACCACCTAATTTCCAATTGGGATAATCCCTTAGCTGCAGGTCTAACGCCAATCCCTTTGCTAGACTGCCTGAAGAATGGATTCCACGGACCGTTTAGCCACGACAATCTGCGGCATCGCGTTGAAGAATCCGATCCTGGCCGCCTCAGGTACCTTCGCATACGGCATCGAGTTTGCCGACATCGTCGACTTGAAATTGATCGGAGGAATCGTCGTCAAGGGCCTGAGCCGCAAGCCGATTGAAGGAAATAAACCACCGCGCCTCTGGGAAACCGCCTCCGGCATGATGAATTCCATCGGCCTGCAAAACATTGGGGCCCGCGAGTTTGTTCGATCAAAACTCCCCGGATTGCGGGGTCTTGAGACCAAAATCTTCGCGAATGTCTTCGGCTACACCCCGGAGGACTACTTCGAGGTCATCCGTATTCTCGATGATGCGGAAGGCATTGCCGCCTATGAGCTCAACGTCTCCTGCCCTAACACCAAACACGGCGGCATCTTCTTTTCTTCCGATCCCGTGCTTCTGGCAGGCTTGGTCGCTGAGATACGCAAGCTCACCAGCCGCCCTCTGATCGTCAAGCTGTCCCCAAACGTCGCCCGCATTGACCCGCTCGCCAAGGCCGCCGAACAGGCGGGCGCCGACGCGATTTCTCTGATCAATACCGTCATTTCCCTGGCGATTGACGCCCGCGCGCGCCGCCCGCGTATCGGCGCCGGCTTTGGCGGCCTCAGCGGCCCCGCCGTTAAACCGATTGCCCTGCGTCTGGTTTACGAGGCCGCCCAAGCCGTTCAGATCCCCATCATCGGCTTGGGCGGTATCGCTACCGGGGAAGACGCCGCTGAATTCCTTATCGCCGGCGCTCGTGCTGTCGAGGTCGGCACCGCCTCGTTTTGGGACCCGGAAGCGCCGGCGCGCATTGCCCGTGAGCTTGACCGCTTCTGCGCCGAAGAAGCTCTTGCCAGTGTCAACGAACTGGTCGGTACGCTAAAGTTTTGAAGATGAAGAAAGTGATTCAGACATCCGGCGCGCCCGCCGCCATCGGGCCTTACTCACAGGCCATTGTTCACAACGGCATTGCCTATCTCAGCGGTCAGATCCCGCTCGATCCCGCCACCGGCCAACTGGTCGAAGGCGGCATGGAAGAGCAAACCGTGCGGGTCTTGGAGAATCTGGGCGCGGTGTTGGCCGCGTGCGGTTCCAGCTATGCTCAGGTGCTCAAGACCACGATTTTCGTCAAGGACCTCGGCGACTTCGCCAAAGTGAATGAAATCTACGGACGCTATTTCCCCGTCGATCCGCCAGCCCGCGCCACCGTCGAAGCCGCCCGCCTGCCCCGCGACGTCCGCGTCGAAATCGAAGCCATTGCCGCCGTCGATTAGGGCTTTTTCGGTTCGGCCGGCAGGTCCGGGTGCGAGCTAAATTGCTTCTGCGGCGGTGCCAGCTTCACCTGTATCGTCCGCTCTTCCTCGCTCACATCAAAGGTTTCCCCGTAAGTCTGGTAGTTCCGGGCAATCACCTGAATCAGGATTTCCCCCTGCGGAATGGGCGGAATCTTCACCCATCCTTCGGAATTCGTTCGCAGTTCCCAACTCTTGATCACCTTCTTGCCTAGCTTGGCGGCGCTTCGGCCCTTGATAAAGCGCACCACCACGCCCGCCCGGTCCACCGGCTTGCCGATATCATTGGTCACCTCGATGCGCAGGTTCGTCATCGGGGTGTCGGCATAAGCAGCTACGGCGCAGAGGGCGCCCATCGCAATCGCGGCGCGTCGGGTCATCATGTCTTCATCTTAGGCGATGTCGGGCAGCAGAAAATGGGCCGGCCTGCCCAGAAACCCGCTTACCGCCTCAGCCGCCAGATAGCCGCTGCGCACCGCCCCCTCCATCGTGGCCGGCCAGCCGCTCCTCGTCCAATCCCCGGCGAGAAACAAGTTACCCACCGGCGTCACGGCCCCTGGCCGCTTCGCCTCCAGCCCCGGCCGGGCTCGAAACGTCGCTCGGGTTTCTTTCACCACATGCGCCTTCAACAACTTCGCCCGGCCCACTTCCGGCAAAAACTCCCGCAGCTCCGCCAGCGCCAGATCAATCACCTCCTGCCGGCTCTTGTCCAGCAACACATCGGCCGCCGAGACGACCAGCGTCAAGTAGCGTCCCTGCTCTTTGTTGTAGAACCAGTGAATCGTGCGGTCGAGCAGCGTGCCATGCGGCAGATCGGTCACCGCGCGGTCAAACCAGAGATGAATTCCAGTGATCGGCGAAGGCGTGAAAGCCGCGAAATCCACCGGCAAGCCGGGCAGCAGCCGCGCCAGCCGTTCGGCCGGCAGCGCGCTCACATAGGCGCGCGCCGCATGCCACTGCCCGCGGACGCAAACCCCGCGCTGCGCGTCAAATGCCTCCACCGCAGCCTTTGCCTGCACCTTCACCCGCACCGATGCCGCCGCGTACAACTGCCCCAGCGGCACCCGCGGCACACCCATCTCATAGGAATCGGCCGAGGCGAGAAACCCCAGCCACAGCACCTGAAAGCCATGCGCGGCCGCCATCTCGTCCAACTCTACGTTGATCGCGCTCACCAGCACCTGCCGCCAGAATCTCTGGATCAGCCGCGGCGTTTGTCCCTGCCCCTCAAGCCAACTCAACATCGAAATCGAATCGAGATCCCGGCGCCGCTTCCGCTGCCAGTACAGGGCGGCCAACGCCCGCCCCAGCAATGCTTTCTCGGGCAAAGACAAGTAGGTGGCGCTCAGAAAACTCTCCGTGAAGTGCAAGGGCGCCGGCAACACCCCCCGCGCCAACTTCGACATCCTGCCCCCCGGCTCGATGAAGTAAAACTCCCGGTGAAACTCGACCTCCCCAGCCACACCCAACCGGCGGTAAAGGTCCCTCAAATTCACGCAGCACTTCAACAGAATGTGTTGGCAGTTATCGATTTCTGGCGTCTCTCCCGCAAGCCCCGGCGCCGGATAGCTAGTGGCCCTCCCTCCCAGGAAAGGCTTGGCCTCGAATAGCTTCACTTCCAGGCCGAGTGAGGATAGCGCCGTCGCCGCCGCCAGCCCCGCTACTCCGCCACCCATCACGATGGCGTCCGTCATCGCTTCAGGCCGCCGACATCACCCGGCACCGCTTGCCCCCGCCGGAGGAATCGTTCAACAGGACCCAGGCCAACCACCCGCAAATCACATAGAAAAGAACGTCCTGCCAGAAGCTTTCCATAAGCTTTCAGTATCCGCGTCACTGGGCCGGCAGGCAACATGGTTTAGCTCCAGTACCCACGATACCAACCGAGAACCAGGCATTCGACCACCGCCAGTACCGGAAAGGCAATCACCGCCCACCTCCCTCGTTCCCGCCACAAGAGCACCCCCTGCACCACCACAATCGAGCCCAACAACAGGTAGTACTGCTCCGGTGGTAATTCGCAAACCGGGCAATGCCGCGGACCGTGATGAATGTTGCACCGCGCCGCCGCCCCGGCCCACGGAAACGTGCAGCCGCACTGGAAAACCATCTGGCAGATGTTGATGTAGAACAGCCACGTGCCTGTCCCCAACCCGGCCCAGGCCAGAGCTTTAACGGCCAGCCGTCTCTTGCCGCGCCAGATTCCGGATGGCATTCTCAATCAGCCTCAGCCCCGCTCCCCCCTCGAGCGACAACATGCTCTCCGGATGGAATTGGACAGCCTCGATCGGCAGTTCCTTGTGGCGCACACCCATGATGATGCCGTCCCCGGTCCGCGCCGTGATCTCCAGCACCTCCGGCAATGCGCTCCTCCGGGCGTAAAGCGAGTGATAGCGCCCCACCGGCAAGGGGTTGGGCAGCCCGGCGAACACGCCCTGCCCCTCATGATCAACTCGCGACTGTTTGCCGTGCATCGGGTAATCGAGCACATCGAGCACACCGCCAAACGCCTCCACAATCCCCTGCAATCCAAGACACACGCCGAAAACAGGAATGTGATGCGCGGCGCAGAACCGCACCGTTGCCGGCACGCCAAAGTCCGCCGGACGGCCCGGCCCCGGCGAAATCAGCACCAGATCCGGATTCATCTCAACAATCAGCCGCAGATCAAACCCATTGCGGTAGGTCACCACTTCGGCCCCAGCCTGCCGCGCATAATTCGCCAGCGTGTGAATGAAGCAGTCGTCGTTGTCGATCAGCAGCAGCTTGACCTTCTCTCCCCCTGCCGCCGGCGCTCGCTTGGCCTCCACCGGGGCCGTCTTCGGGGCCAGCGCCCGGAAGAAACTCGTCGCCTTCATCCGCGTCTCGTTCTCCTCGGCCGCCGGCTCGGAGTCATACAACAGCGTCGCCCCGGCCGGATACTTCGCCAGCCCATCCTTCAAATGCACCGTGCGGATCAGAATCCCCGTATTGATGTCACCGGCCGAAAGGCTGATCAGCCCGATCGCCCCGCCGTACCAGCCCCGCGCATCCTTCTCCATGTTCTCTATGGCCTGCGCCGCCGCCTTCTTCGGCGCCCCAATCACCGTCACCGCCCACATGTGCGTCAAAAAGGCATCGAGGGAATCAAAACGCGGATCGAGCGTTCCCACCACATGATCTACCGTGTGAAACACCCCCGCATAGCTCTCGATCAGCCGCCGTCCGATCACCTCGACCGTCCCCGGCAGACACACCCGCGACTTGTCGTTGCGGTCCACATCCGTGCACATCGTCAGCTCAGACTCTTCCTTGGCCGAGTTCAGCAACTGCTTGATATTCTCGGCATCCACCAGCGGATCCCCCGTCCGCTTCGCCGTGCCGGATATCGGACAAGTCTCTACCCGGTCTCCCTCCACCCTCACAAACATTTCCGGCGAAGCCCCCACCAGTTGCTCCCCCCCGAATTGGATCAGAAACTCATACGGGCTCGGGCTCGCCACCTGGATCCGCTCAAACAGTTCACTGGCCTTGCCGGAGTAAGGCGCCGAAAAAGTCTGCCGCAGGACGACCTCATAGTAATCCCCAGCCCGGAACCCCTCGCGACACAGCTCCACCTTCGCCATGTATTCTTTCGGCTCATGATCCGCCGTAATCGGCGCGGGCTTCCGCTTACGCTGCTTCGCGACGGGCGGGGAGCCGCGCTTCAGCCCCTGCGTCGTCCGTTCCCCTTGCGAGAACTCGAAGCTCACCCGCTCGATCGTCTCCTTTTTGCGGTCCATCAGGTAGATCTCATCGCACAGAAACAGTTGCAGATCCTTGACGCCCTCGCGCGGCAGCTTCAGCTCGATCGGGTCAAACTGAAACAACAGGTCGTAGCCGAAGGCCCCAATCAGAAACAGGTCTTTCACCTCCGGGCAGCGGAACTCCTCGATCAAGGCCCGCAGGATCGAAAACGCACTAGGTTGCCTTGACCGTTCCTCTTCGCTAAACAGCGGCGGCAGCGGTTTCAGCAAACCCTGCAACACGGTCTTGCCGGCAGTGAAGGAAGCAAAATCCGGATGCCCGCCCAGAACCGGCGCCAACATGGCCAGAATCTCTTCCCCCCGCTCGTTCAGGGCGCGAAACTCGATCTCCCGGCCCCGGCCGACAATCTCCACCGGCGGGGCGACGCTTGCGAAATCCCATCGCGAATACCGCCCCGGATACTCATAGCCCGAGGACAAAAACACACCCCGCTTCCGGTCCAGCTCACGCAGCCACTTCACCAGCCCTTTCGAATAAGGCAGGCGCGAGGTGGTGCGCGTAACGGCTATGCCGGAGCGGCTTGTATAGGCAAAGGCGGACATCGGTATCCTTCCATGATAGTCGCCCGGCTTCCGGCCCACCCCCGCGCCGCCCGCCCGTCTAGCTATAGCAGCGCACCTCGAAGACCCGCGCCTCGCCGATCCCGTTGGTGGCCGTGATTTCTATGCGCACCGCCTCCACCGCAACCGATTCAAAGCGCACGCGGTTCAGCCGCTGGTAATTGCCCGTCACCTTGGCTACGGGCGTAAATTCCCGGGCCCCCTGGCGGCGCACCATCACCTGGTAGTCGCGCACCGTCTCCGGTTGCGCCGACCGCGGGGCGTCCTGACGCCAGAAGCTGGGATTCGCCGTCAACACCAGTTGACGCCCAAATGCCGTATCAAACGTGAGTTGCACCTCGGAAATCACCACCGGCTGATCCCAGCTCAGCTCCAGATAAGCGCCCTTTTCCGTCATCGGACCCGCCCAATGGTGCACCGCTCCCTTCGGAATGTCGCGCGTGATGCCGTCGATCACCAGCGGCGCCACGGCTTCCCCGGCATTGCCGGAACTCGCAACACGGGCGCGCCGCGCATGGTCCGCCGCGTCCTCGTTGCGCAGCAACTCCCCGGGTTTGCCCTTGATCGTTTGGTCATCCCGCAGCAGCCGCTGCTGCAGCGCGCTCACCATTTGCCGGTCTTGCGCCAATTGCCGCGGCAGCACCGATTTCTCGATACACAACGCCGCCGCCAAACCAACCGCCTGCCCGATCGTCGCGCAGGTAGCCATCACTCGCGTCGAGGTAAAGGCCGCGTGCGTGGCGCTGATGTTGCGCCCCGCCATCATCAGGTTCGCGATGTTGCTCGAATAACAACTCCGCAATGGGATCGGATACACCTCCGGGGTGCGCAGCACCGTGTTCGGCGGCAGATCCGCCCGGTCGAACCCCCCCGGCGGATGATCATCCATCGGCCATCCTCCCATCGCCACGGCATCGGCGAAGGTTCCGCTCAGCAAATCGTGCTGCGTCAGCGTATGATCCCCCACCAGCCGCCGCGAGCCGCGCTTGCCCGGCATCATCCCGATCCAGTCCAACCCGTAGTTCGCACTGTTCGTGTGGTTGCCCGAGTTCTTGATATAGTCCCAAACACCCATGACAATCGAGAGCAACTCGTAACGGATCAGCTCATTGTCGCGAATGATGTCCTTGTTGCCGCCCCACTCGATCCACCAATAACCGTAGTCCCACTGGTCGACCTTGCGAAACCGCAGCGTCTCGGCCGTCACCTTCCGGGCCCACTGGGGCGCGCGGAAGGGCATCGGCTTGTTGTAAAGCCGCGAGGTGAACAGAATCGAGCTGCCCAGTGTCTCCTCATCCGGCTTTTCCGGCGCCAGGCTTTCGTTGAACTCCGAGCGCGCTTCCCGCCCCGTGCGAAACCGCGCCCCCGATTCGAGCGCCAACCGCGAATCCCCCGTCGCATCCACAAATACGGCAGCCTCAATGCGGTAAACCTGCTCGCTCTTGTCACACCGCGCCCAAACCTGGCGGATCTTGCCTTCCTCGACAAACGACCGGTACACCACCGTCTCGAGCAACAGCGTAATGTTCGGCTCGCTCACCACCTTGTCGTAGAGCAGAAAATCCCACATCTCCCAACACCGCTGCGGATTGTTCACTGCATCTTCGAGCCGCAATTCCTCGATCAAGCCCGATTCCCGCCACCCGGGCCGCCCGCGGTGTGAGTCCGCGCCGACAATATGCATTTTCACTTCGCTCGAGGAGTTGCCCCCCAGCCGCGAGCGGTCCTGCACCAGCACCACCTTGGCCCCATGCCGCGCCGCTGAGATCGCCGCGCAGACCCCCGCTACCCCGCCCCCGGCCACAAACACATCGCACTTCAGGTCCACCAGCCCCATGTTCGGCTCGTTCAGCGCCGCCGCTCGCGCCCTCTGATTCTCCGGTGGGGCAATCCGGTCGAACTGGCGCCGCATCCGCGGCGTGATGGTCGTAGGCGCCTGCGCCGCCGGCAGTTGGTCGGCGAGAACAATCAGGCTATAGCTGGTTAGTAGGTCACGTCGTCGCATCAGGGTAAAATCCGCCCAAAATTATTTCAGATTTCTGAACCGTTGTATAGCGCCGCCACCCATTTCCCATAGCCGTTATAGGCCTGTGTCGCCACCCGCTCCATGTTCGGCAGCAATTGCTCCACCGCCTGGCTCCAGCGCGGGTGCGGCTTAGCCGGATCCACGTTCGCATGAAAGCCATACTCGCGCGGCACGGCCGTGTTCCAGAACGTGTCCGGCCGCTTTTCCACCAGCTCGATGCTCACGATCGCCTTGGCGCTCTTAAAGCCATACTTCCAGGGCAGCACCGCCCGCAGCGGCGCCCCGTTCTGGTTCGGCAACACTTTGCCGTAAAGCCCCGTGGCGAGAAACGCCAGCGGGTTCATCGCCTCATCGAGCCGCAGCCCTTCGTAATAAGGCCAGGGGTAGTTGCCCGAAAACTGCATGCCCGGCATCTCCTCCGGCCGTTTGACCGAGACAAACCGCACAAAACGCGCCTTTGCCGTCGGCTCGGCCCGCCGCAGCAATTCCGCCAGCGGAAACCCCAGCCACGGCACCGCCATCGCCCATGCTTCCACACAGCGGTGCCGGTACAAGCGCTCCTCGACCGGCATTTCCCGCTCCAATTCCTCGATCCCCCAGGTTCGCGGCTTGGCGCAGTGGCCCTTTACCTCGAGCGTCCACGGGCGCGGCTTGAAGTTCTGCGCCAGCTTGCGGACAGCCTGTTTGTCGGTCGAAAACTCGTAGTAGTTGTTGAAACTCGTCGCCGCCCACTCCGGCGTGATGGGCCGGTCGAGCGTGAACTCCGGGTTGCGATTGGCCGCCACTACCAGCCCCGGCAGCGCCATCGCACCCAGCACAGCGCGGCGATTCAGATAAACAGATTCCGGCGTGGCCAGTCTTTCCGGCATCTGCCAGCCGGGCCGAATGCGGATCAGCATGTATGGACCTCGTGCTCTATGTTAGTATGCCTATAGTAACGGCCACAGCGCGGAGAGATGCCTGAGTGGTCGAAAGGAGCGGTTTGCTAAACCGTCGTAGTGCCTTAAAGCGCTACCGAGGGTTCGAATCCCTCTCTCTCCGCCATACTTTCCCTCCTCCGGCGTCAACTCCGAGCCGCTTGTCCCTAGTCAAGTCGCTAATCCCCGTCCCGCCTCTCGATCAGGACTCCTCTTCCACCGCCTCCAGGCTCATGTCGCGGTCGAGCCAATCCGGCCGCTTCAATACCTCACGCGGACGGGACCCGTCGGGCGCGCCAATAATCCCTTCCTTCTGCATCCGGTCGAGAATCCGCGCTGCCCGGCCATAGCCGAGCCGGAGCCGCCGCTGCAGAATCGACGTGCTGGCCTTGCCCATCTCGCAAACCACGCGCACGGCATCGGCGTACATCGGATCGGCATCGCCCTCGAGGGCGTCCTCGTCAAGCGGCTCCTCGCCATCCTCGCTCGGCGGGGCCACCAGGAAGCTCTGATCGTATTCCGGCTTGGCCTGCTTTTTCCAGAATTCCACGACGGCATTGATCTCGGATTCCCCCACATAGGCGCCATGCACGCGGTGTAGCCGCGAGGAGGCCGGCGGCAGAAACAGCATGTCCCCCTTGCCCAGCAAGTGCTCAGCTCCCATCGTGTCGAGAATCGTGCGGGAATCGACCCGCGTGGCCACGCGGAAGCTGATCCGCGCCGGGAAGTTGGCCTTGATCACGCCCGTGATGACATCGACGCTCGGCCGCTGCGTCGCCAGCACCAGATGCATGCCCACGGCGCGCGCCATCTGCGCCAGCCGCGCAACCGAGGTCTCCACGTTGTTCCGCTCCAGCATCATCAGGTCGGCCAACTCGTCGATGATGATCAGAATGTAGGGCAGCGGCCGCAGGTCCTCTTCCATCAGCGGCGTGTCGGCCGGATCCTCATCAAACAGGCTGCGCGGCTCGTTGGCCTTCTGCCGCATCTTGCGGTTGAACTGATCGATGTTGCGCACCCCTTGCGAGGCCAGCAGCTTATAGCGCCGCTCCATCTCGAGCACGGCATTGCGCAATGCGTTCGATGCCTTCTTCGGATCCGTGATCACCGGTGTCAGCAGATGCGGAATGTCCTCATAAATACCCAACTCGACCCGCTTCGGGTCGATCATGATCATCCTCACCTCTTCCGGTGTCGACTTGTAGAGCACGCTCATGATCATCGAGTTCAGCATCACCGACTTGCCCGAGCCCGTGCTGCCGGCCACCAGCAAGTGCGGCATCGTATCGAGCGTAAAGATCTTGATGCGGCCATTGATGTCCTTGCCGAGCGACATCGCCAGCCGCGAGGCGGCGCCCTGAAAGTCTTCCCCTTCGAGCACCTCCCGCAACGCAATCACTTCGCTGTTCTTGTTCGGAACCTCAATGCCAATCGTCGGCTTGCCGGGAATCCGCTCAATCAATATCGACTCGGCCTGCAGACCCAGACAAAGATCCTCGGTCAGGTTCGTGATCTTCGAGTATTTGATGCCCGCCTCGGGCTTGAATTCAAAGGTCGTCACGACCGGCCCGGGATTGATCTGCACGACGTTTCCGAGCACGCCAAATTCCTCAAACCGTTCCTTGATGCGCGAAGCGGTGTCGCGCAGTTCCTGGGAGTCGAAAATGTTGCGCGCCTGAGCTTCGTTCAACATCGCCGTCGGCGGCAGCCGGAACAGGGTCGGAGCCTGTGTTTCCTTCCCGCGCGAACGCGACGGCATGGGTGCTGGCGCGGGGGCCGGCGGAGGCGCCGGCGACGGTGTCTCCGGCAGCTCGGCCAGCGTCTTGATCGGGATGTAGTCGTCCTCAACAACCCGGCTAGTGGCCTCTTCCTCCGGGGCCACGGCTTCCTGCTCGGCGGCCGGGAAGCTCGGCATCGACGAGGCCACCGTTTTGGTTTCCCATGGTGGCAGATCGGGCATTTCCTCTTCGGATCGGCGCGGCGGCGTACGGCGGCGCGGCACAATGGGCGGCGGGTCAGTGTCTTCGGTGCGCGGTGCGCGGCTGCGCGCCGGCCGGGCTTCAAACCGCGGCATCCGGATCGCCCCGAATATGCGCCCCAGCGACGCCAGAATCATCCGCGGCACCTGCAGCCATTCGAGCAGCACCGCCACGGAAAACGTCGAAATCAGATAGAGCGAAACCACCAGACAGGTGGCCGTAAACAGCGCTGCTCCCGTAAAGTTGAGATAGAAGACCAGCAGGTCGGCCAGCAGCAGCCCCAGCAGTCCGCCGGCGGGGATCGAGCTGAAACTCCGCGCCCCGGGCGCCAGCGAAAACGTCGTGCACACCCCCAGCAGAAACAGCACCGCCCCGGCAATCTTCACCGCCGGCGCCTCGATCGCCTTCGATTGCATCCACTTCCAGGCCAGCAACAGAATCAGCGCCGGCAGCACAAAGCTGGAAAAGCCGAGAATCTGGTAGCAAAGGTCGCTGAAATGCGAGCCCGCGCGCCCGAGAAGATTCGCCGGTTGCACCGTGCTGCTGGCCGTATTCCAACTCGGGTCAAGCGGAGAGTACGAAATCAGGCTCAACATCACACCAAGCCCGAAAAATAAAAATACAAAGGACAACACCT
>Ga0068877_10002569_pt1 | contig 14586 bp, 12 predicted proteins | sample NOAtaG_FD_66437 | JGI IMG/M metagenome (GOLD analysis project Ga0068877, IMG submission 66437) | Freshwater lake microbial communities from Lake Erie, under a cyanobacterial bloom - NOAA_Erie_Diel6S_1000h metaG | ecosystem: Environmental > Aquatic > Freshwater > Lake | place: USA: Ohio, Lake... | reverse complement strand
TGCGTCGCGCTCGCGCTGGCGCTGCAATGCGCCTGGCTGGCGGTCGTGCGCCGCGCGGAGCGGCGCGCGCGCGAGGGCTGACGCCGGCCGGCCTCAGTCGGCGAGCGGCGGTGCTGGCATCGCGGCGACGCGCTCGATCGCGGCGGCGAGCGACAGCACGCCCTCCTCGTTCCAGCGCGGCCCGACGACCTGGATGCCGACCGGAAGCCCGGAGCGGTCGAGGCCCGCGGGCACGCACATCGCCGGCAGCGCGGTCAGGCTGACGACGAAGGCCGGCGCGGCCCAGTCGATGTAGGTCTCCATGCGCCTGCCCGCGATCGTCTCCGGGTAGTTCTGCTCGACCGGGAAGGGCGGCACCGGCGTGCAGGGCGTGAGCAGGCGGTCGTAGCGCGCGAAGAACGCGGCGACCTCGGCGAGCAGCCGCGCGCGGCCGCGCTCGCCCTCCGCGACGTCGCGCGGCGACTGGGCGAGCCCGAGCCGGATGTTGCCGGCGTAGTTCGGGCCCAGCCGGTCGATCTTGTCGAGCATGTCGAGGCTGCCGTTGAGGACGTACTGCGCGCGCAGGCGGATGAACGTCTTGCGCGCGTGGGAGAGGTCGAGGTCGACCTCCTCGACGATGCACCCCTCGTCGCGCAGGCGCATGGCGGCCTCGCGGCAGACCCGGTCGATCTCGGGATCGACGCCGATGCGCGCTATGTCCGGGCAGTAGGCGACGCGCAGGCCGGGGCGCGGGCGCGCGTCGGCGGCGGCGACGAAGTCGCGCCCCTCCACCGGCACCACGTTGGGCTCGAGCGGATGCGGGCCGGAGATCGCCTGCAGCATGAGCGCGACGTCGCGCGCATTGCGCGCCATCGGGCCATCGACGCCGAGCGTGCTCCACGGCTGCTCGGAGGGCACGAGCGGCACGAGGCCCGGCGTGGGCCGCAGCCCCGCGACGCCGCAGAACGCGGCGGGCAGGCGCAGCGACCCGCCGAGGTCGGAACCCGTGGCGAGCGCGAACATGCCCGCGGCGAGGCCAGCGGCACCGCCACCCGTCGAGCCCGCGGCGGAGAGCGCCGGGTTCCAGGGATTGCGCGTGGCGCCGAAGACCGGGTTCACGGTGTTCGCGCCGAAGGCGAACTCGGGGACGTTCGTCTTGCCCATGACGATGGCGTCGGCCGCGAGGAGCCGCTCGACGATCGCCGCGCTGGCCTCCGGCACGTGGTCCTTCATCAGCGGCGACCCGTAGGTGGTACGGACCCCCGCCATCGGATGCGTGTCCTTGATGCCGACGGGCACGCCCGCGAGCAGGCCGAGCGGGCCACCATCGGCGCGCCGGCGCTCGAGCGCGCGCGCCTGGTCGAGCGCGAGCTCGGCGGTCTGCGTGACCACGGCGTTGAGGCGCGGGTTGTGGCGCGCGATCGCCGCGAGATGCGCCTCGACGACCTGGGTCGGCGTCAATTCGCCGCTGCGGACCTTGAGCGCGATGCTGGAGGCGGACAGGGAGACGATGGCGGAGTGGCTCATGGGATGCGATGCGGATCCGGTGCGTGGTCGTTGGAGTCCCGGGGCGCGGCGAAAGCCGCGCGCCCCGAGTCGGCTCGGCCACACTACCGCCAAACCGCCCGTGCCCGAGACAGGTTTGGAGCGCCAATGATGCACAGGCAGGTACCCTTCCACCGCCACGACCTCGTCCCCGGCGACGCGGCGGCGATCGGACGCGTGCTCGCGACGCCGATGCTGACCTCCGGGCCCGTCGGGCGCGAGGTCGAGGCGCAGCTCGCGGCGCTGCTCGGCACGCGCCACGCGGGCCTCGTCGGGAGCTGGACGAATGGCGCGCTCGCGGCGCTGCTGGCGCTGGGCATCGGGCCAGGCGACGAGGTGATCGTGCCGGCGATGACCTTCGTGGCGTCGGCCAACGTGGCCGAGCTCCTCGGCGCGAAGCCCGTCTTCGCCGACGTGGACCCGGACACGCTCCTGCTCGCGCCCGGGGCGGCCGTCGCCGCGCTCACGCCGCGCACGCGCGCGGTGATCCCCGTCCATCTCTACGGGCAGATGGCCGACATGCCCGGGCTGCGCGCCGCGCTCGACGCGGCGGGCCGCGCGGACGTGCGCATCGTCGAGGACGCGGCGCACTGCCTGGAGGGCACGGATCGCGGCGAGGCGCCGGGCGCGCATTCCGACATCGCGATCTTCTCGTTCTACGCGACCAAGAACGTCACCTGCGGCGAGGGCGGCGCCTACGCCACCAACGATCCGGCGCTGGCGGCGGCCATGGCGCAGACGCGGCTGCACGGCATGAGCGCGGGCGCCGCGGACCGCTTCGCGGGCGGCGCGTACCGGCACTGGGACATGGCGCGGCTCGGCGCGAAGGCGAACCTGCCCGACCTGCTCGCCGCGCTGCTGCCGCCGCAGCTCGCCACGATCCGCGACAGGCTCCCGCGGCGCGAGGAGGTGGCGGCGCGCTACGAGCGCGGCCTCGCGGGGCTGCCGATCCGCGTGCCCGCGGCGCGGCCGGGCACGCGCTCGGCGCGCCACGTCTTCCCCATCCACGTGCCGCCGCCGGTGCGCGACGCGTCGATCGCCGCGCTCAACGCGGCGGGCGTCGGCGTCACGGTCAACTACCGCTCGGTGCCGACGCTTGCCTACTACCGCGGGAAATACGGCTACGCGCCCGGGGACTTCCCGGCCAGCCACGCCTGGGGCGAGGGCACGCTCACGCTGCCTCTCTACCCGTCGCTCGCGCGCGAGGACCAGGACCATGTCCTCGCCGTGCTGCGCGAACAGGTCGCGCCGCTCTGCGCGCGGGCGCGCGACGCGGCGTGACGGCACGCGGGGACGGAAGATGGACGAGCGGGGGAATGGGCGGATGAAGGTGCTGGTGACTGGCGCAGGCGGCTATATCGGCAGCATGCTCGCGCGCGAACTGGTCGGCGCGGGCCACCAGGTCGTCGCGCTCGACAGGTTCTTCTTCGGGCGCGAGCCGCTCGACGGCGCCGGGCCGGTCGAGGTCGTGCAGAAGGACATACGCGACGTCGACGCCTCGGACTTCGCGGGCATCGACGCGGTCTGCGACCTCGCCGCGCTCTCCAACGACCCGAGCGGCGAGATCGATCCGGGCCTCACGCAGGCGATCAACCACGGCGGGCGGCGCAGGGTCAGCGCGGCGGCGCGCCGCGCCGGCGTCAGGCGCTACGTGCTGTCGAGCTCGTGCTCGGTCTACGGCGCCGCCGACCGGCCGCTCCTGGCCGAGGACGCCCCGACCGCGCCGCTGACGACCTATGCGCGCTCCACCCTCGACGCCGAGCGCGACGCCTTCGCGCTCGCGGGGGACGGCTTCTGCGTAACCGCGCTGCGCAACGCCACGGTGTTCGGCCTGTCGCCGCGCATGCGCTTCGACCTCGTCATCAACCTCATGACGCTCCATGCCGTGGAGCGCGGGCTGGTCACGGTGATGGGCGGCGGCCGGCAGTGGCGGCCGCTCGTCCACGTGCAGGACGTCGCGCGCGCCTTCCGCATGGCGATCGAGGCGCCCGTCGAGGTGGTGGACCGCCAGGTCTTCAACATCGGCCTGTGCAACATGCAGGTCCGCAGCCTCGCCTTCGTGGTGCGCGAGACCCTGCCGATCCCCGTGCAGGTGAGCATCGCGCCCGACGACGCGGACCGGCGGAACTACAGCATCGCCTTCGACAAGGCGGCCGAGCGTCTGGGCTTCACGGCGCGCGTGCCGGTCGAGGACGGCGTGCGGGAGATCTACGACGCGCTCAAGTACGGACGCGTGGAGAGCGGGCCGCGCACCTCGACCGTCGGCTGGTACCGCAGCATCCTCGACGCCAAGCGCCTGGTCTCCGCGGTCGAGCTCGACGGGCGCGTCCTGTGAGCGAGGACGGCCCGCTGATCTCGGTCGTGGCGCCGGTATTCCGCGAGGAAGGCAACGTCGCGGAGTTCTGCCGCCGCGTCGCGGCCGCGCTCGAGGGCATCACGCCGCGCTGGGAGGCGATCCTCGTGGAGGACGGCGGGCGCGACGCGTCCTGGGAACACATCGTCGCCGAGGCGCGGCGCGAGCCGCGCATCAAGGGCATCCGCTTCGCGCGCAACTTCGGGCAGCACCACGCGATCGCGGCCGGCCTTGCCGCGGCGCGCGGCGACTGGGCGGTCGTCATGGACAGCGACCTGCAGGACAGGCCGGAGGTGATCCCGCGGCTGCACGCGCGCGCGCTCGAGGGCTTCGACGTCGTCTTCGTCGCGCGCCGCGACCGCCCGGAGCCGCTCTGGTACCGCGCGGCGCAGCGCTGCTTCTACGCCGGCTTCCGCTGGCTGGCGGGCTTCGCCATGGATCCCGCGCACGGGAACTTCTCCATCGTCTCGCGCCGCGTGATCGACCATTACCTCGCGCTCGGCGAGAGCCTGCGCTTCCATGGCGGGATCCTGGCCTGGCTCGGCTTCCCGAGCGCCTCGATCGACGCGGCGCATGGCACGCGCCATTCGGGCAGCCCCGTCTACTCGCTCGCGGCGCGCGTGCGCCTGGCCGCCGCGATGGTGGTCGCGCATTCGGACCGGCCGCTGCGGCTCTTCGCCGGCCTCGGCCTCGCCATGGCGGCTTCCGCCCTCGCCTACGGCGCGCTGCTCGTGGCGCGCGCCCTCGCCGGCCAGATCGTGGTGCAGGGCTACGCGAGCCTCATGGTCTCGATCTACTTCATCGGCGGGCTGGTCCTCGCCGTGCAGGGCATCGCCGGCATCTACATCGGCAAGATGTACAACGAGACGCGGCGCCGCCCCCTCTACGTCGTCGCCGACCGCGTCGGCATCGTGCCCGCGGAGGCGACTCGATGAACCACTGCCTCGTCCGCCAGGACTTCGACAGCGAGGCCTTCGGCCTGCCCTTCTTCCGGCTCGCCCGCCTCGACCCAGAGCTGCTCGGCGGCGAGATGCGGCGCATCGCGCGCCTGCCCGGCGCGCTCGCCGACGCGCGGCTGCCCGCCGCGGCGATCGCCGGCGCGGCGCTGCTGCAGCGCCACGGCTTCCGCAAGGTCGCGACGCAGGTGGAGCTCGCGCGGGCCCCGGCGCCGGGGCCCGCGGCACCCGCCCTGCCCGGCCTCGACCTCCCGCCCGCCGAGATCGCGCGCCATGCGGCGAACTTCGTGCATGACCGCTTCGCCCTCGACGTCGCGATCCCGCGCGCCGCCCATGACAGGTTCTGGGCGCGGCGGATCGCGAACTCGCTCTCCGGCGCGCGCCATCGCGTGGTCGCGCGCGAGGGCGGCTTCGTCACCTTCGCGCGCGACGGCGACGACATCCGCATCGACCTCGTCTCGGTGGTCGCGAAGCGGCGCGGCATCGCCTCGGAGCTGCTCGCGCGCCTCGTGTCCATCGCGGCGCGCGAGGGGCGGCGCGCCGTGCGCGTCGTCACCGAGTGCGAGAACGCGCCGGCGCTGGCGCTCTACGCGCGCGCCGGCTTCTCCCCCGTGCGCTACGAGAGCGTCCTGCATTTCGCGACGCGGGTGCCGAGCGATGCGTGAGCGCGCCACCCCGGCACGGAGCGGCGTCGCGGCCCGCGTGGCGCTGCTCGCCCACGCGGCCTTCGCCGGATTGCTCGCCTACGCGCTGTTCTGCGTCTTCGCGCTGAACGTGGACACCGCCGACCGCCGCGGCGAGGTCCTGCCCGCGATCGCGGGCGTCGCGGGCGCGCTGCCCGTCCTCGTGACGCTTCGCCTGATGCGCGCGCGCGTCGCCGCCGCCGCGCGCAAGCTCGTGGCGGCGCTCGATGCCGTCGAGCCGACGCGCTTCGCGCTGGCGACGCTCGCGCTCGGCATCGCGCTGCGCGTCGCCTTCGTGCTCGCCTTCCCGCCGGTGCAGAGCTCGGACGGCGCCTCCTACCTCGCCCTCGCGACGCGGCTCGCGGCGGGCGAGCCCTATCGCGCGGCCGGCACGCTGGCCTACTGGCCTCCCGGCCTGCCCTTCGGCCTGCTGCCCTGGATCCTCGCCCTGGGCGAGAACCGGTACGTGCCTCTGTTCCACAACCTCCTGCTCTTCGTCGTCTCGAGCCTGGCGTCCGCGCGCTTCGCGACGCGGCTCGGCGGCGCGACCGCGGGGCGCGTCGCCATGCTCGCGCTCGCGATCTGGCCCAACCTCGTCATGGACGCGGGCATGGCGTCGAAGGAGCAGCAGCTCGTCGCGCTGGTCACGCTCGCCCTCGCCTTCCATCCGCAGGCCGGCGGCGCGCGGCCCGCGCTCTGGTCCGGGCTCGCGCTCGGCGCCGCGGCGCTGACGCAGCCGGCGCTGCTGCCCGCGCCGCTCGCCTTCGTCGCCTGGCAGCTGCTGCGTGGCGACGGCGCCCGCCGCTCGGCGCTGCGCATCGCCTTGCTCCTGGCCGGCTTCGTCGCGGCGATCGCGCCGTGGACGATCCGCAACCACGTGGTGCTCGGCGGGTTCGTGCCGGTGACGAGCACGGCGGGCTTCGCGCTCTACATCGCCAACAACGACCGCGCATGGGGCGGCTGGATCGACATCCTCGCCGACGGCGACGCGACGCTCGACCCGCGCATCGACGAGCGCGGCGCGAGCCGCGAGGCCGGGCGGCGCGCCGTCGAATGGATCCGCGAGAACCCCGGCCGCGCGGCCTTCCTCGCGCTGCGCCGCCAGCAGCTCTTCCTCGGCGACGACAGCGACGGCGCGTTCTCCGCCCTCAAGCGCGGGCTCGGCATCTCCGGCCCCGGCTACGCGGCGGCGAAGCTCGTCGCGCTCGGCTTCTGGCTCTCGCTCCTCGCCGCGCTGCTGTTCTTCCTTCTCGCCGCGTGGCGCGGGCGGCGCGGCGTGCTGCCGCGCGCGGCCATGCTTCCGCTGCTGCTCTTCGCCGGCCTCTTCGCGCTGCACAGCCTGGTGGAGAGCGGCGCGCGCCACCACGTGGCGCTCTCCGGCGCGCTGGCCGCGCTTCTCGGGGCCTGGACGGCGATCGCCGCGCGCCGGGACGCGCTGGCGGCGACGCTCAGGCGATCCGATCCTCCGGGATGAGGTCGAGCTGCTGGTAGAGCTTGGCCATCGGGCGCGCGGGATCGCCCGAGACGGCGATGCGCGCGCTTCCCGGCCATGCCGCGTCGATGCGGTCGATCCAGCGCCGCGCCGCCTCGCGCACGCCCGCGTCGCGGTGGTAGCGCAGCAGCATGTGCAGACCGGCCTGGTGCTGCTTCACGAAGCTGTAGCCGACCTGCCGCAGGTCGGCGGTGAAGTCCGCCAGGCCTGAAGGCAGGCGCAGGATGCGCGCGGCCCGCGGGTCGGCGGACATGCGCTCGAGCCAGGCATGGAGCTCGCGCATGTCGTTCGCGGGCCAGACCGGCCACCTGCCGCTGGCCGAGACCATGTCCTCGCCGCCCCAGGGGCTCGGCCCGGGCACGAGGTCGCTGCACAGGACGGTCGCGAAGCCCGGCGCGCCCAGCAGGCGCCACCATTTCCCCGGCGGCGCCTGCTCGAGGGCGAGGAGCTGCCAGACGCAGGCCTGGATGCCCGGCGAGAAATCCGCCGCGTCGATGTCCATCGCGTGCATCGCGCACATGTTCGCGTAGGCGGACTTGAATGCGTCGAGCCGCGACATCGACAGCACGTGCCCGGGGCTCGGGCCGCGCAGCTGCCCGCCCGGCAGGATCGCCGGCACGTCGCGCCAGTCGTCCGAGCCCGGGTTGAACAGGTTGCGCACGTGGAAGGCGCCCCAGATCGTGCGCTCGCAGAGAAGGTTGAAGTGCGCCGCCTGGTCCTGCGCCACGCGCCGCCAGTAGGCGCGCCGCCTGTGGCCCTCGAAGCGCGTGAAGGCGGTGCGCGCGATCTCGCGCATCGGCCAGGCATAGGTGCGCTCGCCGTTCGCGACCTGGTAGCCGACGACATGGCCGGCGTCGCCCGGCGCGCCGCCGCGGCGCGGCGCGGTGATGACGTTCTGGCTCTGCGTCTTCAGCAGGCAGAACCACGCGTACTGCTCCTGCCTGTCGAAGAAGCACTTCTCCGGGCGGACGAGATAGGCCGAGTAGATGCCGCTCGAGGGCAGGTGCGAGTTGACGGGATGGAACGGGCGCTTGAGCGCGTAGCCCTGCGAGACGGGGTGGAACCTGGCGTCGGGCTGCTGCGGCCTGCCGAAGGGATTGCCGAGCCTGGTCGTCGTCATGTGGTGCGGCGCGACGTCCCAGCGCATGTAGAGGTCCGGTGCCGAGAGCGCCGCGTCCCCGGCGGCGAGCTCGTCGCGGACCTGGAATCCATGGGCGCCCATGACGTTGTCGGCAAGCGCCTCGAGGCTCGGCCAGGAGGCGAGCGTGTCGCCGGTCCAGAACAGCCACTCCCAGCCAGAGAAGACGCCGAGCTCGGTCCGCGCGCCCCCCTCGCCCGTGAAGCACCACGCGCCGGCGTAGAGCGGCTCGTTGAGCGCATCGCGCACCGGCCGGCGCAGCCCGGTCCAGTCCTCCACCTTCGCGCCGCCCTTCCAGCGTACCGCGGCGCCCTCGTTGCGCTCGAAGTCGATGTCGGCGCCGCGGAGCTTGCAGGCCATCTCCGCGGCGCGGTCCTCGGCGGGAAAGCGCGTCCACGGGAAGACGAGGCGCGCGCGCATGAAGTCGGCCGCGGAGCACATGCCGAAGGGCTTGGCCTCCGCCCAGCGCCATCCCTCCCAGGGCGCATGGAGCAGGTTGCGCCAGCGCTCCGCCTGCCGCTCGGTTCGCGACGCGCCATCGACGCGCACGTCGGCATCGTAGCGATGCTCGCGCGCCGCCGCGAACATGCGCGGGTTCTCGACGCTGGCCTGCCTGTCGACGATCCGGCCGGTGGCGTCGCGCGAGACGCGGAACCATGCCTCGAGATGCGGATGCGCCTCGCCGCGCGAGACGAAGGCCGCGCGCCGCTCGACCTGGCGCAGCAGCGGCCCGTCGAACCACGGCGAGTCCGGCGTGGCGGCGCCATCGGCGAAGCGCGCGACCCATTCGCGGCGCGGCGCGGGGTCGTTGACGGGCTCGAGCACGCCCTCGACCGCGCGGCGTCCCCGGCGATCAGCGAGGAACGAGAGCTGCGAGCCCGGCCCGCGCCGGATCGCCACGCGCATCTCGTAGGGCTCGGGGTCGCCCGGGCTCCAGCGCGGCCAGACATACATGCCGTATCGGCCGCCCTCCTCGTTCCATCGGTCCGAGCCCGCGACCCGGCCGAGGCTGCGCCGCGGCCCGTGTTCGGCGGCCTCGTGCATGCGCCCGAACGGGATGCCGATGTCGTTGACGACGAGCGAGTTGCCGTACTTGGGCCGGAAATGGTCGTCGTTGGCCTCGCCCGCGCGGCCCTCGCGCCGCGGCAGGAAGCGCGGCTCGTAGCAGCAATAGCGACCCGCCGGGTCCTGCGTGACCAGCTTGGCGAGGTGGTCGAGCGCGGCGCGGCCATGCTCGTGCGCCTCCTTCCAGGAATGGCGCGGCGCGAAGCGGCGCTCGTAGCGCAGCGTTCCCCTGGAATCGACGAAGGTGACCTCGATCGCGTCGCCCTCGACCGGCGCCCGGTCCAGGGCGAGCCAGTGCACGCGCGGCTCCCAGATGGACAGCGTCACCGTGAAGTCGACCGGCGCGCGCCACAGCGCGTCCCAGTCCGGCGGCACCGGGCGCGGCGCCTCGCCCTCCGGCGCGAGGCCGATCTCGACCGGCGCGCGCGCGACATAGCCGGCGGGCAGGCGCAGGTGCCCCGTGCAATGCATCAGCGTGCCGTCGCGGCGGAGCTTGAACTGCTCGAGCTGGAGCGGCAGGAGGCTGCCGCCGGGGCCGGCCGGGTAGCGCGCCGCGATGCGGGCGCGCTGCGACGAGGGGATGCGGCCGAAGGGGAACGGAATGCCGAAGGGCGAGACGAGCTGCCCCCCAGGCGTGGCGCTTGAGAAGCGCGCGAAGGCCTCGAAGCCGGGCGTCGCGGCGATGGCGGGCGCGAGGCGCGAGGCCGCGAGGCCGGCGGCGAGGGAGCGGGCGACCCGGCGGCGCGTTGGCATGCGCGGATCCTAGGCGCCGGCGCGACGCCCGGCAGGCGCGCGGGCGGGTTGCTCCCGAAGAGTCGCGGGTCGGCAGCAGGCGTCGCGCCGGGCGCGCCGCCGCGCTATCCTTCCCGCGGGCGGCGTCTGGCACGAGGCTTCCCGCGCCGAAGCAGATTGGCGCTCGTCACGCCGCCGGAGCCGGTCCATGCGCTTCATTCCCACCGCCCTTCCGGGCGTCGTGCTCGTGGAGACGCCCCGCGTCGAGGATCCGCGCGGCGGCTTCGAGCGCAGCTACTGCGCCGAGGCCTTCGCCGCCGCGGGCCTGCCGCCGCTCGGCACCCAGTGCAACATCTCGTCGAACAGGCGTCGCCTGACGCTGCGCGGCATGCATTTCCAGGCCGCGCCCGAGCCCGACGCGAAGCTCGTGCGCTGCCTCTCCGGTCGGATGTTCGACGTCGCGGTCGACATCCGCCCCGGATCGCCGACGCGCGGGCAATGGACCGGGGTCGAGCTCGCGGCGGGCGATGGCAGGTCGCTCTTCGTGCCGGCCGGCTTCGCGCATGGCTTCGTCACGCTCGAGGACGACACGACCGTCTTCTACATGATGGGCGCGACCTACCGGCCCGCGCTCGCGCGCGGCTTCCGCTGGGACGATCCACGGGTCGCCGTCGCGTGGCCGGTCGCGCCGGAGGTCGTCTCCGACCGCGACCGCGCGCTGCCGGCGCTGGCCGACCTCCCCGAGGCGGAACTGGCGCGATGAGGCGCGTCCTCGTCACCGGTGCCTCGGGCTTCGTCGGCCGCGCCGTGCTCGACGCGCTCGCGCGAGAGGATGCGGAGGTCGTCGCCCTCGCGCGTCGTCCGCCGACGCAAGACGCGCGGCCGCGCCTGCGCTGGCGCGCGCTCGACATGCTCGACGCGCCGGCGCTGCGGCGCGCGGTGGCCGAGGCCGGCTGCGACACCTGCATCCATCTCGCCTGGGATGTCGGCCCCGGCTACTGGACGGCGCCCGCCAACCTCGACTGGCTGGCCGCCAGCGTCGCGCTTCTGCGCGCCTTCCGCGAGGCCGGCGGCGCGCGCTTCGTCGGCGCCGGGACATGCGCGGAGCACGACTGGACGGGAGTCGTCGACGCGCCGCTGCGCGAGGACGCGCCGCGACGCCCGGCGACGCTCTACGGCGCGGCGAAGGGCGCGCTCTGGGACGTCGCCGCCGCCTACGCCGCCGCAACCGGCATGGAGGTCGCCTGGGGCGTCGTGTTCCACGCGATCGGGCCCGGCGAGCGCGCCGGGCGCCTGCTGCCCTCGATCGTGGCGGCGCTCGACGCCGGCCAGGAGGCGCGCTGCACCTCGGGCGCGCAGGTGCAGGACCCGATGGACGTGCGCGACCTCGGCGCCGCCTTCGCTGCCCTCGCTGCCTCGCCGCTGCGGGGCCGCGTGAACCTCGGTCGCGGCGCGCCCGCCAGCGTCGCGGAGATCGCGCGCCGCATCGCTGCGCACTGCGGCAGGCCGGACCTGCTGCGGCTCGGCGCGCTGCCGGCGCGCGCGGGCGAGCCGGCGCGGCTCGTGCCAGACCTCGCGCGCATGCGCGACGAGCTCGGCTTCGTCCCGCGCCACGACCTCGACGACAGCATCGCCACAGCCATCGACTGGCAGCGCGCGCAGGGAGCCGACCGATGATCGCCCGACTCTTCCGCCGACGGCGCGAGCCGAGGCTGCCCGCGCATGTGAGCGTCGGCCGCCACAGCTACGGGCTCTCCAGGCGCAACCTCGTGCGCCCGAGCGCGTCGGCGCCCATCGCGGTCGGCAGCTTCTGCTCGATCGGGCCCGAGGTGCTGATCTTCGGCCAGGCGGACCACCCGACGCATCTCGCCTCGACCTATCCGTTCCGCACGCTGCTCTTCGATCCTTCCGCGGGCAACCGCGACGCGACGACCCGCGGCGGCGTGACGATCGGCAACGACGTCTGGATCGGCGCGCGGGCCATGGTGCTGTCGGGAGTCTCGATCGGGCACGGGGCCGTGGTCGGCGCCGGCGCGGTGGTGGCGCGCGACGTGCCGCCCTACGCGATCGTCGTCGGCAACCCGGCGCGCGTCGCGCGCCACCGCTTCCCGCCGGAGATCGTCGGGCGCCTGCTGGCGCTGGCGTGGTGGGACTGGCCCGACGAGCGGCTGCGCGCGCTCGAGGACGCGCTCTACGGCCCGGTCGAGGCGTTCCTGGAGCGCTGCGGCGGATGAGCGCCGCGCCGCCCGTCGCGATCGGCCTGCCCGTCTACAACGGCGCGGCGTTCCTCGACGAGGCCATGGCCTCGCTCTGCGCGCAGGACTTCGCGGACCTGCGCATCGTCGTCTCCGACAACGCGTCGACCGACGCCACGCCCGACATCCTCGCCACCTGGGCCGCGCGCGACAGCCGCATAGAGCTCCACCGCCAGCGCGAGAACCTCGGCATGATCGGCAACTTCGCCTTCGTGCGGCAGGCCGCGGACGCCCGCTGGTTCATGCTCGCCGCGCATGACGACCGCTGGTCGCCGAACTTCGTCTCGGCGCTCCACGAGGCGGCGCGGCGCGAGCCGGGCTGCCGCCTCTGCGTGCCGCAGGTCGTCAAGACCACGATCGACGGCGCGGAGGACCTGCGCTTCGCCGTGCCCGCGTCGCTGCTGGCCGCGCGCGGCCTCGCGCGCCGGATGGCGCTGCTGCGCTGGGCGCAGAGCGGCTGGATCTACGGCCTCGTCGAGCGCGAGGCGCTGCTGCGCGCGCAGGAGGCGACCGAACGCTTCGGCCACGCCTGGGGCAACGAGTTCGTCACGATGCTGCCCTTCCTGCTCGATGGCCGCGTCGCGGCGTCGAACGCGGCGATCTACTACCAGCGCCAGACCCCGCTCTCCGAGGCGCGCTACAAGCCGCGCACGCTCGCGGACCAGAAGCGCCTCTACCGCGACTTCCTGCGCGAGGCGCTGCGGCTGCTCGGGGAGTCCGGGCTGCCCGCGGCGCAGCGCGCGGCGCTGCTTCCCTCGCTGCTGCGCTATGCCGGGCGCCACGCCTGGAAGCTGCGCCGCCTCGTGGCCGCGAGCCTCGGGCTGCGCCGCGCCTGACGCCGCGCGCTCAGTCGAGGATGCGCGTGGTCGGCACGGCGACCACGAAGCGCCCGCCCCAGCGGCGCACATGCGCCATGCTCGACGTGATCTCCGCGGCGATGTTCCAGGGCAGGACCAGCACGTAGTCGGGACGCGTCTCGGCGAGGCGCGCGGGCGCGTGGACAGGCAGGCGCGAGCCGGGCAGCAGGCGCCCCTGCTTGTGGGGGTTGAGGTCGACCACGTACTCGACGAGGTCCGTGCCGATGCCGCAGTAGTTCAGCAGCGTGTTGCCCTTCGCCGCCGCGCCATAGGCCGCGACCTTTCGTCCCTCGGCCCGCGCGCGCCGCAGGAAGGCGAGCAGCGCGTCGCGCACGGCGTCGACCTTCGCCTGGAAGCCCGCATAGGCCTCCACGCGGTCGAGGCCCGCGGCCCGCTCGGCCGCGCGCACGCGCGCCAGGCCCGGCTCCTCCGCGCGCGGCGCGCCGTCGGCGCGGCAGGCGAGGACGCGCAGGCTGCCGCCATGCGTGGGCAGCGTCTCGACGTCGAAGACGCGGATCCCGTGGCGCGCGAAGGCGCGCTCCACGGCCAGCAGCGAGAAGTAGCAGTAGTGCTCGTGGTAGATCGTGTCGAACTGCACCTCGCGGACGAGGTTGAGGAGGTGCGGGAACTCGACCGACAGCACGCCCGCGGGCTTCAGCACGCGGGCGAGGCCGGCGACGAAGTCGTTGAGGTCGGGCACGTGCGCGAGGACGTTGTTGGCGACGACCAGGTCGGCCGCGCGCCCCGCGGCGACGAGGTCGGCCGCGGCCGCGCGCCCGAAGAACCGCACCTCCACGGGGATGCCGAGCGCCTTCGCGGCCTCCGCGACGTTGGCGGCGGGCTCGATGCCGAGCACGCCGATGCCCGCGGCGAGGAAATGGCGCAGCAGGTAGCCGTCGTTGCTCGCGACCTCGACGACGAGGCTGGACGCAGAGAGGCCGAAGCGGCGCGTCGCGTCCTCGCAGAAGCGCTTCGCGTGCGCGACCCAGGACGAGGAATAGGACGAGAAATAGGCGTACTCGCCGAATATGTCCTCGGGCGGCGTCACGGCCTCCACCTGCACCAGGAGGCAGGCGTCGCAGATGCGCGCGTGCAGCGGGAAGGTCGGGTCGGGCGCGCCGGCGGCATGCGGCGGCACGTAGCTGTTGGCGAGCGGCGTGCGCCCGAGATCGACGAAGCTGCGGGAGAGCGGCGCGCCGCAGGAGCGGCAGGTGAGCGTCGTCATGGGGCCGTGCCTTCGTAGCGTTCGATGTCGGCGAGGACGAGGTCGCGCGCAGGCGCGCCCGCGGCGAGCGCGGCATGCCAGCCGGCGGTCCAGTCGATGGCGGCGTCGGCGGACAGGCGCGGCCGCCAGCCGAGCGTCTCGGCCGCGCGCGCGGAATCGAGCGTGAGGTAGCCGGCCTCCGCGGGATGGTCGCCCGGCTGCGCCGTCCAGCCCGGGCGGCCGGAAAAGCGCGCGGAGAAGCGCTCGACGAGGTCGCGCACGGTGAGGAACGCGCCGGGATCCGGGCCGAAGTTGAGCGCGGCAGGC
>Ga0068877_10002567_pt1 | contig 14587 bp, 10 predicted proteins | sample NOAtaG_FD_66437 | JGI IMG/M metagenome (GOLD analysis project Ga0068877, IMG submission 66437) | Freshwater lake microbial communities from Lake Erie, under a cyanobacterial bloom - NOAA_Erie_Diel6S_1000h metaG | ecosystem: Environmental > Aquatic > Freshwater > Lake | place: USA: Ohio, Lake... | reverse complement strand
CGACATCGTCGTCGGTCATGTGGCCGACATCGGTGATGTTCATCACATGCTTCACGCGGAAGCCGTGGAGCTCGAGCGTGCGCCGCAGCACATCGGCGTTGAGGAACGAGCGGAAGTTGCCGATGTGTGCGTCGTCGTAGACGGTCGGTCCGCACGAGTAGAAGGTGACCTCGCCCGCGGGCGCCAGCGGCGCGAACTGGTCGGTCGACTTCGTCAGCGTGTTGTAGAGACGCATGGACATGGCGTGAGAATAACTGCACCGGCAGAGGGCGGGTGATCGACGCCGACGATGCACGACGGGCGTTCGGCGATCTCGAGGCGCCTTTCCGGAAGCGGCTCGCCCGACGACAGTGATGTGCTTCGCACCGAGGTTATGACCCTCAGGTCAGGTAACGCCCCCCCCGCAACCGCGGTTCGGGACAGGTCCGCGAGGAGCCTCGGATAACATGCAGGTCATTCCGGACATGGGGGCATCTTGGCACCCGTGGATGCCGATAGGCCTCTCAGGAGCGAATGCCAGACATGCGACCTTCGGTTTCAGTGCTGATCCTCACTCTCAACGAGGAGCGGAACATCGGTCAGTGCATCGACTCGCTCTCGGGGTTCGCCGACATCGTCGTGCTCGACAGTTTCAGCACCGACCAGACCTGCGAGATCGCGCGGCAGAAGGGTGCGCGCGTCATCCAGCGCAAGTTCGACAACTGGGCCGCCCATCAGAACTGGGCGGTGGACAACATCGACTTCGCGCACCGCTGGGTCTTCTACCTCGACGCAGACGAGCGGATGACCGACGAGCTCCGCGCCGAGATCGCCGCCATCGCGGACGATCCGGCACGCAGCGAGGTCGCCTTCTACTGCGGCCGCCGCAACTACTTCATGGGCAAGTGGATCCGCCATGCCATGCCGCCGAGCATGATCATGCGCTTCTTCCTTCCGAAGCGGGTGCGGTTCGATCGCCTCGTGAATCCGGTCCCCGTGATCGACGGGCCGCACGGATATCTCAAGGCGATGTTCGACCACTACAACTTCTCGAAGGGCCTTTCCGAGTGGATCGACAAGCACAACAAGTACAGCCAGCTTGAGGCGATGGAAGGCATGAAGGTCCTGCGCGGCGCGCGGCTCGGGATCTCCGACCTCTTCACGAGGGATCCCCTTCGCCGGCGGAGAGCGCTCAAGGACCTCAGTTTCTCGATGCCGTTCCGCCCGGCGCTGAAGTTCTTCTGGATGTACATCCTCCAGGGCGGATTCCTGGACGGCCGTGCGGGCCTGACCTACTGCAAGCTGCAGGCCATGTACGAGTACATGATCGTGATCAAGATGAGAGAGCTTGCGCGAACCGAGAAGGGACTCCCGACCTGACGGCCGCCGTTGCGCCGCACCCGGAGTGCTCAGCCATGAACAGCGTACTTGCACAAAGCCCCTACACCTTCAAGGAGAAGGTTGCCCGCATACTCTGGGCGACGGTCCAGCACCTTCTCTTCAGGACCAGCTTCCACAACTGGTACCGCTGGAGAAGGTTCCTGCTCTCGCTGTTCGGTGCAAAGCTCGACGGCATGGTCCGCATTCGCCGCACCGTGCGCGTCGAGTGTCCATGGAATCTCTCGATCGGTCACGACTCGACCGTGGGCGACAGGGCGATCCTGTACTGCCTCGGTCCGGTTCGCATCGGCAGCAGGACCACCATCTCGCAAGGCGCCCACATCTGCGCGGGAAGCCATGACTACACCTCGCGCGCCCTGCCTCTTCTTCGGCCTCCCGTCGAGATCGGCGACGATGTCTGGGTCTGCGCCGATGCGTTCGTCGGGCCCGATGTGAAGATCGCGGACGGTGTGATCCTCGGAGCGCGCGCCGTCGCCATGAAGTCGCTGGATGCGTGGACGATCTACTCGGGAAATCCGGCGAAGGCGATCCGCCCCCGTCCGCCCTTCCGCGACTGACCGCCGAGATCAGGCGAGCGACTCGATCAGCTTCCGCCAACGCTCGAGCGCATGCGGGGCACCCCAGCGCTCCTCAAGACTCCGCCGTGCACGCGCGCCCATCTCGCCGCGCAACGCGGCGTTGTCCGCGAGCGTTCGCACCGCGTCGGCAAAGCCCTGCGCGTCTCCCGGCTTCACCACAAGCCCGCACTGCGCTTCGTGGATCACGGTGGCCGCCTCGGTCGACTCCTCGCCGACCCAGATCACGGGCCTTTCCGCCGCGAGCGTCCCGAAGATCTTGCTCGGCACCATCACGCCGGTCCAGGTCGGAAGCATGCTCGCGAGATGGATGTCGGCGGCGGAGAGCATCTCGCCAAGCCTCTCGCGAGGCTGGTAGTCGGCCTCGATGAAGTTCGTCAGCCCGCGCGCGCGCATCGCATCGATCAACTGCTTCTTCCGCTTCCCGCCGCCGACGAACGCGAACATGATGTCGGTGCGGTCGCGCAGCAGATCGGCCCCGGCGGCGAAGGTCTCGACATCGTGACCGATGCCGAAGTTGCCTGAATACATGACGAGCGTGCGCTCGCCGACGCCCCATTCGCGGCGGTAGGAGTTCTGCGACCGCGGCGTGAGGCCGATCTCGTTGGCATCGGACCAGACATTGATCCAGTCGATGTGCGCAGGATCGATGCCCTTCGCGGCGACCCGCTGCTTCATGCAGCGCCCGAGCACCACCGTCCGGTCCGATCGGGACAACGCGATGCAGTTCAGGCGCTCGAGCACGCGTGCGGCAAGCGATCGCTCCTCGATCATGCCGCTCGCGACGAGCACATCGGGGTAGAGATCCATGACCCAGTAGACGGCCTTGGTGTCGCGGGTTGCCCGAAGCATCAGGCCGAGCAGCGCGATGAAGGGCGGCGTGGTGAAGCAGATGACGACATCATGCCGGTCGATCTGCAGCGCCTTCAACGCCGTCAGCAGGTAGAACTGCGCGAAGTCGATCGCGCGGCCGACAAGGCCCGCCTTTCCGTAGATGCTGCGTCCAACGCGGTGGATCTCGATGCCGTCGACCCGCTCGTAGACAGGCAGTTCCGCGCCGGCCTTGCCGTAGATCGACCGCGAAGCGATGGCCGAGACCTGATGGCCGTGGGCGATCAGGTGCCGCGCGAGATCGTGACCGTGCTGTGCCGTCGCGGCCACATCCGGGTAGAAGGTCTGGTTGATCAGGAGGATGCGCATCGTCCGTCAGCCGCCTCCGGCAACCGAAGGGTTGTAGCCCGAGCGATGCGAACGGTTCGCTCGATACCACTCGACGGTCCTTCGAAGGCCTTCGGCCAGGTCGGTCTGCGCGCGCCAACCAAGCAGTTGCATCGCGCGCGACGCGTCTACGCACCGTCGCGGCTGCCCGTCCGGCTTCGATGGATCCCAGCGGATCTCGCCCGTGAATCCGCAGGTCTGGGCCACCAGCTCGACGAGCGCGCGGATGCTGATCTCGTGGCAAGCTCCGAGGTTGACCGGAATCGGATCGTCGAGCGCTTCCGCCGCGCGGACCACTCCCTCGGCCGCATCGTCCACGAACAGGAACTCGCGGCTTGCGCTTCCAGTGCCCCAGCACTCGATGTGGCTGCGGCCCGACTCGGCCGCTTCAAGGCACTTGCGGATCAGCGCAGGAATCACATGCGAGGTGGTCGGATCGAAGTTGTCCCACGGTCCGTAGAGATTCACCGGCAGCAGATAGCTCGACGCAAGTCCGTACTGGCGGCGATAGCCGTCCAGCATCACCATGGCGGCCTTCTTGGCGACGCCGTATGGCGCGTTCGTCTCCTCGGGATATCCGTTCCAGAGGTCTTCTTCTCGGAACGGCACGGGCGTGTGCTTCGGATACGCGCAAATCGTGCCGACCTGCACGAACTTCCGAAGCCCGACCCTGCGCGCCTCCTCGATGAGATGAAGGGCCATCGCCATGTTGGCGTAGAAGTAGCGGCCCGGATTCGCCTGATTGGCGCCGATCCCGCCGACTTCCGCCGCGAGATGAAGCACCACATCCGGCTTCGCGTCGCGATACAGCCTCGCGACATCGGACTCGCGGGTCAGGTCGTAATCCTTGCGACGGGGGATGAAGACCTGTGTTGCACCTCGCGCTTGAAGCTGCGAGAGAACAGCACGACCGAGGAAACCCGCGCCGCCTGTGACGACGATCCGAGAGTGCTTGAGTTCAATAGTCACGAGTCACCTAGCGTGGTTGCGATGTCTTCCGACACGGCGAAGATCGAAAGGGGCACGATCAGCGTCCGCCTCCTATCGGCAAATCAGGAGTCGACCATCAGCCCTTGGGTCTGGTCGCCATTCGTCCGAACAAGCGTCGCCTTTCCGGATCAGAGCACGAACCCGAGTTCATGGTTGCCCGTTGGAAGAGCCGGACACGCATGATTCGGCGCCGATGCCTGCGGCCCTCCCGTTGGCATCACGCGTCGAGAGTGGAACACGCGCTCGCCCAAGCCATGTTGGGAGTCATTTGCACTCCTTCACGCTGCCCTCAGCCACCGTGACTTCGCGAGACTTGAAATCATGAGCCCGTCCCTCCCCGCGCGAAGAGGCCGCACCAAGCCTCTCAACGCGCAAGTTACTACCGCCCCAAGAAAGAAACTGAGTCCTCTCGTTGGGAAGGCCGATAGCACCTGCGAGGTGGTCGGGGTGCTCGGCCCGCGAGGCAAAGCTTCGGATCAAGACAACTTCTCATTCCATTCCTGATGGCCTTGTTTCACGGCGAGCTCGGGTCAGCGGAAGAATCAGATGTGCGGAGTAGCAGGTTTCATCAGTCCCAATCATCTCTTGCGTGACCCCGTGTCCGCACTGAGCGGGATGTCCGACGCCATGCGCCCGAGGGGTGTCTCGGACGCAGGAGCGTGGTTCGATCCGAACTGCGGCGTCGGACTTGCCTTCCGAAGACCCGCGACGAACGACCCGGGACTACAAGCAGGTACGCAGATGCGGTCGCGTAGCGGCCGGTACGCCGTGGCCTTCCACGGCCAGATTCACAATGCCCGTGAACTGCGAGACGAACTTCGTGGACTCGGTCATTCGTTCTCCGGAGACACCGACTCCGAACTCGTGTTGGCGGCGTCCGAACAGTGGGGCGTCCCTCGATCGGTCGAGCGGTTCGACGGAGTGTTCGCATTTGCAGCGTGGGACGGCGACGAGCGCCGACTCCACCTTGTTCGCGACCGCTTCGGAACGAAGCCGCTCTACTGGGGTCAGCTTGGCGCCGACGGGCGAACCACCGTCTTTTGCAGTGCGCTCAAGTCATTGCGCGCGCTTCCGTTGATCTGCCCAGAAGTCGACTCCGATGCAGCCGCACTCTTCCTGCGATACGGCTATGTGCCCGCACCGCTGTCCTTGCTTCGAGGGATCCACAAGCTCATGCCGGCCCATCGCGTGGAGGTCGACGGCACGACGGGCAGGCACTCGGCGCACTGCTACTGGAATGCCGAAGAGACCGCCGAACACGGTGCGCAGGGCCTCATCGAGGACTACGGCGACGCGCGGGCTGAAGTCGCGCGCCGCCTCGACGAGATCGTTCGGCTCCGAGCGGCCTCAGATGGTCCGATCGGCGGCTTTCTCTCGGGCGACATTGGCTCCACGCTCGTGACGGCCATTGCATCGCGCGGCTCCGGCGCGCGGCTCCATACCTACGCCATTCGCTTTGACGGAGCCGAACACGGGTCCACGGCGCATGCTCGCGAAGTCGCGCGACATCTTCGTACCGACCATCACGAGCTCTCGGTCTCCGAATCGGACGCCGTCGACCTCATTCCCGCCTTCGCCGATGCGTTTGACGAACCGTGCACCGACAGCTCCGTGCTTCCGACCTTCCTGCTCTGCAGGCGTGCGCGCGGCAATGTGACGGTCGCGCTCTCGGGCGCGGGTGGAAACGAACTGTTCGGGGGATGCGATCGGTATCTCCACGCGCATCGCATGGAGTCCATCCTTCGGCGCTGGCCGCTCCCCGTGCGTACGCTCGCGTCCGTGAGCCTTCGCTCGATGGCGCTCGCGCCCGCGGCGGTGCTCAGACTCCTCGACATCCAAGGACCGGGCTCGAGCCGCATCGATCCTCGCGAGCGGGCTCACGAACTCTCCCAACTCTTGCTCATGCGCAACCCGCGCGAGGTCCATCAATTCCTCGCGTCGATCATCAAGATCCCCGATCACTACATCGCGCGGGAGAGATCGCCTCGATGGACGGCGCACGATCACGAACGGTGTCTGCGAATCGGATGCTCATTGACGCGAAGCGCCGTGCGCGACATGATCGGTCGGCTGCCCGACGGCATCTTGACGGGCAACGACCGGATCGGAATGGCCTTCGATCTCGAGGTGCGAGCGCCTTTGGTCGATCGGCAGCTCTTCGATCTGGCAATGCGGATTCCCGCACGCTTCAGGTTCCCCACTGGCAACCACAAGCCCCTGCTTCGCGACCTCCTCAACGGCCATCTGCCGAGCGAACTCGTGGAGCACCCGTTCGCAGGCTCAACCCCGCCGATCGACCTATGGCTCCGCGGAGATCTCCGCGAGTGGGCCGAACATGTGCTCGACCGAAGCCGCCTGGAGAGCCAGGGAATTCTCGATGCCCACACCGTGCGCGACTGCTGGCGCAGATTCCAGTCAGGCGACCAATGGCGGTGCGGCGAACTCTGGAACTGCCTGATGCTGGCAAGCTGGATCGAGCGCTGGAGTCCGGGCAAGCCCATGTCGGCACTATCCGAAGGCGATCCGATCGTCGTCCTTCATGATGTTCAGGCTGATCCGAGCGCAGTGCTCGGAGATCGCGGTCCGGCTGCGATCGAGGTCGATGAATCCGACGACGCACATTCCGCCAGTACCCGCCGACAGTTCTCCGGTGGAGCCTATTGGGGCATCGTTCAGGTCGTCGCGCAGAAGGGCAGCTCCTTCCTGACCTATCTCGTCGCGGTTTGGATGCTCCAGCCCGGCGATGTCGGATCCGTGATGACCGCGATCTCCATCGCGACCCTTCTGAGCCTCATCTTTCCCGGCGCAGCCGGCGATGTGCTCATGCACAGGCAATCGGCGGTCTCTCGGTGGCAGACTGCGTGCATCTGGCTCGCGCTGGCGGCAGGACTGCTGCTGATCTCGATTTGCCTTGCGGCATCACCGCTTCTCGACTGGCAGTACGCCGGAACGCCCGTCGCGCTGTTCACGCTGCTGGCTGCACTGCGTATCGCGCTGGACGGCGCCAGCATGGTCGCGCTTGCGAAGCTCAGGCTTCTCGAGCGTTTCCGATTGATCGCAGCGGTCGATACGAGTCTCTCCGTGCTGACGCTGCTTGCGACCCTCGGGCTCTGCTGGCTCGAGCTTGCAGGGTGGGCGCTTCTGCTGCCGATGGTCGCAGCCGCGGCCCTTCGATTCGTCATCCTCGTCTCGGCCGCATCGATTCCTCTGTTCCGCCCGGGCAATCTGAGTCGCGCAATCGCGCTCTGGCGCGACTTCCGAGCATCGGGATTGCAGCATTACCTGAACGGTGCCACACAGACGATCGACTACTTCGCGATCTCGTTGTTCAGCACCAAGGATGTGCTGGGCCTCTACACCGTCGCGTATCAGCTGTCCTTCACGCTGCACGCGCTCCTCTCCTACACAGTCGCGGGGATCGCGCAGTCGGTCTTCAGCCGCATCCAGCAGCAGCCCGAGCGGCTGCAGCGAACATTCGTGACCGCGCAGCGACTCACGATGGCCGTCGCGGCACCGCTCTTCATCGGACTTGCTATCGCAAGTCCCGTCCTTGTCAAGGTACTCCTACCCGAGCGCTGGGAGCATGCCTGGGTCTCGATCTCGATTCTGTCGATCGCGTTCATGTTCATGAATCCGATCCAGATCTCGGCTGCGCTTCTGCGGGCGCGCGGCCGCTTCGCCCAGCTACTGCGGTTCCAGATCGTGCAGACAACATTTCTCGCCGCTGCCGTGTTCATGGCGACGGGCTTCGGCGCCGCACAGCATGTTGCGCTTGCGGTGTGTCTGTCGGGAGTGGTGTTCGGCCCCTACTCCATCGGCATCGCGCTTCGCGAGATTGGAGGTGCAGGCCGGGCGATCAGGGATGTCTACCTCTCGCCGCTGATCGCCTCCGTGGTCTGTCTGACTCCGCAATTCCTGCTCCTTCGCGCAGTGGGTGACGACAGCTGGGCGTCGCTCGCCGTGCAGGTTGTTGCGGGGCTCATCGGACTTGGCCTCTATGTCGTGCTCCTGCGGTTCATCTCTCCGTCGCTTTACCAGCAGGTGCGCGTACTTCTCGCCGAGGTACGCAACCGGGTCAACAATCCGCTCGGGGGCTAGGCTCTGTCTGACGGATCCCCAGGACGTCGATCGCGGTTCTCAGGATCTCGCGAAGGTCGTGCAGCATCTCCTCGAAGACGCCCCTCCTGATCCATCGGCAGGACCGATGTCAGACGGTCGGATCTGGCGACAGGCCGTTTGGGATCGTCCTGCGCATCACGCCCGTCCAACCGACCCGAAGCGCCGCGGCGCGGATCGAACGACCTCCCGCCGTCCCGAACCTCCGATGGATCGGGCGTCCGTACCATGTGTCGCCACCCACCCTGAGCTGGTCAGCGTGCATAACGCGCTCCAAGGCAGCGTAGGCAATGTTTGGCTCAAGCCCGGTGCCGGAAGGGCCGAAAACACCGATCCGAAGGTTTGTTCCGGCGTATCGCACCATCAAAGAGCTCCTCATGAAGACCGCACTGATCACAGGCATCACTGGGCAGGATGGCAGTTACCTCGCCGAACTCCTTCTCTCAAAGGGCTACGAGGTCCACGGCATCATCCGCCGCTCGTCGAGCTTCAACACGGACCGGATCGACCACATCTACCGCGATCCGCACGAAGGCGGCAGGCTGAGGCTGCACTACGGCGATCTCGCGGACGCGAACAACCTGTCGCGCCTCATGCAGGAGATCAAGCCCGACGAGGTGTACAACCTTGGCGCGCAGAGCCATGTCCGGGTTTCGTTCGACCAGCCGATCTTCACGGCCGATGTCGATGCGACCGGCGTGCTCAAGATGCTCGAGGCAATCCGCGTCTTCCAGGACTGGTCGGGCAAGAAGGTGCGGTTCTATCAGGCTTCGTCCAGCGAGATGTTCGGAAAGGTGCAGGAAGTCCCGCAGAAGGAGACCACGCCGTTCTGGCCGCGGTCGCCGTATGGGTGCGCCAAGGTGTTTGGCCACTGGATCACGGTGAACTATCGCGAAAGCTACGGCATGCATGCGTCCTGCGGCATCCTCTTCAATCACGAGAGTCCGCGCCGCGGCGAGACCTTTGTCACCCGCAAGATCACTCGGGCGGTTGGGCGCATCAAGCTCGGACTCCAAAGCAAGCTCTACATGGGCAACATCGACGCGCTCCGCGACTGGGGATTCGCAGGCGACTATGTCGAGGCCATGTGGCTCATGCTCCAGCAGCCGGAGCCTGACGACTATGTGATCGCGACCGGCAAGATGATCTCCGTGCGGCAGTTCGCGGAGCTCGCGTTCGGCCAGGTCGGACTCGACTACCGCGACTTCATCGAGATCGATCCTCGCTACTTCCGCCCTGCCGAGGTCGAGCAGCTGCTTGGCGACATGACGAAGGCGAAGACGAAGCTCAACTGGGTACCAAAGACCTCCGTCGAGGAACTCGCCCGAATGATGGTGGAGCACGACCTCGAGCTCGCGCAGCGCGAGAAGACCTTGCGCGACGCGGGCCACACGGTGTCGTCTGGTGCATCTCACCAGTAAGGCTCTCTCCCGCTGCTGCGCCGGCTGGGGTTGAGTCGAACATTCATCCGCACGCCGTTGCGGCGCACGCGTCGAAGGTGCTGTCGGCACACCGCGACCGGGCGTGGTGGCGCGAAGCCCGCAGTGATCGAGAGACAGCAGATCGCGGTCGCCGGGCGGCTGCCAACGGGTCGAGCGGACCGTCGGAAGTGTGGAAACGACCCGACCAAGCCAAGTCCGATCTCCGCATGCTTGGATTCGTTCCCGTCCCGTTCGAAGCTTGACCGATATACAAGCCTGATGGTCTACCTGTCCGTCTTCCTTCTGATCTGCGTTTCGGCCGTGATCGTGACGATCATGATCCGGGACTCGCTGCGCGGAGAGATCGAGATCTTCAGCGCTCGCAACACCTTTCTATTCGGCATCCTGCTCTTCCAGTCGGTGAGCGCGAGCATCAGCCTGCTTGCCAACGACTACGGCCAGGTGTATCTGCAGTCTGCCGGCACCACCAGCCTGCTCTTTACGGGCATGCTTACGCTGTTTCTGATCATTTTCTTCATCGCCTACGGGAAGGGCCCATTCGTGGTCCGACTCGCGAATCGGGACAGCAGCATTCGCGACGCTTCGGACGCCGGGCTGCTCGTCTGCGCATTCGCCGCGGTGGGCGGTGGTCTTCTGCTGCGCTTCGGCATCGGACAGATTCCGGTCGTCGGCATTCTCGGGCAGCATCTCTCGGCAGGCAGCTTTGCCGTTGCCTGCGGCTTGGCCGGCTGGGCATGGGGGCGTCGACCCGCGAACTTCGCCATCGTGCTCGCTGCAGTCTTCCTGCTGATTGTGTGCGTCGCCTCGCTTCTCGCCTACACATTCGGTCGCCGCGAGGTGCTGGGAGTGCTGCTCACCTTCGTGTGGGCCCTCTACTACGCGCGCTGGCGCCATAGCAGTGCGTCGCTCCTCATTCCTCGCACCGTACTGTTCGGGTCCATCGGCTTCCTGTTTCTCACCTTCTTCACTGCTGCACGGCGCGGCGATGAGACCGAGCGCACCGCTGCGGACTACTTCGTCGCGTTCACGCAGGTCACCGGGCAGGAACTGAGGGAAGGCGCATTCGCGCTTACCAACGGACAGCAAGCCGGCTCGAACAGCATGTGGCTGATCGAGACACATCCGAAGGACTTCCCGTACCAGACGCTGCACAGTCTCGGGTACTTCATCACGCATCCCATCCCCCGCGTCGTCTGGGAGAACAAGTACGAGTCTCTTGGCCAGAGCATGGTTCCTGATGCGGGAATCACGCGCGTCGCGCCTGAATTCTCGCTCGGTCCCGGCATCATCGGACATGTCGCCAACGACAATCCATGGTTTGCGCTGCCCATCTATGCGGTGCTGCTCGGGTTGGCGATGAGGTACTTCGACCAGCGCGTTCGACGCTGCATCGACGATCCCTTCACCGTGGTGATGCTTGGAGCAGGTCTTTCGCAAATGCTCGCGATCCCGCGTGGCGAGCTCGGACTCTTCGCGTTCCAGCTTGTGGCAGCAACAGTCGGCGGCTGGCTGGTGCTGCGCGTGGTGGGTCCGTTGGTGTGGTGGCGCGTCGAGACCGAGTCCGATGAAGATGCCGAGCTCGGGTACGACAGTGGCGATGCCGTGCAAAGCGCCGCCGATGCACCATCGCGGCCAGAAGACACACGGACGCGTGCGCAGTCCTGATGGTTTCAAGGGACTGAAGCCCGCCGAAGACCCGTGTCTTGTGGCGCATCATCCGAACTTCCGAGATGGATGGAAGGTTTCCTCGCGGCGCCCGTGGCTGCTCACGGCCCTTCGAGCGAACGACCGCGCATCGACGCCGCGCTCGCATACATCTCCTCGAAGCGCGCCGATACTGCGGAGGGGTCAAGTTCTTGAAACACCCACTCGCGTGCTGCCTTCATTCTTGATTCGCGCTCGGTTCGCCAAGAGAGTACTTCATGGATTCCTCGCGCCACCGACTCGCCGTCCTGTGAAACGATCACCGCGCCACCGCTTGAGGCCAGCTCTTGGCAAGTATCCACGAGGTTCGTCGTGACAACCGGCAATCCAGCCGCGAGCGCCTCGAAGAACACAAAGCCGAAGTTCTCCTGACTGGACGGGATCACCATCATGTCGCAAGCCTCGAGCAACGAAGTCTTGAGCGTGCCGCCCACATGACCTAGGAACTCGACGCGGTCGGCGATGCCCGCCGCCTTCGCACGCGCCAACAGCACTTCGCCATATCCAGGATCCGCGGGTCCTGCCACCATGGCCAGGACATCCAACCCCTCCCTGACCAACACGGCGGTCGCGTCGATGAGATGCTCGACACCCTTCTTCGCGTTCACCCTGCTCAGGAACAACAGCCTTACGCCGTGCTTCGAGAGCCTCGGCCAGCGGGCGCGTGCCTCTTCCGGCCCCGGCAATGCGCGGTACGGAGCGAGGTCCATCAGGTTCGGCACGACGCAACCCTGACCACGCGGGAACCACTTCTTGCTTTGCGCAAGCTCCGCCGCTGCCGTGCAATGCACGAGCGCTGCCGATTCGAGCATGCGGCGTCCGATCAGACGCATATGCAGCCGCTTCTTCCACGCGCTCTGCGCCATGCACCAGTCGTCCAGCATGCCATGTGGGGTGACGATGTAGGGGGTGCCTATCTTTCTGCACAACGACGCAACGCGGGCGTTGTACAGCTCCCACATCGCGTGAACATGCACGACATCGGCATCGCGAAGAAGCGCCATGGTCGTCTCGGAAGGCCGCCCTGCCCCGATGATCGGCGCGATTCGCGGCTCCTGTACGGAAGCCGGGCATCCTGCCGCTCCGACCCTCCAGGACTCTGGGACATCGGTGTCGTTGGCTGTGAGCAGCGTGACCCGATGTCCACGACCCGCCATCACCGCTGCGAGGTCAAGCGCGGCGCGCGATGTGCCACCGAATCGTAGGTCGACGGAGAATATGGCCTCGACGATGTTCATCGTTCAGGCACGCACCAATCGGCTGCCCATCTCCTTCTCAAAGGACCGCATCGCATCCCGCGTGTCGACGACCAGCTTGGCGTGCGCTGCGATGACTCCGTAGTCGACGGCGGTGTGGGCCGTCGAGATCAGCACGCAGTCGTATGAAGCAATCGTCTTCGCGTCGTAGGCGACGGAAGTCATCTTGAGATCGTGCTTCCGGCCGGCCCAGGTCGCGGGCACGATCGGGTCGTAGTAGTCGACCTGCGCGCCGTGGTGCTTGCAGATCTCGATCAGCTCGAACGAGGGGCTCTCGCGCACATCGTCGATGTCGGCCTTGTAGGCGAGTCCGACGACGAGGATCCTCGATCCCTTCATCGGCTTGCCGTGATCGTTCAGCGCGCGGACCGTGCGGTCGACGACATAGTGCGGCATCGAGGTGTTGATCTCGCCCGCGAGCTCGATGAAGCGCGTCGAGTGACCGTACTCGCGCGCCTTCCATGTGAGATAGAACGGGTCGATCGGGATGCAGTGGCCGCCGAGGCCCGGGCCAGGGTAGAACGGCATGAAGCCGAACGGCTTCGTGCTCGCGGCACGGACGACTTCCCAGACATCGATGCCCATGGCATCGAGCACGACCTTCATCTCGTTGACGAGCGCGATGTTGACGGAGCGGAAGATGTTCTCGAGCAGCTTGGCGCTCTCTGCGACTTCCGCGCTGGAAACAGGGACGACGGTGGTCACGCCCTTGCGGTAGACGGCCGCGGCGAGTTCCGTCGATACCGCATCGAGTCCGCCCACGAGCTTCGGGATCGTGCTCGTCGAGTGGGACTTGCGTCCCGGATCCTCGCGCTCGGGGCTGAACGCGCCGAAGACATCCCGGCCGACCTGGAGATCCGTCGCGCGCTCGCCGGCCGCCGCCATGATGGCGGGCATCATGTCGTCACGCGTGGTGCGGGGATAGGTCGTCGACTCGAGGATGATGAGTTGCCCTGCACGCAGCGTCCGGCCGATGGCCTTGGCGGTGTCGAGGATGTACGAGATGTCCGGCTCCCAGTGCTTTCCAAGCGGAGTCGGCACGCAGATGATGATCACATCGGCCTCGCCGAGACGGCCGAAGTCCGTGGTGCCTTCGAAGCGGCTCGACTCCTTCAGCGAGGTCACCAGCTCGTTGCCAAGGTGCACAAGGTAGTTCCGGCCCTCGCGGATCGCGGCGATCTTCGCCTGGTCGATGTCGAAGCCAAGGATGTGCAGCCCACCGCGGTGCAACGCATGGGCAAGCGGAAGCCCCACGTAGCCGAGCCCGATGATGCCGATCTTGGCGTTGCAGTTGTTGATTCGTGCAAGAAGGTCTGCGGCGGCTGGATTCACGGCGACGGCCCTGGCGGTTTCTCTTGGAGGGAAACGCATACCTTAGCAGCCCGCAGCCTGCGTGATGACGCGCGTAGCGGTCGGCGTTATTAGCCTTGAACCGCGAGTCTCGGGCGAGCCTCGCCACCCTGCTGCGGAGCTGGCAACGCGGTCGGCGTCTCCTGCAGCCCGCTTGCGGCGTGGTTCTCGCGCGTGAGCGCATCCATGCACAGCATCCAGGTCTCGCGCTCGTAGCGCAGGATCCGCAGCACATCGTCGACCGTCGCGATGTCCTTCTCCATGCTCGCCTTGACCAGCGACGTATAGAGGAAGGTGTAGACCGCAGCAACATTCTTGCAGAGCTCGGGCGCGACATCGTGTCGAAGCGAAGTCACCAGCTCCATCAGAATGGCCTGAGCACGTGTCGTCCCGTTGTAGGCCTGCTCGTAGTTCTTCGACTCGTAGCCCCGCTTGGCCTGTTCGGTGAAGCGGATCGCGCCGTCGAGAAGCATGAGGCGAAGTTCCGCCGGCTTGGCGGTCATGACCTTCGTGCGGAGGTAAGCGTCTGGTCCATTCTGGGACATGCTGTACATCA
>Ga0068877_10002566_pt1 | contig 14595 bp, 10 predicted proteins | sample NOAtaG_FD_66437 | JGI IMG/M metagenome (GOLD analysis project Ga0068877, IMG submission 66437) | Freshwater lake microbial communities from Lake Erie, under a cyanobacterial bloom - NOAA_Erie_Diel6S_1000h metaG | ecosystem: Environmental > Aquatic > Freshwater > Lake | place: USA: Ohio, Lake... | reverse complement strand
CGCCACGCACTCGACCGCGCGGGTCCATGGGTCGAAGGCGCGGCTGAACGCGTCCTGCACCTGGATCCGGGCCTCTTCGCGCGCCTCGGCCGACGCGCCGCGGATGGTCCGCTGCAGGTCGGCCGGCAGGACGAGGCCGTTCGGGATGTTGAGGATCGAGTTGGCGAGGATCTCCCAGGAGCGCCCCTCGCGCGCGAGCGCGGCGACCGACCACACCGGGCGGTTGTAGGCGAGCACGGGTGCGTACTCGTCATTCACCGCGCGGGCCCGGGTGAACCCATCGCGGATCTGCCGAACGAGGTCGGCCACGTAGCCATCCATCGTTGCCGGACGGCCGTGCTCGAAGGCGAACCCCTCGAACTCGGCCAGGCGCGGCTCGGCGAGGAGGAACCGCGAGTGCGCCGCGTACTCGGCGCCGTTCGAGCCGGGGCTGCCGTTGAGCCGCCCGAAGAGGTCGACGATGTTCCGCATGGCGGAGGCGCGGTCGGCCTCGCGGGCCCGCAGCGCCTCACGCGCCTCGACGATGTGCCAGCCGGCCTCGGACACGAGATCGACCGCGGCGGTGTCGGTGCGGTACCGGTCGATGAAGGCGTTCATCTCCCGGACCGTCGCGTTCCAGTCCTCGCGGAGGAAGGCCATCATCGCGAGGCGGAAGCGCGCGATGCGCTGCTCCGCCGGATCGTCGATGAGGTCGGCGGCGCGGCGGTAGTACTCGGCCGCCCGCGCGTAGTCCTGCTGGTACTCGAGCATCCGGGCCGACTCGACGATCGCGTCCTCGCGCATCCCGGGCATCTCCGGATCGGCGGAGGTCTCGAAGCGCCGGGACTCGGCCAGCGCCCGGTAGTTCGTGAGCGCGCGCTCGTAGTCGAAGGAGCGCCGCGCCGCCTCGGCGAGGTTGTAGTAGGCCACCGCGAGGATGTGATCGAGCTGGGTCTGCCGCTCGGGGTCGTCGGTGCGCATCGGCCCGACCTCGTCGACGACCCGCTGGAAGATGCGGGCAGCGGTGTCGTAACGGCCGGTGTTCGCGAGGGCCTGCGCGGCGAGGAGCAGGGCGCGCGGCGAGTCCGGGTTCTCGGGGTGGGCGCTGACCGCGTTGAGGAGCAGCGTCGCGGCCTCCTCGTAGGCGCGGTTCGCATCTTCCGTGCGGCTCGCGGCGCGGGCCTCCTCGCCCTCCTGGAAGCGCTGCAGCGCGAGGCGGAACTCGCGGCCCGTGAGGACCGTATTCGCGAGGCAGCGCGGATCGCCCTCGTTCGCGGGATCGTCGCAGTCGAGGTCCGTCGTCCCCGCGCTCTCCCCCTCGGGGGCGAAGGTGCACTGGCGCTCGGCGAAGTCGGCGGCGATGCGCTCGGCCTCCGTCGTGTCGCCGAGGCGAACGGCCATGTTGTAGAGGCTCGTCCAAGCGATCCGCCCCTCTTCGGCCCCGTTCGGGCCGGAGCAGCGCTCGATGTAGATGCGCCAGAAGCGGTCGCGCGCGAGGTCGAAGTAGCCGTACCAGTAGAGCAGCAGCGCGTTGTTGTAGTCGAAGGCCGCGCGCGCGTGCTCGGTGTCGTGCGCAGCGTCGACCCGCGCGAGGTAGATCTCCCGGGCCTGCGCGACGCGCTGCACGAGCGAGGGCAGCTCGATCGGGGTCACCCGGGGCGGCGTCCCGGTCGCCTCCGGAGGCTCGCCCCGGACCTCGACCTCACCGCGGGTTCGCGCCGACTCGAGGAGTCGGTTCAGCGACTCGACGACACGCCGGGCCGCCTCGCTGAGGTAGGCGTCGTTGAGGTTCGAGTCCCGCACCGCGGCGTAGGCCTCGGCCGCGGGCTCGTACTGCTCGGACCAGTACAGCGCGTCCGCGAGGTTGTACTGGATGTCGTAGGTCTGCTCGCTGTTGGGATACGCCTCGATGTAGGCGCGGTAGCCGTCGGCGGCGAGCCGGTACTCGCTCATGGCGCACTCGAGCCGAGCGGTCGCAATCTCCATGTCGCCGTCGTTCGCCGCCATGACGGCCTCACGGCGGCAGGTGCGGGCGAGCTCGTGGTGGTGGATCGCGCTCTGGATCAGCGCGGCCTCGGCGAGCTCGGTGACGTTCTCGAGATCCGCGGGGTTGTCGAGGTTCGCGTTGTACCAGTCGCTCTCGGGACCGTAGGCGCCGAGCCGCTCGATGAACTCCTGCTCCCGCTCCCGCTCCTCGAGACGCGCGTAGGCCCGGGAGATGTTGTGGGTGGTCTCGGGGACGCGACGATCGAGCGGCCACCGGCCGAGGGCGAGCTCCCAGACCTGGATCGCCAGGGCGTAGCGGGCCTCCTCGAAGAGACGGTCGCCGAGCGCGAAGTAGATCTCCGCGGTCCAGGGGCGGTCCTGGGGAAGCAGGCTCGCGTCCTGCACCCGGGTCACCGGAGAGATCGTGTCGGGGACGTTGTCCTCGTCCCAGTCGTCGTAGGCGATCGACAGGGCCATGTACTGCACGGCCTCGCCGCGCAGCGCCGAGCCGGCTCGCCCCGTCCGGGCCTCCTCGGCGTCGGACCACTCGATGAGCTGAGCGAAGAACGCCAGCGCCTCGGGGTAGTGGCTGCCCCGGTAGTGCGACCAGGCGACCTTGTAGAGCGCGAGGTTGTAGTGCTGGTCCTCGGGGTCTGCGAGGACGTGGGTGTACGCGCTGATCGCGCGCTCGAGATAGAAGGGCTCGGTGTCGAAGTCGAAGTGGTACTCGCCGATCCGGAGCCAGGTCTCCATCGTGAAGTTGCCCGAGCCGCGGACCGCGGTGCAGTTCGCGTAAGGGTCCACGAAGGTGAGCGGCTCCGCAGGCGGGGGCGCCGCCGGGGTGAGCCCAAGGGCCGGGTGCTCGGCGAGGCGTGCCTCTTCGAGCTCCTCCGCGGTCAACTCTTCCGGCACCGGCGGGGCGGGCGAGCGGCCGTCGTAATGGAAGTGGCTCGGGCAGACCAGCGTCTGCCAGGCGAGGATGGCCTCGTCGAGCTGGCCGACCTGGTTGAGCGCGTACCCGATGAGGTAGTAGACGCCGTCGAGGTTCCGGTACTCCGGGAAGCGGCGGATGAGGTCCCGATACAGGTCGATCACCGGACCGAAGTCCGGCACCGCGTCCTCGGCATCGCCCCCCTCGAACGCGAGCGCGGCCCGCTCGTAGTAGAGCTCGCCGAGCCGGAACATCGCGTCGGGCGTGTAGTTCGCGTCGTCCGGGTAGCGGCGGATGAAGCGCTCGAGGTGCCGGATCGCGTCGTCCATCGCCTCGCGCGTCAGGCGCTCCTCGGCGGCGATCTGGTTGGCGTAGTTCGTCTCGCGTTCGCGCCGCTGGCGGAGGTAGTCGCGGCGCAGGATCGAGACGATCGCGCTGCGGTAGCCGGTACCGCTCCGGGTGAAGCGGTCGACCTCGGCCTCCATCTCGAGCAGGGCCCGCACCTGGTCCGCCGAGGGCGGCGGGCGGTCGTCGACGATCCGGCGATCGGTCGTGTCGAGGAACTCGGGGGGCTCGACGTCCGAGGTGCCGGCCCACGGAGGGGGCGTCAGCGCGTCCTCGCCTGGGCCCGAGGGCAGCGAACGCGGAGGGGGGGCGGTGCCGGGAGGCGGCGCGATCGGGCTCTCGATGGCAGCGGGCGCGTCCGGCGCCGTGTCCTGAGCGGCGGCGAACGAAGCGATGGCCGCCCCGCAGCCGAGGCCGCTGGCGAGGGCGAGCGCGGAGAGGGAACGGCGGTTCATCGGGTACCTCCGCCGGCTTCGTCGTCGTCGCCGCCCTCGTCCATGATCTCGGCAAACTCGTCGTCGAGCGCCTGGATGTCGCGGGAGCGCTCGCGGGTGAGCATCTCGACGCGGGAGCGGTGCTCCTCGCGGCGCGCCCAGGTGACATCGACGCGGCCGACGTCGGCCCTCAGCACGAGGTCGTAGAAGCGATGCTGCACGGCGCGGAAGTTCGTGTACGCCACGGCGCCCACGACCTCCTCGGCCTCGGCCTCGAGCTCGGCGAGCGCCGTCCGGTAGCCCTCGATGCGCACCGACTCCTCCTCGACTTGCCGGGCCATCTCGGTCGCGCGGGTGCGCGCGGCGGCCTCGAGGCGCCCGTCGTGCGCATCGAGCGAGCGCTCGACGGCCGACACGCGGCGGTAGAGCGCCTCGATGCGCTCGTCGCCGCCGCCGAGGGCGTGCTCGCGCTCGACGAGCTCGGCGTACTCGGCCCGCAGCGCGGCATGGCGCTCGAAGCGATCGTCGCCGACGCCCACCTGCAGGCGCGCGCTCGCGACCTCGACCCGCAGCGCCTCGATCTGCGCGCGGTATTCGGCGACCTGCGTGCGGTGGCGCGCGAGCTCGGTGCGCACGGCCTCCTCGCCGGCAGCGTCGCCCTCCCCGGCATGGCGCTCGAGGTACAACTGCGTCGCGGTGATGACTGCCTCGGCGCCGTACAGCTCGGTCTCCATCCGGGAGAGGTCGCGCTCCATGCGGCGGATGCGACCGAGGACCTCGTGGTCCATCTCGGCGAAGTCCTCATCGGACGTCGGCATCTCGTCGAGGAAGCGCTCGAGCTCCCGGCGCCGGCTCCGAACCTCGTCGACTGCGCCGCCTCCGCGGCCCGAGCGCGCTTCGATGGCGATGAGGTCGCGGCGGGTCCGGGACAGACGGTTACGGAGCGCGGTGTTTCGCTCGCTCTGGATCCGGAGGTCGCCGAAGACGACCACGATGTTCGGCGTAGCGAGCGCGGCCTCGAGGCGGGCCACGAGGTTCGTCGTGTCGTGCACCATGCGGCGCGCCTCGGCGAGATCCTCGAGCACGGACATCGCGCGGTCCATGTCTCCCTCGATCTCGGCCCAGCGCTGCGCGAGGGGCGGCAGGAACGCCGAGACGTCGAAGCTCTCGAGGTTTTGCGCGACGAGCTCGCGGAAATACCCGACCGGGTCGGCGGAGTGGTCGGCGATCATCTCGTCGAGCTCGCGGCGCACCGGACCGAACTCCGTGGCGACGGCCCGGAACACCTCGTACGCGTCGTCGAGGCGGCCGTTGCGGAGCAGCAGGTTGCCCCGCAGGAGCTGACCGTCGGGGATGTAGCGGGACTCGGGAGCTGCGACCGCGAGCACCTCGAGGGCGCGCTCGGCGCGGGTGGAATCCCCGAGCCGGATGTACACCCACGCGATCTCGTAGAGCGCGATGTCGAAGCGCGTCGAGGTGCGCGGGATGGCCTGATAGGCCTCGATCGCCTGCTCGAGCTGATCGGTCTCGTAGTACAGCCGTCCGAGCGCGAGGTAGGCGAGCTCGGCGACGACCCGATGCTCGTCGGTCGTCGCTTCGGTGCGCAGGACCCGCGCGAAGGCCTCGATGGCCTGGGGGTACTGCTCGCGTACGGTGTGGATGACGCCGATGAAGTACAGCGCCTGGGGGTAGTAGGGACTCGTCTCGGGGACGGCAGCGAAGGCCTGCCGTGCCTCCTCGAGCCGGGCGACGTCGACCGCGGGCCGCGCAGCGGAACGGCCGCCGGCATCGACGCCGGCTGCGGAGGCTGCACCGCCCATGGATCCGGAGGCGATCACGGCGCCCGGATCGCGGCGCAGGAACTCCTCCGTGGGCACGGCGCGGCTGTACAGGTACTTCGCCCGGAAATAGGTGGTCGTGGCCTCGATCTCGGCCGGGGGCAGGCGAGAGAGCTGCGCGAAGACGTCCTCGATCCCGCTGAAGTCCCGGGTATGGATGGCGATCTCGATGAGCCGCCCGAGCGCACGCTGGACGTGGGAGGCGAATCGGGCCTCGCCGGCGTGCTGGATGACCACCTGGAACTGGCTGCGGGCTCCAAAGTAGTCCCCCGCCCGGAACAGCGAATCCGCGAGCAGGAACTGCGCGTCGGGATAGGCGGGATGGTCGGGGAAGTTCTCGACCAGGTCGGTGAAGATGATCGCCGCGTGGATGTAGTCCTGCAGCTGGTAGAAGAGCTGACCGTCGATGAGGCGCTCCTCGACGTAGGTCGGGCTCCGACGTTCGCCGAGGTCGGTGTCCTCGCGCGTCAGCGCATCGGCCGACCCTTCGATCGACGTGACCTCGCGGGTGATGGCCTCGAGGTCCTGCGCCGCGGCGGCGCCGGGCGCCGCGCTCGCGAGCGCGATCGCGGCCCACCACCCGGCAGCGTTCCGGGATGCCATGGGCTCACTCCCCTTCGGCCGGAGCGCCGGCGCTGCCTTCGTCCGCCGACGCTTCGTCGGTGCGGCGCCCGATCTCCTCGTCCTCCACGACGTAACGAACGTCCGGACGCTCCTCGAGGGGTGCGGTCGGTCCGCCCTTCTCGTAGCCGACCACCCGCACCGTCACGCGGCGCCCCTCGGGCGCACTGAACGTGTGGCTCGAGCGGACGCGGAAGCGGTAACCCTTGAGGTAGGAGAAGATCCCGAAGCCGTGCCCGCGGTACTCGAGGTTCGTGGTGAGGCTGTGCTCGCCGGGGACGATCGAGCCGTTGAAGACGTCGAACTGGGTCTGGTCGCCGAGCGTGCCTTCCTCGTCCGCCTTGTTGAAGATCCGGGCGCCGTCGAGCGCGTACGCGGCCTTCACCAGGCGGTACGAAGAGGACATCCGGTTCTCGTGGACGATCACGGCCATCGCGCCCGCGGTCACGGTGCCGAGGACCGTCTCCGCGAGCAGCGAGAGGCGGGCCTTGCTCCGGAAGATCTGCTCCTTCAGCGCGTTGATGCGGGTCTCGAGGTCCCGCAGCCGCACCGCGTAGGAGCCCGCGTCGATCTCGGGGAGACCGGCGCCGGAGGCGACGACCTCGTCGTCCTCGGTGGGCGCTGCAGCGGGGCTCGCCGCGGTCGGGGCAGCGGCCGGCGCCGTGCCTTCTTCGTCCTGCGCGAGCGCCCCACGACCGGCGACGACCAACCCCGCGAGCAGCGTCGCGACCGCAACCTGTGCCCAGAGGGCCTTCACCCGCGGCATCGTCCTCGTCTCCTGTCGGTCGTTCATGTCGCTCACGCTCGCGAGCCGCCCTCGCCTCGGAGCGCGGACGGGTGGACCGGTCCCAGATGGGAGGCCGGCAGACAACGAAAAGTTCACTGGTTCGCGCCGGCCCCCGGTTCCAGGCCGCCACGGCGGTACGCGGAGCGGGACGGACCGGCCACGACTGCCCGGCGCTTCTACCACCCGTGCCACAGGGGGTCAACGACGCCCGCGGCAGCCGCCGGCAACCTGCTCGCGGGCTTCGGCCGGAGCATCGCGCATGTCGCGCGAGGGGGGCGGCGAGAACGAAGGGTGGCGCCGGGGCCAGGCCCGTTACAATGACTCGGATGTCGACGTCGCCGGGTAGTTCGCCGGGGCGCCCGGTGCGTCCGACGATGCCGCCGCGAGGAGCCCGCTGGTGAAGCCCGGCTGGGACGGCACGAGCGACGAGGAGCTGCTGCGGCGCTTCAGCGAGGGGGATGCCCGGGCGTTCGAGGAGCTGGTGCGGCGCCACCAGCGCCCCCTTCACAACTTCGTCTTGCGCTCGGTGCGGGATCCGGAGCGCGCCGCGGAGCTCACGCAGGAGACGCTGCTCCGGGTGGTGCAGCGCTCGGGCGAGTTCCTCGGCGCCTCGAAGGTCACCACCTGGATGTACACCATCGCTCGGAACCTCTGCATCGACCACGGGCGGCGCATGCTCGTGCGGCGGCACCGATCGCTGGATGCCCCGCTCAAGGCCGAAGGAGACGGCTCGACCCTGCTCGACGGTGTGGCAGCGGACACCCCCGCGGCGGACCGCAGGGCGATGGGACAGCTCCTCCGCGAGCGACTCGTCGCCGCCGTCGACGAGTTGCCCGACGAGCAGCGGGAGGTATTTCTGCTGCGGGAGCTCGAGCACCTGCCCTTTCGGGACATCGCCGAGATCGTGGGGGTGCCGGAGAACACGGTGAAGAGCCGGATGCGCTACGCGCTCGAGCGGCTGCAGCGGGCGCTCGCGGACTTCGAGGACTTCGCCAAGGAGCTGCCGGGATGAGCGCCGCCGACTGCGAACGCTGGGAAAACCACCTGCTCGACCTCGCGTATGGCGAGGTCGAGCCGCGCGACGAGGCGGACGTACGGGGTCACCTCGGCGGATGTGACCACTGCCGAGCCGCGCTCGCGCGCCTCGAGCGGGGGCGCTCGCTCGCGCGCGATCTGCCCCACGAAGAGCCGCCGGGGGAGGTGGTCTCGGCCGTGCTCCGCGCCGCGCGCGACAAGGCCCACGAGTTCGCGGCCACGCGGCACGCGGAGCGGCCGGACGGCTCCCCGCCCGCCCCGCCCCTGCCGCCGCCCGTGCCGGTCGCGGGCCCGTGGAGGTGGCTCGTCGCGCTGGCGACGAGCCCGCAGTTCGCGATGGTGTCGCTCCTCGTGCTGACCGTGGGTGTGGGGCTCTGGTGGTTCCCGGCGGTGACCGGCGGCCCGACGGCTGCCCCGCCGCTCCTCGCGGAACCGGGCGGCCCCGACGAGCGCCCCGAGGCGCTGGCGCCGGCCGAGCCGCTGCGCTTCGACGTCGACCCCCGCACCGGCCGGGTCGAAGCCCGCGCCGAGGCGGGCAGCGCCGAGCGAACGGGACGCCCCGTCGAGCCCGCCCGGCGAACGCCCCCGCCGGAGCCCCCCGCCGTCGGCGGGACGTCGCCCGAGGAGCCCGTGCTGGCCGAGCCCCCGGGAGACCCTCCGGCGGAGGATGAGGCGCTGGCGCCCCGCGCACCGGAAGACGTTGTGGCGGCGGCCGGAGACGAGGTCGCGCCCCCGGAGATGGATGGGGCGGCCCTTCTCCCTGCCGCCCTGCTCGAGCAGGCGCGGGCGCTGGCCCGAGCGGGGCGACAGCGCGAGGCCGCCGCGCGCTACGAGGCGTGGATCGAGCGTCATCCCGCGGTCGCCGAGGCGCCGCGCGCGATGCTGGAGCTGGCGGATACCTACCGTCGTCTCGGCCAGCTCGACCGCGCGCGGAGCTGGCTCGACCGGGCCGCCGAGCACCGCTCGGTGGAACGAGAGGCACGGCGGGAGCGCGTCCGCCTCGACACGATCGAGGCGGCGCCTGCCCGGGCCGACCGGACGAGCGCAACATTCGAGTGACGGGCCGCACAGCCCCGCACCGGTTCGATGGTGGCAGGCGGGGGACCGGGCGGGTAGTTACTCGTCATGCGGCCCTGGATGCGCCTGGCGCTGTGGTGGACCTGGGGGGCCGTCGCCGCCGTCGGTCCGTCCTCGGTCGCGGCGGCGCAGAGCGACGGCGAGCCAGCGATGGTCCTGGTGGTCGAGGGGGCCGCGGGGCGGTTGAGCGTGGCGCGCCTTCGCCGAGCGCTCGGCGCGGTTCTCGATCGGCACGTGGTGCGGGTGACGGACGCCGAGGCGGCGAACGCGCCGCTGCGGCTCACGATCGCGTTCGCGGCGCCGCGGAGCTGGACCCTCGTGCTCGAGGGGTCCGAGCGCCGTAGCCGCACCGTGGAGATCCGAGGCACCGCGCTCGAGACGCTGGTGGGGATCTCCGTCGACATGGTGCGGAGCGCCGAGAGCGCGGGCCCGGACCGGTCCACGACGCCGGCAGCGGGCTCGGCGTCGGCCGCCCTCACCCAGCCCTGGTCGACCGAGCGGGTGGACATCGCGAGCGAGATCCTCGATCCCTTCGCCGGCCTGCCAGTGCAGCGGGTGATCATCGCCGCCGCCTCCGAGCTGCTCGATCCCTTCTCGGCCGTGGGCAGCTCCGTGCGCGTGGCGCGAAGCCCCGAGGTCCTCGACCCTTGGCGCTGAGGACGAAGCGATGACGCGCTGGCTCGGGATAGGATGCGGCCTCGTCGCCTTCGCGATGTTCTGCGGGGTCGGGCTCTCGATCTCCGCCATCGCCGCGGTGTTCTCGCCCGAGACCGACGCCGCGAGCGGCTTCCTCGCGGACGTCCGGCGCGACGATTGGGCGAGCGCGCTCGCGCGGACGAGCTCCGAGTACCAGAGCCACCACACGGCCGCGGACCTCATGGGCCGCATCGCCGCGCTCGAGGCCCTGGACGCCCACACCTTCGCGCTGCTCACCTCCGCCGAGTCGGTGAACGAGGACCGAGCGCGGGTCGAGGGCGCGCTCTACGGCGCCTCGGGCGAGACGCCGATCGCCTTCGAGCTCAGCGAGTCCGGCGGCTACTGGTACATCGATCTCGTCGTGGTCCGGGGCGAGCGCCTCGAATGACGAGGTGGGCAGGCGCGCTCGGTCTCGCCCTCGCGCTGCTCGCTCTGCCAGCGCCCGCGTGGGCCCACGGCCGGGAACCGGTCCTCGGCGCCATTGCGTTCGACCCGCTCGATCCCGACCACCTCGTGGTGCGCTCGACGTGGGCCTTGCTCGAGAGCCGCGACGGTGGCGCGAGCTTCCGCTGGCGCTGCGCGGCCGCGGTGGGCTTCGAGCGGACGAGCGAGGATCCGCCGATCGTCATCGCGTCCGACCACCGCGTGCTGGCCGGCGTCTTCAACGGCCTGGCGCGGGGGGACGCGGACGGCTGCAGCTACACGCTCCTCGAAGCGCCCGAGGTCTACCGCCTCTACGTCATCGACATGGTCCGCGATCCCATCGTGCCGAGCACGATCTGGGCGATCACCTCGCCCGGCGATCAGCCGAACACGGTGGTCCGATCGACCGACGACGGCGCGAGCTGGGAGGTGCTCGGGACGCCTCATCCGACGGTGCTGCTCGAGCGCATCCGCGTGGCGCCCTCGGACCCCAGCCGGCTCTACGTGAGCGGCGTCGTGCCCCGACGCACGGACGCGCCGCGCCGCGCCCTCGTGTTCGGCTCGCGCGATGGCGGTCGGACCTTCTCGGAGACGGAGATCCCGCTCACCGGCGAGGAGCGCAACGTGCACGTGCTGGCGGTGGATCCCGCCGATCCCGAGCGCGCGCTGTTCCGCATCGTGCGCCCGGTGGTGGACACCGTGCCGGAACGGCTGCTCCTGAGCGAGGACGGCGGTGCGACCTTCGCCACTGCGGCGAGCCTGCTCGAGATCACCGGCTGCACCTTCTCGGCAGACGGTTCGCAGGCGTGGGTCGGCGGCTGGGACGGCGCGTTCCTCCGCAGCGATGCGCGGGGCGCGGCCGGGACGTTCGTGCCGGTGCCCGGGCAAGAGACGCTGCGGGTGCGCTGCCTGCACCACCGCGCCGCGGCGGCAGGGCATCCGGACGAGCTGTGGATCTGTGCCGACGATCTGCGGGGCGACTTCGCGCTCGGTCGCTCGACGGACGGGGGCTCGAGCATCGTGCCGCTGTGGGGCTTCGCGGACGCAGCCTCCGAGACGGGCTGTCCACGGTGCAGCGTGGTCGGGGCCACCTGCCCCGGGTACTGGCCCGACGTCGTCTTCGATCTCGGCCTGCCGATGGACGCGGGGGTGTTCGACCCCGACGCGGCCGTGGTGCGATGCGACGGGTCGGTCGCGCCCGATGCGGCCTCGGGCGCCCCGCCGGCGGCGTGCGCCTGCCGCGTCGGTCTGCAGAGGAGAGCCACCTGGGCGTGGACCGCGCTCGCGTTCGCGGCCGCGCTCGGCTGGCGGCGTCGGCGCTGAGACGCCCCTCGCGCGGGCCAAGGCGATGGGAGCCGCTCAGACGCAGCAAGCAGGCACGAACGACCGGATGTGATCGAGGGTCACCCGGAGCTTCACGAGAAAGTCCTCGGTGCTGTTGACGAAGACCCGGCGGGGATGCCCCTCCCAGACCCGCGCGATGCGCTCGTCGATGGCCCGCGCCTCGGCCGGCGTCTCGACCCGCATCGGGTTCTGGTGGCCGTAACCGCCGTTTGCCGCGGGTGTCCGCAGGTGGATGACCGCGTGGTAGCGCTGGATCACCGCCTCCTTCGGCGCGCCGACCGCGGCCCAGAAGGTCTCCTCGTCCTCGGGCCAGTACGCTGCTCCGTCGGGGATGCCGCGATCGCAGAGCACGAGGGCGGCGCGACGGAGCGTGAGCTCGAGCCGCTCCATCTGATCCTGGACGTGGAAGATCGCGAGTTGCGCGTGCCGGCGCGCCGACGGCTCACTGCGGCGCGGAAAGCCCCCGCCGAACACGATGGTCGCCGCCTCGGGCAGGATCACCACGTGCTCACACAGCTCCTTGCGGGCGACCTCGAGCACGGCGGTCTTGCCTGCGCCCGGACCGCCGGTCAGCACGATGCGGTGCAGCTCGGGGTGGTGCAGCTTCGGCTCTTGCTCGCAGCGGCAGCGGTGGTGCGGCGTCACGGCAGGACCGCGCTCAGGGCAGCGACGACGGCAGCACGCCGGGCTGTTCGGTGAAGCCAATCGTGTAGACCGTCCCGGTCGAGTTCGTGCTGAACGCGCCGACGAAGACCTGCAGCGTGCCGACGGGCACCGGCCCCTCGACGAGCGGGTGCAGCTCCTCGGTGTCGTCGTTGCAGCGGTAGCTCCCGTCGGGGAGCCGCACGACGAGCGTGGTGTCGGCGGCGCTCCGCACCATGATCCGCAGGTTCGGGATCGGCGCAGTGACGTTGACGGTGTGCTGGGGCGTGTTCGGAACGAGCCCGACGCACGAGGGGTTCAGGGTGCTCGCGTCGGTCACGCCGAGGGCCATGCCCGACTGAATCGTGGGCTGGGGCGCGAAGTTCGGCGCAAGCGAGAGAGGGGGGTTCGCGCCGCCGCCGACGCAGCAGCCGGCCAGGCCGAGGCCCAGGAGGAGGAGGATCGTCGCGATGCGCATGGGGTCGTCTCCGCGCGGGCTCGGGGCCCGACGGCATGGCGGGCGGTGGGTTGTCGCGCAGAACGCGCGACGCGCAAGCAGCGCGCCGCCGCGGCCGGGCGCGGCCGGTGCGTCCGTGCCGCGCCGCCCGCGCCGCGTAAGATGCGGCCCGATGATCGAGACCGCGCGCTTCCGGGGCACCGCCCACTACCTGACCAACGAGTCCCTCGAGCACGCCGTCGACTGCGCGCTCGTGCTGAGAAAGCCGCTCCTCGTGCGCGGCGAGCCGGGCACCGGCAAGACCCTGCTCGCCGAGGCCGTCGCCGAAGCGCTCGGGACGCGCCTTCTGACCTGGCACGTGAAGAGCACGACCCGGGCACAGGACGGCCTCTACGTCTACGACACCGTGCAGCGGCTCTACGACTCGCGCTTCGGCGACGGGGACGTGAAGGACATCCGCCGCTACATCAAGCTCGGGCCGCTCGGGCAGGCCTTCGCGGCCAAGGAGCGGGTGGTCCTGCTCATCGACGAAGTGGACAAGGCCGACGTCGAGTTTCCCAACGATCTGCTGCACGAGCTCGACAAGATGCGCTTCCGCATCACCGAGCTCGACGAGGAGGTCGCGGCGTCCGAGCGGCCGGTGGTGATCATCACGAGCAACAACGAGAAGGAGCTGCCCGACGCGTTCCTTCGCCGCTGCGTGTTCCACTTCATCGACTTCCCCGACCAGGAGCTCATGAAGCGCATCGTGGGCGTGCACCACGCCGATCTCGACGCGAAGCTGCTCGAGCAGGCGCTCTCTATCTTCTACGAGCTCCGCGCGATGGCGCGCCTGCGCAAGCGCCCCTCGACGAGCGAGCTCATCGACTGGATCGCGGTGCTCCGCGCGCACGGGATCGGCAACGTGGAGCTCTCGAGCAAGCTGCCCTTCCTCGGCACGCTCCTCAAGAAGGAGCAGGACCTCGTCGCGCTCGCCGACCAGCTCAGCGGCGGCCGGCGCTACCGCTCCTGAGTGCGGCCCCGGCGATGACGTCCGTGTCCGAGCCCGCGTGGGCGCGCGCCTGGGCATGGCTGCGCGCGGACGGGCTCCGAAGGCCCACCGAGTGGCTCGTGCTCCTCGCCTGCTCGGCGCTCGTGGCCTGGCCGATCCTCGGGGCCGCGTGGCTGCCCTTCGTGGACTATCCCGAACACCTCGGGACGATCGCGGCGCTGCACGGGGCGAGCGATGCGCGCTTTTCGCCGTACTTCGTCGTGGACTACCCGCGCACGCAGTACCTGCTCTTCTACTTCGTCGGGGATCTGCTCGCGTATCCCTTCGGCATCGAGGGCGCGGGCCGGGCGACGGTGGTGCTGAGCGTCGCGGGCCTGCCGTGGGCCGTGGCGCTGTGGCTCCGGGAGCACGGCCGCCCGATGGTGCTCGGCGCGCTCGCGAGCGGCGTGGCGCTGCACGTCTTCGTGTTCTGGGGCTTCCTCAATTACGCGATGGGGATGGCCCTCGGGCTGCTCGCGCTCGCCGCCCTCGCGCGCCTTCTGCGGCGGCCGGATGCCGTGTCGGCGACGGTGCTCGCGCTCGCGGCGCTCGCGACCTTCTACGCGCACGCGCAGCTCTTCGCGTGGTTCGGCCTGATGGCGATCGTCCAGACGGCCGCGGCGCTGCCTGCGGCGGGCTGGGCGCGGCTGCGTAGGGCGGTTGGCTGGGGCCTCGTCGCGGCGATCCCGAGCGTCGTCGGCGTGCTGGTCTGGCTTCGCAACTCGGGCGTCATCGAGCGCGGCGTCGCGGGCACCCGGAACGGGAGCGCCGCAGCGTTGGCGAACGCGCCGCCGAGCTTCGCGCCGGTGCGGCAGACGGTGGAGCAGTGGCTCTCGCACTCGTTCGGTAGCTACACCGACGGCGCCGGCACGCACCTGGCGGTGGCGTTCTTCGCCGTTGCGCTGCTCTTCGTCACGATGCGCGGCGCCGGGCGGCGGGGCCCCTGGATCGCCCGGACGAACGAGCCCGC